>Ga0116217_10002636_pt1 | contig 16639 bp, 12 predicted proteins | sample Sb_taG_6_FD_89697 | JGI IMG/M metagenome (GOLD analysis project Ga0116217, IMG submission 89697) | Peat soil microbial communities from Weissenstadt, Germany - Sb_50d_4_PS metaG | ecosystem: Environmental > Terrestrial > Soil > Wetlands > Peat | place: Germany: Weissenstadt | collected 2010-09-21 | reverse complement strand
GGCGGTAGGAAGATCGTAGCTGTTCCCAAGAAGCAGACGATCTTTGGTCAGGGAGACTCGTCCGATGCCGTCTTTTATATACAGAAAGGGAAGGTAAAACTCACCGTTGTGTCGAAAACCGGGAAGGAAGCCACGATAGGGGTTCTGAACGATGGCGATTTCTTCGGAGAAGGTTGCCTCACGGGACAGCCCCTCCGGATGTGCTCCGCGACCGCAATGACCGATTGCACGGTGATGCGCATCGATAAGAAATCCCTGCTGGAAGTGATTCACCGGGAACGTGCGTTTTCCGACATGTTCGTGGCATATCTGCTGGCACGGAACATCCGATACGAGGAGGATTTGGTTGACCAGCTTTTCAATTCTAGTGAGAAGCGACTTGCTCGCATTCTTCTCCTGCTTGCTCATTTCGGCAAGGAGGGAAAGCCCGAAGTTGCGATTCCCAAGATCAGTCAGGAAACTTTGGCAGAGATGGTGGGCACCACTCGCTCGCGAGTCAATTTCTTCATGAACAGGTTCAGGAAGTTGGGCTTCGTTCGCTACAACGGCGAGCTTGAAGTCCACAGTTCACTTCTCGACGTTGTTCTCCACGACTAGCTTTACCCCGGAGTCCCAACCGCGTAAGCACTACCTTTGACAAACCCGCAAGGTCTTGTGTGCGCAAACGTACCGACATAGCTACCGCATGCTCGCTAGACTTTTTCCCAATCTGGGGTGCTGTATGTCAACCGCTCGTTTTCTCTCCGTTGTACCCACTACCCCTCTGTGGCAACTGCTCTACGAAGACGCGATTCTGGAATTTGACAACGCCAAAATGCCTAAGCGGATTTTGCGAGCCCGGAGTGCGATTCGCGAACGGGAGGGAGAAAATCTCACCGATCCGTCAGAGCGCCAACTTCTCGATGATGCGCTCTGGACCTTGCACGTGCTTGAGGAAATAGGGGCAAGAAAACAGTCCGCATAGGATGTACCCATTGGTAGTCCCAGCGAGCGGTGGAAAATGCAGGGTTCGTATTTCCGCCGACTTTAGCGAATCGAATAGGAATGCCGGACATTCTCCAGCGATGTATGGTCGTGAGCCGTTGAGCCGTCGCCAAGAACAACTTTCCCTGTCCACCCGTACTGGTCGAATGTTTTTAATCGTGCGCCAATGAACTCTTCGACCGTGAGGTTGTTCTTCGCTCGGCGCTTGAAACTGTAATTGCCCACACTACGTTGATCTCCCCTCGCGGCTCGGCCCCCCCTGATCTCTACCAGCCGGACTTGGAAGCCTTCAAAATACCAAATCTTCGTTTCGAGGTTCTTGAGCAGCATAGCGCTAAAGTTGAACAGCCCTCCCCCGAAGTCTGCTCGCAACCAGCCTACGTTCTGATCTGGCCTGTGGGAATAAGCTCCTGCGTGCCTCGTGGCGGCACTGCTGGGCTACTGCTGGGCAGCGTAGCCGCTGCACGGTCATTCTTTTTCTTCGTACTCATCCTTTTGCTGAGGGAACTCCGCACCCCAAATCTGCTTTCCCGGCTCCAAGCACTCAGCCCCGATTTGCTTCTCCGAGGAGTTCTCGCGAGCGGTGATCCAAGTGATTCGGAATTGGGCTTGCGTTTGGTGGTATTGGATTACAATCTCGTCTCCAACCTTCATCTCGCCTCGATAACCACCCAACTGCACGCCATGGTTGCTCACATCGAGAGTATGCGCGAGATGGCTATCTTTACTCCCAGCGATCCAGAGTCGCACTGGTAAGACCGATTTAATTCTCTTCGACTGCCGTTTGCCTATGCGAAATCGAGGCATGTTCCACGCTCACTCCGAGTAGCCGTCGTCGGTCGTGTCATCATCATCGTCATCTTCTTTTTTGCGGTCGTCTTCCTCTTCGTCCGATTCCTCGTCCGGCTCTTGGCGAAGGAGGAGATCGGCAGTTACCAGCGCAGCGGCTTGGCCGGACTCTTCGGAAGCGCATTTATGTTTGTCGAACTGCTCTTGTAGGCTCGCCTGCGCATCGGCAGTCCCCCGGAGGGCACTCATGGGAACTTTAAACTCCCGGCTACAAAGCGTGCAGACTCCGAGCGCCGGAGTGGTGCTCAGCCATTTGACAACTCTAAGACGGCGTTGGATCATGTGCAGTTTGTTCCTCGGTTGAAGGCTCTACATTTTACCGAACAGTTTAGATCGTTGCGTTCTTTCCGACATGAATCTGCTTATGTCCTCCCCTACCTTCAGTCTTCCCGTTGTTGCTGAAGCCCTAGCTCGGTTGAGACCGCAACAACCCCACAGCAAGCGTGACCACCACTGGGTTGAGTCGCGGTTGGGGGCAAAACGGAGAAGAAGAACCCCGACGAAATGAGAATTGCGGAAAGCGGCACACCGATTCGGACTGCCCAAAGCAGGGGACTCGGGAGGACTGCCGCGTCCGCGAGCATTTGGCAAACCAGCGACAGAATCACAATGACGCCGGCGTGGGCGTGTCCGGCACGAAAGAAATTCTGGCGCAGCGGGTTGTCCATGTAACCGCTTCCCTTGTTCATTAACGAGGTCAGCAGAAAATATCCGCCGTACTGGATCGTCGGCACCGTAATGAGGATGAGCCCAGACATCAATCTGGTTTCGCGGGTCATAGATTCTCCTTCGACACAACTCGTTTGCCGTTGCCCTCTTGGATGAGTGGAGCCGATGTCAGGTTGCTGAATCGAGTGATCACGCTCAGGCATAGAAAAAAGAAAATAAACAGTGGAGTTTTGATCATGAAGCACCCGAAGAAACTCGAAGACGAGATTTCCGCATGGCCAAGTATCTCGGTTCACCCTCACCGATTCGGCGGGCGGGAATTCCTCTTCGGGAGTGGTGCGGAAGTGGGGCATATCCATACAGGCGGGATCGTGGACCTACCCTTCCCGCGTGCGGTTCGCAGTGCGCTCTTAGCTGCGGGTCTTGCTGAACAGCACCACTGGGTTCCCAATTCCGGTTGGGTAACTTTTCATGTGCGCATGAAGAAGACCTCAGCCATGCCCTGTGGCTCATGCGCCTGTCATATCTCCGCTATGCGCTGAAGACGGCGAGTGATCCTCGGGGGATGCTGGAGCAGGAAAGCGAGGAACTGCACTTGAGCCCGGAGTTCAGGTCTCTGTGCGAAAGGTTTGTGCCCCAAGCCGCCAATCATTCTGCGACGGAACCGCTCTCGGCAGCATGAACCGATTCTCAAGGAGGTCAGAATGGAAAGCACCATTTCGACGGAAGACCTGAAGGGCAAGCTAGACCGCAAGGAAGGCATCAAGGTAGTCGAGACGCTCGCGCCTGAACGCTACCGCGAAGCCCACATTCCCGGAGCGTTGAACATTCCGCCAGAACAAATCAAAGAACGCGCTCCACAGTTGTTGCCCAACAAGGATGCTGAGATCGTCACCTACTGCACGAACACGCATTGACACGCCAGTGAATACGCCGCCCGTGAATTGGCGGCTATGGGCTACACGAACGTGGCGCATTATCCTGAAGGAAAGCAGGGGTGGATGGAAGCGGGGCTTCCTGTGGAGAAGGCTGCCTAAGACCTACGCCGCTCGCTTCTTTTGTACTCGCCCTTGCTTCCTGACAAACGAAAGCCCCCGTTTCAGTTCGGCACCGAGATCAGTACTATCGGTTGCGATCTGAACAGGCTCCCCAGCGGATCCATCCACAAGCCAGCGGTTCAATTCGTCGGGTGAAGCCTGCACGCGCCGACCTTCGCGAGCAACGGGCATCCCGGATTTTGCCCAGCGTTGGACTACGGATGTTGGCTGACTCAAGAAGTCCGCGATTTGCTGCCAACCGTTCAGCGAGCCGGATTCTTTCTTCTGTCTAGGCATGGGGCATACCTCCCGGTACAGCTTCTTCGATGCCCGAAATCCACTTCAGGCATCGAAAGATGCTTGTAGAGGTCGGGGACAGCACGGCTGCCGTCCCAGGAATTGGCGATAGCGAAGCTCTCACCAGACGATGTAAGTTCACGCGCACCCCCCAGCGAACGCACACACTTACCCATGCTGATTGTGATCGAAAGTTTACTAGTGATTGAAGTGGTGTTAAATTTGCATCCCGCATGATTAGACTATCCGCATAGGGAGGAGCGGTTGCGATGAGACGTCTAGCTTTGGCGGTGCTCTCGCTGTCATTGGAGATTGTTGGGCTAGAATTCGCCTCGAATGCGGGAAATATCAGCCCAGTGAGCGCAGAGGCGCCCTCTACTCCGTTAGGGTCGCGAGTTGCGAGCGAATCCACCTGTCTGAACGGCAACTCCACGCTGGAATCGTGTGCCGGCGGGGAGCCGGCAGGAATCACTTACGCGACGACGTCGCAGGACTGGAAGCAGACAATCTCGAGCACGTTGACGGGCGGAAAGCAAGCGAAGGTCACACTGACTCCTTGCCCGACTGGGATCGACACGACGAGCGGAGCTGGGTATCAGGTATTACTCTCCGGCGGCGGGAATAGCGAAGCGGTCAATGTCGTGCCCACGTCGGGTGACTGCACTTCGGCCGCGTCTTCAGGAACTATCCATTTCACGCCGTTCTACAGCTATTCGTCTGGCTACACCATCGGCTCGGCTTCATCCGGGTTGCAGGAAACCGTCAATCAAGCTTGCGGAACGAGTGCCACGACCTGGAAAAACGCGCATTGCAACGTGACTATTCCCGCCAGCGGTACTGGCTATCCCGAGTCGATCAATACCTACAACGTCTACGGGACGCTCTTCTGGCACGCCAACGAGTCCACGCTCACGGCGAGCGGCGCGGTGCTGAACTGCCTGGGGCGGGGTGCCTGCCTACAGGTCGGAGATCAGGTCAACTCCAACGACTATGTAGACAACACCATCCGCGACCTGACGTTTCGCCCGCCGGTTGCCATGTCGTCGCTTGGTTCCGCGTTCCAAGGCGTGCTCGTCTCGAACACCGTTGCCAATGGTTCTTATAAGACAATCACGACGGCGACGGCCCACAACTTCCGCCCCGGCGATATGGTCACGGTGCTTTTCACCGACGATGCCCACTATTGGGGCGATTCCACTGTTTACGATTGCGGATCGGGATCATCGGCTGCGGCCTGCACGAGTTCTTCCGCGACCTTTCGGGTGGCCTATTCTGGCACCATCGCCTCGCAAGCGACCCCGGGCGTCGTAGCCTTGGCTTATGTCGGAATACTGGACAACGCCGAAAACACGAAGTTCGACGGCATCACCATCGCCAACGCCGGTAGTTATCAGTTCAATAACTTCTTCGATGTGTGGGACGACGAGAACTTTACTCTTACGCATTTCAACAACAATTCCCACTCGATGAACGGGAGCGCCACCTGGAGCGGGTCGTTTGTTGCCGCCCTGTCTGCGACGGGTCACGTTGCCGCGCCAGTCATCAACATCAAAGACTCGAATTTCACGGCGGCCTACTCAAACTGTGTTACGGATTACGTGAACAACAGCCTGTTCATTGACAACGTCGTCTGCCAAGCCTCGGGCTTGTGGCAGTTCCATGCCTCGGTCGAAGCCAGCGGCATCGGGAAGGGTATCTTCGTCAGAAACGTCTATTCGGAAAGCAACAACATGAATCCCGCCTCGCCGCCGAGAACACCTTACTACGGCACCGGGCAGGCAGGCTTGATTCTTGGAGCGCTCAGTCAATATTCGACCGCTCAGGTTGCGGGTCAAGCAGGGTTTTCGGGAGGGAATGCAAGCGGCGGCACGGGTTCGACGCCTTACACCTACTACATCGTCGTCAATGACGTATCGGCGGGAAAGCAGAGCGCACCGTTGCCGATCTATTACTACGCCTCGACGGGGAGCGATTCGCCGGTGGTGAACTGGCCTCGCGTGGCGAATGCAGCCGACGTTATCACCTACGACGTGCTGCGCTGCTCGACTTCGGCTCCCTACGTCGGTGGAACTCCGGGCGGTTCGACCACCGCCTGCGGGTCGGTGACAACTGCGCTATCTCAAGCTTCAGCATGTACCGCGAACGGTGGATTGATTTGTACATACGCCGATACCGCATCGGCCTCGACTACCGCATACAGTGAGAACTTAGGGACTTACTCCGGCCTGCTCGCTTTCTGGCCGGGAACCATCGTCTCCGTGAATCACAGCATCCGCACCGACGTGGAACAGGGCGGTGGGGTAGGACTGGGGCTAGGCGGCGATCCGCTCTTGATTTCAGCCAACTGCGACAGCGGCGGCGTACCAAACTATGGTGGGTACACGAGTTGCCTGAATGCTCCGGTGGGCTTCGTGTACCCAGGAGGCACATCCAATCTCGCCACTACCATCCTGGCGGACAATGTTGGGAGTGGGGCGCAAAATACCGCCGTAACTGGGCGGCTGAATTTCCCATCTCCGACTGGGAACGCTTGGCAGGCGCATCAGATTCTCACGCTGATGGATTCCAATCCGTTTCTGACACTGCAAACGCAAGGCTACCGTCGCCCAGCCAGCGTAAATGATGCCTGGATCGGAACGGACGCCCCGCATAACACGCCGCTCTCGACAACTATGCTGGCTATTGGCGCGGGGCAGTCGATCACCGAGTACATCGCGAACATTGGATCAACGGGCACCTATCCCTATGGGGGCGCGGGATGGCTGGAAAGGCTGACCTCGAAGCAAAAGACGTTCGCTGTGCCAGTAAAAGTAAGCGATGGAAACAGTTTCACTTTGGGGAATGGCTCCCCGCTGTCACAGATGAAAATATATAGCGTTAATAACATGCCTGGGAGCCACGTGCCCCCCCAGAGTTGCGTTGATGTAGTGCGGGAAGCAAAGGGCCTCACCAAATCGGATCAGATTACCAGCATCACCCCACCTGGGAGGCTAGGGAATCTGTCCCTTAACGCCCATCCTGCCGATGAGGGTGCAATCATTCTACATTTCTGTAACCCGAGCGGGTCCGAAGCGATCACCCCCGCTGGTGCATACTCGTTTCTGGCTGTGCGCTAAGCTTTGGCTACCGCTCCTTGCCGCAATCGGCGGTTAGTTGCCGATCGAGATGCATGGGTCGGCAAGCGGTTCCGACGAATACCTGTTTACACGACTGGTGCGGAACGGCAGGCGAGGTGGAAAACCAATCCGCGCGAAATGCGGGACGCGCGGCAAGCATAGTGCGCGCGGGCTGGGCCGGTAGCTCTGCGCCGCGCTAGGCTAGCCGAGCGGGAACACAATGAGAGCATCCTCACCCATTTTGGGAGAGCATCGCAAACACTCCTTTCTAACTTACGCCTTTTCGGAGGTCTCATGGCAGCAAAGCCCCTAGTTCGCGCAGCGCAGTATGTACGCATGTCCACAGAGGACCAGCAGTATTCCATCACTAATCAAGAAGCTACGATTCAGACCTATGCGGAAAGCCATGGCTATGTCGTGGTATCGACCTACGCCGACGCCGGGAAGAGTGGCGTCGCGATCAAACATCGGAAGGAGCTCCGACGACTAATTGAGGATGTGATGAATGGCCGAGCTCAATATGAGGTGATTCTTGTTTACGACGTGAGCCGCTGGGGACGTTTTCAAGACGTCGATGAAGCTGCCCACTATGAGTTTCTTTGCAAGAGCGCTGGTATACCCGTGCGGTACTGCGCCGAACAATTTGATAATGATGGATCACTACCCAGTTCGATGATGAAAGCCCTGAAGAGAACGATGGCCGCTGAATATAGCCGTGAATTGGGAATTAAAGTTTCCGCGGGGCAGCGCCGCCTCTCGCTCCTGGGATTCCGGGTTGTGGGAACCGCCGGATACGGGTTGCGGCGCATGATCGTGTCTCCAGACGGGCGTAGGAGGCTTATTTTGAAAGACGGCGAGCGGAAGGCAATTAAGACGGACCGGACCATCCTTGTGCCTGGTCCTAAGAGAGAGGTTGACTGCGTCCGCACAATCTTCGGGCTTGCTGCGGACCTACGAAAGACTCCGAAGGAGATCGCGGAAGAACTAAATGTTCGACACCTCCATTTCTCGAATGGACGCCCTTGGAATCAGCGATCTGTTTATCGCATTCTGAAGAACGAAAAATATGCTGGGTGTAATACACACGGGAAGACGACGCGAAAGCTCTGTTCGCGTAGCCAAGGGGTCGAACGCCATCTTTGGATTACCAATCCCGATGCATTTGACTCGATCGTAAACCGGGATATATTTGATCGCGTTCAGAAACTCATTCAAAGGAGAGCAACGCGGCCGAAGAGATCCGATGCATGCCTTATCCAAGGGATGAGAAGGGTATTGGCTCGAGAAGGAAAAATAACTCAAAGACTCTTGAAAGGAAAGGGCATATTCGACCATAGAACCTACTACCAGCGGTTCGGTTCAGTTATGAGGGCTTATGAATTGGCCGGATACCTACCGCCACCTACAACGATAAAGTTCATCAACGCGCAGAGGCAGGTGAGGCTTTTGCGGAACTACTTATACATTCGACTGAAAGAACTTTTTTCTGACCATGTGAGATTCATCAATTTACCAGGACAGAAGTTCCGGCAAGTCGTCGAAATCGATGGTCGTCTCAGAGTTGCTGTTTATCTATGCCGAGCAGCAGAGAGCACGAACGCCGGAGAACCTGGCTGGCTCCTGCGGGTGCGCTCTTTAGAAAAAGACTTGCCGGCCCTGATCTGCACTATGGATCAATCGTTTTCTAAATTGCTGAATTTCTACGTACTTTCCCCAGTTGGGGCCAGTTTCCTGAAATACAAGGTGCTGCGGGAGAATCAACGTTGGTTGTCTGCCGGACGGAAGCTCGGGAAGTTGGATGATTTTTGCGATGTTGCAAAAGAGATTGCGTCCCAGTCTAAGAACTGCGATCGCTATACAGCCGTGGACGACCTTCTGATAGCCGCCGACACTTGGACGATCATGCTCGGCAAGAAAGAAATCTCGCTTGGGCCTGTTGTTTGGACAATCTTTAGTATGTTGGTCCGAAACGCGGGGCAGGTGGTTTCGCGAGATCGGCTGACTGAAAAACTTCTCGATCCCGCGAGTCTCAGCGTCTACATACATAGCTTGCGCGTCAAGCTGGGTGTGCAGGCTCGGAAACGTATCCAGAGCGTTCCAGGAGTAGGTTATATGTATGTCTCCCCAGACAAAGTTGCGAAATGCGACTCCGAAGTTGCTTCACAGTGGGGGCACTATGTGGAAGGACATGAGTAGGTGCGGTGACCCAGGGCACACGTGTGCACGCCAGCCTCGCCTCTTTCTCAAAACGGAGAATCCCCCTGTCGCGCCGTCACGACCTCATAGATGCGGACGGAAGGGTTTCAACACTAGTTCCTGATCTAGAATTACTGTGCCCCGTCATCCTCTGCGACGGTTAGGAATTGCGATGCCACTGTTCAAAGTGTGGATCCAATCCGCTCAAGTGTCCCCACATCGATCCGAACTCCGTGAATTCGGCCACCCCCACTGCAGAACAGCTTCTTGACTGAAACAGGCAGGGGTATAGCCAGCGCTCAGTGGGATGCAGGTGGGTTTTGGGGGGGCACCCAAATAAAGAAAAGCCGCCCCGATCGGGCGGCTTGGTGTTTGTTGCGACGTGATGCCGTGAATAGCAGCCAGGCTACTTCCCGCTGGTCAGCTTCGACAGTTCCTTGATGGTTGCCTTATCGTCATAGACCCCGGCGGCCACCACATACGGGTCCCGCAGCTTACTTTCTCATCCCCGGAGAAGATTCATTTCAGAAGATAGAGGTCGGCGTGACCGGCGGGGCGGGCGTAAACCACCGTGGAAAGATCTTTGGAAAATTCGTACGCATTGCCGGAGTAGCCCTGGCGAAATGCGAAGGGGAGCTTGAGGGCCGCTTGGGCAGGGCCGGTTAACTTGCCGTCGTGCCAGGGCTGGCGATATATCGTCGTCTCTCCGCGCGAGGCCCCCAAGTAAAGGATCGATTTGCCATCGGAGGAGAAATGGACGACAAGAGTGCTAAGCTCGGGCAGTAATGGGATGCACTTGCGATCGGCCAGGGAGAACTCACTCACCCCTGTCAATTGCGCCGCTGAGCTTTGCGAGGTAAGCAGATATTTGCCGTCCGGAGAGGCATCCCAAATGCCGCCGCAATTATCCACTAATTTCTCGACGCTGGAACCGTCGGTAGCGACCTTCCAGATGGAGACTTTGGCCAAATCGGTTTCCTGACCACCCAGGTAGAAAACATTCGGGTCTACGCTTGCCGACCCATAACCGCCGGACGTGCCCGGCCAGCGGATTTGGCGAAGACCGGTGCCATCCGTCTTAACGATGTAGATTTTCATCGCGCCGTTTTCTCTCGCTGAAAAGACCAACTTGGAGGCGTCCGACGTGAATGCCACGGTTATCAGCTCTGTTCCGGAAGTGATTTTCATGCGGTTGCTGCCGTCTATGTCGGAAACCCAGAGATCTCCCTGCTGGGCGTTGCCCGAAAGGGTGATGTAAATAATGTGGCGGCCATCCCAGGCGAGAGTGGGCTGAGTCGCTTCCTCATTGGTCAAATCGAGCGATTGCTTGGTCTGCGGGTGGTAAACCGTGAGAAAGCCCGACCGCCTGCCATTTACGAAATAGATTCCCTTTGCGCCGGGCGCGGGCATGGGTGAGAGATCGGGACCGGCGCCAGAAGTGACCTGCCTGAGGTTGCCATCGGCCACACGGTACTCCCAGATATTGGTGACATCGTTGACCGTGCGGCTGCATAAGAAAGTCTTGCCCGGATCGTTCCAGACAAGGCCGGTTGGGCTTCCGGAAAGATCGCCGATTTTCTGGGAAGCGTGAGTGGCAAGGTTGACTCGGTCAAGCGTCAGAGTTGGAGAACCCAGTACGTTGTCAGTTCCGGCGACGATCAGCAGGTCTTTACCGTCAGGAAAGGGCAGAATTTGTATAGGAGTCAAGCCCTGGGCAGGCTTAAAAATCATTTCCTCCGTCAGGCCAGTCTTGGCCTTGCGGAAGACTGCATTCTCATGGCGGCGCTTTATGAAATAGAAAGAGTCTCCGTCGGGAGATATCGCCAGCGAGTACCCAGCCGCCACGGGAGTGGATGCGCCGCCGAGAGTCGGCACGCTGCGAGTCTCTTCCACCGTGAAATCCAGGGAATAATAGATTTGGGTTCCATCTAGCGAGAAGCTATCCACAAATTTATCTACCGAGTCGTTGGTGAGTTGCAGCGGCTCTCCGCCAGAAGCCAGCATCACGAAAACCTGGTCGAAACCCGCGACCGACGAGGTGAACGCCAGGGTGTGGCCGTCGGAGGAGAGAACGGCGGTGTTGATTGGCTTGTTCCAATGGCTGACCTGAACAACCTTGGCGGGGCCGCTGGAGGGGCTGTGAAAGTAGTAGGCGGCCAGCGCACCCAGCACAACGAGCGCGACGATGGCTGCTACGGCAACGCGCATTTTTCGAGATGGTTTGGCCTCGGCCGCTGCTGCTGAGGTGCCACTCGCAGATGGGGGCAAGGCCACATCGAGGGCACTGGTTGAAGCGCTGCTGGAGCGTCCGGAGCCGGAATCGCGTTTCGAGCGTTTCAGGTCGCCACGCAATTCGGCCCCGGACTGGTATCGCAGTTCGGGATCTTTTTCCAGCGCCTTATTGATGATGCGATCGAGTTCCGGCGGAAGTTCAGGATTCAGGCGCTGGGGCGAGACCGGCGCTTTGTGCAGGATGGCATCGAAAATAACGGCTGAAGTTCCGCCGGAGAATGCCGGACGCGCGGTTGCCATCTCGTACAGAACCAGGCCAAAAGAAAACAGGTCGGTGCGCACGTCTAACTCTTCGCCGCGCGCCTGCTCGGGCGACATGTACGCGACCGTGCCCACGGCGCTGCCCGGGCTGGTGAGATGCTCCTCCACGTCGAGGGTCGGGGCGCTCATGCCAGCGCTCTCCAGCTTGGTGGTGACTTTGGCCAGACCGAAGTCGAGAATTTTGGCCTGCCCGCGGGCGGTGACAAAAATGTTGGCCGGCTTGATGTCGCGATGAATGATTCCCTTGGAGTGCGCCGCGTCCAGTGCGTCGGCGATCTGGATGCCCAAATCCAGCACGGTTTCGATTTCCAACGGCTTGGCGGCAATTTTGTGTTTCAGGGTGACGCCTTCAAGGTACTCCATGGCGATGAAGGCCTGCTCGTGCTGGTCATCGATCTCGTAGATGGTGCAGATATTGGGGTGGTTCAGCGCAGAGGCGGCCTTGGCTTCACGCTGGAAACGGGTCAGCGCCTGCGAGTCTTTCGCCACGTCGTCGGGAAGAAATTTGAGGGCAACGAAACGGCCGAGTTTCAAATCCTCGGCCTTGTAGACCACACCCATCCCGCCACCGCCGAGCTTCTCAATGATGCGGTAGTGCGAGATGGTTTGGCCGATCATCAGGGGCAAATCTTACGTGGGTGAAACCGGCAAGTCAATGAAAGCTGTGGAGTTGGCAATTCCTCGAAATGGTTGCTGGCGATAAATTGGTAACGCCAGTTGACTGGCGATCTCGGTGTGGGAGTTCGATCCTCAACAATTTCTCAGAATGGCTATTGGAGCACGGTAGGCTCGCTACACCAAGTCGGCGGTGTAGCGAGCACATCTGCTTTAGGGCCTCGATTGTTGCAGGAGAACCACATCTGACTCCGAGTGGCCGCGCAGTAAAGCGAGACTCTTCCCATCTGGCGACCAGTGGAATGAGTTGATCTGCTCGGAATCGAAGTGCGTGATCGGATGTCCCGCGGAGCCGTCGAGCGCCTGCACCCAGACGTTATCCACTCCGTTCTCCCGGACCGGATACGCGATGCCCTTTCCGTCGGGTGTGAACTGCACTCCCCCGGAAAGGTGGGGGTTGGCATCGACCAACCGGGGCGAGGTCAGCGATTCGAGATCCAGGAAGGCGATCTTTTCCGTGGTTCCCTGTGTTCCCGCGTTTATCAGGTCAACTGCGTAGGCCAGAGTCTTCCCGTCCGCCGAAATACTCATTTCAGTGCCCAGAGGGTAGCCATGAAAATCCGTACTTGCCGGAACTGGTTCCGGTTTGCCCGAGCCATCCAGCGAGACGCGCCAAAGGCGGCCCGACTCGGCCTCGTAGTAATACACCCATTTCTGGTCGGGTGTGCACGCGGGAAGAAGATCAAGTTTGCCGTTCGTCAGCCGTACCGGATTTGAGCCATCGGGATTCATGCGCCAGACGTGTGGGAAATTCGAGCTGTCATGAAACCGCCACCCGAAAACAATGTATCGGCTGCCACAAGCGGAAGTCGCATACATCACGGCATTGCCATCAGCCAATAGCTGTTGCGGGGTCTTTCCGCCCAACTCTTCCGTCCACAGCCGAGCCCCGTCGGTCCCCAGCAGCTTTCCGTCAGCTGTCCAGTTCAAACTGAGCATGTCACGCGCCTCGGAGGGAAGCGCCTCCAACTTTGCAGATGGGCTTCCTGCACCGGTAAGAAGGTAACCACTGTTCCAGGTCTTCGTCTGCACCGTGGCCAGCGATGTTCCATCCGCTGAGACCGTCAGACTCCGATAGCTATTGGTGTCGCGGGTGATCGGCTCGAACTCCCGTCCCGTGCTGGATAGAAATCCGATTTGACCGCCAAGTATCCACTGCCCACCTTGCCGGCGGACAAAATTCGGGCCCTTGGGTGAGTAATCGACAAAAATACCGCGCCCATCTGGCGACCAGCTCAAGTCACGCGGCTGCTTGTCGTCGAAAACAGCAAGACGATGCGCCTTCCCAGTGTCGGCCTCCACAACGTCGACTCCTCCCATCGCGTTGCCGGGCCGAGCCACCTCCCGCGCGATCTCGCTCCCTTGGGGAGACCACGCCAAATAGGTCGGCAGTTCTTCTGTAGGTCCTATCAGCAAAACCTTCTCATCGTTGCCCTCCAGGTTTGCCGTGAGGAGGCGGTATTTGCCCATTTCAGGATCATTTCCCCGCGCGTAGGCCATGCGATGGCCGTCGGGGGAGAACGTGATGACGCTGTCGACATCGAGTGCAACCCTTTGTTGTGTTCCCCCCAAAACGGGTACACGGTACAGGTCGAAGTACGTTAGGGCTGCATTTCGGGCTTTGAAGAAGTAGATGTAATTGCCGTCGGGAGAGAAGGCGAGGCCTCGATAACTCGACGCGGAGGCCGCCACAATCTGGGTATCGCTGCCGGTCGGCACGTTGCGCAGCCACAGGCTTTCGAGGCCGCCATCGTTCAGTACGCTGACCACATATTTGCCGTCTGGCGAAATAGCGGCCCGTGCTGCCTTGCCCGAATTGGTGATTTGCCGGACCGTGAAGTTTTGGAAGGGCATCGCAGCCGTATGGTGCAAAACCGAGAAGACGCCCAAGCCTGCCGCGCCGACGAGAATGGACACTGCCACCACTCCCGCCGCTACCCACCATTTGTGTTGCTTCGCGGCGACCATGACGGCAGAACTGCTGGTCTGCGAGGGCGGGGTCGCTGCGTTGGCGCCCGTTTCCACGCCTGCCAACACGGCTGTGCCTTGGCGGCCGGATTCGGTATCGCGCCTCAGCCGTTGCAGGTCGGCCCGCATATCGGAGGCGTGCTGATAGCGCAGGTTCTTGTCCTTTTCCAGTGCCCGGTTGATGATGTCTTCGAGCTTGGGCGGCAGATCGCGATTAAAACGAATCGGCGGCGTCGGAACCGAGTCGAGAATCGCCTTGAAGATCACTCCCGTACTTTCACCGTGGAACGGCATGGTGCCGGTTGCCATTTCGTAGAGCACCGCCCCGAATGAAAACAGATCGGTGCGCGCATCCAGCTCTTTGGCGCGCACCTGCTCGGGCGACATATACGCGACTGTTCCCACCATCGTGCCCGGGCTGGTCAAATCCTTCTCGCCGACCGAGCCGGTCTGAGTATTCAAAGCCGCAATCTGGCTCGATGAGCTTCCCGTCAGGCTGACCTTCGCCAGTCCAAAATCGAGAATCTTGGCGTGCCCGCGCTTGGTAACAAAAATATTTGCGGGCTTGATGTCTCGGTGGATGATGCCTTCCGAATGCGCGGCGTCGAGCGCGTCGGCAATTTCGATCGCCAGCGGCAGCACAATCTCCAGATCCAGCGGCCGCCCGCCGATGCGATGCTTCAGCGTTATGCCCTCCAGGTATTCCATGGCGATGAAGCGAATGCCGTCGCTTTCCCCGATCTCGTAAATCGTGCAGATGTTGGGATGATTCAGAGCGGAAGCCGCCTGCGCCTCGCGTTGAAACCGGGCCATTGCTTGCGAATCCTTGGCAACTTCATCGGGCAGGAACTTGAGGGCGACAAAGCGGCGCAGATTTAGATCTTCAGCCTTATAGACGACGCCCATCCCGCCACCGCCTAATTTTTCTACGATGCGGTAGTGCGAAATGGTCTGGCCGATCATTAGGGGCAAATCTTACGTCCGTGAAACGGGCAAGTCAATGAAAGCCGTGGAGTTGGCGGCATCTCGTTGGCGAAACGTCCCCATATCACTCACAACCTACAGACGGACGACTTCCACTCCATAAAGCACAGGAATCGGCGTAGCATATAGCTCAACGGGGAGTGGCCGCGATGAAGCGGAGAATCTCGCGGTGGGACTAGCGGGGTTCATTTTTGCGGGTTGTTGGGTGCTTCTTGGCTTGGCAATTTCCAATATTAACGCAACCTATTTTGTGGGACCTCGCTCGATTGACTTGTCCGATTGTGCCTGTTGGCTTCCATTTTCACTTCGGTGTCAAGTGGTATTGGATGCTTCTTGCGAACGTTCCCGCGTATACGCTAATCGGTCTGATGACGGAAGTCTGCGACAATCGCGATATCGGTTACAAGTGCTCGGGCGATAGCTGTCGTAACATCGCGATATCAGTAATGGTTCGGCGCATGCACTCAAGGAAACAATGAACTGGAAATCTCTTGGCCGAGCGCTCAGATGGCTCGGGCCGATCTCAGTGTTGTTGGCAGGTCTGTGGCTGCTGGCGCCGGTTCGAGCCCAGTCCGGTTCTGCAGCACCGTCGACACAACGCAAGACCAGCACCCCTTACACTGGCGATCTCTCCATTTTCGATGCCCCGGGGCGCGATGAGCGCCTACAGATCAACCGCGTCATGGATATGCTTGGCATTGAGCCCGGCAAAAACGTTGCCGACATCGGTGCCGGATCGGGCTGGTTCACGGTGCGCGCCGCTCGCCGCGTCACGGGCTCGGGCACGGTTTATGCTGTGGATATCAACCCGGAGGCCATTCATTACATTGACCAGCGCGCGAAAAAAGAGCACCTTCAGAACATAAAGACGATCCTCAGCGAGCCCGACGATCCGCAGCTCCCGGCCGCCAGCATCGACGCCGTGCTGCTGCTCAAGACCTACCACGAGGTAGCCCATCCGGTTGTGCTACTCAGGAACCTTCGCTCATCGCTTAAACCAGGAGCCAAGATCGGCATCATTGATCGCGGTGGCAACGGAGCAAATCATGGCGTGAGTAAAGACGTGGTCGTTCGCGAAGCCGCCCAAGCCGGATACGAACTGCGCGACTCACAGGATTTCGTGAAAGCCGACGGGATGGATTATTTTCTGGTCTTCACTGGGAAGCCGGATTAGGGGCACGCCTCATTCTGGCTAGGACCTCGGCGGAAGAGATCAATATTCCCGAGCCGGAGCAGCCCACTTTGCCTCGGCTTAGCTTTTGTAGAGATTGCCACTGAAACGGCTGTTGTTGCAAAATCCCCCATTTCACT
>Ga0116217_10002630_pt1 | contig 16648 bp, 11 predicted proteins | sample Sb_taG_6_FD_89697 | JGI IMG/M metagenome (GOLD analysis project Ga0116217, IMG submission 89697) | Peat soil microbial communities from Weissenstadt, Germany - Sb_50d_4_PS metaG | ecosystem: Environmental > Terrestrial > Soil > Wetlands > Peat | place: Germany: Weissenstadt | collected 2010-09-21 | reverse complement strand
GAGGTGGAAACCGTGGCTTTCCCCACCGCCATCGCTTCATAAATCTTAATGCGCGTGCCTCCGCCGATGCGGAGCGGCACCACAAACACGGCCGATTCCCGCAGATGATCGAGAATGGACGGGACCGTGCCCGTGACTTCGACCGATTCAGACGCGAGCTTCTTCACGCGGGGATGCGGATCGCGGCCGACGATGCGAAAGCGCGCTGCCGGAATCTTCGCGAGAACCAGCGGCCACACTTCTTTGCAGAAAAATTCTACTCCGTCAATGTTCGCTTCCCAGTCCATGGAACCGGTGAACACGACCAGCGGGCCGGAAGGCCTGGCCGCCGGATCGTATTGATAGCGGGCAAGGTCCACTCCGGTCGGGACTACGCTGATGCGGGAGGCCTCAACCATATTTTTCATCAAGTCGCGATCTTGGCCGGAAACGGCGATCACATGGTGGAAACGGCGTACTTGTTCGGGCTCGAAGCGCCGCATCTTGGCATATTCTATTTTCGAGATCATGCGATCGAGCCAGCGCGGTTCGAGCTCCGCCTTCCGGCGCCAGAGAATGGTTTCCACATTGTGCTGGAACAGAGCAGTGGGAGTGTCCAGTTGCTCGGGAAAATTCAGCGTACTGGACAGAAAATCGCAGACCGCAACGTCAAAGCGGCGTTCGGCGATCCAGGGCGCCAGCAGCTTGCGAACTTCCGAATCGGTGAACTTGCTGACTGCGTACGGGGCGCTCCACAAAAATCGCCAGGCATAATCAAGATAGCGTTCCAGAGGAGTCGAGTCGGGCGCGCCGGTGTGCAGAGCGATGGTTCCGGGAAGGAGCGCAACGATCTCGCGTTCATATGTCTGGTCGCGCAAGCCGCCGTAATACGAGAGGTAGGTGAGTTCGTGGCCGGCGGATAAATGGCGCAAAATATTGTACGTGCGCAGCTTCCCGCCGGTATCGAGCGGCAGCAACTTCCCCGGTTTTACCCAAAGTATCTTCATGGCTGCCTACCAGCAAATCCCATCGTACGAATCGCTCACGTTGGCGCGGCGGGAGTGTTCCAGATTCACCAGATCGATCACGTGCTGGCCCGGCCGAATATGCTTGCGGAGCACTTCGCGGTCCAGGCCCCGCGTCCCCACCACAACGACCTCGGCTCGTTCCAGCGTAGTTTCCAGGCTGGAGCACAGAAGCGACCCGATGTGCGGAATCGCACTCTCGATGTACTCGCGATTGGATCCAATGAGCCGGCCGAGCGAGACATTGTCATCCCAGATGCGGATTTCGAAGCCCTCGCCGAGCAACCGCTTCACCAATTGCACCTGAGGACTCTCGCGCAGATCGTCGGTGGCTGCCTTGAAGCTCAGGCCGAGCACTGCGATGTTTCTCTTACCCGTGGCGAGAATCATTTCGACCGCTCGTTCCAGATGTTGCTGGTTGCTGGCCATCAACGAGTCGATCAGCGGCAAGTTCAAATCCAGTTCTTTGGCCCGGTAGTTCAGAGCACGCACGTCCTTGGGCAGGCAGGAGCCCCCGAAGGCGAATCCCGGTTTCAGATAGGAGGCGGAAATGTTCAGCTTGGTGTCGGCAGTGAAAATCTCAACCACGGATTCGGCGTCCACACCCATCTGCTTGGCCAGGGTTCCGACCTCGTTGGCGAAGGCGACCTTCACGGCGTGCCAAGTGTTGCAAACGTACTTCACCATCTCCGCCGAGCGGAAAGACGTTTCAAATACCTGCCCCGGAACCCAGCTGTAGACCTCGCGCAAGCGCCGGCTATGAGTGGCGTCCGAGGACCCGATAATCGTCATAGCCGGTTCCAGGAAATCCGCGACTGCCGTACCTTCGCGCATGAACTCTGGATTCACGCACACGCCAAATCCCTGGCCCAGCCGCTTTCCGCTGGTTCGTTCCAGCGCCGGCACGACGATGGTCTCGGCAGTTCCGGGCAGGACTGTGCTGCGCAGCACGACCAGATGAAAATCTTTCTTCTTCTTTAGGATTGCGCCGATTTCTTCGCACACGGGCTCGATGTGCCCCAGATCAAGTTTTCCGTTGCGAAGACTTGGGGTGCCGACGCACAGAAACGAAATCTCGCTGTTGAGGACCGCGTGTTCCGGGTCCGTGGTTGCCAGCAAGTGGCCCGCCGAGTGTTGTTCAGAAATCAGCTCCGCGACGCGTGGCTCCACAATGGGACTGCGCCCTGACCGCATGGCCTCAACTTTGCCCGGACTGGGGTCCACGCCGATCACCTGGCAGCCTTTATGGGCAAGACAAGCCGCGGTGACCGTGCCTACGTAGCCCAGGCCGAAGACGCTGATGGAATGAGTCATAGTCGGAGAATGCGCACTGCAAAACCGCCACAGAAACTAATCCCAGGGAAACACCGCCATGGGATTGGAAAAGAAATGCCACCCTGGGACCACGGGCAGAAGTCGGCGAACCTAATCTAAATCTTTTCTTATCAATGCGCTAGGGGGATTACGCTGAATCGGCTTCGAGGCGTCCGGGAGCGGTTCATATTCATGTTCCTTACATCTCCCGAATGTTGCTGCCCCATATAGTATTAAAACACGAGCGCGAATTCGGCGAAAATGTTTCTTTTGCACCGATTCATAAGTTCCTGAGTTTTAGCCGCTTGAGTTCAGCAGGTGAGTTCAACAGGTTGACGAGAGTCATGATCGCAGACGGCCAAACCTCGGAGCAGTGCGAAGCAGAACGGGCGTCTACGGCGGGAATCCGACCCCTCCATCCGGTGAGGCGTGTTTTCTATCTGGTGGACTCTTTTGATGTCGGTGGGACGGAGACTCAGGCGGTTGAGTTGGCTTTGCGAATTGGAGCGGCAGGCTATGAGGTTACGCTGGGCAGTTTGCGGGCGACCGGGCCGCTGCTGGAACGGCTTCAAGGAACTCCGGTCGTCGTGAAGGAATTCCATCCCACGGGCGGAATCGATTCGCCAGGAGGGTTCTATCAGATCCTGCGGCTGAGCTGGTTCTTACGGCGGGGAAAGTTCGACGTGGTCCACACCCACGATTTGTGGTCGAACCTGATGGGAGTTCCGGCGGCGCGACTGGCGGGGATTCCGGCTATCGTTTCGAGCCGTCGGGACTTGGGGCACCTCGATTGGTACCAGGGCAAGCGGAGGGTCTGGCTGCGGAGAATTCAAGGCCTTTCCCACGCCATCGTAGCCAATGCGACGCCGGTGCGGGATGACCTGATCGCGCAGGACGGATTTGCTCGTGAAACCTTGCATGTGATCCGGAACGGAGTGGACGTCGGAAAATTTCAGGGTGCGAGTGGGCGGGAAGTATTGTTCCCCAACGCTGGAAGTGGCAAGCTCATTGTTCTGGTCGGGAACATGCATACGGATGTGAAGGGGCATCCCTGGCTGATTGAGTCTGCATCCGCAGTGGTTCGCGAGTTTCCTTCGACTCGATTCGTGCTGGTTGGCGACGGGGAAGCGCGAGAGACTTTTGCCAGTCAGGTCCGCAAACTGGGTCTGGAGGAGAGTTTTTTGTTTCTTGGCCGGCGCAGCGATGTACCCCGAATTCTCGCCAGTTGCGACATTGCGGTGCTGCCGTCGCGTGCCGAGGGACTGCCCAACGCGGTTCTTGAATATATGGCTGCCGGATTGCCCACCGTGGTCAGCCGCGTGGGTGGAAACGAAGACCTGGTGCAGGACGGCGTGACTGGACTGCTGGTGCCGGCCGAGGACTCCGCGGCTCTTTCCGAGGCGCTGCTGAGGTATCTGCGAAACCCGGAGGAGGCGCGCGCGATCGCCGAGAGCGGGCGGGAGTTTGTGATTCGCAACTTCAGTTTCGAGCGGCTGGTCCGCGAAGTGGACGAGTTGTACACGGCGATCTTGCAGGGGAGGGAAGCTTAGTTCCATGGGAGCCTGGGCCAGCCGACTGCGCCGCCTGCGGGCGATGGACCGCGGCGAAATCGCGTCCCGGATGCGGCAGTTCGTGACTGCCCGCGCCGACGGCCTGCGTTATCGCGCCGGCCACGACTTTGCCAGCGTCTCGCAGATCATCGACGTCCAGCCGGCAGGGCGGTTCTTCTGCGGGGCCGGGGAAGCGCCAGCTTTGTGCGCACTGTTGCAACGCGTTCTGCCGGGGCAGGCGGCGGACATTGTTTCTCAGGCTCAACGCATATGTGAGCATCGTTTCGATCTGCTCGGCTATTCCGGCCTTGACTATGGAAGCCAGATTGACTGGCACCTCGACGTTGTCCACGGCAAACGTGGGCCTCGAGTGCCCTGGTTCAGAATCAAGTATCTGGATTTCGAACAGGTCGGAGATTCGAAGATTACATGGGAACTCAACCGCCATCAGCACTTCCTCACCCTGGCCAAAGCCTATTGGCTCACCGGAAACGAAAAGTTCGTCCGTGAGATTTTCGCGCAGTGGGAGCAATGGCAGCGGGAGAATCCCTATCCGATCGGCATGAACTGGGCCAGCAGCCTGGAGGTCGCGTTCCGCTGCTTGTCGTGGATCTGGACTTTTTTCCTGTTAGAGGACTGCGCGCTTTTTACTAGCGACCTGCGCCGGCGATGGATCGGGATGCTGAATCTCAGCGGCCGCCATATCGAAACCTATCTCTCGACTTATTTTTCGCCGAACACGCACTTGCTGGGCGAAGCGCTGGCATTGTTTTTTCTTGGAACGCTTTTTCAGTTGCCCTCTGCCGGGCGATGGCGGGAGCGGGGCTGGAACGTTCTGGTAGGAGAGGCCGGCAGGGAAGTGCAGGCGGATGGATTCTACTTCGAGCAATCCACTTATTATCACGTGTATGCGCTCGACATGTTTTTGCATGCGCGAATCTTGGCTGAGATAAACCAGGCTGGACTTAGCAAAGTTGCAATTCCCGACGAGTTCGACCAGACCTTGCAACGCATGCTGCAGGCTCTCGCGCTGCTAGGCCGCGCGGGGGTGCCTCCGATGTTTGGCGACGACGATGGGGGCCGGTTGTTCGATCCACGCCGCGTTCGAGCCGAGCATATGCTCGATCCGCTGACGACCGGGGCCATTCTTTACGGTCGGGGAGACTTCAAGGTTGCGGCCGCGACTCCATGTGAAGAGACGATGTGGTTGCTCGGCGCCAAGGCGGCGGCCGACTTCGACTCGCTGCCCAGCAGACCTGCATCCGATTCAACGGCGCTGGCCGACAGCGGCTTCTATTTGATGGCGGATGCCGAATCTCGGCAACAGCTGGTGATGGACGCTGGACCTTTGGGAGCGGGAAGCGGTGGCCATGGACACGCCGACGCATTGAGTGTGTGGCTGGTGCGGAACGGCCAGAATCTTCTGCGGGATTCGGGAACGCTCGAATACGTCGGCCCAAGCGGCGAGCGCTCGCGGCTTCGTTCCACAGGCGCTCACAACACGCTGCGAGTGGACGGACGGGATCAAGCTAAGTCCGCCGGCCCGTTTTCCTGGGAAAGTTTTCCGGCAGTTCAGGTTCGGCGGTGGATCGCAGGCCAGCAGTTTGACCTTCTGGAAGCGGAACATGACGGGTACACGCGCTCTTCTTTGCCGGTTACCCGTTCGCCGGTTACCCATCGCCGGCTCGTATTCCACAGGAAAGGGCTCTTCTGGCTGGTGCGGGACATCGCCGAAGGCAGCGGGTCGCACCAGCTTGAATTGGCGTGGCACATCGGCGCCGGATTGTCGCGGGCGTCGGACGACAGCGATGTTTTTGCCGGCGGTGGAGAGAGCCTGGCAATCTTGACGGCTGAGGGCAACGGTTGGTCGCGAGAAGTCCGGAGTGAGCTCTGGTCCCCGGCGTATGGATCTTCCGAAACCGCGCAGGTTGTGCGCTTCTCCGCGGCGGGGGATTTGCCCACGGAGTTCGTGACTCTATTGATTGCGGGCGCCGCGGCTGGGGAACCGATCGGCCTTCTGATTCGCAGTGATCGACGAGAAGGCGTAACTTCCGCCTATCGCTATCTTTTTCCCGATCAAAGCCGCCAAGAACAAGGCCACAACTTTGTCTTCGCGGGTAAGAGCGAAGCGTGGACCCAGGGGTCATGGACCAGCGACGCCGATTTTCTGTACACGCACCATGACCGCGCCGGGCGTCTTTGTTCCCTCGTGCTGTGCAATGGCAGCTATGCGGATCTCGACGGCGAGCGGCTTGTTTCTTGTGATCGGCGGGTAAGTTATGCTGAAGTCTCGCGGGTGAACGATCCTCACTCGAAGGATCAATGGGAACTGGCTGGCTCCGACGCGAACCACGTAAGGCTGGGTGCAACGTTGCAAGGCAGCATGGCCTAGCCGCGATCATCGTTGGCGATCGATATTCGCGATCGAGGTTGGCGAGCGGCGTTGAGGTACGATCCAAAGGGGAAGGTTTTCTAACCAATGTGCGGAATCTGCGGAATCTTTTATCCCGATCGGCAACACCGGGTCGACCGGGATATTCTCGCGGCGATGAACCAGCAGATTGCCCACCGGGGGCCCGACGACGATGGCTTCTTCGTGAGGGAGAACGTCGGGCTGGCTATGCGTCGTCTGAGCATCATCGACATTCAGACCGGGCACCAGCCGCTCTGCAATGAAGACGAGACCATCTGGATCGTCTTCAACGGGGAAATCTACAATCACCGCGAACTCCGCCAGGGGCTGGAATCCCAGGGCCATCGGTATCGCTCGCGCAGTGACACCGAAACCATCGTTCATCTCTACGAGCAGTATGGCATCGATTGCGTGCAACACCTGCAGGGAATGTTTGCCTTCGCCATTTGGGACCAGACCAAGCGCACACTTTTTCTGGCCCGCGACCGCCTGGGCATTAAGCCCTTGTATTACCGCTACGACGGCGAAACCTTGTTGTTCGGCTCCGAGATCAAAGCGCTGCTGGCTTATCCGGGGTTGCGGCCGGAGTTCAATCGCAAAGCGCTGGCGGAATATCTGGCATTCGGTTATCTCGCGGGCGAGGAGACGATGTACTCCGGCATTCGCAAGCTCATGCCTGGGCACACGCTGACCATCGATGGAGGCGGTGAAATCAAGATTTCCGCATATTGGGACCTGGACGTGAATTCCGGCGAAGAGGGCAGATCGCGCGAGAATCGTGGGCGCGAATATTATGTGGGCGAATACCGCGAACGCCTGGAAGACTGCATTCGCACCCACCTGATGAGCGACGTTCCACTGGGTGTGTTCCTGAGCGGGGGATTAGATTCCAGTGCGGTGGCCGCGCTCACCTCAAAGATTCGAAAAGACCGGATCGAGACTTTTGCCGTGGGCTATGGAGAGGAAGAGTTCAGCGAACTTCCGTTCGCCCGGACGGTCGCCGAGCATATTGGCTCGGACCACCATGAAGTGCGGCTTAGCCGCGAAGAATTTTTCCAGGCGCTGCCGTTTTGCATCTGGCACGAAGACGAGCCCGTCGTGTGGCCTTCGAGCGTCGCGTTGTATTTTGTTTCGCGGCTGGCGCGGGAGCGCGTGAAAGTTGTGCTCACCGGCGAAGGCAGTGATGAGACGCTGGCGGGTTATACCCGCTACGCCTGGACGCTGCTCAACGCGCGAATGGATGGCGTCTACCGTTCGCTCACTCCGTCCGGCTTGCGAGGCATGCTGCGGAAGGGGATTCTCGCCAGCCCACTCTCGGCAACGGCTCGCAGAAAGCTGGAACACACGTTCCTGCTGCGGGATGGTTCTTCGTGGTCCGCCTTCTATTTCGACAACTTTTATTCGGCATTTTCCGCCGCCGAGCAGGATGAGTTGTTGACCCCCGAGGCAAAACTGGAGACGAACGATGCCTATTCCGGCTCCTTGCTTTACTGGGATCAGTCGAAGGGCGAAATGCTGCACCGGCTCTTGTACACCGACATCAAGACTTATCTTGTCGAACTGCTGATGAAGCAGGACCAGATGAGCATGGCCGCGTCCATTGAGAGCCGGGTGCCGTTCCTCGATCATACTCTGGTGGAATACACGGCCAGCATTCCGGCGAAGTACGCCACCAAGGGCATGGCGGGGAAGTTCATCTTAAAGTCGGCAGTCGAGGATCTGCTGCCCAAGTCGATCGTCTACCGCCAGAAAATGGGATTTCCGACGCCTTGGGCTTACTGGCTGGCGGGGAAGCAACTTGAAACCATAGAGGAGTTGCTGATGGAACCGCGGGCGCTGGATCGCGGGTATTTCCGCGCGGATGCGATTCGATCGTTGTTCAGCGAACATCGCGCCGGCCGCCGCGACCACGGCAATCGCATCTGGCGTCTGCTCAATCTGGAGCTGTGGATGCGCGTCTGCCTGGACCGCGACCCGGTCGAACCCGCAATCGAACTAGGTACGGCGGTAGCCCGCCGATGAGCCTCAATGGTGCTGGCGCCCCTGTCGACCGCAGAGGCCCCCATGTTGGGATCACTATGCTGAGATCACCATGTTGAGATCGCTGAAGCTAACGGCCCTGCGGCTGCTTCGTGGCGGCGGAATGTTCGAATTGGCTGCGGGCAGTCGCTGGCGCCGCCAACGTCTGCTGATCCTGTGCTATCACGGCACGTCTTTGGACGATGAGCATCTGTGGCGGAGCGCGCTGTATATCACGCCGGAGACGTTGCGGCAACGGCTGGCTTCGCTGAAGCGCGGGGGCTACGCCGTGTTGCCTCTGGGGGAAGCCTTGGAGCGGTTGCGGGCTCAGACTCTGCCCGCGCGCAGCGTAGTGCTTACGTTTGATGACGGCACCTACGACTTTTACGGCAAGGCGCTTCCGCTGCTGCAGGAGTTTGGCTTTCCCGCGACCGTCTAGTTGACTACATACTATGCACTCTGTGAGCGGCCGGTATTTAAGCTGATCTGTTCCTACATGCTGTGGAAGCGTCGAGGGCAGGTGATGGCCGATACGCGGGAACTCGGGTTGGAGGGGCCACTGGATTTGCGCAGCGAGGCTGGCCGCCACAGCGTCGTGCGCAGCCTGATTGACCTGGCGGACCGCGAAAACATGACGGGAGTGCAGAAGGACGATCTCGCGGGGCGGCTCGCGGGTTTTCTGGGAATCGACTACGGTGCTCTCAAGGCGAAAAGAATTCTGCAAATTATGAACGCGAACGAGGTGCGCGACGCCGCCCGAAGCGGAGTTGATATCCAGTTGCACACTCATCGTCATCGCACGCCGGAAGACGAGGCCTTGTTCTCGCGGGAGATTCGCGACAATCAAGCCCAGATTCTTGCGTTGGCATCGACCCGGGCGGTTCATTTTTGCTATCCCGGGGGCGTGTACCGGACGCAGTTCTTGCCGTGGTTGCGGGCCGAGCGGATCGTTTCGGCCACCACTTGCGATGCCGGACTGTGCACCCGCCAGAGTGAGAGTTTGTTGCTGCCTCGATTCATTGACAGCCAGGCCCGCACTCAGGTGGAGTTTGAAAGCTGGGCTGCAGGGATCGGGGATCTGCTGGCGTTCCGGCGGGCCGCGACGCAAAAATATGTTCCGCGAGACTGAACTGGAGAGAACGGGCTGCAAGCTCGCAAAAGCATGAGGGACTTATCCAAGAGAGTATTCCTTAGGAGCGGAGCGCTGCGCCTGGCGGCCGCTTTTCAAGATACTGGGGCGGCGATCCTGATGTACCACTCCGTGCAGGAAGATCCGTCTCAAGGGGCCGATTCGCTCGGTGGAATCATTCACTCCCGGACGGTATTTCGCGAGCAGATGGAATTGCTGGCGCGCAAGTTCCATCCCTTGGGTCTGGATGAGTTGGCGGTTCTGCTGCGCAAGAAAGAAGAGATTCCCCAGCGATCAGTGGTGGTCACCTTTGACGACGGCTATCGCGATAACTTCGAGAACGCCATGCCTATTTTGGGTGAGGTTGGCATACCGGCGACTTTTTATGTCACGGTGAATTGCATTGCGAACGGCCAGCTCCCGTGGCCAAGCCGAGTTCGTTTTGCGCTGCGCACCAGCGGACGCAAGAGTTGGACCGATCCCGCAGGCACGGCGTGGCCGCTGGAGAGCGCGGATGAACGGGATCGCGCCTTCGCGAAGGCCTGCGAGTACTGTTGCCGGCTGGCCGGCGCCGCTCAAGAGCAGTTGGTTGCCGGCATCGAGAAAGACCTAGACGCATTTATTCCGCAGGGCATTTCGCGAGTCATGATGAATTGGGATGAGGTGCGGAAGTTGGCCGAGCGCGGCCACGTGGTTGGATCGCACACCCTCTCGCACCCGAACGTCGCGCAGATTACCCTCGCGGATGTGCGGCTTGAGCTGGAACGATCGCGGGCCTGCCTGGAAAAAGAGTTGAATGCGCCGGTAATGCATTTTTCGTATCCCTGTCCAGCTCTGTCGCCGCATTGGAGCGAGCAAACGGTGGAAGAGTGCAGGCGAGCCGGCTATGAGACGGCGGTCGTTACGGATGGTGGTCTGGCGCGCCAGAAGGACAACCCGCTCTGCCTGCGGCGAGTGCGGCCCTCCAAAATCGTCGAAGGATTGCGCTGGAACCTCGAGTGGGCATTCGCCGGACGAAAGATGTAAGCCTGGCTGGTTCGCGGCTCACTGGACAACGACTCGGACAACGATTAGGAAAACAAATTAGGGCAACGATTGGCAAGAATCCTGATCCTCGATGGGCACAGTTCGGCAGCCCTGGCATTTACACGTTCGGCTGGCCGGGCTGGGCATTGGGTTGCGGTGGGCGGGAATGCGGGTATGTTCGCCGCCGCCCAGCTCTCGCGCTATTGCAAACTGGATTTTTCGTATCCGGTTCCCACCGAGGATGCGCGAGGTTTTGTCGATGCCATCCTGAAATTCGTAAACGATCAGGCTGTGGATCTCGTGGTGCCAATGACCGACTGGACGATCCTGCCGCTCGCCGAACACCGCGAACTTTTTTCTGTCAATCAGAGTTGCAAGGTGGCCCTGCCATCGCGCGCGTCCATTGAAAAAGTTTCGGACAAATATCAGACGTTGCAGATTGCGCAGTCGCTCGGCATAGGCACGCCGCAGACCTGGCTGATCGAGTCGGAACGTGATCTTGAAGCCGTGTCCGGAAATCAGTTTCCCATGGTGGTGAAGGACCGTTTTTCGATTCGCTGGCGCGACGGCCGGGCGATTTTCGGCGGAGTCTCGTATGCCTTTTCGCGAGACGAACTGCAGCGTAAAGTGAACGACCGGTTGGCAGCCGCTGGAGATGTGCTGGTGCAGGAATTCGCGGCCGGCACGGGGGTTGGATTCTCCTGTTTCGTAGCTGGCGGCGAGGTTCGCATTCCGTTTCAGTGGAAACGGATTCGCGAAGTCGACCCTCGCGGATCGGCCAGCAGTTGCCGCGAGTCCAGTGCGATGGATGAACGAATTAAGGATGAAAGCAGCCGGCTGATTCAGCGGATCGGATTTGAAGGGATTGCCATGGTTGAATACAAGGTCGATTACAAAGTCGAGGACAAGAAGGTCGCGGGCCAGACGGGCCCAGTCCTGATGGAAATCAACGGGCGGCCGTGGGGCTCGATCGCGCTTCCCATCGCCAGCGGCGTGGATTATCCGCGGTATTTGACCGAGTGGTGCCTGCGGGGAGAATTGCCACCGAGGGAAATACCTTACCGCACCGGAATCACCTGTCGTCGCATGGTCGGCGAGCTCACTCATCTCAGCAACGTTCGCGCGGGAAAGCCCGCCAACTGGCCCCTTCCGTATCCCAGCTTTTGGAGCAGCCTTTTGAAGATGGCCGTGCCCTGGTATCCAGGAATGCATTACGACGACTTGTGGCTGACGGACCCGAGGCCTGGAATTGCCGGATTGGCGAACTGGTTTCGGGTTCGAGGCAAGAAGAATTAACGCCGCGACGGATTATCCGCCGGAAGCGGGAAGGCGTCCGCCGTCAGATTTCGAACGCAAGTTTGCAGCAACCGATAGCAGCTGCGCGTGGCGTCGACATCGCCATAATATGGGTCGGCAATCTCACGATTTTGCCCGGGGCCATCGAGGTAAGCGCTCAACATAAAAATCTTGTGCTTGGAATCTGGGTAGAGTGCCAACAGCTCGGCCAGGTTCTGAAAATCCATGGCGAAGATTGCGTCCGTCTGCTCGACCATTTCCGCGGTAAGAAGCTGCGCCTGGTGATTGTCGAGCGAGATTCCGAAATCCGCTGACGCAGCCAGGGCCCAGGGATGCGCCGCCTTGCCGGGCGTGGCGTGCAGTCCAGCCGACGCGATACGAACCCGGTTCGGAGCGCGGCGACCTGTTTCTTGCTTCATGAGACGTTCCGCCATCGGGCTCCGCATGATGTTGCCGAAGCACACAAAGAGGAAAGACTCCGCAGTTTTCGGAACCACAGCTCTCGAAGCCCTAGTTTTCGGAACCACAGTTCTCGGAGTCAAAGTTCTTGCGCCCCGCAACCCCAGCGTATCGAAAAGCCGCAGCCGAAGGTAGGTAGCGCCCGCCTTCGGACCCAGACGAAGGAAGATGCCGCGCTCCTTCAGCACGGAAGCGGGCACGAGTTTCCGGAGAATCGCTTTGTAGCCGGGGGATGGTTCCGCGGTTTTACTCATCAGCAAGGTTCCGGGAAACTGTTGGCGAGCACGTCATTGCTTGTTCTGGCTTGTTCTGGCAGCATTCAGCGCGTTTCGCTCAGGCTTGCGATCGAACCGTCACCGCGGCCCGCAGAGCTTCCGCTGGCGAGTTCGTAGCCCAGGGACTGCATGAGCTCTCCCCAGGCGGATTCGATGGCGGCTACAGATTTTTCGGGCAGGGAAGACTTCCAGCCTCCCGCCGTGGCCGAACGCACAAACGGCTTATCGCTGCGCGTCGCCCGGGTCAGAACCCAGTCGCGGGCCTGCATTTGCTCCAAGGAGCGCATGCGCTCGGGCGAACTCAGTTCGACTGCGCGCCGCAGCTTTTCCGGCCCAGCGTCGATCGATCGAAAGTCGCAGTTCTGCAGGAAGGCGGCGACCCGCGCCAATTCCGCTTCCGGCTGCTTCTTCATGCTCTCGTAACGCAGCAGGATAAAGCCGGGCGCGTGTTCGCGCAGGCGCAGCCAGCTCAGAACGTGATCGGCCCACGATCCCCACTTGGCGTCAAACTCGGCGTTGATGAAGCGCGGAACAAACTCTTCGAGGGGGTAGTTGTCCGCGATGTTTCCCGCCTTGATGTTGTGATGGTAAAAGGACACGGCGACGTCGCGAGGATCGCGCACGATGTAAATGATCCGGCGGTAGTGCGGCTGGAAACACTCGTTGCTTTTCAGGATGCGCGGACGCGGCAGCCGCCGCATCACATGGTCGGAATTGAAATAAATCTCGGGCAGCAACGATTCCAGGTTGGCGAAGGTGATCGGCTCGTCCTGGTGGACGAGGTGGCCGATCAGGAAGCGAGTCCAGGTGTTGCCGGATCGAGGATAAGAGACGAGAAAAACATCATCCGGGAAAACGGTGAGGTTCCTTCCGGCCATTTGACGGCCGGTCAGCACCCGTCCCACCTGCGAAATCACGCGCACTACTCGCTGCCAGTTGCTGTTGAGATTCTCCATAGTTTCACGCCGTGGCTATAGTTCCTCCATTGGAACTTCGAAGGAAGTTGTTTCGACCGTCGCCAATTCCTTTTTGGCGCTAATCCCGTCGACCTCCCAAAGGCGACCTCTTGAGAAGGCCCAGGCCAGCCCGATCCCGTAGGGAGTAAGGCCAATCAGAATTTGGAGACCGACCTGCAAATAAGTGCGCGCGAAAAACCAGTGCCTCATCAGCAACAGCGCTGCCACTGAGGGTGCGCACAGCAGGATGGGTAGAGTATAGGCCCGTCGCAGAAAAAACCCGACCCGGAGATTGAGTCTTCGGCAAAGGTGACGGGGCAGGAAGAAGAGTGCGGTGCAGGTGAGAGGGATGGCCGTTCCCAGCGCGTCGCCGACCAAGCCCAGAGGCGGAATCAGAGCCACACTGAGGATCAGGTTGGCGATCGCTTCCATCCCCGTGACCCAGGCCAGACTACGATGTTTGGCCATGCCGTATAAGATCCGTGGAGAAGCGGCTTGCGCCAACATGAAAGTAGACGGGATCAGCACCGTTACCATGACCGGGTAGCAAAGTTTTACGTAACGTTCGCCCACCCAGGCGGCGATGACCGATTTCCCAAGGATAAGCAGCGTGGCCGTGATGGGAAAGACGATCAGCGCGCATGCGCGATTGCCCACAATCAGGATTCTCCTGAGCCGCCACATATCGCCCTTCGCGTCGGATTGACCCGACATGGGAACAAAGACTTGAGCCAGGCTGCTGACGATTTCCCCGGTGCAGTCCACCAGGCGATCACCGATGGAAAAGTAGGTTACCGCCGCTACTCCAAGCATCTTGGAGATCACGATTTCATCGGTCTTGAAGCGCAGTTTGTACGCGATCATCAGAATGAAGGTGACGCCGCTGTAGCTCGCGATCTCGCCGAGGGCGCCGCGGTCCACATACTTCCGCCCGAAACGGATCGGTAGCACGCGGAGAGCGATGACGGCGCGCACCGCCGCGAACAGAAGCGGAAGGGCGACGGTGATCGAGGCGACTGCGATTAATCCGTATCCGAAATTCAGAGCGAGGATGATCAGGACGGCGCGCAGAAGCGTGGCCGCGAGGTTGGTCACATTGATGAAATAAAAGCGATTGAGCCCCTCCAGAATTCCGGTGAAAACGCCCGCCGGAAAGCCCAGGGCAACGGCTGTACCCACCATCAGGAACAGCACACGGGCGGTGCCCACAAAACCGGGCGGCATGTGGAAGAAAGAATCCAGGAATCGGCTCACCACCAGAGTGGTCACAATGGCCGCCGTGCCGATCGCCGTGTAAACCGCGAGCGACGTATTGATCAGGCGGGAGACGCCCTCAATGTCGTTGGTTGCCGTGTAGGTGGAGACGTAGCGAATGATGGAGGAACGAATGCCCAGATCGAACAGGCCGTAATACCCGGTGACGGAAAAAACCAGGACCCAGGCCCCGTAAGCCGTATTTCCGAGGCGATGCAGAATGAACGGCGAGAGAAACAGGCCCACGAGGAGGTTGCAGCCCAGGCTGAACCAACTCGATCCAACGTTCTTGATGAGTTCGCGTTTTCGCATGCTGATTGAGTGGGGAGCCCGGGTGCGCTTTTCTGTCGTGAACCGTTTTCTATCGCGAACCGTTTCTTATCGCGAACCGTGGAGAACCGGTGCAGTAGTCAATTCGTATCCCAGCGTGGTCATCAGATCGCCCCACGCTGCCTCGATCTGGCCAACACAGGCCTGCGGCAGCGAGGCTTTCCAGCCTCCTGACTTCGCCACCCGCACAAAGGGAATATCCTGGCGGCGATTTTTCGTGGCAATCCATTGGCCGGCCTCGGATTTTTCGAGTTCGCGCATGCGGTCGGCCGAGCTGCGTTCGACGGCGCCCTGCAGTCGTTGCGGATCGGCCTCGATCCCAAGAAAAGCGGCGATGCGCAGGAGTTCTGCGGCCGTGTCCTTGATCATGTCTTCATAGCGCAGAAGCAGAAATTCCTTCCGGTTCCCCCGCGTGTAAACCCAACTGGCCACATTTTCAGCCCAAGTCCCCCAATCGGCCGAGATCAGGCGGCCGCAAACGAAATCGTCCACGTAGCGGTCCAGCGGGTAGCCGTCTTCAATCTGCCGGTACTTGCGCTGAAAATCGTAATAAGAGAGGGCTACGTCGCGCGGGTCGCGGACGATGTAGATGGTCCGCGGATAGCGGTGGTCAAAATACTGGTGCGTCTTGATGATGCGTGGCCGGGGCGTGCGCTTGAGGGCGCGATTGGACTGCGAAGACGTGTCGGGAATCAGTTGCTCGATGTTAGTAAAGCTCACCGCCTTGTCCGGATGCACCAGATTTGCGATCAGAAAACGTGTCCAGGTATTTCCCGACCGCGGATAGGAAACCAGAAACGTATCGTCCGGGTATACACGGAAGTTGCGCTCGGCCTTGTCGGTGCCAAGCAAATACGTGATTGCGACTTTGAGTCCGTAGATCATGCGGCGATTTCCAGGAGCACGGCAACCGCGTGAGCCAGCGGGTGCGTGAGGCCTTTCCCTTTACCTGTACCTTTCTCGAATTTCATTTCGGTCATGGGACCTGGTCGGACGGTCATTTCGAAAGCGTTTCTGATTTGACGTTCGTCATTTAACCGCGCGTTGGCGGATCCAACCCTTCACATCCACTTGTTTTCCGTCCACACGGACTTGTTGGGAGGAGTTCGCCTGCTGACGTTGGGCGTTGCGCTCTTGCCGTCGCGTGTAAGTTCGATAAGTCCAACCGACGACCGCCGGAAAGTAGAGCAAGCCCAGTTCGGCCCAGCGCAGTTTGGGCTGATTCGTAACCGCCCGCGCCAGTCTGACCTCGCTCAAAGCTTCGCCATAGCTTCCGGCCAGAAGCCGCTGCTTGGCGCACTCGACGTGAATTTCGAAATCGAGGGCCTTCAGCTTGGCTTCGATCACGCTCCGCTGCGAATCGAGGGCTGCACCACTCGTGGCGAACTTCTGGTAGGCGCGGATGCGGCCTGCTTTCATGAGTTCGCGACTGGCCGCCAGGCCGTTGCCCACACGATGTCCCACCTGCACTTCGCGAGCATATTCCATGCCAGTCCCGATCGCGGCCAGGCGCAGCCAGAGATCAAAATCCTCACAGTAGCTCATGCTTTCGTCAAACTGCCCGGCCTGCAACAGAGCGCTTCGCAAAACCACGATCGAGGATGTATTGATCGTACACTGCTC
>Ga0116217_10002621_pt1 | contig 16674 bp, 10 predicted proteins | sample Sb_taG_6_FD_89697 | JGI IMG/M metagenome (GOLD analysis project Ga0116217, IMG submission 89697) | Peat soil microbial communities from Weissenstadt, Germany - Sb_50d_4_PS metaG | ecosystem: Environmental > Terrestrial > Soil > Wetlands > Peat | place: Germany: Weissenstadt | collected 2010-09-21 | reverse complement strand
TTCTTGACTCGCATTCAACCGGATTTTATTATCACGGTAGCTAGAAAGGAGGTGATCCATGTCGATAGAAAGTAACCTTAGCGAGGGTGCTGAGGCTTAAGGCGTCAAGCACGTGCCCACTTGTGGGAACCTCTCGCTAGCAACAGAGGGTTAGTGGCAAGGGCGCTGTGCGGCGCCTCTCCCCGACGAAGGAGGGAGAAAAGCCAAACCCAATCAGTATCCCGGGCCCCTGGTCATGCGGACGGCGCATGGCCAGGGGCTTTTCGTTTGGGCTGAGTCGAGGGTCGAAAGTCGAGAGTCGAGAGTTGAAAATCAGAAGGACCATGATAGTTGCGCTATAATCAGGCCATGCTGAAAAGCGTCCACCTCAAGAACTTCAAACTCCACGGGGACACTCGAATTGATGCTGCGCCGATTACTGTCTTCATCGGGCCGAATAACAGCGGCAAGTCGAGCATCTTTCAAGCGCTCTTGCTCCTTCGGCAGGCAGCCCTCCGAAATGACCAGTACTTATGCCAACCACCGGCCGCCCACGTGCCGTCAGAATCCGAGCCATACCAGTACTCGTCCCTGCTCAGTGTGGACCAGGGGAAATTCGAGGAAATCGTTCGTGAAAGCGGGGAGGACGTTCATCTCGGGTTCACGGGTGTCGTGCGCGCGCGAAGACCCATCGGTCGCGTGGAACAAGCTGTCGTTAATGCTCAGTTGCGGATCAGAACAAACCAACTCGCCTACCACACCGGCTCGCTGGAGGTAGCGGGGGCCGACACCACATGGGAGTTTGTTCGGGGGAGTTCCCCGAAAACCCCAGTTATTCAGCTACCCGGCGTGAAATACTTCCTGCAGATATCGCCCACATTCCAACTAACGGGTCATGGTGGATATGAGTATGACCGTCAAAAACAAGGCTTCGTCCCGCCACCTGAGGCTTTGCTGGAGTACAACGAGGTTTCCCAGTGGCTTGGTGCTGTTCCAAGCAGCTTGCTGCGGTCAATACATCCAGTATTCCCTCTTCGGGGCTTCGAGGAGTGGGGATACCCAATCACCGAAAATCCGCCGGGCAATCTGGAGTTGATGACGCTTCACGACCGGGCGCTTGCGCTACCGAACGCGCTCGCCTCGGACAGAAGACTTAAGGAGAGGCTGTCAGAGCAACTTAGTGATTTACTCCATCTCTCCATTGACTTCGAGGTTGTTCCAGGAAAGAGGCTCAAGATCTGGGCCAAGCACACTAACGATGTCCGTGGTGAAACCCTGTTTGCCAACGAAGGTACGGGTGCAAATCAGATTCCGTTCATTTTCGTGCCAGTTCTTCTTACGCCGCCCAACGAGACGATCCTGTTGTCGGAACCCGAAGTTCACTTACATCCCAAGAGACAATGCGAGCTTATGCGGGTGCTGCTCAGGATGGCAAAGGACCAAACCGTCCAATTCTTCATAGAAACTCACAGCGAACACGTTCTGCACGTGATTCTAAATGCGGTTGGCAAGGGCGATTGGGCGAAGGACGATGTCGCGCTGCACTACTTCGACAACGTCGAAGGGGCGGCGGATGTGCGGCCCCTTACCATCAACGAGCATGGTCAGGTCGACGGCGGCTTGCCGGGATTTTTCGACCAAAGTCTGAGGGAGCTTACTGAATTCCTGGACGCCCTCAAGAAGACATAACGCGTGAAGCACCGATTCCTGCTGGATGTTATGGTTATCTACCACGCCATTAAGGGCGTGGATGAAGCCGGAAATCCCGACCAGACCTCGAGCGAGCTTGTTCGTTTGATCGGTGAGAATTGCCATACTGTAGTAGCCGACAATGAGCTCGCTGAAAGGTATTCACGTCACCTCAAAAAGCTGCTTTCAATCCCGTCGCTGCTTTATAAAACCAGTGAATTTCTGTCGGAGGTGATCTATAACTCTTCGAAGTTTGCCGTCGAGGTATCTCCAGCACCCGAATTGCCTCCTGGTGTCAGACTTCCCCGTGAAGACGAGTACGTCGTCACAGCGGCCTTAATTTCTCACCCCATCTTAGTAAGTGCCGAGGAGCGGGTCTTGAGGGACGTCAACGCGCAATCGGTGCTTGGTTTAAGGGCAGTGACTCCGGCCGAAGCGCTCGAACTCGCAAAGGACACGTAGCCGTCGGCATCACTCACCTAACGCACCTTTCGCTTCTCGAAGAATTCGAACGATTGCAGGATCACCTTGGTTGCCATGTCGGTCAGGTGATACAGGGGCATCTCTTCGCGGCGCACCCAGCGGGCGTCGGTAACGTCGGAGGCGGGCTTAAGCTTTCCGCCCTTCAGCCGGCAGACGTAATCCACGATCACATAGTGGTACTTGACGCGTTCGGATTCGCGTGTGATGCGGTCGAACGCCGCGACGATTTGCAGAGGCTCGACGTCCAGGCCGGTCTCTTCCTTCAACTCGCGCCGCACGCCTTCCGCCAAGTCTTCGCCGAGTTCGAGCATGCCGCCGGGAATGGACCACTGGCCCTTCAGCGGCTCGCAACCGCGGCGAATCAGGAGAGCCCGCCGGCGGTGGATGACGACTCCGCCGACGCCGACGATGGGACGATCTGGGAATTCGCGCTTCATCTTTGTTACTGATTTGCCGCCCGCGCTACGAGTTCATACAGAATCTTCACCCCACGCCGGAGTTACTCGACGGGCACACGTTCATTGGCGGCGTGCTCAGTGGCGTCCACTTCCGGCGTCACTTCCAACGTGTTGAACCCGTAACAGGTAATTCCCAGCGGGCGGTACATTTGGCTCTCGGTGTACCCGCCGCCCAGGGCCGGCGCAACCATCGCGCGCGGATTGTATTGGTGCACCACCTGCTCGATCAACCGGTAAAGACTGGTGTCCGTGGAGGAAGAGTTGGGAGGCCTGAAGCGGTTGGCGGAGGTAATTTGAATGGAATCATCCGCCAGAACGCGTCGAAACTGGCCCAGAAAAATCTTGGGATCTTCATCCGGGAGCAGCCGCACATCAAGCTCGGCGTAGGCCGTATCAGGAATCACGTTCGTCTGAGCCGCACCCTGGAGGACGGTGAGAGAGACCGTGTCGCGCAGCAGAAAGTTGTACTGTTCATCCCGAGTGAGGCTGCGGGCTAAATCAGGATCTTGAAGCGCCGTACGGATGTCGCGGAACTGTGTGGCGCGGGGTTCCGGTTCAAGGGCGGCGATGACGCGAAAGTACTGTTCCACCGAAGGAAGCAGGTGGACGGGCGGTTGCCAGTCCACGACGCGGGCAAGAGCTTTCACCAGCCGATTCGGCGCCGAATCCGCAATAGGGATGGACCCGTGGCCGCCTCGGCCAGTGGCGGTGAGTCGAAGCCAATAAGGGGCCTTTTCCCCCACGCCCACCTCGTAAATTGTTCCCCGGCCCTGGATAATCAGGTTCGAGCCGCCTTCCGTAATCAGGTATTCCGCGTTACGCACCAACTCCGGATGATTTTCCAAGATCCAGCGGCTGCCTGTGCCGTCAACCTCCTCGTCCGAAGTGGCGAGGAAAATCAGGTCGCGCTTCAGGGTCAAGCGTTGCCTGGCTGCAATCAGCAGCGCCATTGCCTGAAGCAGCCCTTCGTCCTTCATATCCTGCGCGCCGCGGCCATACATTTCACCGTTCAATATCTCGCCGGAAAAAGGCGGCAGCCGCCAGCTACGCGGGTCCGCCTGCACCACGTCCATGTGGTTCAGCAGGATCAAGGGCCGAAGCGTTCCATCACCTTTGAGGACCGCGCAGAAATCGGCGTGCCCGGCGGCGTAGGGATAGATCGTGTTGGGGATCCCGGCCCGCTCGAACAGCCGATGGAAAAAATCTGCCGCAGCCAGTTCGTTCCCAGGCGGATTCGAGGTGTTGATGCGTAAGTACTCGTGCATCAACTGCACTGTCTCATCCTGGTAGGGCGGCCAAGCGATCGCCCGGAGGTGTTCATCAAGCGGGGTTTGAGCGAAGGCGGGAAAAGAGAGAACGGCCACAAACAGCAGCGCGCCGAGCGGCTGAACTCGGCCCCGCGACCGACGTGCAGCAGACGTGTGTTGAGAATCACCCATAGTCTGAGGCGACCAAGCCGAGGCGATTCGAAATCCTCCGGCGGCGAGAGCGCTTCGCTGCGCGGCCATGCGCCTGCGGGCTGGGCACTCTCTGACTATAGCAGATGAGATGCCGGAGGCAAGAACTCAAGCGGAGCTCAGGGCCGTCCTGGAAACGGTGAAGATGGACAGAGCGGCGAAGCCGCAACCAGATCCAACTTCTCCGTGTCCTCTGTGACTTCGAAGCCTTAACACTGAGAACACTGAGGATCTCAGTGATCTCTGTGTTCAGTCTTTCGAGACACAGAGAGCACGGAGAAGACATCTTCGCAAAATAACAACGTCCCGCGAACTAGTGCCACAGGGCGCGATGCTTGTGCCGCGACGGTAGGATCGGAAGACGCCAACAGCCGCAATATTCTTGCGTTTCTTCGGTCAAAACCCTTATAGTCAACTCGTTGAAACCCTCAGGGGACGGGGAATCATTGTTGGCGAAACCCACCACACGGCGCATCTTCATTACGCTGTCGGGGCCCAGTCTGGCGGCGATGGAAGCTCAAGCCGGCCGATTCAGTTCTGCGGGTGTGGGCTACGAGTTGCGCCTGGACTATCTCCAGAACTTCACCGACTTCGAAGTCTCGCTCCATCAGATACTCTTGCGTACGCACCTTCCGCAGGTTATCGCCACGTGCCGACGGGAGGAGGCAGGAGGAGCCTTCAAAGGCAGCGTCGAGGAGCAAGCCACTGTCCTAGCCGCCGCCGTGCGCGCGGGTTGCCAGTGGGTGGATCTCGAGCTGGAGTCCATCAAGCAGGGCGGCTCCACTCTACTGGGGCAATTCGATCCCGCCAAAGTCATCGCCTCCTATCACAACTTCCGGCAGACGCGATCCTTGGGCAGTGTCTATCGCCAACTGGTGCGGCTTCCCGTGGACACGGTCAAGATAGCGACGCAGGCACAGCATCTGCGCGACAACCTTCAGATCCGCCAACTCCTCAGGTCTCATCGCCGCCGGACGCCGAGGTTGGTGGCACTGGCGATGGGTGCATCGGGCATTCCCTCGCGGTTATTGGCGTTGCTTTGGGGATCGGCGATCACCTACGCCTCTCCCGGAAACCATGCCGTGGTTCCCGGACAGGTTGCGGTGGACCTGATGCGTTCCGTGTACCAGGTCGAGCGGCTGAACTCAAGCACCCGGCTTTATGGCGTCGTTGGCTCACGCGCCTCGATTTCACTCTCACCGGCCATGCAGAACGCGGCGTTCCAGGCCAAGCACGTGAATGCTGTTTTCCTGCCTTGCGAGACCGGCCGCCTTCCGGACTTCATCGCCTTTGCGCGGCAGGCGGGCTTGTCGGGGTTCGCGGTGACCATGCCCTACAAGCGCGCCATTCTGCGGGCGCTGGATTGGGCCGATCCGATGGCCACGCGCATTGGGGCGTGTAACACGGTGGCCGTCCAGCGCGGCAAATGGATGGGCTGGAACACGGACGCCGCGGCGGTGGTGGAAGTTCTCACCAAGCGTTTGCGGCTCTCCGGAAGCCGCATGTTGATTCTGGGCGCGGGCGGGGCTGCCTGCGCCGCCGCCTACACCTTGCGGGCCGAGGGCGCTCAAGTGATCGTGGCCGCTCGCCGCGAAGAAATGGCGCGGCGCCTGGCGCGCGCGGTGGAGGGCGAAGCGGTCCCCTGGGCGAGCGCCGACGGACTGGAAGTGGATGCGGTGATTAATGCTACGCCCGTCGGCATGTATCCCCACATGGACGAGTCGCCGCTCGACCTGGCCCGTCTGCGCGCCCGAGTGGTCTTCGATATGGTTTATTATCCGCTCGCAACGCGCTTCATCAACGAAGCCCGGGGGCGCGGTTTGGTCACGATTTCCGGGCTCGAAATGCTGGTGGCGCAAGGGGCTCGCCAATTCGAAATCTGGACCGGGCTCAACGCCCCGCGCGCCTTGATGGAACAGGCGGTGATGCAAGTCCTGGATCGGCCGGTGAGTTAGCTGTCAGCCGTCAGCCGTCAGCTATCAGGTCAAGCCGTGTAATATATTAAGTGGTATTAATTCATATTGAACTGATAGCTGATAGCTGACGGCTGAGGACTTCTTTTATGCCCAACATTCAACCCAGCTTCGCCGAATTTCAGCGCCTGGCGCGCCAGGGCAATGTTCTGCCCGTTTACCGCACCATCGTCGCGGACTTGCTGAGCCCTGTCTCCGCTTATTTGCGGCTTTCCCCCGAGACCGCCGGGGCGAGCAGGCGAGGCACAGGAACTCCGGCGCATCCCTACAGCTTCCTGCTCGAGAGCGTGGAGGGCGGTGAGCGTGTGGGCCGGTACACATTCTTCGGCATCGATCCGTTTCAGGTCATTACTTCGCGCGGCGATCGCGTCACCCTCACGCGTGGAGCGCACCGGACGGAGCAAACCGGCGACATTTTCGAATGCCTGCGCCGGGAAGGCGCGCGTTACCGCTCCGTGACGCTGCCCGGCCTGCCGCCCTTCACCGCCGGCGCGGTGGGCTTTCTTGCTTACGAAGCGGTGCGCAGGCTGGAGCGGCTTCCGCCCCGCGTCGAGATGGACGTTGACCTGGACGACGCGGCCTTCATGTACTTTTCGAACCTCGTCGCCTTCGACCACGTCCAGCATCGCCTCTTCCTGATCGCCAATGTCCTTACGGAGGAAGGCACGGGCACGCTGCGCGCCAAGTACGACGCCGCCGTCCGCCAGATCGGGCGCATGGAAACCCTGCTGCGCCGCCCCCTCGAGCAGCCACGCCTGCGTCCGCCGCGCGGACCGTTCCGCGCGCGCCACAACCTGTCGCAGCGGCGTTACGAAAGCATGGTCGAGCGCTCGAAGGAATACATTCGCGCCGGCGACATCTTCCAGGTGGTGATCTCGCAACGCCTCGAGGCGCCCGTGCGCGTTCCACCGTTCGTCATTTACCGCGCCTTGCGGGCGGTGAACCCCTCGCCTTACATGTACTACCTGCGCATGGGCGACTCCACCATTCTGGGCTCTTCGCCGGAAATGCTCGTCAAGGTTTCCGGGCGCGAAGTCGAGTACCGGCCCATCGCCGGAACGCGCCCGCGGGGTAAAACCGAGGACGAGGACAAGCGGCTCGAAGAAGAACTGCGCGCCGATGAAAAGGAGCGCGCCGAACACATCATGCTGGTTGACCTGGGCCGCAACGACATCGGGCGGGTGTGCGAGTTCTCGAGCGTCCGCCCCAAGGAAATCATGTTCGTCGAGCGCTACTCCCACGTGATGCACCTGGTCTCCTCGATTCGCGGCCGCCTGCGTTCGGACGCCGACAGCTACGCCGCGCTGGCCGCCTGCTTTCCTGCCGGCACGCTTACCGGCGCGCCTAAGGTCCGCGCCATGGAGATCATCGACGAGCTCGAACCCACGCGGCGCGGGCTGTACGGCGGCGCCGTTCTTTACCTCGACTTTTCCGGCAATCTCAACTCCTGCATCGTCATCCGCACCGTGCTGGTTAAAGGCCATCGCGCCTACCTGCAAGCCGGGGCCGGCATCGTCGCTGACTCCGTCCCCTCCCGCGAATACCAGGAATGCCTCCACAAAGCCCAAGCTGTCCTTAAAGCCTTCGAGATGGGCGAGCGAGGGTTGTAGCCCCACATCAGAGAAGACGCCGCTTTGAATCCATCGACCCCGGACCTTCCTTCCTGAGAAGCTATCATGCGCCTGAGGCCCAGCGGCGGAGATGAAAGTCGATGTCATCCTGGGAGCGCGTGACTTTTTCGGTTCTACGCAGCACTGACCGAGGGGGCCAACCGCCCGGCCTGTCATCCTGAGCGAAGCGAAGGATCCGCAGTTCGGTCCAAGGCGAACTAAAGCAGATTCTTCGCTTCGCTCAGAATGACAGACTTTCTGAAGAGCTGGAGGGATGCTGGAAGCTGTTCTTGGACGAACGAACCGGGAATGTCTATGAAAACAAACGATGAGGTCAGATTGTCGCGTAGCGGTGACCGTCAGGTCAGCACACCAGGGTCTGCCGACGTGAGGGTCGACGCTACGAAAAATCTTACGAACGAACCGGGAATGTCTATGAAAACAAACAACAAGGACAAGTTGTCGAGGAGCCAGGGACTCGAGAAGCCCAGCGCTGCAAAACTCGAGCCGGCCCGAAGCCCAGCCGCAGTTGGGGACTTTCGACTCCTCGACTCTTAACTCTCGACTCTCGACTTTTCTTACGAACGAACCGGGAATGTCTATGAAAACAAAGGAATGGTCAGAAAAGGCAGCATCGAGGTCGTCTCCCCCGCGAAAGCGGGAGTCCATGTTAGCACGATGGATTCCCGCTTCCGCGGGAATGACGTGGAGGCGAGGGCCGTATGGTTTCCGCGTTGCTTTGGGTATTGCACAGCGGGACAATTTCGCGTCCAGCCGGATTTCGCCGGCCGAAGCCGGCGGTCGGCACACGCGTGGTCCCGAAAGGACTCCTTTCCGGGTGCAATTTGCGCATTGGTACCCAAATATACCTTCATTTTTGGCTTGTTTTGCGCAACTCGAAAACATGACTTCCTTTTGCTTTCAATGACTTCTTAGCTTCGTTCCCACTGTTTTTGTGTTTTCTGCGACGCTCCATTCTGCCTGCGGCCCGGCCCATCCAGTTTTTCCTTTCCGCCAGTGAGCACCGACGCTCTCCCCTGCGACAAATCGTCCACCGTTCGACAGACTATAGTAGGCTATTATGCCTGGAGGGTTATGTCAAGTTAAAAGCATCGAGACGCTTCTCGCCGCGTCCGGGACAACAAATGAGAAGGTCGTCTAGGGTCGGATGCAGGTTGAGCGCGACCGAAATCCTTCGCCTCCATGCCGCCGAGACTAAGAACGGTCTGCCCTCTCCCCGGGGGAGAGGGTGTCGGGCTACGGCGTTTTCATCAGCCGGAGCACGACGGGTGAGGGGTTGCGTCGCAAGCGTGGCTGCGTGTCCGAACGACTTATTGTCATATTCGATATTCTGATTCCAGTTGTAAGCAGACTGGTTTAGTGGCATCATCCCCAGAACTAAGATCGGGGGAAGGTCGTCTCCCCCACGGGTCCGCCGCCGCGCTACGCTGTGCACGGCGCAGCAGGAATGCCTATAGCGAGAAGCCTTCACGATAACGCGACAAGGAGAGAACGACTATGCAACCCGCCGGCGACTTCTTGAAAAAGATTCACCACAGAGGTCACGGAGACCACAGAGCCTTTCTCCGTGAAGTCCGTGTGCTCTGTGGTGAATCTCTTCTTTGCTCGCGGCTCGTAGGCGCCGCTTTCCTGGTTTGCGTCTGCCTGGCCGGTTGCGGGGGCGGAGGAGGCGGTGGAACGAGTCTGCCGCCCCCCACTTGTCCTTCGGGAGCGGTCATCCTAAACCCCACCAGCATCATCGTTGGAGCGACGAGTCAGGCGTCCGCACCCTCGGGCTTCACGGGTGGCACCTTCTCTTCTGACAATGCGAACGTGGCCGCGGTAAGCGGCAGCACCGTGACCGGCGTGGGCGCTGGCAGCGCTACGATCGGCGGCTCGGAATGGGTCGCCTCCAACGGAGCGACCGGATGCAGTTTGACCGGCGCTTCACTGACAGTAACTTTGCCCGTTTCGATCTCCATCACTTCCCCTAATCCAATACCGACCGCGGTCGGTTCGGGAGGAACGCTGCAATTTGGAGCAACCGTTACCGGCACTTCAAACGTCGCAGTCAACTGGAAAGCGACGCCTGCTGCGGCGGGAGCAATCAATAGCGGCGGACTGTTTACCGCGGCCACCGCCGTATCAGCAGACACGATGGTGACGGTTACCGCGACGGCGGCAGCGGACACGACTAAATCTGCCATGGCGCAGTTCGAGGTCACCATAGCGTCAATCATCACAAGTATCGCGCCTCCCGTGTTCCGCTGCGACGCGGAATGCGGCATGGTCACAGAAACCATGTCCGGGTCAGGTTTTCAGATCGGGGACACCGTGAATACAGTACCTAACGCATGGCCGCAGCTGGTTGAGCTCGTCAATCCGGATGAAGTCTACTACGTAATGGGACTTGACACTTTTCACAGTTCACCCGGCTCGTTCACCTTCACCGATTGCCGTGGAACTACAACTACTTGCTCAAATCCCTGGAATACCGCTTTCACCGGCAATCAGAACGATCTTGTGATTGGCCCGGACGGCGAACTGTACAACCTTGACCGTGTCGCCGGGTATATCTGGAAGTTCAAAGCCGATGCTACTCCGGATGGGAACATCAATACGGGTCCTCTTGCCGAGGAAGTCAGTATCGCGTTCGATGCCACTAATGATTCGGTTTGGGAAAACCAATACTCATCAGGACTAACCGATGGATATAGCGCAGCCACCGGTGCCCCCGTCGCCTCTAGCGCCAATGCCGGAAACCTGCTTTCGGACAGCGCCGTGGAAGACAGCGTGTATTGCGGCACAGAAAATACTGCCGGCGATATCGCGTGCCTTTTCACGAAAACCATCTACCCAACCTTCGCCTATGCTTCTGCCGGCATGGAGCCTTACTCGATTGTCATGTTGACACTCAATCAAGGCACCCAATCACCGGAGACCGATGCGTTCGTGTACGACCGCGAGGGTCTCGCGCTCTACGACTACGTGATCACCCCGCCGAGCGGTTCGGCAACCATACCGACCATTGCGCTCAAGCCGTTCCAGGCCCCGCTCGTCAACCCGCTCATCCTGGCCGGCCTCATGCCCGCCGACACGCTCACGAACACCGGCAAAGGCGGCTGGTACCTCGCAAGGTTTGAGACCGGCCCTGCGGCCGGCACGGTGGCGCTTTTGAGCGCGTTTGACAACGTTGTGGTGTTCGTGAATGCGGGCACCATGACGGAGATCAAATCTGTTCCCCTGAACCTGCCTGCCCAGCCCGCCTCCGGCTCGGCGTTCCGCCTGGCCGCAGACGAGACGAATGGCCGGGCGATCGTCGCGATCGCGAACGTGGGTGCAAGCACAAGCACCACGTTCCTGGCCGTCACGCCCGCAGGCACGGTAACGCCGCTTGCCGCAGTGGCGCAAAATGTCATTGCGGTGGGCCTCGGGGTTTCCGCTGACGGCACGAAAATCTACGCCTGTATGCGGAACCAGTGCGACGCCTTACCTAACCAGTAGACGGGTGCGTGCGTGTGATCGTAGCGCCTGGGGGTGACCCCTCACCCGTCCCGCAACGGCTGATGAAAACGCCGTCGCGGGACACCCTCTCCCCTGCGAGAGGGCTATGATCCTATCATAATGTTTTTCCCTGGCGTGTTTTCGCTCTCGCCGCTAATCGAGCGATGGCTTCTCGATATCATCGATGACGAGGACTTCGACCGGGTTCTTGGCTGGTTCCAGCTTCAGGCCAAGCTGCTCCTGGATGGCCGCGAAGTTCGAGGTCGTGGAAGCGTCGGGCATCTGCGGGTTTTTGCTGGCCGGCTTGCCCATTTCCGGCTCTCCGGACGTCTCAGCCTCGGATTGCGGGTATCTCCACTGTAAGGTGAAATTATAGTTGCCCTTGAGCCCGGTGTGATCCACCACGGTGCAGCCCAAGCTGTCTGACAAAAACTCCGCCAGCGTCGCCATGGGCGTCCGTCGAAATGAAAGCAGGCCCTGTGCATTGCCGCCCCATTGGCCTTCGACGCCTTCGACTCCGCTGGCTTCCCGAAGTTTGGGACCATTCTTCGCGATGACCAGCGCATATCCCGGAAGAGCTTGGGTTTCACGGTGAACCGCCAGCTTGATGCGGTCCTCCAGAAGCGCCTGAAGCATGCGGTGCTTTAATGCCGCTCCCTGGTCCCAGGTAAGCCCACTCAGTTCTTCATTTGCGGAGTTGCCCGCTTTTGCTTGAATATCGAATTTCTCGGAAAGGAACCAGTTCGGGCCGCCCTGGATCAACCAAGGGTGGTGAACTCCGAAGGCCAATTCAACGAGGCTCTCGAGGGTGACCTCCGTTGCTTCAAACGTCCCCTCGTCGGTCGGACCGACAATGGTGTGGCCTTGCCGCCACCCGACCGGGTCAGACGCGTACAGCTTGATCGATACGACTTCGAATCTTGGTCCCGTGGCGGCTGTGGTCTCGCTTTGCGATGCAGGCCGGTTCTGTGCAGTGTACGCCACGGCAAACGCCAGTGGCAGAGCAACGACCGCTAACCCACACGCGCCGAGCAGTACTTTTCTGCGGAAATTCATTTTGCTCTCCATACGATTTGCCGTGATCCGGCGCTGCGCTTCCTTTGGAGTGCGGCAGCTCGCTGCCGCTTTTCTTCTGGCCAGCTTGCCGGCCGTGAATTCGAGGCCTTACGGAAAGGGCGCGAGCAAGCTCGCGCCCGGGGAAAGCGGCAGCGAGCTGCCGCTTTTCTTCCCGCCAGCTTGCTGGCCGTGAGTTCGAGGCCTTATGGAAAGAGCGCGAGCAAGCTCGCGCCCGGGGAAAGCGGCAGCGAGCTGCCGCACTCCAAAGCGCCGGCGGCGCACTTCAACACACAGACTCCTAGGGCGGGCTGGCATGTGCGTGAAGCTCATGCGCCCCTGGGCTGCTCAAGGTCACGGCGAGCCGGGTTCCGTCTTCGACAGGCGCTCCCGGCACTGCTTGGCCATCCACCAGAATCGAGTCAACACCCTTGTCCACCGGCAAGGAAACCTGGGCCGTCACTCCCTCCGGTAACTCAATAGCGGCCTGAAAATCCGAGTCCTCGTGGCGGTAGTCAACTTTGACGAGGCCACGTGGACAGGGCTCGGCGCCGCGGGCATATTTCATGCCGCAGAGGTCGGGGCGGATGCTGACTTGGCTGAACCCTGCCGCTGTAGGTTGAATGCCGAGCACCTGCTCCATCAGCCAGGCTGTGGGCCCGCCGGACCAGCCGTGGCAGAGGCTCACAAAGTAACCCTCGCCGTGGTCAGTCTGGAGGTGCGCATGAAAGTGCTCCTTCGGCCAGCGCGAGTCGTAGCCTTCCCAGAAGGTCGTCGTGTCGGGCCGCAGCATGCCGCCCCAGTAATCCATTATCCAATCCGCGGCTTGGTCGCGGCGCCCGGCTTCCGCCATGGCTGAAATTGCGAAATAGTTAAAGTGTGGTGTGACGTTGAAACGGTAGGGACGCGAGAGGATGTTTTCCCACACGGCGGCGCGCTGGGCGGAGTCGGCCAGGCCCGAGTAGATGGCCATGGCGTTGGTCTGCCAGCGGTCGCCAAAAATGTTCCTGGCGGGATCAAGCGAGTTCCGGAGCGTGTCGGCGCGCAGCTTCTCAGCGATCTGCCGGAATTTTTCTGCGGCCGTCGCGTCACCCGCCTGCTCGAGAAGCCAGGCGCCCTCGTTGAAAGCGCGCAGGAATTGCATCAGCGTCACGCGGCGCGATTCGGCGGAGTCTTGATCCAGATCGGGAGACCAGTCGACGAACGTGGAGCGATTATTGGAATTCCTGAAGAGACCCTTCTCATCAATCTGCGTGGCCATGTAGTCCATCAAGGCGCGGAGCGAATCCTGAACCGATTTGAGATGCTCGAGGTCTCCGCTGTGGCGAAAATAATCCGCCTCCGTCATAACCCAAAGGGCCGAGTAGCCGGGGATTCCGTTGACGTCGTTTTTAACGGGATTGCCCGCGGCCGCAATCAGCTCTTTCAGCGATTTATCGATCAGAAAGCGGTCGCCGAAAACGTCGCTGATGACGCGCGCGGTGATATCGAGCCCGCCGGCCAGGCAGGTGCGGTCGCGTTTAGGTCCGTCCCAAATGGCGTCCTGCATACACAGGTGGGCGGTGTAGGCGCCCGTTTCCCAAATCTTGTTGAGGGTGGGATCGGGACACTGGAAGTAGCCCATCTGCTTCACGGGGTAGTAGATGAAATCCGCGTCGATGGCCTTGAAACGCAGGGGCGAAGTCCCTCCCAGGAACCGGACCAAGGCATATTGGAAGGCGCTCTTGGGGCCGTAGACGGTGCCGAAGGGCGGCACGTAAATTTCATTCGACCCCAGGTAGGGATTCGATAACGCTTCTTCGGCGGACTCGCCGTATTGAACCTCGAGGCGCATGGGCGCGGGCGAATCGGAGACGATGCGCAGGCGGCCTGTGCATTCTTTCCTGAATCCCAACACCAGAAACGGGTATTCCGATTGCGGAAGTTTCTTGGCGGGCAGCGTGGCGGCGAACTCGTCCGACCACTGTGGCGCGGGCGTCTCGCCCGCTGTAGCGCGGGCATTCCCTTGCTCCGCTCGGGACAGGCTCTGCCCGCGCGCGGGAGCGGGACGCTCCCCCGACCGCGGGCGGGACGCCCGCGCCACATCGCGCAAGTAGTACCCCATCAGCGCCGAGGTGTTCGAAAACTTCCCCATGCCCTCGAAGCCATAGGTCAGTTCTTCGGGCCTCAGAATGGCGTGCGCGAGGAACGGTGAGATGCCGTCATAACCCGGCCAGCGGTACATGCCCGCGTCCTCGTAAGCTTGAAAGAACTCGCTGCTGGACTCGATGGCTCCGAGCGATACGGCCTGAGGCCAGGAGCGGTCGTCGAAGCCGAGTGCTTCCCATCCTTTGCCCGATCCGTCGCCGCATTTCCAGGTGGCGTCGGTCAGAAGCAGCGCGGGCTTCATAACCTGGAGGGGAGCGGGGGTGAGTTTCAACACCAGTCGGTCGCCGCTGACAGTCAAGGCAAGTACGTTACGCCCCACGCGAAACTGTCCCGAGACATCGATCGCCAGTAAGAAGGGCCGAAGCCTGTCTTTGGCGTCACGCTCCGCCGCGGCCAGGAGCTTTCCATTGATATACACGCGAATGTAGTGAGGCCCGGCAGCATAGAGCGTTGCCACCGGCGGGACTTTCTTCAGCGTGAAAGTCTTGCGGAGGCAGTTGAACACGCCTTCGCTCGTGCTTCCCGGCTGCGAGCTCCAGATGTACTGCTCGGGCAAAGGAGTGTGTACGCTCGATTGGAGCGTGGGCGCGGCGATATCCAACGTGGGATCCAGAGGAGCCGGTTGCGCGGGGTTCTTGGGGGTATCCTTGACCAAGGTTTGAGGGATAAGGCAAAGAGCGATGATGGCACGGAGGACAAAAGCCAAAGAATAGTGAGGATTTGTGAACATGGGCGCAGATGAACTGAAGGAAATAATAAACGTTAAAGTGTGAACTGTGAACTGGTTGAACTTGGTTCGATAGTGACTCCCCTGCTCTCTGAGGAGGGGTCAGGGGGGGGTGGCATCGGCGCTAGATTAAGCGCTGCGACGGGGTCCCGAAGGGACCCAACATCATTAGCCGTAGGTGAAACCTACGGTAAACGTCGTCCCAGAGTATTCGATTCAACCCCGGAGGGGTTGAATTCGACCCCTGCGGGGTCGCTGCGATACTCAACGTATGCCTTCTCGTCCGTAGGTTTCACCTACGGCTAATGACCTTCATGCCCTTCGGGCATGTGTGGCGGCCCACCCCCGCCCCCCCTTAGCTAAGGAGGGGAGTCAGCTTCATAGTTCTTAGACACCGGTTCCCTATTCCATGTTCCCTAAACCCTAATCCCTAATCCCTATTCCCTAATCCCTATTCCCTAATCCCTGTTCCCTATTCCCTAGCTCTTATTCGTACCGCAGTGCCACCATGGGATCGACCTTGGTGGCGCGGCGTGCGGGAATAAAGCACGCCAACAGGGCGATCGCGGTCCATAGTAATGCGGCCGCGACGAACGTGACAGGGTCGATGGGCCTGACCCCGTACAGCAGGGATTGCAGAAACCGAGTCAGTCCCATGGAAGCCGCCATCCCGATAACGATGCCGATCAAAGCCAGGCTGAGCCCTTGGCGGACTACGAGCTTGAGGACCGCAGGCTGGCCGGCGCCCAAGGCCATGCGAATGCCTATTTCGTGCGTGCGGTGGGCTATGGAGGAGGACACCACGCCATAAATCCCAACTGCCGCGAGCATCAGGCCGAGCGCTGCGAACGCACCGAGCAAAAGCATGTTGACACGTCGCGGGGTGAGGGTTGTTGTCTGGATTTTCTCTAACGTTTCCACATCATGGGGCGGTTGGTCTTTGTCGACGCTCGCAACCTGACTCCGTATCGGCGCAGCCCAATGCATCGGGTTCCCCGCCGTGCGCACAAGGAGGGTCATGTGCGGGCTTCCCACCTGCAAATACGGCAGGTACATTTCCGGGGTCGGCTCGCTATCTGCCCAAGATCGAACATCACCTACGACTCCTACAATGGTCAGCCAATCGTTCTTCTGAATCCAGCTCTCGATCTTTCTGCCCAGACAATTCTCACCGGGGAGATAAAGGCGAGCGAAAGTTTCATTGACCATGACGACAGTGGGCGAGCCTTCACGATCAGCATCGTTAAAATAGCGCCCCTGCAAGAGAGGAATCCCCATGCTGCGGAAATAATCCGGACTGACCATCGAATAGAAAGCGTCGGCAAGCTTCTCCTGGCGTCCTTGGAGCGTCAGTCCGGATATGCTGTCCAAGCTGCCCCCCGAAGGTGCCCCGCTACTAGCGCCCACCGACTGAATCCCTGTCACCCCCCTGATCCCTTCAATGACTTGCTGAAAGAACTTTGCCTGATCTCGGGGCGTGGGGTACTTGGAGGGCGTTAGAGCAATGGTCATGCTCAGGGTGTGGTCGGCCTTGAATCCCATGTCGATCCCACGAACGCGCAGGAAACTCTTGACGAGCAACCCGGCTCCCAC
>Ga0116217_10002619_pt1 | contig 16675 bp, 30 predicted proteins | sample Sb_taG_6_FD_89697 | JGI IMG/M metagenome (GOLD analysis project Ga0116217, IMG submission 89697) | Peat soil microbial communities from Weissenstadt, Germany - Sb_50d_4_PS metaG | ecosystem: Environmental > Terrestrial > Soil > Wetlands > Peat | place: Germany: Weissenstadt | collected 2010-09-21 | reverse complement strand
CTCAGGTCCAGCAAACCGAAGGGGGGTCTGGACATTGGGATAAGCGGATCCCGCAACCTGCGGGTTTACGGGGCTTCAGCGGCTCGGATTGGGCCGCTTCGCGGCGTCCATGGGGCCAAGCGGCCGGGCATCCTTGCCCGGCCGAGGGGGTCGCGATCAGCCCCGCCGGGCATTGGACGCGGGGAATTCGGCTCCGGTACGTGCTCTGAAAATAGGGCGTCGAGCCGAATTCCCTAGGCGGAACGGCCCCACGGACGCCGAGCGGAGCGAGGCCCCTAGGACGAGCCGACCCGCAGGCCTGCTTTGCGGCATTCGGTCGTGATCGCCTGCGCCGCTTGAGGCGTGAATGCGCCCGGGGTCTGGGCCGTCGCACACGTCGAGCGCGCGGCGGCGCCGCATTCGTGGACCTGCTGCGCGCCGGTCGCGGCGGGGATCGTGGCGTAGATGCACCCGGACCCCGAGCTCGGTCCGCTCGACGCGAACGAGATCACGAGCACGACCGCGAGCACCGCGATCGCTCCGAGGACGCCAGCGAGCATCCAGACCTCACGCTTGGACAGGTGGCGACGGGCGCGCAGGGTTTCCGCGTGTCCGGGCGGGATGATCAGCACGGGGTGAGTCTAGGCGCTGCGGCGTGTGCCACGATCGGTTGGGTTTGCTGGTCTTTGCGCTCCACCTCTTTCACCACCGCGTCGCCAGCGCCGCCCAGATTGATTACTTCGCGCTGGCGCTCGGCGCGTTCGCGAGCTGGGTCGGCATCCCCGGCCCTGGAGAGCCGCTGCTGATCGCCGCGGGAATCGTGGCCGCCAAGCACAAGCTCGATATCAAGCCGGTCCTGGTGTGGGCGTTCGTCGGGGCGGTCGCCGGCGGGTTCGCCGGCTGGCTCGTCGGGTGGTACTCGGGCCGGACCGTGATGACAGCGCCCGGCCCGCTGCGGCGTCTGCGCGTCAGGGCGGTGGAGCGAGGGGAGGAGGTGTTCAAGCGACTCACAGTAATCGCGATCCTGCTCGCGCCATCGTGGGTGGCCGGGATCCATCGCGCCGGCCCGGTCGTCTACAACGTGACCAACCTGGTGAGCGCCGCGGTGTGGGCCGTGGGAATCGGGCTCGGCGCGTACTACGCCGGGCCGCCGGTGCTCGACATCGTCACCGATGTCGGCACCGCCACCGCGATCGGGTTGGGCGTACTCGTGCTCGTCGGGGTCGGGTTCGAGGTCACGCGCCGGCGCCGGCAAAGGATCCGTTGACGCCCGGTTACAGGCTCGTGCCGGCCCAGGAGATCTCGTGGGGAGGCACGACCGGCGACCCCACGTCGAGCTGGATCGAGGCGTGCGGAACCAGCGGGATCGCGCGCGGGTCCTGCGTCCACTGCTTGTCGTTGACGAACGCGGTGACCGTGCCCTTGTCGCCGGCCACCTGCGTGCGGCTCAGCGGCTGGTTCCACTCGTCGAAGAAGTTGCCGAGCGTGTAGATCCGGACGCTCGGGGACTCGATGTGGATGACGCCGTCGCTGGCGTGGGTGTGGAGCCAGTAGTAGCACTGCTGCGCTCCGTAGAACGGCCCGTAGGGCGTCTGCTCGGCGACCGGCCCCACCATGCCGATCGACGCGGGCAGCGCGCGCGGCTTCCCGCTGAGGTACACCTGTAGGTGCGCGTGGATGTGGTAGACGACCTGCTCCTGGGCCTCACATTGCACCCCGTCGACCGTGGCGCCTTGCGAGGTGGTCGCGGCGGGTGCCAGGTCGGGGTCCTTCTCGAGCGGAATTCCTTCGGGACCGAGCGGCGTCCTTGCGGAGGTCGTCGAGGTCGCGGTCGTGGCCGTGGTGGTCGCCGCCGTCGAGCTCGTCGTCGGGGCGGCCGGCGGCTGATTGCTCGTGCTCGTCGAACTGCTTCCGCCGCAGGCCGCCAGCAGCGCCGCCGCGCCGAGCGACATCAGGATCAGAACGCGGCGCGCGGTCATCTACGACGCAAGGTAGCAGGTAGTTGGGCTCCGTCTGCCGCCGGCGTGCGGTGATAACTTGCCGCAAATGTCGGAATCCGTTCCCACCGTCGATCTACCGATGACGACGGCGCTCGAGCTTCCCGGTATGCGGATCCGCGAGAACCTCGGCGTCTGCTACGGGCTCGTGGTCAGGAGCATGGGGTTCACCGGCGGGGTCGCCGCCTCGTTCAAGGGCCTGCGCCGGGGCGAGATCCCCGAGTACACGCAGCTGCTCGAGGACTCCCGTCGCCACGCGATCGACCGAATGTCGGACAACGCGCGCCTGCTCGGCGCCGACGCGATCGTCGCGGTCCGCTTCGACTCGTCGGAGATCGGACAGCAGTTCACCGAGATCGTCGCGTACGGGACGGCGGTCAAGGTCGATCGCGTCGGTTAGCCGCGCACATGCTGCTGGGGGACGCGGACCGCGAGCTGCTCTATGAGATGCTCACGCGCCACGCCGCCGAGGGGCGGCTGGACGTAGCCGAGCTCGAGCGCCGGGTGGCGCTGGTGGCCGAGGCACAGACGCGCGAGCAGGCCGCCGCCGCGGTGGCCGACCTACCGGCGCTGGCCGCCATCCCGGAGCCCACGCCCCGGCCTCGCCGCGGCCGCGGCCACGGCGAGGCCGACAAGCCTGCGCCCGATTGGCGGCCCACCAGCGAGCGGTTCCGCGATCCGCGCACGCGGCGGGTGCTGCGCGTGTGGGTCGACCCCGCGGGCGAGCGCCACTACGTGGCCGAGTGAGGCTCGCCCGCGACGCCGCCACGCTGGTGGGCTCACGGTCCTAGCGGGTCGCCTTCTTGACGGCGCTGCGGGCCTTCCCGACCGCGTTTTTCGCCTTGCCCTTCATCTCCTCGCCGGCGCCGCGCGCCTCGGTGACGGAGCGGCCGGTCGCGGCGCCCGTCTCGCGCTTGGTGCGGCCCTTGAGCTCCTCGGCCTTCCCCTTGACTCGCTGCGTTCGATCTCCCACGCTACTCCCTTTCTCCGGGTTCTCTTTAGCGATGGCTACCCCGACGCGGTGGTGCCGACGCGCGGGAGTGACGTACGACCTCGGACAGCACCCGCGGCCAGTGCTCGCGCAGCGCTTCGTGGCCCATGAACAGGCCGAGGTGGCCGCCGGTGCTCGTGTGGCGGGTCACGAGCTCTCCCGGGGTCGAGGCGTGCGTGGCCAGCGCGAACACCTGGTCAGGCGGCGTGATGTGGTCGGTGGCGCCCGCGAGCAGGTTCAGCGGCATCCCGATGCGGCCCAGGTCGACCTTCCGGCCGCGGACCTCGAGCGATCCGGCGATCAGCGCGTTGTCGCGGAACAGGCGGCGGACGATCCACAGGTAGAACGCCCCCGGGACGTCTTGGGTGTGCTTGAACCAGTGCTCGAACTCGCGGTAGCGCGCGACGTGCGCCGGGTCGTCGAGGTTCAGCAGCAGGTCGATCTGCCGCGAGATCTCGGCGCCCGGCTGGATCATGATGAAACCGGTCAGCATGTACCGGCCGCGGAGGATCCCTCCTCCGGACGCGACCAGCGCCTCGTAGAAGTGGAGGTTGCCATCCGGCGCGACGCGGCGCATGACCTCGTGGATCACGGGCTCGCCGGCGTGGAAGTCGATCGGCGCCCCGGCGATCGTCAGCGTGTTGACCCGCTCGGGATGGACCGCGGTGTAGATCGTGGCGAGCCAGCCGCCCTGGCAGTCGCCGATCAGGTTGACGCGCCCGCCGCAGTGTTCGACCGCCCGGTCGACCACGTCCATGTAGTCCTCGATCGACGCGTCGGCGGTCTTGCTGGTCGCGCCGACCCAGTCGAGCGACAGCGCCCGCTCGAGCCCGGCCTCGACGATCGTCCGCATCTGGCTCTGGTCGGTCGAGTAGTCGACGATGCACGAGTCGTGGCCGGCCTGCGGCGGCAGCACGAGCGTCGGCACGACCCGGCGCTTGGAGACCGAGAAGTCGCGCAGCCGGGCCAGCGGACCCTCGAACACGACCTCGTGCGGCGTGGTCCAGGACGGCGCCCGTCGCTCCGCGGTCACGGCCAGCCAGCGCGGGAGATCGAGCGCGACCGGTCCGCGCTGGAAAGTGGTGGCCCAGCATTTGCCGAGGCCCTCCAGCGTGGCGGCGCCGGCGTCCAGCCAGCTGTCGAGGAGGCCCGATGCCATGCTCGGTGCAGGAACCGGGGGGCATTGCGGCACGACGTTCATATTCGACCACCTTGCGAAGAACCTGCGAAGTACCAGCGAAATACCGTTAAACGGTGAAGCACCGGCGGTAAACCCACCGGTGCTTCTGAATAACGTCTGTTAGTGAACGCTACTAACGCTGGCGGCGAAAACTACTTGAGGAAGCTGCGCGCCGTCGTGGCGTAGGAGCCGGCAAGCTCCTTCGAGACGTCGACCTGAGCCTCGATCAGGCTCTTGAGCCACTCCTGCTGGGTCAGGCCGGCGAGCTTCAGCTGGAGCTCGGCGGTCCGGTCGACGGCCTTCTCGTACGTGTCGAGGTAGAGCTCGCCGGCCTTGCGGGCGGCCGCCCACACCTGCTCGCTGCTGTCCTTGACCTGCTCGAAGGCGGTCTCGAACGTCGGAATGCCGATCCTGGGGGTTGCGGTGGTTGCCATTTGGAATGTCTCCTGGAGTTTGATTTCTCTCGTTGTGCTTGCACCTTAGCACAGATTTTGCAAGCACGCAAGCAATGCGAGTGGGAGGATGGGTGCTCGACTGTGCTTGCGGCTTTGCAGCTGTGCTGCAAGCAGCTAGCAAGAAATACGGTCTCGCCAGCCGGGGGTTACGTCCCCGCCGGCAAACGCCGAGGCGTAGGCTGCGCCCGCCCGCCCTTCCCATCCAGCGAGGAGCTCAAGTGACCGATCACGTCTACTCAGTCAGCGAGATCGTCGGATCTTCCCCCGGGACGATCGACGACGCGATCAAGAACGCGCTCGGACGCGCGCGCAAGACCCTCCGGCATCTCGACTGGTTCGAGGTGACCGAGATCCGCGGCCACCTGAAGGACGACGGCGCGATCGACTACTTCCAGGTCGCGCTTAAGGTGGGCTTCAGGCTGGAGAGCTGACCGCCACCTTGCGCGCCGCCGGCGCCACGTGTACGACCCGAAGCAGCCTGAGCTGCGGCGTGTAGATCGCCAGGGTGCCGCGCAACAGTGAGGAGGTGACGACGTAACCGTGGCCCGCATCGAGCTCGAACGAGCCGTACGGGGAGCGCGCCCGTGCGAGCACGCGCCCGGTGCCGGCGTCGACCTCCTCGATCACGCTTCCGTAGCCGCTGGTCAGGTAAACAACTCGACTCTCGAACGCGACGTGCTGCGGGCCCGGTCCGACGGGTACGCGGAACAGCAATCGATGGTCGAGCGCGCTGAACACGCGGCGCGGCTGTCGCTTGACGCGGTGATCCACACGCGCTGCCCGTCGGGGGAGAACGACAGGTCGTGCACCGCGAATCCCGGATCGAACCGGCCGGTCACCCTCGGGTGGGCCACGTCGCCGGTGTCGAGCGTCACGATCGTCCGCGCGGACTCGCCCAGCGCTACCCACGTGCGGCCCTGATCGGGTGAGAAGCTCAGGTGGTGCGCGCCGGCGCCCACCTCGACCGTGCTCGTGACGCGCGTGTTCGCGAGGTCGATCGCGGTGAGCGTCCCACGCGCGTCGTCAGTGACGTACGCGTGCTGACGTCGGGCGAGATCTCGGCGATATGCGGCGAGTCGAAGCCGCCCAGGGACCTGATCGGGCTGAGCGAGTCGCGCTTCAGCAGCGTCACCTTGCCGGCGGCCGAGCTGACCACGACGACGACCCCGCCGCTCGCCTCAGCCGCGACGTCCTTGGGATCGGGCGGCAGCGCGATGCGCCGGACGACGTGTCCGCTGGCCAGATCGACGACCAGAAAGCCGGTTCTGAGTCTCGTCGGTGACGAGCGCCTGTGACGGTGGCGCGGCCTCGCGGGTGTGTGACGGCGGCGATACGGCCGCGATCGTGGCGACGCTCGTCGTGCCCTGGCGGTGCGCGGCGTGGTGCGACCCTCCACATCCCGCCACCAGCGACCCGACCATCAGCGCCGCCAGGGCGGCCCTTGAGCTCATCCTGCCGACCCTTCCGCCGTGCAGCACCATCCCTCGATCTGAGGAAAGCCGCGCGCGGCCCCGCCGCCGCCCGAGAACTGCTGAGCGATCCGCGACACCGCCGCGACTCGCGGGGCGCCGGTGACGCGAACGAACACCCACTGGTTCGCCGCCGGCCAGCTCACGAGCAGCCAGCGCCCGTCGGGCGACCAGCTGATCGCGCGGACGCCGGGGCCGGCAAGCACCTGGCGCATCGAGGGCGTCGACGAGCCGGCGCCGGCGACGATGACCTCCCTGCCTCCGAGCACGAGCGCGAGCTTCCGCCCGTCGGGGGACAGCGCCCCGTCGCTCGCCGCCTCGCCCCGAGGCAGCGCGAGCGTGGACGGCCGGCCGCCATTCGCGGGGTAGATCCACGCCTCATGTGGCGACAGCACCAGCAGCCGCCGGCCGTCGTTCGACCACATCAGCTCCTGTGGTCGTGTGCCCGGCGCGGCCGACCACAGGATCTTCCCGCTGCCGGCGTCGCGCACGACCACGCGGCCGCGGGCGGTGACGTACGCGAGCGCGTACGGGCCCTCGGCCTGACCGGGTCGCCACGCCGGGGCGACGCGCGCCACACGGGTTGCAAGCAGGTGATCGCCGGTCCCGTCGCCGGCGACGACGCGCAGCGTGCTCGCCGACAGGTACGCCACGCGGTAGCCACTCGGCGAGTACCAGCGCGGATCGCTCACGGACGGCCGCGCCAGCGCCCACCGGATCGTCCCGTGCGGATCGACCGCCGCCAGCTGGTCGCCCGATGCGACCGCGACGTACAGCCCGTGCGGGGACCAGCTGGCCTGCTGCCACGGCCCGAGACGCCGCGTCGAGCCGTCGGTGGTCGCGGTCCACGTCCCGCCCGGGCCGGAGACCAGTATCCGGCCGGGGGAGGGGAGCGAGAACAGCGCCGGCGCCGCGTGCTTCTGACCGAGCGCGTGGGTGATGAGCCGTCGGACCGACGCACCCGCCGGGGACAGCACGAGCGCGGCCACGATCACCGCCAGCGCCGGCACGAGTGCGAGGCGCCACCGCGGGCGCCTTGCGACGGTCGCCTGCCGGTCGAGGTAAGCCTCGCGTACGACGTTCCATGCGCGGTCCTCGGCCCCGATCTCGTTCGGCGCGCGGAACTCGCGCAGCCGCTTCTTGGCGGCGGCGCTCACCTCTCCAACTCCTTGAGCCGGATCTCCAGCGTGTCCAGCCCGCGGCGCAGGCGAGAGTTGACCGTGCCCCGCGGCAGCTCGAGCGCGCGGGCGATCTCGCCCGGGCTGTACTCGAGCAGATAGCGCAGCACGATCACCGCGCGATGCTCGGGCGACAGCGACGCCAGCGCCGCCAGCACCTCCTGCGAGTACCGGCCGAGCGGGACCTCGGGCGGCGAGGCGGGGTCGGTGGCCGAGTCGCTCGTCTCGCGCCGCGCGGTCCGGACCCGCGCCCAGTCGATCGCGCGGTTGGCGACGATCGCCCCCAGCCACGGGCCGAACCGGCGCCGGCGATCGAACCGGTCAAGCCGCCGGATCGCGGCCAGGAACGCCTCCTGCGCGATGTCCTCGGCGGCGGCGTGATCGTGCACGATCAGGAACGCCGTCCGGTAGGCGCGTGGCCAGAAGCGCCGGAACAGCGCCTCGAGATCGGCCTCGGACCCGGCGATCGCGCCGCGGATGAGCGCCTGCTCGCTCCGCGGCCGGCGAGCGCGCCGACGCCCCAGCTCGCCGGTTACCGCGACGCTCTCCGCCGCCGCCGGCAAGGGTTCACCTGGCCCGAACACGATCGATGCACATCGTCCCCCGTACGAATCTGACCGCGCAAGAGGTCCCGGTCGGCGCTTCCGGCCGGCGACGAGCCGAGCCGGGCGTCACTCCACGGCCGACACCCAGCGCGTCTCGCCGCCCTCGATCACGTCGGTGGCGGTCAGGCCAAGATGCCTGGCGACGCCCATCGACGCCTCGTGACCCGGATGGATGTGCGCGATGACGGTGGCCGTGCCCTCGCTGCGGAGCCACCCCACCATCGCGCCCGCCGCCTCCTTGGCGTAGCCGCGTCGCTGATACGCGGTGCCGATGACCCACGCGATCTCGGCTTCGGCGCGGGCGTCCACGATGTTGAGGGTCGCCTGCACGGTTCCGACCGCGGCGCCGGCGGCGCGCTCGCGAACCACCCAGTTGCGCCAGCCTTGGCGCCCGTCCGGCGAGTCACCGGCCACCTGGAGGGCGTACCGCGTCTCGAGCTGCCCCGCGGAGGGCGGCGTGCCCCCGACGTACTCGTACAAGCGCGGGTCGGCGAGAACATCGGCCATCTCGCCGGCGTGCTCGACGCGCAGCGGCTCGAGCGTCAGGCGTACCGTCTCGATCGGTTCGGCGGTCGGCCAATCCACAGTCCGTAACCGTACGGCGGCGCGGCGGTCCGGCGGTGGCGCTGGCGCTAGCGCCAGGGCCGGCTGGGAGGCCGCGGCGGTCGCAGTGGCTGGGCACCTCGAGGGGGTGACGGGCGCGCCGCAGTGGCCGCGGACCGCCGGCGACCACGGCACCTGCGCCGGCGGTGGTCGCCGCACCCGCGCCGGCGGTGGCGATCACGGGACCTCGGCATCCGCGGCCCGGCGCTCTCCGTAGTTGCGCCGGCGGCCTTCGCATCCGCGGCCCGGCGACCTGCACAGCACGACAATTGCCGAGCTTCGACTCGACCGTGTCGTGTTGCGCACGCCATACGTGCGTCCTATGTCAAGGTCCGGCCAGGAGGGACGAATTGTCGTGCTTTACAGGTGGTTTCCCGGATTCGCTCCTACCGCCCGGCCGTCTCGCCCATGCAGCAACGTCCCCACCCATCCGCCCCATGCCCGCCGTCCCCGTCGCCACGCCTCCCGACTTCACGCCTCCCAAGATCTCACGCCTCCCAAACGCCACACCTCCCAGACCTCACCCCTCCAAAGCACTACGCCTCCAAATGACTCGCTAGATAGAACGTTCTACTTGTGATACGGTGGCGCGACGTTCAATGCCCGGCGCCACCGACATCCCGACGCGCGACCGCATCCTGTACGCGAGCGCGGAGCTGTTCCGCCGTCAGGGCTACGCGGGCACCGGTCTCAAGCAGATCGCCACCGAGGCCCACGCGCCGTTCGGCTCCGTCTACCACTTCTTTCCCGGCGGCAAGGAGCAGCTGGCCGACGACGTGCTGCGTACCGGCGGCCGCTTCTTCCTCGCGCTGTACGAGGCGATCGCCGGCGCCGCGCCGGATTTCCCCACGGCCGTCGGCGAGTTCTTTGCCGGCGCCGCGCAGACGCTGGAGGCCACGGACTTCGCGGACGCGTGTCCGATCGCCACCGTCGCCGGCGAGATCGCGAGCACGCACGAGCTCCTGCGAGCGGCGACCGCCGACGTGTTCGAGTCGTGGCTGGCAGCGGTTGCGGAGGACGCCGTCGAGGCGGGCGTTCCCGCGGGCGGGGCCCGGCCGCTGGCGCTGAGCGTGCTCGCTGCGCTCGAGGGGGCGTTCCTGCTGAGCCGCTCGCTGCGCAACATCGAGCCGATGACGGCGTGCTCGAAGGCGGCCGTAGCGCTAGTCGAGGCCGCCCTGACCCCGGACCCGACGAGCCCGGAGACGACCGAAGATCCCACGACCATGGAGACGACCGCATGATCCACAAGCGCAGCCTGCTCGCGGGCGCCGGCGCGGCGATCGCCGTCCGCGCGGTCCTGCCACGTCTGGCGCTACTCAAGTTGCGTAGCGACGTCCGCCGCCTTAACTCGGGCGACTACAAGCCGCTGCTCGCCGGCTACGCCGACGACGCCGTGCTGCACTTCAACGACGGCCCGCACCGCTGGTCGGGCGACTACCGCGGCAAGCCGGAGATCGAGCGCTTCCTACGCGAGTTCACCGCCGCCGGCTTGCAGGGCGAGATCCGCGAGCTGTGGATCGCCGGCCCCCCGTGGGCGCTGACGCTGATCGCGCGCTTCGACGATCGCGCCACCGGCCCGAACGGCGAGGAGCTGTACGCCAATCGCGTCACGATCGTCGCTCGGACCCGCTGGGGCAAGATCGTCCAGCACGAGGACTTCTACGAGGACACCGGGCGGATCCTGGCCTTCGACGAGAAGCTGCGCGAGCTCGGGATCGACCCGGTCACCCGCGAGAGCCACGCGGCCGTCGCGTCTTAGCCGAGACGCTTGGACATGTAGACGCGCTGGAAGTTGTCGCCGATGTGACGGCCGTCTTCCTCATACCCGAGCCGTGTGTACAGCCGGATGTTCTCGACCATCGCGACGTTCGTGTAGAGCCGTAGTCGGTCGAGCCCGAGCTCGCGGGCGCAGTCCTCGGCGAGGCTGAGCAGCGAACGGCCGATGCCGCCTCGCTGGTGGTCGGGGTCGACCGCGACGTTCTCGATCAGGACGTGATCGGGGGTCGCGATCAGGACGATCAGCCCGACGACCTGTCGTCGTCGGCGACGAACACCCGCGCTGTACGGATCCGTTCGCTGTAGTCGTCGTCCATCGGCGCCGGGCGCCGGCCGATCCGCTCGACGTAGACCCCGTAGGCGCGCTCGGCGATGTCGTGCAGTGCCGGGACATCGTCGGCTTTCGCCCGGCGAAGGATCACGGCCCGATAACCGCTTGCGCCTGGGTGGTGTGGGCGACGAGGCGACTATCGTCGTCGCGCAGTTCGGTCTCGACGACGATCACCGTCCTGCCGACGCGGAGGGGGCGGGACGTCGCCGTGACACTCCCCTCGCGCACGCCTCGCAGAAAGTTCGTGGACGACGAGATCGTCGCGGTGCCGGCGCCGGCAGGCAGGTTGAGGAATGCGCACATGCCACCGGTGTTGTCCGCGAGCGACATCAGCGCGCCACCGTTGAGGGCGCCGCCCGCGGTGCACAGCTCCGCTCGCCACGCGAGCCGCGCCACCACCTCGTCCGGCGTTGCCGAGACGACCTCGATGCCGAGTGCCGCGACGAACGGAACGGCGGCCAGCAACTCGGAGAGCGGAGCGTGTGTCTGTGGTTCAGCTGGTTCCATGCGGGCCTCAGGTCACTCTACATTCCATCCGAAGTACACCTCGGTACCGCACACCTGGTCACCTCTGAAGGTGAGGACCTCGGTGTTCCTGCCCTTGTGGCCATCAGGGTGTCTCACCTCGTAAGTCACAATCACCTCGTCGCCGGACTGCACCAACCGGACGAACTCGAACTCCTGTCCGAGGCCCGCGCCCGGCCAGCAGCGTTCGAAGTAACCGGCGCGGTCCAGTCCGACGTCGAGCGGACTGGAGAAAGAGAAGTCGTCGCTGAGGTAACGCTCGACGGCCGCGCGGTCCCCGGACGAAAACGCGTGGTACATATCGCGAGCGCGCTCGAGCCGATCATCGGTGGGCATGGTGCTCCCCTCGGTTGGATTGCCGATCGAGGGTAAGACCGCGGCGCCGGCCAAGTCTCATCGGCGCCGGCCAAGTCTCATCGGCGCCGGCCAAGTCTCATCGGCGCCGGCCCGAGACGCCGCCCGTGGCCGAGCATCGGCGCGTCCTACCCCGCCTCGGCGAGCAGCGCGGAGTGCCGCTCGCGCGTGGCCGGGGACGGGCCGACGCCGAGCACCTCTCGCAGCGTGTGCCGGCAGCGCGCAAACGCGTCGAGCGCCGAGGCGGTGTCGCCGGCCGCGGCGTGCGCATCCATGAGCAGGCGCCACGCCGGCTCGCGGAGTGGCGCGGCCTCGAGCGCGAGCTCTGCGTCGCGGACCGCCCGGGTCGGAGCACCGCTGGCGATATGCACGCGAGCGGAGCATTCGAGCGAGCGGAGCCGCAGGTCGGCGAGCCGGCGGCGACAGTGCTCAAGCCATGGCCCGGTCTGCCCGGGGAGGAGCGGCCGGGCGGTGATCAGCCGAGCCACAAACGCCTCCCGCGCGGCCCCGTCGAGGTCGCCGGCGGCGAGCAGCGTCTCCGCATCGTGGATGGCGGAACGTGCGGCGTCGAGGTCGACCCATCCGCGATCAGGCAGCCGGAAGCGGTAGACGCCCGGAGCGCCTGCCATGAGGCGCGGGCCGTCGAACCCGGCCGCGGTCAGCGCGGCGCGGATGCGGCTTGCGAGCGCCTTCAACGAAGTCGCCCAGGCGCGGGGCGGCGAACTCCCCCACAATTCCTCGACCAGCTCGTCGTGACCCACGGCGCGCGCGTGCTCGGCGGCGAGGAACGCGAGCAGATGGCGTCCCTGGGGACCCGGCAGCAGCCGTTCGCGCAGAAGGCGGCCGGCCTCCTCGACGCACACCTCGCCGGCCAGGTACACGCGCATCCGGGGGGCCACAACATCCCAACCGATTTGCAACCCCGAGGCCTTAGAGTCGGCCGGCATGATCAAGGAGATCGTATGCGACTGCGGTTGGACCGCTCGCGGGACCGAGGACGAGCTGGTTGCGGCGGCACAGGTCCACGGACGCGACGCACATGGCCTCGTGCCGACGCGCGAGCAGGTGCTGGCGGTGGCGACGCCCGTGCCCGACGACGAGAACGACGTGGAGGACTGAGCGATGGCAGAGGCGCTGCATGATTTTCGATTCCCGGGCGAGTCCGACGAATACCGGCGGGCCCGGGATGAGCTCCTGCAGGCGGAGCTCGACCTGCGCCGTCAGATCGAGCAGGTGGCGGCTCAGCGCCGCGAGCTGCCGCTCGGCGGCGCCGTCGGGACCGACTACCTGTTCGAGGAGTGGGACGCCGCCGCCGGCGAGGCGAGGCCCGTCCGCCTGTCCGAGCTGTTCGACGATGGCAAGGACACGCTGTTCCTGTACAGCTTCATGGTCGTTCCCAGCGAGCAGGGCCTTCCGTTCGTCGGCCCATGCCCGTCGTGCACATCGATCATCGACGGGATCGACGGGGCGATCCCCCACATCACGCAACGGATGAGCTTCGCGGTCGAGTCCGCGGCCCCGATCGCGGAGTTCCGCGAGCACGGCTCGAGGCGCGGCTGGCGCCACGCCCGACTGCTGTCCTCGGAGGGGAACGGCTACCGAGAGGACTACGGCGCCGCCGACTCGAATGGCTACCAGCGGCCGCTGGCAACCGTGTTCGTCCGCCGGGGCGACGGGATCCACCACTGCTGGAGCAGCGAGCTATGGTGGGTGACCCACGACGCGGGCCAAGGCCCCCGTCACGTCGACTTCATGTGGCCGGTATGGGCAGTGTTCGATCGAGCGCCGGAAGGGAGAGGGGAGTGGGAGCCCAAGCTCGAGTACGGATAGCGCCCGCCCCGGCGTCACCGGCGTCCGTCGCCGCCGCGCAGTGGCCGATCGCTGCGCTGCTCGCGGTCGCCGCCGCGGCGTGGGTCGCGACCGCCGTCCGGATGGCGGGGATGGACGCCGGACCCGGGACCGACCCAGGCTCGCTCGGGTTCTATATCAGCAGCTGGACGGTGATGATGGCCGCGATGATGCTGCCGTCCGCGGCGCCGGCGGTGCTCGCGTTCGGCGACGGGATCTCGCGGCGCGGTGGTCACCTCACCGCGACGGCCTGGTTCGCGGCCGGCTACCTCGCGCTCTGGGCCGTGTCCGGCCTGGTCGGCTACGGGCTGCTCGAGGCGGGCCGCTCGCTCGCGCCCGGTGCGTTCGCGTGGGATCGCGCCGGCCGCTGGGTCGCAGCGAGCGTGCTGGTGCTCGCCGCGGCCTACGAGCTCACACCGGCCAAGCGCGCCTGCCTGACCAGGTGCCGGGGACAGCGCGCCCGCGGCGCCGGCGGTCGCAACGGCCCGGGGCCGGCGGTGCGCGGGGGTGTCGGGTACGGCGGCTGGTGCCTCGGTTGCTGCTGGGCGATGATGGCCGCGCTGTTCGCGCTCGGTGCCATGAGCCTCGTATGGATGGCGCTGATCACCGTGCTGGTCGGCGCGCAGAAGCTCCTGCCTTGGACGCGGGCGACCCTGATCGGGTCCGCGGTGCTGCTGCTGGCGCTCGCGGTCGGGCTGGCGCTCGCGGCCTCGAGCGTGCCGGGTCTGGCCGTCCCCGGTGGCCCCTCGGCGATGCACGCGATGATGAGCATGCACTGACCGGCGCCGGCCCGGGCACAAAGCGCCGCGGGCCGGGAGTTAACTGATGCGATGGGCGGCTGGGAGCTCGACAGCGACGACCGCGTGCTGGCCGCGGCAGCGCGGGATCCGAGCGCGTCCGCAGCGTTTTACCGGCGCTACGAGCGGTCGATGCTGGCGTTCTTCGTCCGCCGGACCGGGACACACGACCGAGACCGGCGGCCCCACCGGGGTTCCGGTTGCGTACGGCATGGTTCCCGATGATGTGGCCACGGTCACGCTCTACTACGGTGGCCGCGATTCTGGCTCTCCTGCCACGGTGCACGCGATCGGCAACGTATGGATCCTCCCGCTCCACGGACGGCCGCCGCAGGACGGCTTTTCCGACAAGATCGTGGGGCGGTCCGCGAGCGGCGCGGTGATCAAGACCATCCAGGGGCCCTGAGCGCGCGGACACCCGGGCGTGGTTAGACTGGGATGCAGCTTGCGGTTGCGCCTAGGGTTCCGCTGCCGTCCACGCGAAAGAGGGCGCGCGGGTCTGGACAGAGCGGCATCGGCCGGCCACACCTGACGGGATAAAAGCTCCGAGGGCCTCGTTGCCCTCTGCCCCGGAGGTCCCGATGCCCGTCGCCGTTGTGTTATTCGCCGCGTCGTTGCACGCGTCCCGGAACGCGCTGGTCAAGCCCGCCACCGACCGGCTTGCGCTGATGGCCGTGATGGGCGCCGCGGCCGTCTCGATCTGCCTGCCGATGGCACTGCTTGCGCCCGGGCCACGGAAGCTGCGTGGCTGTTGATCGCCGCGTCCTCGCTCGTCCACGGCGTGTACAACCTCCTGTTGATCGCCAGCTATCGCTACGGCGAGTTCAACCAGGTGTACCCGGTGGCGCGGGGCACCTCGTCGCCGGCCGCAGCCGCCGGTCGCGGCGCGCTCTGGCATTCGCCGTTCTGACGGGGCTGATGATCGCCACCTACACCGTGATCGATGGCGTCGGCGTACGCCGGTTCGGCTCCGCGGTCAGCTACACCGCCTGGCTGTTCACGGCCAGCGGCGTGATGATGCCGATGGCGCTGTTCGCCGCCCGGCCGCGAACCGGACGACACTCACGGGTCGAACCGGCCCTCCTGCTACGAGGCATCGTTGCCGGCACGCTCTCCCTCGTCGCCTACGGCCTCGTGCTCTGGGCGCAGACGCGCGCTCCGCTCGCAATCGTCGCCGCGCTCAGGGAGACGAGCATCGTGTTCGCCGCCGGGATCGGCGCCGTCGCGTTTCACGAACGCCTGCCGGGGCGACGCTTGGTCGCGAGTGCGGTCGTTGCCGTCGGCCCGATCATGCTCGCGCTCGGCTGAGCTCCTTTGAGTACTGCCAGAGCGCTTTGTCGAGCGTGCGGAGGCTCACTCCGGCGCGACGTGAGAGCTCGCGGCAGACGCTGAGGTACTCGAGCCAGAAGCTGACCGGGTAGGTCGAGCGGGGCTTGACCCCGAGCGACTCGAGCGCGCGGACGTCGAGGATCGGATAGTCGTGGGGAAACGCGAAATACAGGAGCGTCGACGCGGTCGGCACCCCGACTCCCTCGAGCTCGAGCAGCGCCGCGATGCGGGTGGCCTCGTCGCCGGCGGCCAGAGCCCGACCGGTGGCGTCGGCGATCGCGGCCTCGGTGTTCGCCGCGACCTTCGGGCGGCTGCGGACCGTCTTCCAGGCGCACACCTGGAGAAACTCCTCGCGCGTGTAATAACCACGAGCCAGGGCGGCCGCTCCGACCGACAGCCGCGAAGGATCGTCCAACCCTGGGAACCGCGCCGCGAGCGCCGGGATGTCGGCAGCGGGGAACTGGAGCGCGAACGTCCGGCGCGGGCGGGACGTCAGTCTCGTCCGCTCCCAAACAGCTGGAGGAAGAACAGGAACACGTTGAAGATGTCGAGGAAGATGCCCGCGGCGATCGGAACCGCGGCGTAGTTGTTCGCGCGGCGGAGGCGGTTGAAGTCGATGATCGTGAAGCCGCCGAAGATCACGAGGCCGAGTACCGCGTAGATGATGTTGGCCTGCGGGATCGAGATGAAGATCGTCACGAGCCCGAAGACGATCAGCGCGAGCAGCGCCCAGAACAGGGTCCGGTACCACGCTGACAGGTCCCGTCGGGTGGCGTAGCCGAACGCTCCGCAACCGGCGACGAACGCGCCGGTGGCGCCGGCGGCCTGCCACAACGCCGCGGGGTCGGCGTTGGCGTAGACGGCGATCACCGGGGCAACCGCGAGCCCGAGCGCCAGCCCCAGCCCAAATAGGAGGGCGACCGCGAGCTGCTCCCGCCCCCGCGAGTTCGCGAAGTTCAGGCCGAAGATGCAGGCGAACGCCGCGATGAAAAACAGGATGCCCGCTCCGCCACTCAGGTTGCGCCCGATGTACGCGCCGAGTGCGGCGAACCCGGTCGTGACCGCGACCAAACCCATGACCTGGCCGAACACCGCTCGCGTCTGATCGCGCGTGAGCGCGGCGCCGTAAGCAGGTTGGTCGTAGGTAGACATTGGGGGCTGCTCCTTGGTGAGTGGTAGGTCCCGAACCCTGCCGGAAAAGGTAGCCGACGGGACAAGGCGCCTTGTCGTCTAGACATGACTTGACTAGTTAACTCAT
>Ga0116217_10002618_pt1 | contig 16684 bp, 13 predicted proteins | sample Sb_taG_6_FD_89697 | JGI IMG/M metagenome (GOLD analysis project Ga0116217, IMG submission 89697) | Peat soil microbial communities from Weissenstadt, Germany - Sb_50d_4_PS metaG | ecosystem: Environmental > Terrestrial > Soil > Wetlands > Peat | place: Germany: Weissenstadt | collected 2010-09-21 | reverse complement strand
GCGCCGGGCGGGGGTAGCAACGAACGTGAGCCTCCACGGGGCAAGCCCGTGGCATCGCCTGGGGGGGCGCCGGGCGGGGGTAGCAACGAACGTGAGCCTCCACGGGGCAAGCCCGTGGCATCGAGCACGCTTCGTGCCGAACACTATTGGGATAGGCATTATTTCGGAAATGGTGAATGTCCCCTTAGTTGTCCTTATTCGTCCCCGCGAGGGAAGGGAGGGGCCTCCATGAAACCAAAGCGAAGGCGCCGCCCGCGCCGGCCGGACCTGTCGTTCGCGCTCATCCTCTCCTGGGCCGATGACGAGTACGCCCGCACCGGCCGCTGGCCCAAGCGAGAGGACGGGGAGGTGCGGGCGGCGCCCTACGAGAAGTGGTTGAACATCGACATGGCCCTGCGCGTGGGGCTGCGCGGCCTGCCGGGCGGCTCGTCGTTGGCACGACTGCTGGCGGCGCAGCGCGGGGCGCGCAACCACCTGGATTTGCCGCACCTGACGCTGCGGCAGATCCTGGCGTGGGCCGACGCCCACCGCCGGCGGACGGGGGAGTGGCCGGCCCGGGATTCGGGAGCAATCCGCGACGCAGCCGGAGAGACATGGCTGGCGGTGGACATGGCGCTGCAGCAGGGCCACCGCACCCTACCGGGCGGCATCACCCTGGCCGGCCTGCTGGCGGAGGAGCGCGGCCGCCGCCACAAGGGGCGCCTGCCGAAGTTACCGCCGCGGCAGATCCTGAAGTACGCGGACGGTCACTTTCGGCGCACAGGGAAGTGGCCCAAGCGCAGCTCTGGCCCGGTGCTCGACGCGCCGGGGGAGACGTGGAGCGCGATCGACACGGCCCTGCACAAGGGGCAGCGCGGCCTGCCGGGCGGCACGACGCTGGCGCGGCTGCTCGCCGCGGAGCGCGGGGCGCGCAACCACAAGGCCCTGCCGCCGCTGAAGGTCAAGCAGATCATGCGCTGGATGGAGGCGCACCGGCGGCGCACGGGTGCCTGGCCGACGCGGCGCTCGGGTCCCGTCGTGGACGCGCCGGAGGAGAAGTGGTCGGCGATCGAGACGGCGTTGCAGGACGGGCTGCGCAGCCTGCCGCCGGGATTGTCGCTCCGGCGCCTCCGGGACGAGCGATGGGGGAGTGGCTGATCGTGTCCCCGAAGAAGAAGAGGAGACCGGTGAGCCGGCACCTACAAAGCCCCCTCGAACGTCCGGTCGAGGATGGCTGGCAGTGCTGACGCCCCTATGTGTCCTCGTCAACTGTCGATGAGGACAGCAGGGCCTCCCTGCGCATTGCCTCCAGGCATTGCACGGCCGATTCGTGGACCTGCTTCAGCCGCCCGCTCAGCGTGACCCCAGCACGGCAGAGGCATACCGCCCGACCCGTGTCATTCAGGAATGCGAAGGTGGCAGTGAGTCCCTACCGCCCCAGAGGTCCGAAGGATGCTGCTGACGATCACGACGACTCACCAACCGGCGAATGATCTGGGCTACCTGCTGCACAAGCACCCGGATCGCTTCCAATCGTTCGACCTGAGCTTCGGCAAAGCGCACGTTTACTACCCCGAGGTCGGTCCTGAGCGGTGTACGGCCTGCCTGCTGCTCGACGTGGACTCGGTGGGCCTGGTGCGGGGCAAGAATCCCGACCAGGGCTTCCTGTTGGCGCAGTACGTCAACGACCGGCCCTACGCCGCCTCGTCCTTCCTGAGCGTTGCCATCAGTCAAGTCTTCGGCTCGGCCCTGCAAGGCCGCTGCAAGGATCGGCCCGAGTTGGCAGCGACGGCAATCCCCCTCACCGCCCGCATCGACGTGCTGCCCGTTCGGGGCGGCGAGCAGCTCCTGCGGGGCGTGTTCGAGCCGCTTGGGTATGAAGTCGAGGCCGTCCGCTACCCGCTGGACGAGCGGTTCCCCGACTGGGGCGACAGCCCGTACTTCTCGGTCACCGTCCACAAGACGACTACGCTCTCAGACCTACTGACCCACCTGTACGTGCTCATCCCGGTCTTCGATAGCCGCAAGCATTACTTCGTCGGCGAGGACGAGATGGAGAAACTGCTGGCCAAGGGCGAGGGCTGGCTGGCCCGCCACCCGGAGAAGGACGAGATCGCTCGCCGCTACCTGCGCTTCCAGCCGAGCCTGTTCCGCATGGCCCTCGCCCGCCTCGTGCAAGAAGAGGAGCCGGTCGAAGCAGAGGAGGATGGGCAGCGGCCCCAAGAGCAGGCCGAGCAGGTCTTGGAAAAGCCCCTCAGCCTCAACGAACAGCGGCTCGGGGCGGTCGTGGCGGCGCTGCGGGCCAGCGGGGCCAACCGGGTGCTCGACCTCGGCTGCGGCGCGGGGGCACTGATCCGAGAACTGCTGAAGGACAAGCAGTTCAGCGAGATCGTCGGCCTGGACGTATCGATCCGGTCCCTCGAAGCGGCCCAGCGACGGTTGAAGCTGGACCGCCTGCCGACGACACAAGCGAACCGGCTGCGCCTGATTCACGGGTCACTCATGTACCGGGACAAGCGGCTGGAGGGTTTCGACGCCGCCGCCGTGGTCGAAGTCGTGGAGCACCTTGACCCGCCGCGGCTCTCGGCGTTCGAGCGGGTGTTGTTCGAGTTCGCCAAGCCCCGGACGGTGGTGCTGACCACGCCGAACCGGGAATACAACGTGACATGGGAGACGCTCCCAGCCGGACAGTTCCGTCACCCCGACCACCGCTTCGAGTGGACCCGGCAGGAGTTTCAGGACTGGGCGCAGGCGGTCGCCGGGCGGTTCGGCTACACGGTGCGGTTCGTGGCGGTGGGGCCGGAAGACGAGAAGCTCGGAGCGCCGACGCAGATGGGGGTTTTTCATAGGGCCTGAAGTCGAAGCTGGCGGTCCTTGAGTGCCTCTATACTGCGCTACTCTAGTTCAGATCGACAGAAAGGAAGGGAAACATAAATGAGCGGAATCCGGAAATGGACAATTGCAATAAGGCCTAGCACGGACCAACCGGCCCGAAGGATTACCAAGATTATCGGCTTGAACGGTGCCGGCTTTTCCGTCCTTGCACCTTATCACAAGGCGCGATCCGGCTTCTTGTTCAAATTGCCCGTTGAGTCAACGACGGCGTTAACCCCCGGTACATGGCAGGCCCCCTGGGGTGAGATAGTGGGTTTCACTGTCGAGGACCGGGCCAAGCTGACCTATCACACCGACGGTTTCGCTCAGTTTTCCAGTGAATTGGCTGGCAGGATCATCTCCGGCCGAGATCCTTCCACTGGGGCACCAAAGGGTCTCGGATTGTTCACACATCCGCTCGCGAATCCAATTTGGAGTGGGCCCTCGGCAAGTATGACCGTTTGGGGCCTGGATGACTTTGAGGTGGCAGACGAATCTGACACGTTGCTGGTCTTTGAGGCAAGTGACTTTTACTATCGGGGGTGTGTTCCGGATGAGGCGACCGGATGGCTTATTTCAATATACGCATTTCCCGTCAATGTTACTCCACCAGTTCGGTTCCACGAACGGGACGCTCTTCTGGACGTCGCACTGGAGGGACTAAATGGACCACTTGCTTCGGTAGTTCGCATGAAAGCAATTCACCTCCCTGAGGAGAGGGTATTCCTCGGCCTATTCGTGAACGCTTTCATAGGCGGATTCCCGACAACTTCGGGATGGATGCTAGGTGGCCCAGGGGACTGGACTAGGGATCGCAAAGGTCACGTTCTCAAGGGGGTCTATCCTCGTGATCTGATTCCAGTGGCTGGCAAAGGCTCGCTCGACCGAATCTGACGTAGTGAAACTGCTCGCAGGATTGCTGTCATGGGCGCATCACGCGACGATTTCACGAAATACCCGCACACGCCGCATCTGTTCGGCTCGCGCGGCACGGATGACGACAAGCATCTTGGCGAAAGGGGGTCTCTGGACTTCATCGCCGATCCCTCGCTCATTGTCGAGGAGAAGCTGGACGGAACGAACGCCCGGAAGCGATGGATTGATCTGTTTGCTGACTACGGAGCGAGGATCGAATTAGTTTATCTCGAACCGCGTCTGTCGATGATTTTTCGCCAGAACGAGCGCCGGACCAAGCCGGTGCCAACGCACGTCATTTAGCAGCTTGTGGACAAACTTGAGCCGCCGACGTGGGCGGAAGCGCACGTTCTTAGCTTGGCCGGATGACCTTTCCCATGAAGATCTCGATCCCCAAACTGTCGCTCGTCGTCCTGATCGGCCCCAGCGGGTCGGGCAAGAGCACCTTCGCGCGCAAGCACTTTCTCCCGACCGAGATTCTGTCCTCGGATGCCTGCCGGGGCCTGGTCAGCGACGACGAGACCAATCAGGCGGTCACGCACGACGCCTTCGACGTCTTGCACTTCATCGCCGCCAAGCGCCTCGCCCTGGGGCGGCTGACGGTCATCGACGCCACGAACGTCCAGCCCGAGGCCCGCAAGCCGCTCGTCCAGCTGGCCCGGCAGTACCACTGCCTACCCGTCGCCGTCGTCCTGAACCTCCCCGAGAAGCTCTGTCAGGAGCGCAACCGTTCTCGGGACGAGCGCGACTTCGGCCCCCACGTCGTTCGCCAGCAGGTGTCCCAGCTTCGCCGGTCTCTCCGGGGCCTCGGGCGGGAAGGCTTCCGCCATGTGTTCGTGCTGGAATCCCCGGAGGAAGTGGTAGCGGCCACGGTCGAACGGGTGGCGCTGTGGAACGACAAGCGGCAGGAGCACGGCCCTTTCGACCTCATCGGCGACGTTCACGGCTGCTGCGACGAACTGGAAGCCCTGCTCCAACGGCTCGGTTACGTGCTGACACCGCGGGAAGGCGCATTGTCTGTCTGGGGGAACCGGGCCTTCGTCCACCCCGAGGGTCGGAAGGCCGTCTTTGTCGGCGATCTGGTGGACCGTGGCCCCCGCATCCTGGACACAGTGCGGCTCGTGCGGAGCATGGTCCATGGCGGGTCGGCCCTGTGCGTTCCCGGCAATCACGACATGAAGCTGATGCGCAAGCTGCGCGGCAAGGACGTGCAGATCACGCACGGTCTGGCGAACAGCCTTGCGGAAATCGACGCCCTGCCCGACGAAGTTCGGGAATCGTTCCGCAAGGAACTGGCCGAGTTCCTCGACGGGCTGGTGAGCCACTACGTCCTCGACGACGGCAAGCTCGTGGTCGCCCACGCCGGGATGAGGGCCGAGATGCAGGGCCGCGGGTCGGGCAAGGTGCGGGACTTCGCCCTGTACGGGGAGACGACCGGCGAGACGGACGAGTTCGGCCTGCCCGTCCGCTTTAATTGGGCGGCGGAATACCGGGGGGCCGCGATGGTCGTGTACGGCCACACTCCGGTTCCCGAACCGGACTGGCTCAACCGCACGGTCAACATCGACACCGGCTGCGTCTTCGGCGGCAAGCTCACCGCCCTGCGCTACCCCGAGAAGGAGTTCATCTCGGTCCCAGCCGCCCGCACCTACTGCGAACCGGCCCGGCCCTTCCTCCCCGAAAATCAGCAGGCACCCAAGCTGACGGTGCAGCAGGCCCACGACGAAGTTCTCGACGCCGAGGACGTGCTCGGCAAGCGGATGGTCTCGACCCGGCTGCGGGGCACCGTCACTATTCGGGAGGCCCACGCCACGGCGGCGCTGGAGGTGATGAGCCGCTTTGCGGCCAACCCGAAGTGGTTGATCTATCTGCCGCCCACCATGTCGCCCTGCGAAACCAGCAGCGCGCCGGGACTGCTGGAGCACCCCGCCGAGGCGTTCGCCTACTACCGCAGCCAGGGTGCCCCGCAGGTCGTCTGCGAGGAGAAGCACATGGGGTCGAGGGCCGTCGTGGTCGTCTGCCGGGACGAACAGGCGGCGAGGGAACGCTTCGGTGTCACCGAGGGCGAAATCGGCATCGTCTACACGCGCACCGGCAGGCGGTTCTTCAACGAGCCCGAGTTGGAGCGGCAATTCCTCCAGCGCCTGCGGGCGGCGTTGACCGCTGCGGACCTGTGGACGGCCTTGGAGACGACGTGGATTTGCCTCGACTGCGAACTGATGCCGTGGTCGGCCAAGGCGCAGGAGCTGCTCAAGGGGCAGTACGCGGCGGTCGGGGCGGCAGGGCGGGCCTCCCTGCCCCGGGCGGTCGCTGCGCTGGCACAAGCTGCAGGGCGGCTGGCCGGCGAGGAGAAGAGCAAGGTCGAGCAGCTCATGGGCGAGTGCCGACGGCGGGAAGAGCACATCGGCCAGTTCGTCGCTGCCTACCGCCAGTATTGCTGGCCGGTGACGTCGTTGACCGACCTGAAGTTGGCCCCTTTTCACCTGCTGGCCTCGGAAGGCCGGGTCCACACCGACAAGGATCACAGATGGCACATGGACACGCTGGCGACGGTCTGCCGGGAAGACCCCGAACTGCTGCTGGCGACCTCCTACACGTTGGTGGACGTGACCGACCCGGTCAGCGAAGCGGCAGGGGCCGGGTGGTGGGCTGAGCTTACGGGGCGGGGCGGCGAGGGCATGGTGGTCAAGCCGCTGGACTTCCTCCTCAAGGGCAGGCGGGGCCTCGCCCAGCCTGCCGTGAAGTGCCGGGGCCGCGAGTACCTGCGCATCATCTACGGCCCGGATTACACCGCCGACGAGAACCTCTCCCGGCTGCGGAGCCGTGCTCTGGAGCACAAGCGGTCCCTCGCCCTCGGCGAATTTGCTCTCGGCGTCGAAGGCCTGGAGCGGTTCTGCCGCAGGGAGCCGCTGCGCCGGGTCCACGAGTGCGCCTTCGGCGTGCTCGCCCTGGAAAGCGAGCCGGTGGACCCGAGGTTGTGACCTGGTCGCACCGGGGAGGTCGTCGTGCGATCAACGCCACCGATCTTCCTTGCTGAGCGAGCGGTCTCACGCCAGGTCGAACAGCAAGACCTCGGCACCGTGGTCGCTGCCGATTTCCAGCCGTTCCTCGTCGCTGACGGCGGCGCCGTCCCCTGCGGTGAGGACGACGCCGTTCACCGTCACCTGGCCCCGCAGCACTTGCACCCAGGCGTGACGGCCGGGCTTCAAGGCGTGGGCAACCGTCTCCCCGTTCTGGAGCGTCGAGAGGTAGAGCCGGGCGTCCTGGTGGATCGTCAGCGAGCCGTCCTCGCCCTCGGGCGAGACGACCAGCCGGAGTCGGCCTTGCCTCTCGGAGTCGCGGAACGGGCGCTGCTCGTAGCTCGGCTCCAGTCCCTTCCGTTCGGGCAGCAGCCAGATTTGGTACAGGTGGACGAGTTCGGCCGGCGATGGGTTAAACTCGCTGTGCCGCACGCCCGTCCCGGCGGTCATCCGCTGCAGCTCGCCGGCCCGCAGGACGGACCCGTTCCCCAGGCTGTCCCGGTGTTCCAGGGCCCCTTCGAGGACGTAGGTGACGATCTCCATGTCCCGGTGGCCGTGCGTGCCGAAGCCCTGGCCGGGCTGGACGCGGTCGTCGTTGATGACCCGCAACGATCGGAAGCCCATGTGCTCCGGGTCGTAGTAGTCGGCGAATGAGAAGGTGTGCCAGGTGTCGAGCCAGCCGTGGTCGGCGTGGCCCCGCTCGGCGGCCCTGCGTAGGCGGATCATGCTTGCCCCCTGTAGTTTATAGGTGAATGGTTGACATATCAAGTTAATGGCCGGGAAAAACGCTATTCCCCCGGCCCGGCCAGCGGTCCCCGCACCTTCTCCAGCAGTCGGATGAGTTCCTTCAACTCGGCCGGCGAGAGATGGCCCATGAGGTCCCGGTGCAGGTCGGCGAGCGGCTCATCGAGTGCGGCCAGGGCTTTCGTCCCTTTGTCGGTCAGGGCCACGTAGACGACCCGCCGGTCCGTCTCGCAGCGCACCCGGTTGACGAAGCCCGCCTGTTCCAGCCGGTCGATGAGGCCCGTGATGCCGGGGACCACGGTGATGGTGCGGCCGGCGATCTCCAGGATGGGCAGCGGCTGCCCCTCGCCCCGCAGGATGCGGAGGACGTTGTACTGCGAGGGGGTCAGGCCGTGCTCCCGGAAGAGCCGGCCGAAGCGAATCTGAAGCCGGTCGTTGGTGCGCAGGACGCTCAGGGCCGCTTCCTGTTCCGGCGACTCGAAGGGCCGCTTCTTCTTGAGTTCTTGCCGCAACTTCGCGGTCGTCATGGTCCTGCTCCTCCACTCGTTCCTACGCATATAGCTTATACGTCATTTATTGACAAGTCAAGTCTTTCCCTCCGGCCCCGTCGGGAAGAGACCGCGCCGAGGGCAACCAACATGACGCGCTTGTTGCAATTCATTCTCGTTTAGCGGCGGGTCGCAGACCCGCGCGGGTCTGCGACCCGCCGCTAAACAGACAAATTCAACGATCTCTATCCTTCTCCTTGCGCTGGTGCTCGGCGCGGTCCAGTTCGAGGCGCAGGTTGACGTCGTCGGGGAGCAACGGGACGGCCCGTTCGTAATCCCCCACGGCCTTGTCCCACTGCCTCCCCCGAACGTGGGCCCGGGCCCGCCGCACTAGCAGGGCGGCCGACTCGTGCAGGTTCCGCTCGATCAAGTGGTCGAGGAACCAGGCGGCCACGGGCGAGCGCCTGGGCCGGCGCGGATCCGTCTCGCCGTCGTAGGCGGGGCCGGACTGCTCCGCGGCCAGCAGATGCCAGGCGAAGACCGTCGCCGCCGGGCCCTTCTCGAAGGAGCGCGCGAGGTCCGTGGCCGCGTCGTCAAGGCGATTGAGGTGGGCCAGCGCCCGCACGCGCAGGGTCAGCGCCAGCCAGTCGTCCGGCCGCTCGCGCAGGTGGCGGTCGAGGTGCCACAGGGCCGCGTCCCACTGCTCGGCCTCGACCCGGTCCAGCGCCCGCCGCAGGTGCCAGCCCAGCCGCGGCGCCTCCTCATCGCCCGCCGGCCCGGTCAGCGCCTGCCACGCCGCGGGGTCCAGGGGCCGCACGTCGCCCACGGCAGTCAGCTCCAGGCCGGCCAGCGCTTGCACGCGCCGGGCCACCTGCGCCGGGTCGCCCGCCGCAGGCTCGGGCAGCCGGACCAAGCGGACGATCCCCGCCCCGTCGGCGACCGCGACCGCCCGGCCGTCTGGGCGGACCGAGCCGCTGGTGAAGAAGGAGGGACAGCGGATCGGCAGGCCGACCGGTTTGCCGAGGGCGACATCCCATAGCTGGGCGCCGTACCCGGAAGCGTCGGCGGCGAGCAGGCCCTTGCCGTCCGGGGTGAAGACGATGCCGCTCCGCGAAGTCCAGTGGGGGATGGCGAAGTCGTCACGGTGGCCGGTCGCCATGTCCCACAGCGAGCCGCCCGTCTGGTCGAGGACGCCCAGCACCCTGCCCCCGGGGGCAGGGACCACGGCGTGGAACCCCCGCCCGCGGATCGGCAGGCCGGGCAAGACGTCGTGCCCGCCGGCGGCGTCGAGGCAGCGCACCGAGGCGGAGGTCGCGACCCAAACCGCCTTGCCGTCGGGGCTGAAGTGCAGGTCGCTCGGGAAGCCCGGGGCGGGGAAGGACGGCCCGGTGGTCTTGCCGGTAGCCAGGTCCACCAGCCACAGGCGCTGAGCGTTCGCCAGGGCGGCCGTCTTGCCGTCCGGACTGACGACGATACGGACGGGCGGAGTCTCGTACCGGATTGGGGGCCCGATCGGTTGGCTGGTCAGGTTGTCCCAGGCGCGGGCCTCCTGCGCGGTGGCCACCAGGGATGTCCTCCCGTCGGGAGAAGCCGCCGCGGCGAGGACCGGGCCGGGGGGATGGAACGGCTCGCCCCGGGCCGTGCCGGCGCTGGCGTCCCACAGCTGCATGGTCCGCTGCTGAAACCCCAGGGTCACGGTCAGCAGGGAGTCGCCGTCCAAGGCGTACTGCACGGTCCCGCTGCCGGGGCCGGCGCGCGGCACGGGGACGGCCGCGAACCAGTGCCGGTCGGAGTCCAGGTCCCAGACGCGCAGCGGCCGGTCGTGGTCCCAGGTCAGGATGCAGCGGCCGTCGGCGCTGAACGCCGACCGGGCCGATGCCGCCTCGTGGGGCAGAGTGAGTCCCAGCCAGCGCCCGCGCGCCCGGTCCCAGAGACGGGTCTCCAACCGGCCGGTCTGGAGGTTCTCGTAGGTGAGCAGCGTGAGGTCGTCGGCCGGGCTCACGGCCAGGTCGCGGACCGCCCCGCGGGTCTCGCGCGGCCCCGAGGGCAAGTTGCTCCTGACCCCGTCTCCGGCCAGGGCGTCCTTCATCTTCTCGACGCCGGCACTGGCCAGCAGCTTCAGGACGCTGTTCCGGGCCGGGTCCCAGGCGAGCACCTCTCCCGATTCCCCGCCCACCCACACGGACCCGTCGGGCCCGAAGGAGGCCGTGGTCGGCGCGTAGGGCAGTGTCGTGGCCGCCGTCTCCTTTCCCTGGGCCGTGTCGTAGACGGACAGCTCGCCCGCGGTGATCGCCCCGGTGCGGCCGCAGGTGACGAAGGTCTTGCCATCCCCCCGGAAGGCGAGGGCGATGACCCCGGGCCGGGACAGCACGCGCGCGGCGGCGGTGGCGCCCGTCACCTGCCAGAGCCGGGCGAAGGCCGGCTCGTCCGGCTTCAGGGCGCCGGCGGTGAGGAACGTCTTCCCTCCCGGGCCGCACGCCACGGCCGTCACCGGGCCGGGGTGCGGCAGCGGATCGGTCAGCGCCGTGCCAGTGGCCGCGTCCCAGAGGCGGACCTCCCACTGCCCCGGCTGCGGCGTGCCGGCGGTCAGCAGCGCCTTGCCGTCCGGGCTGATCGCCACCTGGGTGACGCTCCCCGTGTGCGGCAGCGGGGGCGTCAACGCCCGGCCGGTGGCCGCGTCCCACAGGCGCGCCTCCCCTGGCGCCGCCTCGGTCGCCTCGCTGCCGGTCAGGATCATCGTGCCGTCCGCGCTGAAGGCGGCGACGGCGACCGACCCGGGGTGCCGCGGCGACCACAGGGCGCGCAGGGCGGGGGCGTCGGCCTCGAGGCTGGCCAGGCTGGCGCGGGCGAAGCGCCCCACGTCGTCCTCCTCCGCGGGGGCCAGTTCCACCGCGCGGACCAGCCACAGCATCGCCTCGTGAAGGTGCCCGCGCTCCTGAAGTCCCTGGGCGCGGTCCAGCGCCGAGCGGGCGGCGTGCCGGCGCGTTACCTTCAGGGCCGCGTCCCGGTCGGTCAGGGCCTCGCTCAGGTGGACGCTCAGGAGCTTCGCCTCTGCGGCCGATTTCGCCTGCGCCGCCGCGAACCAGACGGAGACGACCGTCACAGCCAGGAGGGAGAAGAAGGTCAGCGCCGCGGCCGCCGCCAGCGCCGGGTTGCGCTTGCCCCAGCGCCAGGCGCGCTCGGCGACGCCGGCGCGGCGGGCGAGGATCGGTCGGTCTTCGAGGAAGCGCTGCAGGTCGGCGCCGAAGACGGCCGCCGTCTGGTAGCGGCGCGACGGCTCTCGGTCGATGGCCTTGACGATGATCGTCTCCAGGTCGCGCGGCACGTGCGGGTCGGCCCGGCGCAGGGCCGGCGGCTCCTGGTGGAGCACCTGGTCCATCAGCTTGCCCTGCTCGGCCGCGTCGAAGGCCGGCCGCAGCCCCACCATCTCGTACAGCGTCAGGCCCAGCGCGTAGACGTCGGAGCGCGGATCGGACCAGCCGTTGAAGCGCTCCGGCGCCATGTAGCGCACGGTGCCGACGATATCTCCGGTCTGCGTCAGCGCCGAGCCGTCGGTCTTGGCCAGGCCGAAGTCGGTCACCCAGACGCGGCCGTCGGCGTCGAGCAGCAGGTTGGAGGGCTTGACGTCGCGGTGGATGACCCCCTCCCTGTGGGCGTAGTCCAGCGCCTGGGCCACCTGGATGCCGATGCGGGCCACGCTGCGGTAGTAAGCGCCGCCGGCGGCGGAGGCAGCGGAGGACGGGGCGGTTTGCCCCGGCGGCTCGGCCTCGGCGACCGGCGGCGGCATGGGGAGGCCGGTCAGCAGCGAATGGGCGACGTTCGCGGGGAGCGCGGGGCGCCCCTCGGTGCCACCGCCGGGCTCGCGGAACTTGCGCACCTCGTCCAGCACCTGGTCGAGCGGCTGCCCCGCGATGAACTGCATGGCGTAGAAGTAGGCGTCGCCGTCCTGGCCCACCTCGTAGACGGGGACGATGTTGGTGTGGTGCAGCCGGGCGGCGGCCTTGGCCTCCTGGCGGAAGCGCTCCAGGCCGCTGCCGCCGCGCGCCGCGTACAGGGGCAGCACCTTGAGGGCGACGTGCCGCCCCAGCGCCACCTGCTCGGCCTCGTAGACGATGCCCATGCCGCCGCGGCCGATCTCGCGCAGGAGGCGGTAGCCGCCGACGCGGTCCAGGCGCGGGCCGGCCCATTCGCCGCCGGGCTCGGCCGGCGCCACGGTCCTGCCGAGCGAGGGATCGGCGCCGGCCGCCTCCATTGTCAGGAGCATCGGGAAGAGCTGCTTGATGCGCTCGGCGTGCTCGGGGCAGCGCTCGGCGTAGTCGGCGACGGCCGGTTGTTCGCCGCGCCGGTGCCGGGCGAGGAACTCGTCGGCGAGGGGGCCAACCGGGTCGATGGGGTCGATGGCGGATGGATCGGCGGACATGGCGCGTTGCCTCTCGATACACGGTCAGCGGGCGTCGGCGGTGCCGCTGAGGATGCCGCGCAGCCGTTCCAGCGCGCGGACGTAGTGGTTGCACGCGGCCGACTCCGTCAGGCCGAGGACGAGGGCGGTTTCGGCGTTGGTGAGCTGCTCGAAATGGCGCAGCGTCAGCACTTCGCGGTCCAGCGCGTCCATGCCGTTGAGCGCCTCCTGGATGCGGACCTTTCGCCCGGCCCGCGCCGCCGCCTCGTCGGCCGTGGACCCCCGGCCCAGCAGCTGCGCCGCCAGCGCCGTCGGCGACGCCCCGGGCAGGGCGCCGCGGTAGAGCGAAACCTCACGGCCGGCGCCGGCCGCCTCCGCGCCGAGATGGAGCCGATGGGCCAGCTCCAGGTTCTGCCCGGCGACCTGCCGCAACCAGAGGAAGAAGGGCAGGCTCGGGTTACGCAGGTAGTCGGCGAGTTGGCGGCCGATGTCGAGGTAGGCTTGCTGGAGCAGGTCGGACGGATCGACCCGACCCTGGACGCGCGGGTCGAGGCGCAGCTTGAGCATGCGCTTGAGGCGCGGGCGGTAGCGCGCGAACAGTTCCAGCAGGCAGCGGCCGTCTCCCTGGCCGGCCCGCCGGATCTGGTCCCATTCCGCGGGGTCGGATGCGATCGGTGACGCCATGCTGGATATGATGCCGCGCCGAGCGGAAACAGTCATCGGGAAATCGGCGCGCGGGATCCGTGGCGAATCCGGCGGCCACTTCCGGGCGTACCTGCTCGGCCGCATTGCCTACGTCGGCCTGATCAATCCCGCGCGCGGCGCGAAACTGCGGCGGTTGTTCGATCGGATCGGATGGGCCGGTGAGAGTTGAGCGGGAACGAGCCACTCACTACGCGCGGGGAGGCACTTCCCCGCGAAGCGCGGACAGCCAGCGCAGCAGCTCCTCGTCGCTCAGCCGCGCGGCGAAATCACAGCCGTGGAACCAGACGTACTCGCGCAACCCGCAGCGCACGACCCGGGCCCGCATGCGCAGGCGGGCGGAGCGACCGCGGCGCGGTTCGATGACCAGTTCCAGCCCCCGCAGCGCCGGGAACGGCAGCGCCACGGCGATTCCGGTTGCCGAGATGTTGTAGGCCATGCCCGGCCAGTCAGCGGGCTCCATCGTCCCTTCGAGGCGCACGACGCATTCCCCCATACAGCGGTAGCGAGGCGCTCGCCGCCGCTCCACCCCTGGCCGTTCGGCCTTCGCCCCTTCCTTCGCGCTTGTCGTGGCTGCTGTCATGACCGTTCCCCGTGGGATAATCTCGTTCGCTAATGAAGGTTAGGCCGAAAGCGGTCGCGCGTCAAAGCGGCCCCGATCCCAGACCGGCGCCTTTGGGGGTAATCGGTCAGTTGCGCCAGCCGCTTGCGGCTTCGCAATCGTTCCTGCGAAGCCGCAAGCGGCTTCCAGAACAGACTGTCTCAACGCGCCGGAATCGAGGAACAGTTTTCGATTCCCCGTCGTAGCGGTGTACGGGCTGGTGTATCATATCGCCGGCATCCATCACCCGAGGGAAACACCTCATGCCTCGCATCCGATTCGTGGCGCTGGCCGTGCTGGTCGCGGCCGTGGCGCGGCCCGGCCGTGCGGCCGAGCCGCATAACCCGTTCCCCCCTTACGTCCTCGAACCGGCCTACTACGCCGGCCTGCTGAACAAGGGGGCGGCGCGCCTGGGCAAGATCGAGGCCGTCGAGATGGTTTCGGCCATCGTCGGCGACGGCGACCTGGGGCCGAACACCGCCTGGTTCCACCCCGCCCAGGCCCGCTACGGCTGGAAGTGGCTCGCCCAGCGCTACGACAAAAACCACGACGGCAAGATCACCCAGGACGAATTCCCCGACGAGCAGAAGTTCCCCACGGCCCACAAGCTCTTGCAACGCCTCGACCGCGACGGCGACGGCACCATTACCGCCGCCGACTTCGACTGGTCGGAGGGCTCGGTCTACGTCCGCCAGCTGATGATGGCCAGCGGGGCGCTCCGCACCCTCGGCAGCGACAACGGCGGCAAGATCACGCGCGAGGACTGGGAGAAGACGTTCGAGCGGCTCTCCAAAGGGAAGGGCTTCATCACCCCGGAGGACTTGCGCGAGCGGATGTTTCCGCCGCCGGAGCGGCCGACCGGACCGCCCTCGGTCGAGCCGACGCCGAGCGTTCTGCTCAAGGGGTTGATCCAGGGCGACATCGGCTCGCCGTTCGAGGGGCCAACACTCGGGCAGCGGGCGCCGAATTTCCGCCTGAAGACCCACGACGGCACCAAGGAAATCAGCCTCGCCGACCTGCGCGGCAAGCCGGTCGTGCTCGTCTTCGGCAGCTTCACCTGAGGGCCCTATCGGTCTCAGTTTGGGACCCTCGAAGCCGCTTACAAGCGCTACGCCGGCCGCGCTCACTTCCTCGCCGTCTACGTCCGAGAGGCCCACCCCCTCGACGGCTGGCGCTCGGCCGGCAACGACCGCAGCGACATCAAGGTCAAGCAGCCGACCACCGCGAAGGAGCGCACCGCCGTGGCCAAAACTTGCTGCACCTCGCTGGGGATCACGATGCCGATGGTGGTGGACGACATGGACGACCACGTCGGCCACCTCTACAGCGGCATGCCGGATCGGCTTTACGTCCTTGACGGCGACGGCCGCGTCGTCTACAAGGGCGGCCGCGGGCCGTTCGGCTTCAAGGTCGGCGAGATGGAGCAGTCGCTCGTCATGCTCCTGCTCGACGCGGACAAGGCAACCGCAAAGGCACACCCCTGATTCCAAGGGATTCTCGTAGGTCAGGCTTTCCAGCCTGACTCTTCGCTGGTGTCAGGCTTTCCAGCCTGACTCTTCGCTGGTGTCAGGCTTTCCAGCCTGACTCTTCGCTGGTGTCAGGCTGGAAAGCCCGACCTACGAGTTGCGAGGAGACGATGGCCATGCCCCGACTGCGCTTCCTGGCCCTGCTGCCGCTGCTGCTGTTGGCCGGCTGCTTCCCCATCGAGTTGGACGTGCGCGACGGCAAGCTGCTCATCCCGCGCGAGGAGGGCTTCTTCATTTTCGACCCGGCGACCGGCAAGGCGGCGAAGCTGGCCGGCGCCGAGGACGGCAAGCCCGTTTTCGCCCGCTTCTCCCCCGACGGCAAGGACGTGCTCACCGTCGTCAAGACCGAGGGCTTCAACCAGTTTCGCTTCGTCATTAGGCCCATCGCCGGCGGCAAGGGCCGCGAGGTTTACAAGGGCGAGAACACCGCCTACGTCCTCTATTCGCCCGACGGCACTCACCTTGGCGTCGTGCAGATGTCGGAGAAGGAGGACCCGCAGTTCAAGAGCAAGGTGCCCGAGTTGTACCTGGTCCCGGCCAAGGGGGGCCCGGCGAAGAAACTCGGCGACAAGGTGACCGTCCTGTTTCGCTGGTTCGCCGACTCGAAGCGCCTCCTCGTGTTCGAGCTGGTCAAGATGGACGAGCAGAGCCGCTACCACGGCAACGTGTCGCTGCTCGACGTGACCAGCGGCAAGGCGACGGCGCTGGCCGGGGCCGTGGTGACGCAGGGCTTCTTCGTCGATCTGGCCCCGGACGGCACGAAGGCGCTGTTCACGGCCTACGCGGCGGACAAGCCCGGCACCGACCTGGGCAAGACCAAGGAGTTCGACACCCACCTGTTCGAGTTGGACGTGGCCGCCGGCAGCGTGCGCAAGATCGACAAGAGGGCCAGCTACGCCATCTACTCGCGCGACGGCAAGCAGGTGCTGCTCGGCACGCCGCCGGGGTTCAGCTTCGACACCCTCAAATTGGAGGTGGCGGACGCGGAACTGACGAAATTCACCACCGTCGCCGGCGACGCCTACAAGGCCGTGAGCCTCGGCGGCGGGGCGACGTTCCCCGGGTGGTTGGACGACAAGACGGTCTTCTACTTCGCGGAGAGGGCGGTGTACGGCACCGAGGGCAAGGGCCTCCACCTGCTGACCGTCGGCGCCGACGGCAAGGGCCGGCACGACCTTCAGCCGCGCATCGACACGGAGGCGATCCAGGACGAGAAGTAAGGCGAGCGGCCGGACTAACACTCCCCTCGCCCCGGTACTCCGCAATAGTGTTCGGCACGAGGAATCCCACGGGCTTGTCCCGTGGTTGGTTAGGATCGCTGCTACTGGGGGGGGGGCGCTCCCGAGGAATCCCACGGGCTTGTCCCGTGGTTGGTTAGGATCGCTGCTACTGGGGGAGCGCCGGGCGGGGGTAGCAACGAACGTGAGCCTCCACGG
>Ga0116217_10002616_pt1 | contig 16689 bp, 14 predicted proteins | sample Sb_taG_6_FD_89697 | JGI IMG/M metagenome (GOLD analysis project Ga0116217, IMG submission 89697) | Peat soil microbial communities from Weissenstadt, Germany - Sb_50d_4_PS metaG | ecosystem: Environmental > Terrestrial > Soil > Wetlands > Peat | place: Germany: Weissenstadt | collected 2010-09-21 | reverse complement strand
TTCCCCCGACATGCCCGGCGAGTTGAATGCGCATGTGCCGATCACTCCGCCAACGCCACAAAGTCAATCCAGCCATGCAGCTGAGCGCACAGCTGCGTGACCACGGAATGGGATTGCACCCCCGGCAAGCGGACTTGAACGCGGCCCTTGATGACCTCCGCGACGGGGCCAAGGACGTCGGCGTTTTCGTCGAAGCTGCCGTCCGGCGCGAGGATGAGATTGGAGTCCTTGTCGTAGAGGGCGCTGCCGTAGAACATCAGCGCATCGAGTCCGTACGCCATCGTGCCGAGCAGTCGCTCGGCACGGCCCTTGTCATCGCGCTTTGGCTCGATCTCCACGCCGACGACCAGGCGCGTGTAGCTGATGCGGTCGAGGATCTGGTCGCCGCGTGCGTCGGGCTTGCCGCCGTAGATATGCGTGACGTAGCCACGAAACCCGTCGAGGTGGCCCGGTACGAGAGGCTGCGCCATCTCGTTGCAGGTGACGGTCAGGTCCGGCCATTGGTAGACGAACGACCGACCACCCTCGGCATTTTGCCGGGACGAAACCTCGGCGCCGCCGGCGAGCCGGCGCATCTGGTCGTCGGGGAGGGCGTCGTAGGTCTGCGAGTAGAAGGCGAAATGCTCCGGCATCGGTTGACCTCCTGGCCAAGCCGTCCCACCAGCGAGGGATAGCCCGCGCCTGCCCGTCGGGCTGGTGTTGGGAAGCGTTGACTTCACCGCGACACCGGCGGCGCCTCTCCCGGTTGTGTTTCCGCCATCTTGCGGATGTCCTGGGTGATGCGCAGGGAGCAGAACTTCGGCCTGCACATCGAGCAGAACTTCGCCGACTTGAACACCTCCTGCGGCAGCGTCTCGTCGTGCATCGCCCGCGCCGTGTCCGGGTCCAGCGACAAGTCGAATTGCCGGTTCGAGTCGCCGTCAAGCCATCCGGTAGTCTCGACCCCTGGCAAGGGGCCTCATTGCTGTGGCGGTTGTTGCAGGAGCGCCCGCAGTCGCTCGCGCTGCTCGGGCGACAGCGCGGCGGCCAGCTGCTCGGGCGACAGCGCGGCGGCCAGCTGCTCGGGCGACAGCGCGGCCAGCTGCTCGGGCGACAGCGCGGCGGCCAGCTGCTCGGGCGACAGGGTTTCCCGAAGCTCTTCAAGGAGTTCCCGAGGGGCCATTTCCTTGGCGATCTCACGCCACAGGTCACGCCTGATCTGCTCCATCTCTTTCATACCCATGTGCTGCATGGCGAATTTCTCCCCGGCGGCGTGGAACTGCTGGATCTGCTGCACCATGTAGACCACCAGTTCCTGATACCCACAAGCGTTTAACTCCGTCACCACGCGCGGCCGCTCCTTCAGCATCGCAGGGCTGAACACAGTCAGCAAGGGGTGTTCGCCCCCGGCCAAGGTCTGCGTCTCCAGCAGCCACACCGCGTACATAACGGGGCCCTGGAGCCGCCAGGCTCCCGGTGCTTCCAGCTGCGCCGTCACGCCGCACGCCTCCAACTCGTCCCGGTAGGGCTTCGTCAAGCGCGGGGCTAGGACCAACAGGTTCAGTCGCCCCGGCTCCAGCAGCGGCACCGTCTGGGCACAGTAGAGGTGGGCGTAAGCCAGGAGCGTCCGGAAGTCCCCGGCGCGCAGGGTGTCGGTCGGTCCCTTCAGCTCCAGCAGCGTGTACTCATTCAGATGTTCGGCGATCCCCGCCAGGAGCCGCCGGACCGATTCGGGCAGTTCCCCGCCCTCGCGGCGCAAGAGCAGGATGTCGATTTGCAGCGGTTTGGTGCCGACATTGACCTCCTCCGACACCTGGTAGGCCGAGCCGAGCTGCCAGCGGAGCAGGCCGGCCAGCAGGGGGTGCCACCAGGTGCGGACCTTCCCGGGCGGCCTGGGCGATGATTCGCTCGCGGGCTGGGGAGAATCGGGCGTCATCGTACTCGCCTCCGCTCCTCACGACACTACCGGCAACGCCTCCGCCGGCTGCTCTTGTGCCATCTTGCGGATGTCCTGCGTGATGCGCATCGAGCAGAACTTCGGCCCGCACATCGAGCAGAACTTCGCCGACTTGAACACCTCCTGCGGCAGCGTCTCGTCGTGCATCGCTCGCGCCGTGTCGGGGTCCAGCGACAGCTCGAACTGCCGGTTCCAGTCGAACTCGAACCGCGCCTTCGACAACTCGTCGTCGCGGTTGCGGACGTTCTTGCGGCCGCGGGCGATGTCGGCGGCGTGGGCGGCGATCTTGTAGGCGATCACGCCCTGGCGCACGTCGTCCTTGTTCGGCAGGCCGAGGTGCTCCTTCGGCGTGACGTAGCAGAGCATCGCCGCCCCCGCCTCGCCGGCCAGCGCCGCGCCGATGGCCGAGGTGATGTGGTCGTAGCCCGGCGCGATGTCCGTCACCAGCGGCCCCAGCACGTAGAAGGGCGCGTCATGGCACAATTCGCGCTCCTTCTCCACGTTCATCTTCACCAGGTGCATCGGGATGTGGCCCGGCCCCTCGATCATCACCTGGCAGTTGTGTTCCCACGCCTTCAGCGTCAGCTCACCCAGAGTTTTCAGCTCGGCGAATTGCGCCGCGTCATTGGCGTCGGCCAGGCAGCCGGGGCGCAGGCCGTCGCCGAGGCTATAGGTGACGTCGTAGGCGCGCAGGATCTCGCACAGTTCATCGAAGTGCGTGTACCACGGGTTCTGCTTCTTGTGCGCCAGCATCCAGCCGCCCATCAGCGAGCCGCCACGGCTGACGATGCCGGTGATGCGCTGCGCCGTCAGCGGCAAGTATTCCTGCAAGACGCCGGCGTGGATCGTCATGTAATCGACGCCCTGCTGGGCCTGGTGCTCCACCATGTCGAGCATCAGGCGCGGCGTGATGTCGGCCACGTCCTTGACGTTCTGGATCACCTGGTAGATCGGCACCGTGCCGATGGGCACCGGCGAGACGTCGAGGATGGCCTGGCGGATGGCGTCGATGTTGCCGCCGGTCGAGAGGTCCATGACGGTGTCGGCGCCAAGGTGGACCGCGGTGTGCAGCTTCTCCAGCTCGTCGTCGATGGTGCCGGTGACGGCGGAGTTGCCGATGTTCGCGTTGATCTTGCACAGGCCAGCGACGCCGATCCCCATCGGCTCGAGGCGCTTGCCCAGGTGGACGGTGTTGGCCGGGATGACCATGCGGCCGCGGGCCACCTCGGCGCGGATCAGCTCCGGGTCGAGGTCCTCGCGCCGGGCCACGTAGTTCATCGCGTCGGTGATGAGGCCCTTGCGGGCGGCTTCGATCTGGGTCATGTCGAACGGCTCTTCTCAGGAGGAAGGAGGAGTCAGCAGCCAGGGCGCTTTTTCGGCGAGGGTTTTCGAGAGGCCGGCCAGCCAGCCGATGAGCAGCAGCGGCAGGCCCGGCAGCAGCACGTAGATGAGGAACACGCTCAGGCCGTCCACGAACTCGTCGTAGCCCCAGCACCAGGTGACGTAGGCGACGGCGGCCGGCAGGTAGGCCAGCAGCAGGACCACCAGCGTGATCCCCCGCGGCAGCTCGGCCCCCTGGACGAGGGCGTAGGCCAGGAGGAGCAGGACCAAGCTCAACCCGGCCGGGCCGGCCGAGGCAAGGGCGGAGCGCGTCCACAACTCGGACCCCTCCACCTCGAGCGGCTCGCTGCCGTGGCGCACCTTGTAGGCCAGGGCCATGAGCGGGACGTTGAGCGGAAAGGCCAACGTCACCAGGCACACGACGGCCACGACCCAACCGATGAAGGGGAACAGGTCCACGGGGAGAGCCTCCGGCCAGGGGAGAGTGGGGGCGGCCGGGTGAGAAAGGCCAACGGTTCGCTTTCCCACACCGGTATGAACCGGATCAGGTCCCGAGGGTCTGGTCTCAGCCCGCCGCGCACGGCGGACACCCCTAGCGATACCTCAGCGGGAATTCTACTCGCGCGAGGATGGGATGGCCACGCCGCTTGCGGCTTAGCGAACGCTAAGCCGCAAGCGGCTTCAGACGCGAATCACCACCTTCCCGAAATGCGCCCCGCTTTCCAGGTGGTGCAGCGCCGCGCGGATGTCGCTCATGGGGAAGACGCGATCGACGACCGGCCGCAGCTTGTGCAGGGCGATGGCCCGGTTCATCGCCTCGAACATCTCGCGGCTGCCGACGAAGATGCCCTGCACGCGCAGGTTCTTCATCAGCACCGGCGTCGGGTTGAACTGGCCCGCCCCCGACAGCACGCCGATGAGGCTGATGCGCCCCCCCATGCGCACCGCCCGCATCGACTCCGGCATCGTCCCGGCGCCGCCCACCTCGACGACGTGGTCCACGCCCGCGCCGGTCAGCTCGCGCGCCCGACCGCCCCATTCCGGGGTCGTCTTGTAGTTGATGCCGTCGGAGGCGCCCAGCTGCACGGCGCGCGCCAGCTTGGCGTCGCTGCTCGACGTGGCGAGGACGCGCGCCCCCAGCAGCCTGGCGAATTGCAGGGCGAAGAGCGACACGCCGCCGGTCCCCTGCGTCAGCACCACGTCGCCGGCCTTGACGCCCCCCTCGGCGACCAGGGCGTGCCAGGCGGTGACGGCGGCGCAGGGCAGCGTCGCCGCCTCCTCCGCGCTCAGGTGGTCGGGGTAGGACACGACTCCTTCGGCCGGCAGCACGACGTATTCGGCCAATATTCCGGTGCCGCCGCCGCCCAGTGCCGATTTCGCCTTGGCCTCGGTCGGCTCGCCGTCGATCCAGGCCGGCATGAAGCAGCCGGCCACCCGATCGCCGACCCGCACGCGCGTCACGCCGTCGCCGACCGCCGCCACCTCGCCGGCCCCGTCGGACAGCGGCACCAGCGGCAGCGGCAGCTTCTTGTTGTACAGCCCCTTGAGGACCAGCAGGTCGCGGTAGTTCAGCGAGCAGGCGCGCACCCGGATCAGCACCTGGCCCGGGCCGGGGCTCGGCTGGGGTCGCTCGGCGACGGCGAGCGAATCGAGCGTGAAGGTTTGCAGTTCGACGACTTTCATGGGGTACTCCGGTGGTCGGCTGCGCTCCCATCCGGGTCGCGGCTCAACATGATTTTACGGACGGCGCGGCGCGATAGAATACCGAGCGCCGGAGACAGCGACCGACCACTCCCACGAGCGCGAGCCCGCGATGCACGACCTCGAGCAGATTCAGCGCTGGATGCAGGCTGTGCTGATGCACCCGGCCGGCGCCGCGGAAGGGGTCGCCTCGGCGGCGGCGCGGCAGGCCATCGACGTGCCGCCTGAGCAGGTCGAGGGCCTCGTCACCCGCTCATCGACCCTCAGCGCCCTGGAGCGCCTGGCCATCTACAACCGCGCCTACTACGCCCGGCTGCTCGACTGCCTCCGCGAGTCGTACCCGGTGCTGTGCCACGCCCTCGGCGAGGAGGCCTTTGGCGCCTTCGCCCTCGACTACCTCCAGAAGTACCCGTCGCGCAGTTACACCCTCAACGACCTCGGGGCCAACTTCCCGCGATACCTCCGCGAGTCGCGGCCGCCGGACGAGGGCGGCTGGCCGGACTTCATTATCGACCTGGCGACGCTGGAATGTGCGTATAACGAGGTCTTCGACGGGCCGGGCGTGGAGGGTCGGCCGCTCCTCGACCCCGAGCAGCTCAGCGCGATCTCCCCCGAGCGCTGGCCCGAGGCCCGCCTGGTGCCGGTGCCGTGCCTGCGGGTGCTGTCCTTCCGCTACCCCGTCCACCGCTACCTCACCGCCGTTCGCCGCAAGAAGGAGGCTGATTTCCCCGCCGCGGCCGAGTCGCTGCTGGCCGTCACGCGCCGCAACTACGTCATCCGCCGCTACGAATTGTCGCGGCCACAGTTCGTCCTCCTGGAGGCACTGCTTGCCGGCCGGCCGGTGGGCGAGGCGATCAGCCTGGCGGCCGACGTGGCCGGCGACGACGGCGAGCGCTTCGCTGCGGCACTGGGGAAGTGGTTCCGCGACTGGACGGCGGAGGGGCTCTTCCAGGCGGTGGAGCTGCCCGGCGCCCCGTGAGGGGCAACTCACCCTCACTTGCCCACCTTCCAGCGCAGCACGGTCAGCGTCAGGGCGGGGAAGCGATGGTCGAAGCGCCCCGACGCCGCCTTCACCCGCGAAGCCACGGGCGCGACCCGCTCCGGATCACCGAAGCTGTTGGTCACGTCCGGCTCCCCCGCCTTCTTGCCGTCCGCCAGCGTCCACACCTCCACGTCCTGTGCCGCGTCGCCGAAGGCTGTCAGGTCCAGCGACCGGGTCACGTCGCTCAACCCGGAGTTGACGGCGAACAGCGTGACCGTCGTGCCGTCGGCCGAGAGGGTCGCGCTCACGTCCAACTTCTGGCGCGCCGGCGCCGGCGACTCGATCCGCAGCGGCCGGTTGCCGGCGAGGGTCGCGTAGAGCTGCTGGGCGTAGTACGTCGGCGTCTTGTAAAGGCGGTGGTTGTCGGTCTGGATGATCCCCGAACAGAAGCTGTTCGTCAGGTTGGAGCGGTTGGCGATCTCCACCACGTCACAATGGGCGTGCAGCAAGTTGTGGTAGCGCGAACAGGCGAGGGCGTTCTCCAACGTCCACAGGCGGGCGCGGCGCGGCCCCCAGTCGCCGGCGGTCGTGTTCCACTCCGTGACCGCGATCTTCACCGACCGCTTCGGCGCCAGCGTCGTACACAGGGCGCGGACGGCGTCCAGGTCCTTCTCCGTCCCCGCCAGGTCGGCGCAATCGTAGTGGTGAGGGCAGACGTAATCGATCAGGTCGCCGGCCCGCCGCAGCACCCCCGCGGTGGGGTAGCTCGACAGCAAGACGATCGACGGGTCGGCCTCCTTCATCGCCTTGCAGAAATCCGCGAGCCGGGCCTCGTAGTCCCGGCCGGAGCGCTCGTTGCCCACCTGCCAGTACTTCACCCGGTAGGGGTCGGCGTGGCCGTTGTGGGCGCGGAGCTTGCCCATCGGCGTGTCGGCGGCGCCGTTGAAGTACTGCACCTGCTCGGCGGCGTCCTTCGGCGTCCTCCCCATGACGCGGACGCACAGCAGCGGCTCGGCGGCGACGTGGCGGCAGAACTGCACGATCTCCTCCAGCCCCGGCCCCGTCGGCTGGAGGCCGCCCCAGGCGCGGAACGGTTTGCGCTTGTCCGGGTCGCCGATGGTGTCTTTCCAGTCGAACTCGCCGAAGCCCGGCTCGTCGAGGGCGCTGCCGCCGAAGCGGATGACGCCCGGCTTCAGGGCCTTGACCGCCGCGACCACGTCCGGCCGCCAACCGCCGACGGCTTCCGGCATCAGCGAGGCGTTGTCCAGCCACAGCATCCCCGGCCCGCGGAAGGATATTTCCAGGGTCGCTTTCGTCTCGGTCTCGGCGGGGGTCAGCCGGGCGTCGTACTTCTTCCAGGCGCCGCCGGGAGAAAAGTCGGCCGAGGCCAGCAGTTGGCCCTCGCGGTGCAGGCGCACCCGCACCGGCCCCTTGACGCCTTGCTGCCGCAGGTAGCAGCGGAACGTGTACGGCTTGCCGCGCTCGACCGCGATGCCGTCCTGCGAAATCCCCACCGTACAGGGGGCGCCGTCGGCCACGGCGATCTTCTGACAGACGGCCCCGCTGACCGGCTCATTCCGGTCGCGCGCGAACTCGGCGCGGTTGGTCGCCCCGCTGGGATACCACGGCTTTTCGCGGAAGTCGGTCTCGCGCAGGTAGGCGAACTTGTAGGGCGTCAGTCCCTCGAAGCTGCCGTCGTACAGCTTTTCGGCCCACATGCCGGGTACAAGATTGCACAGGTACTCGATGAACTGGCCGTACTGCATCGGGTTGATCGTGCCGGGGCGCAAGAAGTCCCGCGTCACCTTCAGGGCATCACCGTCCCCCGCGCGTGCCGGCGGCAACAGCATGAGGGATGACCCCAGCGCAAGAAAAACGGCAATTCTCATCGGTCCACCTCCGCGCCTGGATGGGGCGATCCAGGAAAGGTTATACCAAACCCCGCACACGGATGTGCGGTTTCGGGTCCCCGGCCCGTGTCGCTGTGCCACCGGAGAGCGGCCCGACGGGGGAGACAGGCCGGGAAGTGATGGGGATGGCGATTCCCGGGGCGATTGAAGCGCTGGCATCCGGATTGCTCAGCCCGGGGCAGGAGCATAAAACCTTCAAGGGCGCGCAAGCAACCGGGCGCCGCCCGTGCGGACCGATAAAACCGCCTCAAGAGAGGTAACCCATGAATAATTCCCAGGAAGGGCGACTCTCTCCCGGGCGGCGGCTGCGCGAGGCCTGGGCCGCCGAGCCAATCGCCGTCCCCGGCGTCTTCAATGCCCTGGTGGCCCGGATGGCGGAGCGCCTCGGCTTCCGGGCCGTCTACCTCTCCGGGGGGGCCCTGTCGGCGGCGACGGGGGTGCCGGACATCGGCCTGCTGAGCCTGAACGAGTTCGTGGACGAGGCCCGCCGGATCACCCTGGCCACGTCGCTGCCGCTGCTCTCCGACGCCGACACCGGCTTCGGCGAGGCGCTGAACGTCGAGCGGACGGTGCGCCTCTTCGAGGCCGCGGGGGCGGCGGGCGTCCACCTGGAGGACCAGGAGATGCCCAAGCGCTGTGGCCACCTCTCGGGGAAGAGCCTGGTGGAGCCCGCGGCGATGGCCGCCAAGCTGCGGGCGGCGACGGCGGCACGGCGGGATGCCGATTTCGTCCTCATCGCCCGCACCGACGCCCGCGGGGTCAACGGCTTCGACGACGCGGTGCGCCGCGCCCGGCTCTACCTGGAGGCCGGCGCCGACGCCATCTTCCCCGAGGCCCTGGAGAGCGCCGACGAGTTCGCCCGCTTCGCCCAGGAGGTCAAGGCGCCGCTGCTGGCCAACATGACCGAGTTCGGCAAGGGTCCGCTGCTGGACTTCGCCACCCTGGCCGGCGTCGGCTACCGCATGGTCCTCTACCCCCTGACGGCGTTCCGCTCGGCCCTGCGCGCCGCCGAAGACACCCTGGCGGACCTGCGGAACAAGGGCCACCAGCGCGACCAGGTTCCGGCGATGCTGACGCGCGCCGAACTGTACGACCTGCTCGGCTACTCCGGCTACGAGGCGCGCGACCGCGCCTATTTCGGATAACAGGACGGCAACCCCAAGCGGGCGGCAGAAATGGGAGGCTGACATGAGCGAGGAGATTTACTCCCCCGGCCTGGAGGGAGTCATCGCCGGCGAGACGGCCATTTCCATCATCGAGGGTGGCCTGCGCTACCGCGGCTACCCGGTCGGCGAGTTGGTGCAGAATGCCAGCTTCGACGAGGTGGCGTTCCTGCTGCTGCACGGCGACCTGCCCAACCGCTTCCAGCTCGCCAGCTTCCAGCGCCGCCTGGCCGCCGCCCGCAGCCTGCCGCACCCGCTGCTCGACCTGCTGCGCGTCCTGCCGCCGGCGATCCACCCGATGGACGTGGTGCGCACCTCCGTCAGCGTCCTGGCCCACTACGACCCGGAGACCGAGGACAGCTCCCACGAGGCCCACCTGCGCAAGGCCGAGCGCCTGGTGGCCCAACTCCCGCTGGCGGTGGCGGCCCATTACCGCCTGAGCCGAGGGATGGAGGCGATTCCCGCCCGGCCCGACCTGGGCAACGCCGCCAACTTCCTGTACATCTTGCGCGGCCGAGAGGCGCGGCCGGAGGACGCCCGTGCCCTGGACGTGTCGCTGATCCTGTACGCCGAGCACGAATTCAACGCCTCGACCTTCACCGCCCGCGTCGCCTGCTCGACGCTGTCCGACCTGCACTCGGGGATCGTGGCCGCCATCGGCGCCCTGAAGGGTCCGCTGCACGGCGGCGCCAACGAGAAGGTGATGGAGATCCTCGAGGCCGCCGGCGGGCCCGACCGGGCCGAGGCGTGGCTGCGGCAGGCCCTGGCCCGCAAGGAGCGCATCATGGGCTTCGGCCACCGCGTCTACAAGGCCGGCGACGTGCGGGCCGGCATCCTGAAACCCTTCGCCCGCAAGGCGGCGGAGTCGGCCGGCGTGCTGCACTGGGAGGAAACCGCCGAGATCATCGAGCGCATCCTGGCCGACGAGAAGCACCTGTTCCCCAACCTCGACTGGCCCGCCGGCCGGCTGTACTACGCCCTGGGGCTGGAGATCCCGCTCTACACGCCGATCTTCGTGATGGCGCGGGTCACGGGGTGGTCGGCCCACTTCATCGAGCAGCACGAAAACAACCGCCTCATCCGCCCGCGCTCACGCTACAACGGGCCGGACGTGCGGCACGTTCGGCCGATCACCCAGCGCGGCTAGCGTCGAGCGCCGCCCCGAGGACGGCCGCTTGCGGCTTCGCAGGGCCTTGCGAAGCCGCAAGCGGCCGAGACTTTTCGCGCACCGGATGTCCACTCCCGCGCGGCGATTCCGATTCCCTCTGATGACCGACCGCCCCCCTGTACGGCCGCGCTCCCGCCGTCGATGCTGCCGGCGGGAGCGCCGGTCTCATTTCGCCGCCTTGCGGAAGCTGAGCGCCGCGGCGTCCTGGGGCCCGTTGAACGTCGGCATGGTGTCGCGGGACGAGATACGGATCAGCGTGTCGCCGTCAACGGCCGCGTACAGCAGGCCGACCGCCTTGAACTTTACCGGATGTTCCATGAGGGTCCAGCGCGCCCGTGTGAAGGTCAGCCCCTTCACGTCACCGCGTTCGGCCGCCGAGCAGCTGAAGCCCAGGCGTGAGTTGGGGGAGATCGCTTGCAGGTCCTTCTCCAACACGGCTTCGAGTTTCTTGTCGGGCGGCTGGGCCGGGGACAGCGACACCACGAACTCCGGAACGCCGCCGTCCGGGTGCGGCTGCCCCTTCCAGCGGTAGGTCATGCGCCCCGCCTCCGTCGTCGGTTTCTCGAGGGTGTACCCCACCGGCGGCCGGACGCGGTAGGGGCCGACCTCGACTTCGTCCGCCAGCTGGCTGTGGGCGGTCGAGCCGGGGTGCCAGCGCGGCGGCGCGTCGGCCGGCCGATTCTCCCCCAGCGCCAGGGTTTCGTCCACCGCGCGGTCGAGCAAGATCTCCACCGCCGGCCCCGTATAGCGCTGGCGGACGATCCCCTTCTTGTCGAGGACGAACGTCGTCGGCACCATCGTCACCCCATAGCGCTGGAATAGCGGCCCGCTCAGCTGCATGCCGCCGGCGTCCCACCAGGAGCGCCAGCCGATTTTCTGGCCCTTCGCCACCTGCTTCGCCCGGTCCAGCGTCGGGTCGGAGTTGACGCCCAGGAGGACGAACGGCTCCCCCTTCATGCGGTTGACGAGGTGAGTCAGGTAGGGGTACGGGGACTTGCTGGGGGACCAGTCGCCCCAGAAGTCGATGACGACGACCTGGCCCCGGAACTCGCTCAGCTTCATCGGCTTGCCGTCGAGGTCGGTGCCCTCGATCTCCGGTGCCAGGTCGCCGATCTTCAGCACCACTCCGGGTGCGGGGAACGCCATGCCGCCGGGAGGCATGCCGCCGGGAGGCATGCCGCCGGGCAGCATCCCGCCCATGCCGGGCGGGGGCGGCGCGGGGGGCGGCGGCGGGGTCTTCCCCTCCGCCACGCGCTGTTGCAGGTCATCCACGTAAGAGTAGACGACAATGCCGGCGACGCCGAGCGCCAGCAGGAGGATGACCAGGATCGACAGGAGCAGTACGACGGAGCCGGCCTTCCCCCGGCGAGGCGGCGCCCGGTCGGGGTCGCGACGGTCGGAGTCGTCGCGTGGGCGCGAACGTGATCGCGGCGCGGCTGGCGGCGCGGGGGCGCGGCCCTTCGCCTCCGGCCGCGCGGGCGCCGTCTTCAAGCCGCTGCTGAGGTCGGCCGCGCCGGGAGGGGCGAAGGCCGCGCCGCAGTCGGGACACTGGAGCCGCTTGCCGGCCGGGACGTCGTCGGGCAATTCGAGTGGGGCGTTGCACTCGGGACACTTCACCGTGACTGACATGCGATTCCCCTGATTCGATCGGAAATGGAGTGCGAGTCGTCCGACGAAAGACAGTCTAACCGCAAGGTGGACCGGTCACAAGAGTTTGGCCGGCGCATTTCGCCGTGGCGGCGCGGTCGTTGCCCGTTCCGAGGCCCGCCTTATGATGAGGAGGACTTCGCCCGCAACCGGTAGCCAGCCATGACCCCCGCCGAGAGCAGCCAGGAGGCGCCCGCCCAGCGCGGCTCGCTGGCGGAAGTGGCCCTCGTTTTTCTGCGCCTGGGGCTCACCGCGTTCGGCGGCCCCGCGGCGCACGTCGCCCTCATGGAGGACGAGTTCGTGCGCCGCCGCCGCTGGCTGACGCGTGACAAGTTCCTCGACCTGCTCGGCGCCGCCCAGCTCATCCCCGGGCCGAACTCGACCGAGTTGGCCATCCACCTCGGCTACCTGCGCGCCGGCTGGCCCGGCCTGGTCGCCGCCGGCACCTGCTTCATCCTCCCCGCCGCCCTGCTCGTCGCCGCGCTGGCCTGGGCCTACAGGAGCTTTCACTCGCTGCCGGCCAGCGCGGGGATGCTCTACGCCGTCAAGCCGGTCGTCGTCGCCGTCGTCTTGCAGGCGCTGCTGCGCTTTGCCCGTACCGCCGTCCGCACGCCGTTTCTCGCTGCCGTCGTCGTCGCCGCCGTCGTGGCCGCCGCCCTCCGCGCCCACGAGCTGGCCATCCTTGCCGGCGCGGGCCTGGGGACCGCGCTTGGCCGGGGCTTCGCGCGGGGCCGGCGGCCCTCCGCAGCGCTGCTGTTCGCCGCGGCGCCGGCCGCCGGCCCCACCTTCGCGGTGCCCTTCGGGCTGTGGCCGCTGTTCCTCTTCTTCCTCAAAGTCGGCTCCGTCCTCTTCGGCAGCGGCTACGTCCTGCTGGCGTTCCTCCGGGCCGACCTCGTCGAGCGCTACGGGTGGCTGACCGAGGAGGAACTCCTCGACGCCATCGCCGTCGGCCAGGTGACGCCGGGGCCGGTGTCCACGACGGCCACCTTCATCGGCTTCTACCTTGGCGGGCCGGCGGGTGCGGTGGTGGCGACCGTCGGCATCTTCCTGCCGGGGTTCGTCTTGGTGGCCCTGAGCGGGCCGATCGTGCCGCGCCTGCGCCGCCACCGCGCCGCCGGCGACTTCCTCGACGGCGTCAACGCGGCATCCCTGGCCCTGATTGCGGTGGTGACGTGGGACCTGGGCAAGGCGGCGCTGGTGGACGTGCCGACCTGGGTGCTGGCCGTCGTCAGCGCCGCGCTGCTGCTGCGCTGGCGCGTCAACGCGGCGTGGCTGGTCGTCGGTGCCGCGCTGGTCGGGATCGCGATGGTGGCGATGGGGCTGCGCTGACTGCCGCTTGCGGCTTCGCAGGAAAGATTGCGAAGCCGCAAGCGGCCCTACGTCGCCAGCAGCCAGCGGCGGATGGTGCCGTCGGCGCTGCCGGAGTAGACGGCTCGGCCGTCGGGGGTGACGGCCACGGCGGTGACCCGGCCGGTGTGTCCCTCGAAGGTACTCAGCGGCTCGCCGTCGGAAGCCCGCCAGACGCGGACGGTGTGGTCGTGGCCCCCCGAGACGACGACCTGCCCGTCCGGCGTGAAGGCGACGCACGACACCGGTCCCTGATGTCCGTGCAGCTCCAGGAGGGTGCCGTTGGCCAGGCGCAGGGCCAGGGCGGTGCCGGCCGCGGCGAGCCGCCGACTGGGACCGCCGAAGGCCACGGCATTGAGGGAGCCGACTCGGGGATCGATCATCCCCTTGGTCGACCCGCTTTTCGCATCCCACTGGCGCACCGTTCCGTCGTGGCTGGCCGACAGCAGCGACTCGCCGCCGGGCAGGAACAGCACGCTGCTGACCAGGTCGGTGTGCCCCGTCAGGGTCAGGGCGGGGGCGCCCGCTTGTTCGAGGGACCAGAGCCGCACCGTCTTGTCGTCACTGCCCGCGGCGACGCGACGGCCGTCGGGAGCGATGGCGACGGCGTTGACCTGGTCGGTCGGCCCGCGCAGGCGACGGCGCTCGCCGGCGCTGGCCAGGTCCCAGAGCTGCACCACCATGTCCTGCATGAACAGGCGCGAGGCACAGGAGGCGGCCCACTTGCCGCTGGGGACCAACGCCACCTGGTTGACCGGGCCGACGTCGGCGGTAAGGGCCCGCGTCTGCTGCAGACGGCGGGCCTCCCAGACGCGCACCGCCTCATCGAGGCCGCCCGAGAGGAGCACCTGGCCGTCGGCGCTAAGACACAGCGACTGCACCCCCCCGGAATGGGCGTTTACCTGGGCCGGCGCGGTATGCGACGAAGGGCTGGCAAGGCGCGCTGGGGCGACAGGCCGCGGGGCCGGCGCCTCGGCGGCCCTCGGTGGGCCGTCCGGCTGACGGAGCACCGCGTCCAGCGCCTCGACCACTTCCGCGGGCGTCTGGTGGCGCTCCGCCGGGTCGCGGGCCATCAGCCGCTGCACCAGGGCGTCGAGGGCGGCCGGCACGTCGGGCCGCCGAGCGGCGGGAGACGGCGGCGGCTCGGTCAGCATCCGCCGCAGCTTCTGCATCACGTTGGCCGCCGGGAAGGGCGGCTCGCCGATCAGCAGGTAGTAGAGCGTCCCGCCCAGGCTGTAGAGGTCGGAGCGTGTGTCGGCGTTGCGCGGGTCCTCGGCCTGCTCGGGGGCGATGAAATCGGGCGTGCCGAGGAACTCCCCCGCCTGGGTCAGGTTGCTGGTCCCTTCTGCCCCCTCGGTGGTGACGGTCACCCGCGCCAGCCCCATGTCGAGGATCTTGATGCGCGGCACCCGGCTGGTCTGCGACGACGAGGACTCCAGCGGCGAGGGCGTCACCATCAGGTTCGCCGGCTTGATGTCGCGGTGTACCAGCCCCTGCTCGAAGGCGTGCTGCAAGCCCAGCGCCGTCTGCCGCACGTAGGAGCAGGCGTCGATCACCGGCAGCGGCCCCGCCTGCGCCACCAGGCGAAACAGGTCGATACCCGAGACGAATTCCATCGCCAGGTACGGCAGTGGTCCTTCGAGGTCGGTATGGTAGACGGTGACGATGTTCGGGTGGCTGAGGAGGGCGGCGGCCTGCACCTCGCGCTGAAAGCGCCGCAGGGCCTCGGGGTGGCGCGTGTGGTCGGGCGAGAGGACCTTCAGCGCGACGATCCGGTTCAACCCCAGTTGCCGCGCCTTGTAGATCACCCCCATGCCGCCGCGGTTGATTTCCTCGAGGACCTCAAAGCCCGGCAGGACCTGCCCCGGCTTGCCCCCGGCGGCGGACAGTCGGTCCGGCGGCGGCGCGTGCGCCAGGGTGTGCTGGTCCTGGAGGGTGCAGACCGGACAGACTTCGCTCAGGTCGGCCGGCAGCGGGCCGGAAACGACTTGCTCCCAGTGATGACCGCGGGGGCAGGTCAATTCTTGCTTGGACATGGGAAATCCGCGGAAAGTCCCGGGGCGCCGTCGGCCGTCGCCAACGACCAATCCTGGCCCCCCATCAGACCAACCACGGCCCCCCGCCGCAAGCTGTACAAAAAACCTCCGCGCGACCGGGGAGCGCTTCAGAGCGCTCGCGGCTAAACGATCGCAACCGGCGAGCGGGGGGCGTCAGCCCCCCGGTTCTTCTTCACCGGGGGGCTGACGCCCCCCGCTCGCCGGTTGTGAAATAACTTCTAAACGATCTCAACCGAGGGGGAGATTCTCATGAGCGCTCGTCAGGTGGCCCTGGTAACCGGCAGCGGCAAGCGCCGCGTCGGTTGGCACGTCGCCGACGCCCTGGCCCGGCGCGGTTACGCCCTGGCCATCCACTACCGCACGTCGGCCGCGGAGGCGGCCGAGACCGTCGCCTCCCTCGCGGGGCACGGCGTCGAGGTCGTCGCCTGCCAGGCCGACATCACCGACGAGGTCGCCGTCCGCGCGATGGTGGCCGGGGTGCTGGGGCAGTTTGGCCGGCTGGACGTGCTGGTCAACTGCGCCGCCGTGTGGAAGAGCAAGCGCCTGGAGGACGTGACCGCCGCCGACCTGCGGCTGCACCTGGAGACGAACACGGTGGGCACCTTCCTCTGCGCCCAGCAGGCGGGGCTGGCGATGGTGAAGCAACCCGAGGGCGGATGCATCGTCAACATCGGCGACTGGGCGGTGGCCCGGCCTTACCTGAACTACGCAGCCTACTTTCCGTCGAAGGGGGCGGTGCCGACGCTGACGCGCTGCCTGGCCGTCGAGCTGGCCCATCGCAACCCGCGCGTCCGCGTCAACTGCGTCATGCCCGGCCCGGTCATGCTGCCGCCCGACCTGCCCGAAGAGGAACGACGGCAGGCGATCGACGGCACGCTGGTGAAGCGCGAGGGGAGCCCGACGAACATCGCCCAGGCGGTCCTGTCGCTGATCGACAACGACTTCATCACCGGCGTTTGCCTTCCCGTCGATGGCGGCCGGACCATCTACGCGCCCGAGTGAGTGGCTATCCCCGACCTGCCGTCCCAATTCGGCTGGCAGCTTGTCGCTACGGGCCAGGGCAAGCGGACAACATCAGGGGCGCGGCGACGAGGGTTGGGGGCAGCCGTGAGTGACTTGCCCACTGGGCAACTCGGTGGGCAAGTCACTGCGATGGCGCAACCGCTTCTGTACTAGGGACTTGCGCCTTTGGAAAAGCGACTTGCCCACTTGCCCACGTTTCAGTGGTCAAGTCACCTTCCCGCGCCGTCCGGGGGAGTTGTGTGCCACGCGGCGGCGAGTTGTGTGCCACGCCTGGCACACACTTTTCGTGTCTCAGCCCAATAAGTCTGGGGGAGAGCAGCTGCGCCGGGCTTTCTGCTGCGTAGAATGGAGCATGACCCTGGCGCTGCCTGACATCCCCGAATCCGAGCGCACCCCGCTTGTCCTCACCCTGCT
>Ga0116217_10002608_pt1 | contig 16709 bp, 16 predicted proteins | sample Sb_taG_6_FD_89697 | JGI IMG/M metagenome (GOLD analysis project Ga0116217, IMG submission 89697) | Peat soil microbial communities from Weissenstadt, Germany - Sb_50d_4_PS metaG | ecosystem: Environmental > Terrestrial > Soil > Wetlands > Peat | place: Germany: Weissenstadt | collected 2010-09-21 | reverse complement strand
TGCCCGCTTCGTCGACAAGGAAGCGAGCAAGGTCTACCTGACGGGCACGACACAAACGGTGTTCCGCAGGATCGTGTGATGCAGGTGAGGAGGGTGGCCCGCGAGGCCACCCTCCTCACTTTGCGGGCCGTTTCCGACACCTCAGATGATTATCCGCCAGAGGCGCCGGGATCGTTGGGTCGGTCAACTCTTCCGCCCGGTTTGAACCGGGCGACAATGCCGCCTCCTACTTGGGATGTCGGAGGAGGCCACCAAGCCCGTGCGAGCAGTATCCCACCGAGCCGTGATTTGCGCGCTGGTCGCCACCGAGCCCCGGGGGGCTCGAACACACTTCGATTCAAGCGCTTTCCGGCGGAGAAGGTGGCGTCAGTTCGAGGCGGGAGTGGATTCCGCTGCCGACTTGAGGTGCTCGAGGGTCTGCTCCATCGTGGCCCGGTTGTGGGTGGCTCGGTCCCAGACCCCCGTCACCGGCTTGGCTAGGGCCTTGACGATGGGCCCGCGCAAGTCGGTCCAGGTCTCGGTGACCCGACAACCGATAGGGGTGGGCTCGAACGCATAGCGCCATTCGGCGACCTTGAAGCCCAGGACCGTGATGCGGAAGGCGAGCAGACGTCCAGGCTCGGCGTCGTCGATTGTTCCTAGCGTGGTCCATCTCTTCTTCTCGTTGCGGTTGGCGCCGCGGAACGTCGCGCCGAGTTTCGGGCCCGTCGCGCCTCGGAGCCAGGTGGCCCCCTCATTCTCGGGCGACCACTCGCCCATTCGGGTCAGGTCGGAGACCATGGCCCACACCTGCTCTGCTGGTGCGGCGATCTCTGTCGTCACACTTACCTGTTTCGTCATGGGCCGCATGGTAGTTCCGAGGCGATCGGTCTTGCTCGTGCCCAGGAGAACTGCGCTCGGCGACCCGCGGATCACCGGCCTACATCGGCATGGCGCGTCTCGCCATGACATGTCGGTACAGCGGCGGCGCGAGGATACGGAGCAGTGGACTCAAGGCCGCAGCTTTGGCGACGTTGATCTCGATGGCCCGTTTGCCGACGCTGTTGAGGGCGACGCCAGAGACCTGCTCGGTCGTGCGAAGAATCGCTTTCGGGGGGCGCGCCATGCCTCGTTCGAGTGATCGGATTGCCAGTGGAGTCTTGACGAAGCCGGGGTAGAGGATATGTACGTTCACACCGAACGCCCGGACCTCTAGCGCGACACTCTCGGTGAACGCGGAGAGAGCGCCCTTCGAGGCAACGTAAGCTGACTCATGGGCGATCGGCGTGCGCACGCTGTCGCTGGAACAGTTGAGGACACTTCCAAACCGGCGCCTTGCCATTCCCGGCAAGACAGACAGCGTACCCACGACCGCGGCGAAGAAGTTCACCTCGAGGATCTTGCGGTAGAACGCGGCATCCGCGTCGATCGCCGTCACCGGTTCGTCGATGCCGGCCACATTGGCGAGAAAGTCCACCCGTCCGTATTCGCGCTCAATGTCGGCGAGCAGGTTGTCGTACGCGTTGACGTCGGCAAGGTCGCAGTGAAGCGCGGTGATACCAGAGGCTCCTTGCCAGGGGTCGACCTGGATATCGATACCGAATACCTGCGCTCCGCGATCCACGAGATCCCGGGCGAGTTGGTTGCCAATGCCGGAGGCAGCTCCCGTGACGACGGCAACTTGATCGTCGAAGCGCCTGATCGGTCGCCTCATGGGTTGTTCTCTGGTTGGCAAAGCAGGCGCCGCTCGTGAGGGGGCAGACCCGCGATGGGAGGTTTCTTGAGGCTATCCCGGACGCGTCCGACCGACGTCCTAGAAGCACCGGAAAGCCGGCCCCCGTCGAGATCGAGGCTGGCGTCCATCTGTCGTGCAGGGTCCGTAATCCCGCCGCCTTTGCTGAAGTATCTGCGCAGCGCCCCGACCACTCGAGGTGTCCCAAGGTGATCGTGACGGTCCTTCGGCTGTGCTCGTGTGCGCGTCAAACCCTCGACCGCCTGCCAACGAAATGGTCGTGAACCGGAAAGAACTCGATCTCGGGCGGATTGGCCACGCCAACTTCTGGCAAGACTGGCAGGACTCGCGTGTCCAGGAGTGAATCGAACGCCTGGCGCGATTCCCACACGTCAATGAGGCAAATGCCATGGTCGATGGCTGTTACCCAGTGGAACAGCTGCCCCCGAGCCGCCGGTCCGCCGGGCAGGAGTCCCATCCACTCCAGGGCCAGGTCGTACTGCTCGAGCGTCGCGCCTGGGAACTTGAGTTGCACCCCGATCGTCATGCCAGCCCCCCCGCCTCGAGTGCCGCTCGAACCGCTGCCAGTATCGCGCTCAGGCTGGAGTCGGTTTCAAGACCGATCCGAGTGGAGCAGCACAGCTTGAGGTACCTGCACGCCCCAAGGCACAGGTTCTTGCTACCTCCCGTCGGGGCAACCGCCTTCTTGTGAGGGCTGTGCTTCGATGGCGCGCCACAGGAGCACCTTCAAGTTGTCGGCCGTCAGCGCCCCGATCTGGGCCGGGGTCTTGTCGAAGTCGACCATGAGGGCGTGGGTGGCGAATGCCGAGAGATTGAGGGCAAAGGCCAAGACCAGGCCCTCCGGAGGCTCGGCCATCTGCCACACCACCTTCACCAGAGTCTGCATCCCGCCGACGCGGACGTCACGGCGCTGCGCGTCCATCTCGGAAAGAACCTCAGATGCGTTGGCCCGCGGAGCGTGGATGTCCCAGAAGGCCGCTCCGACGACGAGAGCGATTCTGGTATGGACCGTCACCGCCAGGTCCTCGATCCAGCCGTCGAGGTCCTCGCCAGGCAGAGGCAGGTCCTCGAACCAGCCGAAGTACATGTCGTTGACCGTGGCGGCGATCAACCGGTCGTGGGTCGCATAATGGCGGAAGATGGTGCGGGCGCTCACGCCCGAGACCTGGGCGATCTCCTCGACAGTGGCGCTGAAGCCTCGTTGGGCGACGACCTCCATGGCGGCTTGCCTGATGCGAGACCGGGTGTGGTCTCGTTGCTCCTCAGCGAGCGATGACGAGGGCGTTCCTGTGGCTTGTGCACCGGCGCCCGGTTTCTCAAGATCGCCCGGCTTCTGCCATCCGCCTGCCAAGTCAGGGGCCATCACGCCTCCCGCCTCGGGATCGCCCAAATTCAATGATCCGGGGGTCCTTCGGTGGCCGCTAGGGGAGGAAGTCCCAATGGGGCTTAGTCTCTGGCTAACCACGGGAGAGGGGAAGCAGGCATGGCCGAGAGCGTGTACAAGGTCATCGAACTGGTCGGCACCAGCGAGGAATCGTGGGAGAAGGCTGCCAGCGCGGCTGTGGCCCAGGCGGCCGGGTCCCTGCGCGACCTTCGCATCGCCGAGGTGGTCGAACTCGATCTCCAGATCGAGGACGGGCAAGTCAAGACCTTCCGTGCCAAGGTCAAGGTGTCATTCAAGTTGCGGAACCGGCCCTGACGGGCGTCATCGAGGCCCCGAAGCTGGGCTCATAAGACCGTTTGCTCGCTCGGCTTGACCGGACCGTATGGCCGGCTTGCGAAACCCGTGGCGAGGCCGCTCGGACTCGCACCAGCGCGCAATCGCTCTGGCCTGCGAATACTGCTCGGGTCACCGCCGGACGAGGGCGGGAAGGGACGGCACATCCAGCGCTTCAGATGGAGCATGGGCCAGGTGTGCTCGTACCCGGCCCCAAACCTCGAGACCGGGTACGAGTCCACCAGCACCTGTCCGATCCGTCATGCCGGGACGTGCGCCCCCTTCGCCTTGGGGAACTCCTGGTCCTCGGGAACCCGGCGCAGGTGGAGCACTCCGAACAGAGTGAGCACAAGCATGATGCCGGCCAAGATGAAGGAGACGATGGCCGCCACCAGGGCGATCTGGCCGAAGGTCCAGAAGGCGTACGCCTCGAGGAGCAGCCCTCGCAGCGTGGTGCCCTTGAAGACCGTGGCCACCTGGCCAGCGAGCTTGGTGTTGGTCGGGTCCGCCAGCGACGCCGCGCTCAGCTGCGCGTAGGTCTTGCCCCCGCCGATCTCCTGGAGGTGCACGGCGATGAAGTGATCAGCGTAGGCCTCGGCCTGCGGGCCGGTGGTGAGCTCCTGCCCGGCGTACTGCGACACCGTCGGGATCATGCTGGGCGTGATCTCGGTGCCCACCTTGGCGTGGGCGAAGGCGGCCGCAGGCGGGAAGGTGATCTGCTGCTGGGCGAGCTGGTTGTGCACGTTGCTGTTGGCGAAGCTGTGGCCCCACAGCCCCAAGCCCCCGGCCGCGAGCAGCACGACGATCAGGACTGCGCCGCCCGCCGTGAGGATCATGTCGAAGGTCTTGCGCCGCATGTCTGGCTCCTTTCGATCCGCCTCGTTCCTGAGGCTCTTGCGCCAGCTTGTGCTTGGAAGCACATGGGGGACAGAGCCGAAGGTCCCGCCTCAGTGGAGCGATGGGCCTCATCTCGAAGGGCCACACTTCGCCGCAATGCAGCCCCGCAGCCAAGATTCGGGACCTTGGTCTCTGGGTGACCCCGCAGCCCCGTCGTACCTTTTCTCGTATGCAGACTCATACGTTGTTACCGCCGCTGGATGACGAGGCGATCGGGGGTCCGATCATCGGTGCCGAGCACCACCGGGTAAAGGCCTACCCCAAAGACAGGGTGTGCGAGCACGAGGGGTGCCTCACGCGGTTGTCGGTGTACAACCACGGGTCGCTGTGCGTTGCCCATGACCGGCTCGGGGCCGCCCTGTGCGTCCACGTTGCCCGGACAGCGTCCCGCCGGGCTGCTCGCTCCTCCCACCGCAGCGCTGCCTGAGCGCCGCAAGGCACAGAGCCATAGGTTGTGACCCGCATGGCTGGCAACACACGAGGGGCCGTGGCGACAACGACCACAGCCTCCCCGACCGAGGTGCCCCGCACCTTCTTCGACGCCCTGAACGAGAAGGACCTCGACGCCACCATGGCGTTGATCGCCAATGCCACGGATGATATCGAGGCGGGGCCGTCTTCCACGGCCTGGGAAACCAGGGTCGGGTGCTCTGACCATGTCAATCTGGGGCCTGGCCGGGCACAGACCGGCCTCGTTCCCCGGCGGTGAGGACGAGAGGGGGATCGATGGCTCGCCGTCGGCTTGGGAACCTGGCGGCGGCAGTCGCCGTTCTGACCGTCGGGGTTGCCGGATGCTCGAACTCCGTAATCAAGAACAGTGCCGGAGGGGGCGCCCCCGGGGTGACGTCGAGCCAGATCGACGTGGGCAGCATCGCCAACGTCACTGGCCCGCTGTCGTCTGGCTTCGCCCCGGTCGTGAACGGCGTGGAGGCGTACTTCTCGATGGTCAACGCCGCGGGCGGGGTCGCCGGGCGCAAGCTCATGCTCGCCCACCAAAAAGACGACCAGGGGAGCCCGACGGTCGACCTCACCGACGCCCAGCAGCTGGTGCAACAGGACCACGTCTTCGCCGTGGTGGGGGTGGGGACACCCTTCTTCGGGGGGGCGAGCTATCTCGCCCAGCAGGGAGTGCCGAGTTTCGGCTACGTCGTTTCGACGGACTGGGAGAACAAGCCCACGTTGTTCGGGACCTACGGATCGGTCCTCAACTTTGCCACCGCCGCGCCGGGGGAGGCCTACCTCGCCCAGCAGTTGGGGGCCAAGTCGATCGGCGTCGTCGCCTACGGCGTCCCGCAGTCGGCAGACGCATGCCGGGCTGCGGCTACGGGCATGCGAGCATTCGGCATGGACGTCACCTTCAGCGACCTGAACCTTGTGTACGGCGCCGACCCCACCACTGACGTCTTGCACATGAAAGAGCACAACGTGGACTTTCTGCTCTCGTGCCTCGACGTGAACGGAAACGTGGCGTTCGCCCGTGCCATCAGCCAGAACGGCCTCACCATGCACCAGGTGTGGTTGGACGGGTATGACCAGGCCACCTTGCACCAGTACGGGTCGATCATGACCGGCGTGTACTTCTGGCTCCAGCACGTCCCCTTCGAGGCAGCTCAAGCCTTTCCCGGGGTGTATCCCGGAATGGAGAACTACATCCGGGAGATGCGCAAGTACCAGCCCTCTTTCACCTACGACGAGGTAGCCCTGGACGGCTGGATCTCGGCTGCCCTGTTCGTGTCCGGTCTGAAGGCGGTGGGCCGGAACCTGACTCAGAAGAAGTTGGCGGCGGCCATCAACGCCGAGACGGCCTTCACCGGAGGCGGGTTGGTGTCGCCCGTGAACTGGACAACTGCACACTCCACGGCAAAGTCGAACAAACCTCCGTACTGCGGGGCGGGCGTCCATGTAGTGAACGGCCAGTTCGTGCCGAGAGTCCTCCCCGGGACGCATGAGGTGTACGTGTGTTTCGACCCGACCAGCACCACTCCCGTGCCGCCATTGCCGGGTACACCCGGCACCTGATGCCACCGCCCGTTTGGCATCGACGAACCCTTTGGGTACACACAGGTCAGTGGTGCCTTGGCTCGGGGGAGGAGTCGACCGTCGTCCCCGGTCCCGGCGTGGTTGCCGTGATCGGCGAGGTGAAAGCGTCGTCGAGGAGGCAAGTTGCGGGACCGGCCCTGACCTGAACCGGTCGGCGTCCCCCAACCCGGATGAAGGATGGCCCTACGGAGATGTGTCCGGTGACAAAGCAGAGTCCAAGGACTCTGGCCGACGGTACATACCGGCGTACCGTGGTTCTTGGCGCTCCAGGGAAAGACCCCCGCCCCCGCTCGCAAGCGCCGCATGGGGGGCAGAGGGGCAGCGCAGGGAACCCCTCCGTAAAGGGTCCCTGCGCCCACGTCCTGGGAGAAGGCCGCGAACAAAGTCCCCACCCCCCGCCATCCAAAGAGGCGTAGCCTTTCCCCGGAGGCCTTATGGCCGGGTACGAACTCGTCAGTATCGTGTGGCACCAACAGGGTCACCGCATCGACCTGAACTACCTTCATGGCGAGCCCGATCACATGATCGGCTCTGAGGCGATCACGGCCATGCTCGCCAAGGACGCCGGACTGGACGCCGTGCCAACGCCCGACGACACCTGTCGCTGGGTGCTGAGACACCGATGGGCACCATGACCGAGAGAGACCCGTGACCGAGAGAGACCCGTGGAGGGTTGGGGATCGCCATAGAGGAGTAGCTCAAGGGCCGGGGTCCTCGGCGGGGTCTGGGCCAAGAGTGGGTGCACCCTAGCCTCCCGTCGTTGGACCGTACCTCAGCCCCCGGGGCCGAATCTCGGAATCGCCTAAACGGGCCCTTCAATGCGCTCAACATTTCGACAGCGGCCGGTGTCCTGCTCCAGAATCCTCGCAGGCGGGGCGTCTGGACCCGTGGTCGCCGAGTCTCTCGGAATCGGGGACTGCGCCCCGCCACCCTGGTCGAGCCGTGGAATTATACGACCCAGGGAGGCGCGGAAAGCGGGAACGTTTCAGCCGACCACGCGAGCACACCCACGGTTGGTTCCCAACTTCTACGACGAGTGCGACACCTCCCACCGCTCGAAACACGCTGTGGTCCCGAGCTGGCACCCCGGACAGGCCTGAGGATCAACGACCGTTGTCTGACTGCCCTCCAGGTGCCAGCACAAAACACAATCCTCACAGAAGAAGTTCACCTTCTCTCCTGCGATTACCGGGACCAGCTTCTCGCTGCCGCACTCCGGACACTGCTTCAGTGCGAACGGGGTCTCGTTCATCACCACCACCTCTTTCTGAAGGCAGTCCCCCTAGCCGTCCTCCCAGAACTCGTCGAACTGGTAGGTGTCGGCCTGGTAGACGGTGACCTCGGTGATCTTCCCGTGGTGGATCTCAAAGTCGACCGCCACAACCACGTCCAAGGCCTTGCCGTTCCGTGTGGCCGTCTCCCGCTGCAAGACCACGGCCCGCTCCGGTTCACTGAGCACATCCAGGACCTCGATCTTGAACGTGCCATCACTGCGTGCTCTTAGCTGCCCAAGAAAGCCCAGCACGGCCTCTGGGCCCTTGTAATCACCAGCGAGGCTGCTGCGCCCCGGCTCGTGCCATACCACGTCCTGTCCCATGACGACCCCGAGGAGGTCCAGGTCACCCGACTCGAAATCCTGATATGCCCGCCGGACTACGGACTCATAGGCATTCTCCGCCATCACGCGTCCTCCTTCCGTGACCCCACCTCTGACGGTCCGCTCCTTGCTGATCACTGGCAAGAGGAGAAAGTCCCTTTGCCAGGGAGGGCGAGGCGGTTCGCCCTGCATGCGCCGCAAGATTGCGCCAGGGAACTTGCAGGGGAGGGATGGCGGGCGCTCTCTTCACGAGCCGAATCGGGCGAGCGTCTTGCACGTGTGACGGCTGGGGATAATGGACCGGTCCTGTGCGGCTCAGCAGCGAATACCCCGGCCCGGATCGCCAAGGCGCGTCGATACCAAGAGCGGTCGACGCCGGCGTGACAATCCGAGGAGGCCATCGTGCAGTGGTTCATGCCACCACACTCCGCGCTGCCGCCTAGCCGTGATGAGGAGACACGAGCATGGCCGAGAGCGTCTACAAGGTCATCGACTCGTCGGCACCAGCGAGGAATCCTGGGAGAAGGCTGTCACCGGGGCTATTGCCCAGGCGGCCGGGGTCACGGCGCGACCTTCGCATTGTCGAAGTGGGGCAAACTCGATCTTCAGATCGAGGACGGACAAGTCAAGATCTACCGCGCCAAGGTCAAGGTGTCATTTGAGTCACGGAATCGGCCCTAATGGCCATCGTCGAGGCCAGAAGGCGCCTCTAGCGTCGCCGAAACTGACGTGCAACATGTTCCTGTTTGACGATGAACGGTGAAACCGTGTGTGGTTGTGCCCACTCTGTGTTTCATTTCGAGATCTCGTTGACCTGTTCCTGGTTATTCATCGCGCTGTGTCGTAGTGCTCTATTCGTCCCGATGGCTACCTGTCACAGTTGAAGTGTCCTGCCCCCCGATGGGGCGGCACGGGGGGCAACGTCCCATCGGGGTCAGGCAGTTTCAGTGGCAAGCAGCGCCTGGTCGGACTCTCCGACTTCTCGGTTTGCCCCAAGCTCCTCGCTCAGTGTCAAGCCGTCGTGGTCTTCAGACCTCACGGCGATGGGACGCTCGTGGGGTCGGAAGGTGGATGAGGTGCATCAACGCGCTCAGAACAACGACTCCATCGGTGCAGAAACCTTCAACGACCACGACCGGCCTCCACGCCGATTCTCGACGGGACGGGTGTGCGCGGCTCCCGACTGTGCCACGCGTCTCTCCATCTACAACGAGAGCCACCACTGCGCACTGCATAGAGTGGGCGTGGCGCCGCGCACGCGGCGCAGGGCGTTCACGTGACCAAGCTGACAGCTGGGCATGCCAGAAGTCCAGACTGTCCTTGGCTCTCACGTCACTCGAGTCGAGAGCGTCGGGTCCGTAGGGTCTTTGGACCCTTTCCGAAGTATGACGCTCGTGTCAGAGTCGTGATTGATGACCGACCAAGGGAAGATCGCCCCCCGATTCTCTTGGTTACGTGACTCTCGGTGGGGAGTGAGTAAGCCCGACTCACCGAGGGTCCGGTCGTCTTCGTCCGGAGCATGAAGGACGAAACGCGTCGCTCGACGCGTGGAGCACGGCAGGTGCGACGAGCCGGATACTTACGGGATTAGCCCCGCCAGGCATGTGTCGTGTGCCGTTGTGCCGTGCCCGATCATGCCGCCGTGTCGTCCTCGGGTCGCCGCTGGACCAGGGTGCGAACGAGCGGCACGTCACGCTCCGCTAGGGAACCGGAAAAGCCGACCTGAGACTCTCCAGTCAGCACGCAAATTCATCGCACCGACTCGGCGCTTCCAGAGCAGGGACGCAATCGTGAACTGCGTCCGACCGGGCCGACGTTCTCCTCGCATCCATCCGGTGCGTCCGTATGCTGCAGACGCCGATTCGATCTCAACTCGCGCTGATCGTCGGCACAGGGTCCGGCTACCGCGATGAGGGAGCCTCCTCCTTCAACATTCCCCGGATCTGAGTACGGAGCTCGGGTCCGTCGACGTGCCCGTGGGTGGACACCGCGTGCTCCGCAGCCGCTTGCAACACCTCCATCTCGGTGCCAGTGATGGTGAGCGTGCAGCCCGTTTCGCTCGGAAAATCCCGACAGTCCGCGACCATTCGTCCCATTGAGCGCCACCTCCTCATTTGTTGCGATTTGTTGCGGCCGGTCACCGCGCTGGTGCCGTGCGGCGCCGCCCAGCGACTCTAGACCCGGACGTACCCTGCTTGTTTAGCCTCCCGGCGAGAAACCGACGGGGACAACCGAGCCCCGGGTCGGGCCTCCATGGGTTCTGGCCAGTTGGGCCATCTGGGATCGCTCCCGGCCGAGGATGGAGGTCGGGTCAACCTCGGCCCCGGGTGCGAGCCCCCGGCACATTGGGATGGTCGGTTTGGCGCGACTGCCGAGACCTTGGGGACCTCCAGGAAAGCGTGGCCATCTCACAACCTGCCATCCGCCCTCACCCGCTTCGAGCCCCCGACCAGGCCGGCACCTTGACGGCGCGATGTCGACCGCTCGCCGCCTTCGGTACCGTCAGGACGCACCTCGGTGATTCGAGCAGCGGCAAGCTACGGTGGCGGCACGACGATCGAGGACTTCGAACAGGTTCTAGAGGCGGCCAGCGCCGGAGCGGAGTGGGCGGCGGCCTTACTCTTCGATGCCCTGCAGCCCTCGCTCCTGCGCTATCTGCGATGGGAAGAGCCCGGTGCCGCCGATGACCTGGCGGGGGAGACCTGGCTGGCGGTGGCCGAGCGCATCCAGGACTTCACGGGCGACGAACCTGCCCTACGGGCCTGGGTGTTCTCCGTGGCTCGCCGCCGCCTTGCCGACCATCGCCGGCGCCGCGCTCGACGCCGAACCCAGTCCGTCGCCCCCGAAGACCTGAATGAGGTGCCGGGAGGCGAGGACCCGGCCGATCTCGTCCTCGAGGCGCTGTCAGCGCAGCAGGCGATCGATCACCTCGTCGCCGCGCTCAGTCCCGGGCAGGCTGAGGTCCTGGTGCTCCGGGTCGTCGCCCGGCTTTCTGTGGAGGACGTCGCACAGATACTGGGCAAGCGGCCCGGGACGGTGCGGGTCATGGAGCACCGGGCCCTGCGCCGCCTGAGTCGCGAGGGCGTCGACCACGTGCCCACAACACGAACGGTGTAATGCCTTGGATACCTTCGACGATCTGGAAGACATGGCCCCGCTCGACCTCGACGCCACCACGACGGAAATGTTGGTCACAGGCAAGGTTGAGATCGACGATGCCCCACCGGGGTTCGACCGGATCGCCCGACTGATCAACAAGGCCCAGGGACCGGCCACCGCTGGGGAACTCGCAGCTCGAGCGGCGACCGTGACGACGTTCGCCGCAAAAGCGCGATCCCGTCCGGTCATCCGGGCAAAGAGCAAGCGAACGTTCGCATTTCCCAAGTTTCCCGCCAAAGTCCTGGCACTGGCCGCTCCGGTCGTCCTCTTGGCCGGCGGTGTGGCGGCGGCGACGGACTCCTTGCCGCCTTCGGCCCAGGCGGCGGTGTCGCGGGCGTTGTCGAGTCTCGGCATCTCGGTGCCAGGACCGCAGAATGACCGTCACGGCATCGCTGGGTCACCCCCGTCGAATACGGGAGGTGCCGCGGCGCCGGACACGGGCCCCGGCGTCGGCCCGAGAAGTCGGACCACCGTCGGGCTTTGTCGCGCGTGGAGGGTCGGCGCGCTCAACTCCTCCAGCACCGCCTACCTCAACTTGGCGGCGGCGGCCGGGGGCACCGGGCAACTCCCGGCGTATTGTGCGGGCGCCCCCACCTCCTCTGCGCCTGACGGGGCTACGGGCCATGTCGAAAAGCCGTCGTCTAGCCAACTCGACGGTGGACAGGGTGTCACCAAGCCATCGACCACAGGTCGACAGAAGACCGTTGCCCACGCCGCCCGCTCCGTGCCGGAAGCCAACGCCATTCGACGCTCGGGCGCTGCCGCGCGTGGAAGGGTGGCGGCATCAACCACGGCATCGGCTGCCACAACCGGGCGGCACGGCCCGAAGGTGCCGGGAACCTCGCGGCCTCCGGTGGTGTCAAGGGGGCGTCCCCCGGTTTCAGCGGGACGTCTGGTGCCTCGGGGAACCCACAAGGCGACGACTCCCGCTCGATCCCGCCCCCACCGTCCGAGCACGAACGCCGGCCAGTGGAAACCACCGGCCTCCAAATCGTCGACCCAGGGAAAGTCGAGCACGACCTCGCCGGTGTGGGCGTCTCCGGTTTCGTCGTCGACCCCGGCCGGCCGCGGCCCGTCCCACCACCACGGTCAGGCAGGGCGCCCTGTGCGACCGCGGGGGTGCAGCGATTCCGCTCGGCCGGGGCACGTCATGCAGGCTCATCATCACTGCCACCCCGTGACGCCTACCGGTTCGAAAAGCGACGCGGCGTCTACCGGATCAACGCGACACGATGCTCGACCGTCGCGCTAGGCCCCTTCGGTGGGTTCTCAACCACGCTCCGTGAAACATCGCAACAGCATGTAACGAATCGGGTGGCTCGAGCGATCAGGAGGGCGTACGCCACAAGGGGCGTGGCAGGAGTTGAAAGAGGTCATCATGTACCGAAGGTTCGGTTTGGTCCTCTCGGCGGCAGCGCTACCGGTCGGCTTCTTGATGGCGGCATCGGGCGTCGCCAGCGCGAACGCTCCTGCGCCAACAGTAAGCGCAGTGGTCCCCCACCAAGGCCCCACGACCGGTGGCACCAACGTCTTCGTGGCGGGTACCGGGTTCACTACCGATGCGACTGTGGCCTTCGGGACAACCGCTGCCGTCAAGGTGACGGTGAAGTCCGAAAACCTCCTTGTCGCTAAATCTCCGCCCGAGTCTGCCGGCACCGTGGACGTCATCGTGACGACCGCGGCCGGGCCGAGCACTCCGACACCTCACGATGCCTTCACCTTCAATGTCAATGCTCCGGTCGTGAAGCGCGTCTTCCCAAACCACGGCCGTGTGGCTGGCGGAACTGAGGTGCTCATCAAGGGCCAGCACTTCACCAAGACGGCGACGGTTGACTTTGGGACCGTTCCCGCGACGCGCGTCACCTTTGAATCGAACCATGTCCTCCTTGCCAAGTCTCCGGCGGAGCCTGCGGGCACGGTTGACGTCATCGTTACGACCGCCGTTGGACCGAGCATGCCGACGTCCGACGATGCGTTCACATTTGTGACTCCGGGCACAGGGTCCGGGGGCACTTTGCCAGTTGTAAGGTCAATCTTCCCCAAGGCCGGTCCCGTTACGGGGGGCACCACGGTGTACGTGCTGGGACACAAGTTCACCAAGGGTTCCACCGTGGCGTTTGGAACGACGCCTGCGGCGAGTGTCACCGTTGAATCCAGCCACATCATCATCGCCACCTCCCCGGTTGAGCCCACGGGCACGGTGGATGTCATCGTCACGACAACTGCCGGCTCGAGCACCCCCACGCCCAAGGATGCCTTCAGCTTTAGCTGATCACCCTGTTGGGGACGGGGCCGGAGGCCCCTGGAAGGCGAGCTGCAAGCAGGTTTCCTTCCAAGCAAGCGACGTTGCAGCGCGCTGATCGCGGCACCCGGGCGGCGACGCAGGAGACCAGCACAGATCTGGCCGTACGGAAACCGCCCGGCGGTGTCGATCCGATCAGGGGCGACAGTCCGCCGACGCCCGGCCAAGGCGCCGATCGGCATCGGCTCATCACGTGCGCGGTCGAGACGTGTCTGTACCGGGCAGTTGATGACCTCAGCCCGTGACCCCAAATAGCCTCCAAGGCCCGGTATCCCCTTCAGCTCCTGTTCGCCGCGATCGTCGAATTCCAACCCGGACCCTGCCAGAAGAAGTGGCACTGCACCCGACACCAAGACCTCGTTCGCGCCAGCCTGGTCGAGGATTCGAGCGGCAACATGGACCGCGACTCCGAGGGCGAGCTGGGCGCAGCCCTTCCGCACCGCAGCACCACATAGTCAGGGCCGACCCGGCGTCGGCGACGGGCGGCGGGGCCCAGTCCGTGGATACGACGGGCAGGCCGCCCTGCTGACGCCCTTCGAGCTCTGCCGTGGCCTTGTTTGCCACGGCATTCGGGCGCGAGGTGGGTTAGCCTTCGGGCCAACCACAACTCGGCTGCCTAGGCACGGGGGGCCCGGCGCATCAGGCGGACCGACGACGGGGACGGGGGACCATGACCGATCTCATCGAGCACGCCGACACCGATCCTGCCGACAGCGCGGATAGGGTGACCGAAGGGGCGCGGGGTGGGCCCGTCGCCCCCAAGCCACGCGGCATCGCCGGCGCCATGCGCCGGCCGCGCGCCGTCATCGTGGCCATCTGTGTGGTGGTCGTCGCCGGCACGCTGGGCGCGGTGGCGATGGCGACCACGTCGGGGTCGGGCAAGATCAACACGGCGACGAACTCGCTTATCTCGACCGTGTCGGTGGCCTCGCCCAGGTACACGCCCCAGGCGGCCGTGGGGGCGACCGACGACTATCACTGCAGCTTGGTCAACCCGCACATCACGAAGAACTCGTACGTCATCTCGAGCCAGTTCCGCCCGGGTAGTCCCGAGGTCCACCACGCCGTGCTCTCCCTGGTGCCCCCGTCCATGACGGCCCAGGCCGTCGCGGCCAACGCCGCCACCGGCGGCAAGGGGTGGACGTGCTTCGGCGCGCCGTCGCTGCCCGGCGCGTCGCTCGCCGCCTTCTTGAGCACTCCCTTCCTGAGCGTGTGGGCTCCGGGACACGGCGCCGACGTGCTCCCCAAGGGCACGGGGATCTCGCTTCCTAAGGGGAGCCTGGTTATCGAGCAGGTGCACTACAACTTGCTGGTAGGCGACAAGCCGGTCACGAACGGGCTCGTGCTCCACACCGTGCCGGTATCCACGCCGCTGCTGCCGATGCAGTCCCAATACCTGGTGGCCCCGCCAAACATCCCGTGCCCGGCCGACGTGACCGGGCCGTATTGCAGCTACCAGGGGTCGCTCAACTACCTGGACCAGCGCTTCGGCTCCGGCGGCGTGGAGATGACCAAGCTCATCGACCAGGCATGTGGTGAAAACCCTGACAACCCGCCCGCCGGTGACACCGCCACGTGTACGTGGCGGATCGGAGGGGACGGCTACATCGTCAGGATCCAGCCCCACATGCACCTGTTGGGGGTCGGGTTCACGATGGTGCTCAATCCGGGGACGCCGCAGGCCAAGACCATCCTCAACGTCCCGAACTACAACTTCGACTACCAGAAGGCGTACAACGTGGCGCCCATCCCCGTGAGTAGCGGCGACCGGATACAGATCAACTGCACCTACAACCCCACGCTGGCGCAGCAGCTGCCTATCCTCCGCAAGGCGCCGCCGCACTTCGTCACATTCGGCGACGTATCATCCGACGAGATGTGCGTGGGGGTCACGTGGCAGACGTCGTCGGTGCCCAACTCTCACGACTCGCTCTGAGCGACCCCGCCCGCCTGTCGACGACCCCACAGAGCCGCTCGGGATCACTCACTCGGAGCCCAGTACAGGTGGTAACGGGTCCTGCTCGCAACTGCCGGGTCCGGGTCGCCCCGAGAGGGCCAGCGTGCCAACGCCGGACAGCCCGGGATCACCCGGTTGCGTGCGCCCAGGTTCGCCATCTTGGACCGAGCAGGACTGCCGGTTCTGCTCGGGTACCTGTGAGACCGGGCCAGGCCAATCCGCTCAGGATCGCTCCGGGGGGTTGATAGCGCGGCGCCAGGTTGCATCCGATTAGGGTCTCCGAGTCGGCACCGTATGCCGCTAGTCGGGCAAGCTGGTGCGGTGAGTGATGAACGTTCGGCGCCAGACGCCGACGCGCTGGAACGCTTGGGACTGTACGATCCGGGCGCGCCCGATGCGGCAGATCGTCTTGAGTTGATCGACTACCTGATGACTCTTGGGGCAACCGTTGAAGATGTCGCGGCAGCCCCCAACTTGGGGGGGCTGGCGCTCGACTTCAACCTTCGTCCCCGCGGGCCCCTCACCTTGGGTGAGGTGGTGGCGGACACGGGCATCGAATGGGCCACGGCACAACGGTTGATGACAGCCATTGGGTTCTCCACCGATCCTGATTCGTTCATCACGGCTGCTGAGGTGGCCACCGTGCGGCTGCTCGCATCATCGAGCAGCGATCTGCTCGGCGAAGAAGCAACGATGCAGCTGGCCCGTGTCGCTGGTAACGCCCTAGCGCGGGTCGCCGAAACACTCGTCGGAGTCTTCCGACTGCAGGTCGAGCTGCCCCGACGAGATGCCGGCGCACCCTATGTCGATATCGTCAAGGAGTACTCCAGTTGGACGCAGACATTGCTCCCGGCTTTCGTGTCAACTCTTGACGCGGTGCTGCGCCGTCAGATAGTGGCGGTCGCCGAGCGGATGTGGTCGACAGACAAAGAGCGATCAGCGGTGATGCTGCAGCGGACCGTTGGGTTCGTCGACCTCGTCGGATATACCGCGGCCACCGCATCGTTGTCCGTTCGCGAGCTTACGGACGTACTGTTGGAGTTCGACGAGCGCACGGCCGAGGTGGTTGCACGGGGTCACGGCCAGGTCGTCAAGACGATCGGTGATGAAGTCATGTTCGTCACCGAGGACGCCGACGACGCCTGTCGGATCGCTCTGGACCTCGTTGACGCCTCGGGCGGGCAGCTGCCCCCCGTCCGAGTCGGACTCGCCACCGGAGAGATGGTTTCGGTGTTCGGTGACCTTTACGGCCCTGACGTCAACCTGGCCGCTCGGCTCGTTGGCGTGGCCGATCCGTCCACGGCGGTC
>Ga0116217_10002606_pt1 | contig 16712 bp, 17 predicted proteins | sample Sb_taG_6_FD_89697 | JGI IMG/M metagenome (GOLD analysis project Ga0116217, IMG submission 89697) | Peat soil microbial communities from Weissenstadt, Germany - Sb_50d_4_PS metaG | ecosystem: Environmental > Terrestrial > Soil > Wetlands > Peat | place: Germany: Weissenstadt | collected 2010-09-21 | reverse complement strand
GACCCACGTGTCCAGCCGAGCCAGGCTGGTAACGTGGCGCCTCGTCCCGGGGGCGTAGCTCAGTTGGTAGAGCGCTTGACTGGCAGTCAAGAGGTTCGTGGGTTCGAGTCCCATCGCCTCCACCGAGCTGTAACAATCCCTGGCATGGACGAGCCGCCGGAGTTGCAAGACAACGGACACTGGAGGATGGCTGTCTGGGCCCTCCGAGTGGGGTACGTCGGGCTGGCCGTCGCCATTGTGGGCCTCATCGTGATGTCGTTGGGATCCACGCCGTGGGTCCTGGCCGTCGGGGTGTTCATTTGGCTCGCCGCCGAAGCCGTCACGTTGGCGGGGTTCTTCTGGTCCCGGGACGAGCTTCCCGAACCACGACTTGGGTACTGGTCGATGAGGTTCATGCTCATCCACGACACAGTCCACGCCCAGTCGTCGGCCCAGCGGTCCTGACGGCTCCTCCCTTGGGCGGCTGCGTCCGCCGTGCGGCGGTCTCCTGTCTTGTCGACCCGACCGGGATGTGCCTGATCTCGATCGTGGCCCTGGCTAGTAGCCCCGACACACTGGGCAGCCCGAAGCTCGGGGATCTCGTGCGCGGCTCCCCACCCCGGACCGGGGGCGTTATCGGCCGGTCAACGACACGACGGGTCAGACCGAATAGATCCCGCCGAGGAAGTAGAGCAGGCTGCACACGGCAATAACGACCAGCGCCGAAGGACCACTGTAGTCGCCGGTGACACGAATCTCGCCCGACTCGACTTTGGCGGTTAGCTTCGTTGGCTTGCCACCAACGGTTCCTCGGATCAGTCCACTTCTAAGGTCGCCGGCAATCGTTGCGTACAGGGAGAAGGCCGTCCCGGCGAAGGAGCCGTCCACATTCACCGACGAGCTACTCTCGCCCGAGGCATGGGTCACGTCGGCGTGGACCGGCCTTCCATTGGAGGTGCCTGTGACAGTTCCCGAGTCAAAGAGGAAGTTCGGCATCAGACGGAATGTTGCGCTTAGTCGAAGGGACTGTTTCGCGAAACTGCCATCAAGCGTCACCGGCAGAACTGTCTGACTTGCTGTGCCGTTGTAGGCGATCTGCCAGGTAGCAGCGACCGGCTCCCCCTCAAAGCTGCCGCCCGCTTTCCCCTGTCCGCTAGGCAACTTGCTTGCCACATTCACACTTCGGCCAGCGAACGTACCAGTCAGTCGACCCTCCTTCGTATACGCCAGGTCAACCGTTGTGTCGTTGCCACCCTGGGTCGAAGTGCACCCGGTGAGCAGGGACGCCACGACGCCACATCCAGTGATGATTGCCTCTCTCCGCCCTACTGCGTAATGCCGGTCTCCCATGAGTGCTCCCCACGCCGACAACTAGGAAGATACTTGACCGCTGCTGATGGTGACGGTACCGCTCGGCCATAAAACCGCACATAGAACTGGCGCGAGCCACGCATAATCGGGACCCCGGTAAAACCTTGTAGCCATCTCTGGCATGAGCGCTGGCGTCGGGGTCGGGTAACCGGGCCGGATGGCGACCCGCTCGGGATCACCGCCGCTGAACATTTGCGCGCGGGGTAGGTCAGAGGCGAATCCGTCACCTTCGGATTGACTCGGGAGTGGCAAAGCGGGCACGACCCGCACTGGATCAAGGGTGGTATGTGCGCCATCAGGACGTGGCGTGCGATCCGGACGGGGCGCCCAGGTCCCGGCAACCCGCTCGGTATCTGACTGAACATTCGGGCCACGAGCGAGACCCTTGTTCGGCGGCGTACAGTCGACCCTCGGTCCGATTGGCGGTCCGATGACAAGGAGAGGCGCCGATGCATTTTGTCACGACGTACAAGGTCAAGCCTTACATCACCCAGGAAGAAACAAAGGAACTCATGGCCGTTTTCGCCGCCAACGGTGAAGGACCTGGCACCATTGCTCATTACGTCGCCGCCGACGGAAGCCATGGGGTGGTCATTTCCGAGGTCGATGATGCGAGTGTGGCTTACAAGAGCGTTCTCCCCTACGCCCAGTGGATTGAGTACCACTCGGTGCCAGTCGTAACGATTGACGACGCCGTCCCGCACATCTTGGAGCAACTTGCTTGAGTTTGGGGGGGGTGGAGTCGGGCGTGCTGGCCCGTTTGGATAGACAGGGTCCCGGGCGTGAGGGCCTGGGACCCTGTCGCCGACGGGTCGGAGTGAGAGCAACGAGGTGATAGGGGGTCCTAGGTAATCGGGGCCATGCGCCCCCGCTGTCTTCATCTGCGTCCGACGCGTTGCACCGGCTTCGGGTGGCCCGGTCGGACGGTGATCCGCTCAGGACACCATCACTGAACATTTCCGTGCGGGTCCCGTGGGGTCTTCCTATTCGGCGACCAGGGCGATGGCACGGCAGATCCGAGCCTGGGAGGCCATCCGGGTCCGGGCTTGATCCCGACCGGCCGTCGGTCGGACCGTGACCCCGTCAGGGCGCACAGAACCGATGCGGGTGGGCCAGCATCACAAGCAGGCTCCTGGCCCGCGAGACACAGATTCAGGTGTTCCGGCGTCTCCCTGCGATGATTTTCACAGGTGCCTGTCGTCTATAGCAGACCAGGCAAGAAGGGCGACTGACAGTGACCGATCCGACCACCTCCAACCCCGCGCTCGCAGAGTTGGCGTTCCTGGTCGGGGACTGGGACATGGCACTTTCAGGTGCTTCGTTCTTACCCGATCCTGAGCAGGTCATCCGTGGCAACTTCGGGTGCTCGTGGATCGAGGGGGGTGCGGCCCTTGCCATGCACCAAGGCGGACCCGAGCCACCGATAGCGACATGGATCATCGGACGAGATGAGGCGAGTGTTGACTACAGCGTCCTTTACTCCGATGACCGAGGCGTCTCTCGGATCTACGCAATGAGTTTGAGGGACAATAGGTGGAGGCTGTGGAGAGACAGTGCACAGTTCGCGCAGCGCTTTGAGGCGACGCTGAGTGACGACCGGAACTCGATCGCGGGCCAATGGGAGAAATCATCTGACGGACGTGAATGGGAACACGACTTCAACGTCACCTACACCCGGCTCTCGTAGCCTTCAACGCGAACCATCCTGATTGTGCGCCGTCCCCGACCGGGGTCCGGCTCAACGGCGAGGGTCGGCGGAAAGAGCGCAATCGGGGATCCCGGTCGCATCGTGTACTTGTGTGACCCGTCCTGGATGCGCCGTTACATCGCCCCCACCTTTCCGTCCCCGGGGGCCTTGGGGTCATCCGATAACGCTCTGAGACCCTCCGTGACCGGGGTGGCACTACTTCGGCCGCCTAGTTGGGCCACGGGTCGTCGAGTACCCCCAGCTGAATGAACAGACCGAGCTTGTCGGCTCCGATCCATTCCCTGACGACTTTGTCGCCCTCGAAGTGCATGATCGAGACCACCCATTCCTCCACGGCTCGTCCCGTCGGGGCCCGTCCCAGGTACCCCCCCGTGTCGGTGCCCCGGAATGTCATCCTGAGGACGACCGCGTTGCCAGCCACGACCAGCTCCTCGACGTCCAGGTGGAGATCGGGAAACGCCTGGTGGTAGCGGCGGACCGGCTCGACTCTGGCCGAGGGACCTGCCCCAAACGCGTTGACGTAGTTCTCGTCGTAGAGGTCAGCAGCCGCTTCGTAGTTTCTGCCATTCCAGACCTCGTCGACGAACCTCCGCACTTGCCTTTCGCGCTCGGCAACTTCCATCGCTCACCCCGTTCTCTAACCGTCAAAATTCCAGAAGATCGCCGAGCTCATGCAGCCGAGCCCGCTTTGCGCGAGCTCACTGCGCTGTCCCTACCGAGAGGAGTGCGCCTCCCCCGGCGCCCCCATGCGGTCGAATATGGCTCGGGAGCGCCGCTTGATCCCGGGCCGGACTCACGATGCCTCTGGTTCGCGAGCGGGTTCGAACACAGTCCCATTACCCCCACCGTTGCTCACAGCCATTCTCCTGGTAGATAGGGTCTTTCGGCTCCCATGGCCTGCCAGGCAAATGGTGATGGCTGAACCCCCTGAAACGGCCAATTCGCCCCGAGTGTACGAGTGGAACCGGGTGGGGTGATCGCTGTTCAGTCTTCGGGAAAAGCAGCAAAATCGCGCTTGGTCTTCCTATACCACCCCATTCCTTTGATGGGATTCTTCCACCGGCCCTTCATCTCATTCAAGGCACTTTCGTGCGTTGTGTCACCCGTGGCGACCATTTCCTTGAGATGTCTGTCTTGCGCCTTTATGACCTCGTCTGCGGTCATGCCATGGTGCGGAAGATCGCACGGGCCACCCAATTGTTGGCAGGTCATCGTCTTCATGAGTCTCGCTTCCTTTCACCTTGTCGAACCGTCACTTGAATGCCGACGTGGTCGGTCAGCATCAACCTCTCACGATTTCGCCCGAGCACGGACTACGTCCATGGTCGCCAGCACGTCTGGGTCCGCGATCAGCTCGACCTCTCGCACCAGGCCCGCCTCGACATGGAACACAAAGGCCACCTTGACCGCCCCGGCGTGGATCCAGGCGGCGCCGAGCTCACCGTCGATGGTGACGGGTGCCGCCCCCCGGGCGCCGTTGAGTCGGGCGGCCACCGCGGCTGCGCCGTCGTAGACGGGTTCCGTACCCATCTTCTGACCGACCAGGTCGGCACGCATGACAGCGTCGGGCGCGAGGAGCAACAACAGGGTGGCGAGATCCCCGCCGCGGGCTGCAGTGAGGAACGCGTCGACGACGCGGTGACTCTCGGCGCGCGCGGCCTGCGACGCGACCGGTTCCGGCACGCCCTGCACCTTGCGCCGCGCCCGGCTCGCCAGCTGGCGCACGGCGGTACTCGAGCGCCCCATCACAGCGCTGATCTCGTCGAACGGATAGCCGAAGACGTCGTGCAGGACGAACGCCGCCCTCTCGGCCGGCGCCAGGGCGTCGACGACGATGTGCATGGCGTCGCCCATCTTCTCGGCGAGCAGAACGTCGGCTTCCGGGTCGACCGGTGCGGGGTCGACGGGTGTCTCGGCCTCGGCCAGCGACCTGGTACGTCGCTTGCGCAACTGGTCAAGGCACAAACGTGTAACGACCGTCGTCAGCCAGGCGGGCAGGTCGTCGATATCGCCGGTGCGGGAGAGCCGAAGCCAAGTCTCCTGCAGCACGTCGTCCGCATCCGCCTCCGACCCGAGTATCCGGATGGCGATGGCAGTCAGCCGGGGCCGCTCGGTGTCGAAGTCAGGCACTTCCATCGTGGTCACAACATGTTGACGTGGGCCGTCCTCGGAATGTGACAGCCACGCCTGTTGTCACATCCGGCGAACTGCGTACGTCATAAGGACATGAACACTCTACAATCCATCGTCTACCCAGTCCGCGACCTCGACGCCGCCAAGGTGATCCACACCGCTATGCTCGGCACCGAGCCTCATACCGATCGGCCCTTCTACGTGGGGTTCAACGTGGGGGGAGTCGAGATCGGGCTCGACCCGCATGGTCATGAGAAGGGTCTGACCGCACCGGTGCCGTACATCCGAGTCGCCGACCTTGACGCCGCCCTCACCGAGGTGCAGGAGGCCGGCGCCACGCTGGCCGGCGAACCACAGGACGTCGGCGGCGGCACCCGCATCGCCACGGTGACCGACACGGACGGCAACACCCTCGGCCTCATCCAGGGTAGCTAACCTCTACCTGGGTCCACAGGGAACATGGGGTCCCACGCACGGGCACGTCGACGTGCCAGCCAGGACGATCGGCGTAGGTGACCTGTGGCACCTCGGGGCCGCCTCGCCCGGTTTCGTCGACCGAGGGCGACCGGTCGGGTACCGTCGTGGACATGACGCCGGAGGAGATCGCCGACCTCGTGCACCTGCGCCGGGCGCGCGACTTCATAGACCTCAACTACGCACAGCCCCTCGATGTCCCGGCCATGGCGCGTACCGCGCTCATGTCGCCCGCGCACTTTTCGCGCAAGTTCCGTGCGGCGTACGGCGAGACTCCCTACTCCTATCTCATGACGCGACGTATCGAGCGCGCCAAGGCTCTTCTGCGTCAGGGGAAGCCGGTCATCGACACCTGCGTCGCCGTCGGCTGCACGTCGCTCGGCTCGTTCAGTTCGCGCTTCACCGAGATCGTGGGCGTGACGCCGTCGCAGTACCGCGCGCGCGACCACCGCGATCTCGAGGTTGTTCCGTCGTGCGTGAGTATGTTCGCGACGCGACCGCGGCGTACCATGGTCACGATCTGAGCGCTGCCGACCTGCGCCGACGGGTCGACAGCGAACGGGGGCTCTGCCGGCGCACCGGACGCCGGACCCGCCCCGACACTAAGCAGGATCGGAGAAGCACACAACGGGTCGGTAACCCTATGGTTATCGCATGGCAATCACCGTCTCCGCAATGTTCATCCCCGTCCACGACCCCGACGCCGCGCTGGGCTTCTACCGCGACGCGCTCGGCCTCGAGGTCCGCGCCGACGTCGCGTCCGGGGCTTCCGCTGGGTAACGGTTGGCGCCCCGGGGCAGAACGTCGACATCGTTCTGTCCCAGCCGCACGGCGGTCGTTCGCAGGCCGAAGGCGACGCCCTCCTGTCACTCGTGACGCAGGGGTCGCTGCAGGCTGCGATCTTCCGCTCCGACGACCTTGACGCCACCTTCGAGAAGGTCCGCGCCTCGGGCGCCGAGGTGCTCCAGGAGCCGGCGTCTCAACCCTGGGGAGTGCGGGACTGCGCGTTCCGTGACCCTTCGGGCAACCTCGTCCGCATCGCGCAGGCCTGACCGTCCTGGATGCTGTGGTCTGGGCAGAATTCGAGACGAATGACGAGGATCGACGCTCCCCGGACTTCGCCGAGCGCGAATGGATCACGTTCTACCTCCGCTGGTCGCGGCAAGGTCTCGCTCAACAGCAGCATCAGGTGATGACTCCGCTCGACCACGCGGCCTCACCGTGGCATTTGGTGCGGGGGTCGGGGGACGACACCAGGTCGGGTCCGAGACGTGGTCGCGTTGACAAGCGCCTGTTAGGAAAGCGGTGAGGATCACCGAGCCCCGAGCGATCCGAAAGGCAGCCAGGGGGCGCGGCTCGTCGATTGGGTCGGGTCCCGCCCTTGTGGGGATCCCACTGGCAAAGGGGGAATAGTCTCGACCTGTGGCCGCCATCGACCGCTTCTCTCGAAGTAGGCGAGACCAAGAGGGTGCACCCGACCATCTGCCGCTCTTCGCCGGCCCGGTGTCCAATGGCGAGTTCGTGCCGGCCGCGGCAACTCCTCGTGACCGAGCCATAAACGACTTCCTTCGCACGTCGATCGATGGCGCGGCGAAGAGGCTGCACATGGACCGCCGACAATTCCTACAGGGCGCAGGAGCGGTGGCGGCGTCTCTTGCCGTATTCGAACTGGCCGGGTGCACCGGGCCTGCGCCTTTGGACCGATCATCGAAGAATCCTCCCCGCGGTCGAGGTGGCACGTTCAATGCACCGAGTCCCGAGGACACCGCGGCGTGTCAGGAGACGCTGAACGGCAACGGTGAATTCATCTTCGATGTGCACACCCACCACGTGATGCCGAGCGGGCCCTGGGTCCAAAACGCTCCGGAGACTGTCGGGCTCATCCTCGACATGCTCCCCGAAGGCTGTTCGGACGATCCGCGACTCGATTGCGTCGACCGTGCCACGTACCTCCATGATCTCTTCCTGGCGAGCGATACGACAATGACGATGCTCACCGACGTCCCCAACTCGGGACCTTTGACGGCACCGGTGCCCTACTCTGACGCTCTGAGCACGCAGAAGCTCACGGCGGGACTAACGGGCGGGGGCGCAAGCCGCCTCTTGGTGCAGAACGTCATCGCTCCCAACGTGGGCCCCATCGGTGCCACGCTCGACGAGATGTCAAGCGCCGTGCAATCAGGTCCACCGGCCGCATTCAAGGTGTACACGGCCTGGAGCCCGACCGCTCAGGGATTCTCGTTGGAGGATCCGACCATCGGTCTTCCGACGGTCCAACATGCACATGACCTGGGAGTGAAGGTGTTCGTTGCCCACAAAGGACTCCCTTTGGTGCAATTCGATCCGGCCTTCAACCATCCCGAGGACATCGTGGCGATCTCACGCCGGTTTCCGGACATGGATTTCATCATCTACCACGCCGCCTGGCAGCCTTCGCACATCGAAGGCCCTTACGATCCGACTGCGTCCGTGGGTATAGACAGCCTGCTTGCCGCCCTCGACCGCCACAACGTGCCGCCGAACGACAACATATGGGTGGACCTCGCGACGGCGTGGCGACAGCTGCTCACCCAGCCCACCCAGGCCGCACACGCCCTGGGCAAAGTGCTCAGTCGGGTGGGCCAGGACAGGGTCATGTGGGGAACCGACGCCATCTGGTTCGGCAGTCCGCAGCCTCAGATCATGGCGATGCGAGCCTTTCAGATCACTGCCGAGTTCCAAGACCTTTATCACTACCCGGCCCTCACAGACGAGTTGAAGGCCGCCATCTTCGGCCTCAATGCGGCGCGTCTCTTCGGCGTCGACCCGACAGAGACTCGATGCGGGCTCACGAAGGATCCCCTCACGGCGAACATCGAGGAATCAGCCCAGCTTCGTGGTGACGGTGCGCTTCCCTCAGCGTGGACTCCTCACGGTCCGACGACGCGTCGGCAGGTACTGAACTGGCTCGGTTCACCTGCCACAACGTGGATGCCGTCGTAGGGAGCCGAAACGATCGCCGGTTCCAGGCTTGGCCGGACATCGACACTGTGTGCTCAATGCGGCTGGCCGCCGGCACCCTCCTGTCGTCGGCGGATGACGTTGAGCGCGCTGCCTGCTTTGAACCATTCGAGTTGCTCGGCGCTGAACGTGTGGGTACAGCTGAACTCGAGGCGGGTGCCGTCGGCCTTGGTCACGCGGCAGTGCACCTGTGCGTCGGGGGCGAGGGAGGCCAGGGCGAGGACAGAGATACGATCGTCCTCGTCGATCATCTCGTAGGTGGTCGGATCGGCGAAGCACAGAGGAAGGAGGCCCTGCTTCTTCAGGTTGGTCTCGTGGATCCGGGCAAAGGACCGGGCCAGGATCACCAGCCCGCCACGGTACCGGGGCTCCATGGCGGCGTGTTCGCGCGATGAACCCTCGCCGTAGTTGTCGTCTCCTACCACGCACCACCGAATCCCGGAACGGGCGAGGTGTGTGGCGATGTGGGCAAAGGAGCGGGTACGACCGTCGGACGGGTCTTTGCCCTCTCCTGTTGCACCGGTGAAGGCGTTGACCACACCCAGGAACAGGTTGCCCGAGATGTTCTCGAGGTGGCCGCGGTACCGGAGCCACGCACCGGCTGCCGAGATGTGGTCGGTCGTGCACTTCCCCTTCGCCTTGAGCAGCACGGGCAGTTCGGTGTAGTCGTTGCCGTCCCAGGCGGGGAAAGGAGTCAGGAGCTGCAACCGGTCGGACGTGGGCGAAACGGCGACCGCAATCCCGGTGCGATCCGTGGGCGGCGCCACGAATCCAGACTCGCCGGGATCGAAACCGCGGCGGGGGAGGTACTCACCGGTGGGCGCGTCGAGCCTCACGTCTTCCCCGGAGTCCGTCGTGATCGAGTCGGTGAGGGGGTCGAAGTCGAGCGTGCCCGCCAGCGCAAAGGCGACGACCATGTCGGGTGACGTGACGAAGGCCTTGGTGTTGGCGTTCCCATCGTTGCGCTTTGGGAAATTGCGGTTGAAGCTGTTGACAATCGTATTGGGCTCATTCGGGTCGGCGTTGTTGCGATCCCACTGGCCGATGCAGGGACCACACGCGTTGGCCAGCACCGTGGCCCCGATGGCTTCGAGATCGGCGAGCAGTCCGTCGCGCTCGATGGTGGCGCGGACCTGCTCCGAGCCGGGCGTGACCAGAAGGTGGGTCTTGGACCGCAAGCCATGCGACGACGCCTGACGAGCGATCGAGGCGGCCCGCGTCATGTCCTCATAGGAGGAGTTGGTACACGAGCCGATCAGGGCGACCGAGATCTCCGCAGGCACCCCGTTGTCGTGCGCCCACACGCCGACTTCGCTCACACGGTGAGCCAGATCGGGGGTGTCGGGCCCGTTGATCATGGGAGTCAGCGAGGAGAGGTCGATCTCGATGACCCGGTCGAAGAACCGCCCCGGATCTTCCGCCACCGCGGGATCAGCACGCAGATCGCCGGCGACAGTGGAAGCGAGCTCGGCCACTTCTGCGCGGCGGGTCGCCTTGAGGTAGGCCGCGATATTGGCATCGAACGGGAACAACGAGGTGGTTGCGCCGACTTCGGCGCCCATGTTGCAGATCGTGGCCTTGCCGGTGGCGCTGATCGTCTCGGCTCCTGGACCGAAGTACTCGACGATGGCGCCGGTGCCGCCCGTCACCGTGAGCAGTTCGGCGACTTTGAGGATGACGTCCTTGGGCGACGACCAACCTGAAAGAGACCCGGTGAGTCGAACGCCGATGAGCCTGGGCCAGCGCACGTTGAAGGCCTGGCCGGTCATCACGTCGATGGCATCACCGCCACCCACTCCGATGGCGACCATTCCCAATCCGCCGGCGTTGGGCGTGTGGCTGTCCGTGCCGATCATCATCCCGCCGGGGAAGGCATAGTTCTCGAGGATCACCTGGTGGATGATCCCGGAGCCGGGCTTCCAGAATCCGATGCCGAACCGGGCGCAGGCAGTCCGAAGGAACTCGTACACCTCGGAGTTCACGTCCAGTGCGGACCGCAGGTCAGCCGCCGAGCCCACCTTCGCCTGGATCAGGTGGTCGCAGTGGACCGTGGTCGGTACCGGGACGTCGTCGAGGCCGGCGACCAGGAGCTGGAGCGCGACGATCTGGGCGAGGGCGTCTTGGAGGGCGACCCGGTCGGGATCGAAATCCGCATAGCTGCACCCGCGCGTCAGCTCCTGACTACGAGGATGGCGTAGATGGTTGACGAGCACCTTCTCGGCGAACGTGAGGGGCCTTCCGAAATGCTCGCGTCCCGCGGCAACCCCCCCGGGCCACCGTGCATACACCGGTTCTACGAGGGCTGGCGGGGTCGATGCGGTGGCGGCGAACCGCGTCCCCCGCCGATGACCGCCCTCTTGCTGTCGATCCGGTGGAACTGCCGCCATCACCGTTCTCCCGCTCTCTCGATATCAAGAGAGTTACAGAGATTCTCTCTCGATGTCAAGATATAGTTGTCGAGGAGGTCCCTCGGCCAGGAGGATCTGATGGAAGACGAGGTTGACCGTCTGACGGCCGGATGGCGCCGGGCGTTGCCCGATGTCGATGTGTCGCCCCTCGAGGTGCTCTCTCGCGTCGCTCGCCTTGCCCGTCACCTGGAGCGCCAGCGCACGGTCGTGTTCGCCCGCCACGACCTGGAGACCTGGACATTTGACGTGCTCTCGGCCCTACGCCGTTCGGATCCCCCTCATCACCTGTCGCCTGGCCAGCTGCTGGCCCAGACGCTGGTTACGTCGGGCACCATGACCAATCGGATCGACCACCTCGAGGAGCGGGGCCTCGTCCGCCGTCGACCCGACCCTAACGATGCCCGATCGGTGCGCGTCCAATTGACCAGTGTGGGACGGCGCCGCGTCGACCTTGCACTCCGGGATCTGGTGGCGCGCGAGAACGCAATCCTGGGAACGCTCGACACGAGCGATCGCGCCACGCTGGCCGGACTCCTCAGGCGGGTCGTCGCCCCGTTCGACGCGTAGCCACACACGGGCTGCCGTCGGAGGACGCGGGCCCGTCAATTGTCGGCGAGGGCGACCCGAGCCAGAGCTTCGACCGGGGCCAGGGCGCCGGGGGCTTGGGCCGCCACAAGGGTTCGGCTCGAGTTGGAATAAGCGTTGACGATGGAACGGCCAGCCGCGGTCATGCCGAAGGCTCCGTCGCCGACGCCCGAGAGTTGCGCCATCGCGGGCGCCCCGGGGGCATGGGCGACCTGGCCGGCGAAGACCGACGCGCTTTGGTGCGCAAAGATCGTGACGCCGGCATTGCCCCCACTTCCGGTGTACTCGCAGACGATCCCACCCCCCGCCGTCGGAGTGCGGATCGGACCGTTGTCGGAGACTCCGAGCGCACCATCGGCTTGGGCCATGGTCGGACAGGCTGGGGTGCCACCGGCCACAGCCACCGTCGTCGCAGTGCTCGCCGGCGGCGCCGTGGTCGCAGAAGGAGCGGTCGTCGGGGTGGTCGTCGAGGCGACGGTGGGGCTTGCGCTCGGGCTCTTGCTCCCCGAGCTGCAGCCCGCCATGACCAGGCCGACGATCACGACGCCTGCCGCCAAGAGTGCCCGATTGTTCACCGTTGCAGCATACCCCGGCACAGGCGTGGGACCACCCGCTACCGCGACGTGCAGCTTCGTGTGCGGCTTGAACGGACTACGGAAGTCCATCCGCCCCGACAAATTGTTCCCACCATCAGCAACTGCCGGCGGTGATCGTCACCGTCACGTCCGACGCCTCGCCGCCGTTGAGGATGTCGACGTAACCGGAGTCAGGTGCGGACGTGATGCGGGCACCCGTTGCCGTTGCGCAGTAGCCGTGAGGGTAATGCATGGCTACCGGTACGAAGACGACGGTGGGCTCGGCTATGCGAGGGTCGGCCTCGAATTTGAGCGTGAAGCGGCCCGAAGCGGGGTCGAAGGACGTCGTCATCGGCTTGCCGGCGATGGCTGCCGGGTACGTTCGCGCCAGCACCTCGAGCATCGTTGGCGTGGGCGGGGTCGGGGGCCACAGTCCCGAGGTATGGGAACCCGTAGGGTCGTCGTAGTTGAGCCATTGCCAATAGATCCATCCCACTAGATGCGAGTCGGCATCGGCAGTGATCCGTCCGAGGTCCGCTGCGTCCGTCGTTGCTCCGAATTCGGTCAACAACCAGCCTGGGCCGCCACGTTGCAGAGACGTTGAGTCTCGCGCCCGCTCCGAGAAGTGCTCGTTGAAGACCAAGTTCTCGCTAGGACCACACACGCTCGCAAAATCTGGGGGCTCGGGGCCGTTGGGAATGTGCAAGAAACAGTAGTCATGGAAGTTCAGGACCAGGCGCGGGAACGGCATGGGCCCGATGTGATTGGCGGGGCCGGAATCCGTTGTGTAGTTCCCCTCGTAGAAGACGAGGTGATTCGGATCAGCAGCTTCGATACGGGGAATCAACCCGACTTTGGGGTCGTCCCGTGGACATGTGATCGACTTGCCGGACTGGCTCACTCCGGGATGGGCCGTTCCCGCGTAGAAGCACTGCAGCTCGGCGTCGAATGACGCCCCGTTGCCGTACGGAGGGACTCCCGGCCCGTAGGGCTCGTTGAACGGATCGTACCCGATCACCCACGGATTCCGACTGAGGTGAGCCGCAACCCTCGTCCAGACCGAGTCGAACTCACCCTGCAGGTTCCCGACTACATCGTTGTTCCAGAAGTGCGCATAGGCGGCCGAGACCCCGGGGCCCCGGAGGTTCACAGACCAGTCGGCGACGTTCAATTTCGGCTTGGGTCTCGCGCCATTCGTGCAGACAGCCCAGTCGGGAGCACCTTCGCCACCGAACACGTCGTTGTACACATCTTGGTGCATGTCGACGAGCGAGGAGATTCCGTAACTTCCCAACAGGGCAATGGTGGCGTCGAGTCTCGTCAGGTATGCGTTGAAGACCGAGGAATCGAATTGCCGAGATCCCGTCGTCCGGGGTGTCCCGGGAGCACAGATGGCCGGATCGTTGATCGGTGCCGTGCCGGGCTCGAGACCCTTCCAGATGATCCCGAGGCGTACCACGTCGAACCCGAGCGAGGCCATGTTCTGGACTTCGGGCACAGTCAGCACATTGGGACCCGTGCCGCTCACCTCCACTTCGAACGGCGGCACCTTGTACACGAGGTCGGCACCGTGCATGAGAACGACGCGTCCGTACCGGTCCTCGAGGAAAGGGCCGCCGTTGGCGCTGAGGGGTCCAACCGGTCCTGTCGTGGGATTGCCCGTTGCCGGGATTGGCGCCGGATGGACGGTCGTCGGCGCCGGCTTCGGCGCCGGCTTCGGCGTCGCCCTCCCCGGAGCTCCGGCGCATCCCGACGCAGCAAGGGCAAGGGCGGTCATCGTCACCAGGGGCAATTTGTGCCGGACCAATCGGCCGATTCTCGGGTCGACTCGCATTGCCACGGCCCAGAGTCTGTCTGAGCCGCTTCATCACGTCGAGATGTGTCCGCGACCGCAAGCGCTCGGGCCTGACATCTCCGTGGCGGGGTGACCCGGTGGGTCTTACAGTGGGAGCGTGAACGCGCGGGAGCTGTGGGTCGAGTCCTACCAGGGAGAGGTACTCGGCGAGACTCTCTTCGGGCTATTGGCCGGGCGTGAGAAAGACGCTGATCGTCGGCACCAACTCGAGTTGCTGACGCTCCTCGAACGCGCGACCAAGGAGCTCGCTGAGCCGGTATTCGAGCGGCACGCCTTTGAACGAGGCGATACGGATGCCACCGTGATCGCCGCCGCCAAACTGGCCGACGCTGTGTCCGGGATGACATGGGAGGAGTTCCTCACCTCCTTTGAACCGATCACGACCGAATTCCTCGCCAAGTACAGGCAATTGGTATCGCTCGCCTCGGACGACACCGAGCGCTCGATCGCCGAGGCGTACGTGGCCCACGAGGAGGCTCTGGCCGCCTTCGCCCGCCGCGCCCTGGGACACGAAGCCGGTGAACCCCTCCAGGCGATCCTCGCCCTCCCCCACGTCGCGACAGCGCTTCCGGCGTAGCGCTGACCACCACGAGCGAAGGCGCCGGCGATTCGCCAAGCTCGGGCGCGTCAACCGACGGGTGGTCTCGAGCGTGGAACCGGTCAAACGAGGCCGCTGAGTTCGACGGTGGCCGAATCTCCAGGGGAGAGGATAGGGGCGATGTCGGGTAGGCCACGAGGTCGGATTCTTGGCCTCGTGTTCCTGGTCGCCCTCGGAGCCTGCGCAGGGCCCCACCGAGGCGCTCAGCACGACCATGTCGTTGGTGGGACGACGACCTCATCCGCGCCTGGCACGGCGGTGTCCGGCGCCAAGTCCTGCTCGGCACCAGCCTCGTTGCCCAGCGGTATGGCCGTCGGTCCCGCTCGATTGGGCGCCATCGACTTTCTCGCTCCCGCCATCGGCGTGGCTCTCAGCGCCCCGGCGATCTCTTGCCGGGTTCCCGGCGTCGGCGTCTTCCAGCGGGCCCAGCCGGTACGTCTCGCGTCGAGCACGGACGGCGGCCTGCAGTGGATGACGCAGGGCTCCCCTCTCTCGTCAAAGCCGCCTACTGCGAGCACGCAACCGGTCCTCGAGCAGATCGTGGCGGTCTCGGTGACCACCGTCTGGGCCCTGAGCCCGGGCGGCACGCTTCTGTTCACCACGGACAGCGGAACGACGTGGGCGCCCCAACCGCTCCCGGAGCCCGTGGTCAAGGTGGCCAGGATGGGCGACTCGCTATGGGCGTTGGCGTGCCCACCGACGTCTGGCTCGAAGGGCACCTTCAGGTGCAGTCCGGTTCTTGAACGAAAACCGCTGGCGGGTGGCGCCTGGGAGACCGTGCCCCTTCCCTCGCTTCACCCCGACGTGGCCCCGAACCTCTTCGTGGTCTCGCCGGATGTCGTGGTCCTGATGATGTCCGACTACGGGGGCAGTCCCGGCACGTTGGTGGTCACCGCCGACGGTGGCCGGGAGTGGAACCTTCGCGCCTCGCCCAGGGGACCCGGAGATCTCTGCCTGTCGGACGCCAGTTTCACCGCGGCGAGTCCGAGCGATTGGTGGCTGCTGTGCAACGGCGGAGCTGCGGCCGGAAGCAGCACCAAGGCGCTCATGCGCACGTACGATGGCGGCCAGACGTGGAGCACGGTTTCGGCCATCGCCAGCCTCACCGCGCCGATCGCTCCCGGTTCTCTTCCCACCGCTGCGGCGGACTTCATGGCATCCGGTTCAGCGAGCGAGCTCTGGCTCGCAGGCTTCAATACGCTGACCGAAAGCACCGACGGTGGCGTCACCTGGATCGTCGTCCCAGGAGTCAACGAACAAGGCGAAGGGGCCGGCTCCTTCGACGTATGGTCGTCGAGCATGGCCTGGCTCCTTGCTCCGGAGATCGGACTCTGGGCTACCACCGATGGCACCACCTGGCATCCCGTGGGCCCCGTGACCCGTTTCTGATCGCTCAGTGCCATGGCCCGCCTGCCCCGGCCAGGCGAAGCGTTAGACCCGCAATTGCATCGAGGGCGGAGCCTTTCGGCTCCGCCCTCGATATCCCTGGCGCCATCGGCGCCCGGTCATTGCGGTCCAGCACCGTTGCTTACGGCAACTTGATCGATCCGGTCACGACCTTCAGGTTCGTGACCTTCTTGGCGCACTTCGCTGAAAGTGCGGTCTCGGTCATGGCGCTGTAGACGCTGCTCGATGTGGTGATCGAGGCAGCTGGGAACGAACCCACGACTGAACCACCCGGCGGGTCGGAGGGGTTGGGAAGCGTGAATCCCACCGTCATGCCAGGGCCAAAGGCGGGAGCTGCGCCCTTCAGCACCACGGTGCTGGAGGTAAGCGTGGCCTTTCCACCGGCATTCGTCTTGCCCTTCCAAGTGATCGTGAAGTTCACGTTGGTGGTAATCCCGGTGGCCAGACCATCACAGCCGGTACCGGCCCCGGAGAACGTCCCGACGATCTTGGCCTTACTGATGGTGACGTTCGAACCCGACGTGGTACACCCACCGAGCTTGCCCTTGGCGGTGATCGTGGTTCCACCCGTCGTGAACGTCAGCGCTGGGCTGAAACTGATCTTGATGACCGGGGCGGT
>Ga0116217_10002600_pt1 | contig 16736 bp, 18 predicted proteins | sample Sb_taG_6_FD_89697 | JGI IMG/M metagenome (GOLD analysis project Ga0116217, IMG submission 89697) | Peat soil microbial communities from Weissenstadt, Germany - Sb_50d_4_PS metaG | ecosystem: Environmental > Terrestrial > Soil > Wetlands > Peat | place: Germany: Weissenstadt | collected 2010-09-21 | reverse complement strand
GACGCCGGCGTGCACGCGCTGGCGCAGGTGGCTTCCTGCCCGATAAACGCCGACGCCGGCATTCCCACGGAGCACCTCGTGCGAGCGCTCAACCACGTGCTGCCGGCGGCCATTCGCGTGCTGAGGGTGGAGGAGGCCGCGCCGGAGTTCCACGCCCGCAAGTCGGCACGCGCCAAGACGTACAGCTATCGCATCTACCGCGGCGAGATCTGCCCGCCGTTTCTGGCGCGATACGTCTATCACCACCCTTATCCGCTGGAGGAAGAGGCGATGCGCGACGCGGCGATGGTCATCGTCGGCGAGCACGACTTCACTTCATTCGCTGCCGTGGATCCGGAACGCGGCCGCGAAGAGGAGGAATCTTCGAACGTGCGCACGATTTATTCCTCGGAATGGACTCGCGCAGGAGAAGAGTTTGCTTACACCGTGCGCGGCAGCGGTTTCCTGCACCACATGGTGCGCAACCTGGTGGGGACGTTCCTGCTCGTGGGCAAGAGCACGCTGGATCGCGCGGGCATCAAGCGCGTTCTGGAGGCGCGCGACCGCTCCGCCGCCGGTCCGACGGCGCCGGCCTGCGGGCTGTATTTGGTGAGCGTGGAGTATTGAGGATCGGGTCATCGGGTGATTGGAACGGGATAGATGAAAGCACGCGAAGCGTGCGGAATAACGTAGCCCACGGCGTAAGCCGTGGGACTCGAAGTGGAATGAAGTAGAAGCCCGCGAAGCGGGCGACAGAATGTTGTAGGCTAGGCCAACATGGCGACAGACATCCAAATCGGCATGCGACGGGTGATCTCGCGCAATCCCGCCACCGGAGAAACCCTGCGCGAATTTGAATGCGCGAGCGCGGCCGAGGTCGGCGGTGCGGTCGAGCGCGCGCGGGCCGCGCAACCTGCCTGGGCGGAGCTTGGCGTGCGGGCGCGGGTCGAGATCCTCCGGCGCTTCCAGTGCCTGCTGCACCAGAACAAAGACGGCATCGCCCGCACCATCACGCGCGAGAACGGTAAGCCGCAGGTCGAAGCCTTGCTGACCGAGGTGCTGGTGGTGCTGGACGCGGCGCGCTTCCTCATCGAGAACGCACACGCTCTGCTCAAGCCCGAGCCCGTGCCCCACGGCAACCTGGTGATGAAGACCAAGTCGGCGCACCTGATCCGCGAGCCCTACGGGGTAATCGGAATCATCTCTCCGTGGAATTACCCGTTCTCGACGCCGGCTACGGAAGGACTGGCAGCGCTGGTTGCGGGGAACGCCGTGGTAATCAAGCCCTCGGAGTTCACGCCGCTGGCGGCGCTGGAGCTGGTGTCGCTGCTGTACCAGGCCGGCGTGCCTGCGGACATCTTCCAGGTAGTCGTCGGCGATGGCTCGGCCGGCGCCGCGCTGGTCGAAGCGCCCATCGACAAGATCATCTTCACCGGCAGCGTGCACACGGGCAAGCGCGTTGCCGAGATCGCCGCCGGGAAACTGCTTCCTGTAGTGCTGGAGTTGGGCGGCAAGGATCCCATGCTGGTGCTGGACGACGCCGACCTGAACGTGGCGACGAGCGCCGCTCTGTGGGGCGCGTTCATGAACGCCGGCCAGACGTGTCTCTCGGTCGAGCGCTGCTACGTGCACGGCAACCTGTACGAGAAGTTCCTGGCTGCAGTGGTGGAGAAGACTCGCAAGCTGCGCGTGGGCAACGGCCTGGATCCGGAGACCGACATCGGCCCCATGATCCACGAGCAGCAGTTACGGGTGGTGGAAGCGCACGTCGCGGATGCCATCGCGCGCGGCGCTCGCCTCCTCGCCGGCGGCCGGCGCCTGCCCGAGCTCGGGCCCAACTTCTACGCGCCCACGGTGCTCGCCGGCGTCACACACGAGATGCTGATCATGCGCGAGGAGACGTTCGGGCCCGTCCTGCCGGTGATGCCGTTCACCACCGACGACGACGCGGTGCGACTGGCCAACGACTCCGAGTTCGGCTTGGCGGCCAGCGTCTGGACCAGCGACCGCCGGCGCGGCGAAGCCCTCGCCCGCCGCATCCAGGCGGGCACGGTTATGGTCAACGACGTGATCAGTTGCTTCGGCATCAGCGAAGCTCCGCACGGCGGCGTGAAATCGAGCGGGCTGGGCCGCGCCCACGGCCGCCTGGGCCTGGAAGAAATGGTCCGCATCAAGTACCTGGATTCCGACCTGCTGCCGCGCGTGCGCAAAGTGTGGTGGTTCGGCTACGGCGGGGAGTTCGCGCGGCAGATGGAAGGGTTCGTCGACTTTCTGTTTTCCGGGAGTTGGGTCGGGCGGCTCAGGGGCGGGCTGCGGTCGATGAAAGCGTATTTCCGCAAGGGGAGACTCTAGTAAAATAGGCTGCACTGGTGAGGGCGCAACGTCATCATAGGAGATCGAGAGCCCGTGGCCACAACCCAAACGCAACTAGCCCAGCTCCCTAACCACAAAGTGAAGATCAAGAAGCCGGGGCAGCGCGCCTGCAACGAGAAGGACGCCAAAGGCAAGCTCTGCGGCGGGCACCTGAAGCGTTGGTTCTACATGGCCGACGTCAAGGAGCGGGCCTGCGGCGATGTCGCCAAGGCCTTCGGGCCGGACGCCGAGATTTATCGTTGCGAATTCTGCAAGACGCTCTACCTCCCCAACGCGGAGGATCCCAGCGGACTCAACGTGGCGGGCCAGGGGCAGATCTCGACCTTCGGGCTGACGCTGCCGCCGAAGGAGAAGTGAGTACTGAGTTGCGAGTACCGAGTGGCGAGTACCGAGTGGCGAAGACCGAGGGAGTAGGTACTCGGTACTCGGTACCCGGTACTCGGTACTACTCCTGATGAACCGTTCGGACCTGATCTACGACTGGAACCAGGTATCGGCGCCGCAATTGGCGCCGCGCGGACCGGTCCTGCTCAACGACGAATCCCTGCGCGACGGCCTGCAGTCCCCTTCCGTCCGCGATCCTTCCATCGAAGAGAAGATCGAGATCCTCCACCTGATGGAGTCCCTGGGAATCGATTCCCTCGACCTGGGACTGCCGGGCGCGGGCCCGCGGGCGCAGCAGCACGTCGAGGCGCTGGCGCGGGAGATCGCCCGGGCTCACCTGAAGATCAAAGGCAACTGCGCCGCCCGCACTCACCAGAACGACATCCGCCCCATCGCCGAGATCGTGGAGAGGACGGGCGTGCCCATCGAGGCCGCCACGTTTATCGGCTCCAGCCCCATCCGCCGCTATACCGAGGATTGGACCGACGATTTTCTGCTGCGCACCACCGAAAACGCGGTCAAGTACGCGCGCTCGCTCGGCCTGGAGGTGATGTACGTAACCGAGGACACCTCGCGCTGCGATCCCGCCACCATCAAGCGCCTGTACTCGACCGCCATCAACGCCGGCGCCCGCGCTATCGTCGTGTGCGACACCTGCGGGCACGCTACGCCCATGGGCGTTTTCGCGCTGGTGCGGTTCGTGCTGGAGGAGGTGGTCAAACCCTCGGGCGAGAAGATCCGCGTGGATTGGCACGGCCACTGCGACCGCGGGCTCGCGGTCGCGAACTCGCTGGCGGCGCTGGCCGCGGGCGCCGATTGCGTGCACGCCTGCGCCATCGGCATCGGCGAACGCGTCGGCAACACTCAGATGGATCTGATGCTGGTGAACCTGAAGCTGATGGGCATCGAGCCCTGGGCCAAGCAGGACCTGACCAAGCTGAAAGACTACTGCCAGGCGGTTTCGCGCGCCACCGGCGTGCCTATCCCCAAGAACTATCCGGTGATGGGTGAGGACGCCTTTCGCACCGCCACCGGCGTGCATGCCGCCGCCGTGATCAAGGCGCTCCGGAAGAAAGACATCGAACTGGCCAACACCGTCTATTCCGGTGTACCCTCGCACTTCTTTGGTCTGGACCAGGTGATCGAGATTGGCCCCATGAGCGGCAAGTCCAACGTCCTGTTCTGGCTGGAACGCAAAGGACTGCCGGCGTCGGAAGAAACGGTGAACCGTATTTTCGAGCGCGCCAAGCAGTCCAACCGCCTGCTCACCGAACAGGAGATCCTGGCCTGTTGCAACGGAACCTCCGCCTAGGGCCGCGCCATGTCCACGCACTCCACGCCGGGCGCCGGCCGAGCCCAACCGCAAACCAAGCTGGACATAACTTTCCCCGCGCAAGTCGATCGCATCGCCGGCGTGGTGGAGAAGGTCGTCGCCCTGGCGCGCCAGTTGCACGGCGAAGCCGACAAGGAGCAGGAAATCGCCCTGGCGCTGACCGAGGCCCTGGCCAATGCCGTGAAGCACGGCAGCAAGAACGATCCCTCGCTCCAGGTGCAGTGCCAGGTGATCGACGAGGGCTCCGCCCTGACCATTATCGTGCGCGATTCCGGGCCCGGATTCGATCCGGGGAGCGTCGCCAATCCCCTGGAAAGCGCCGGCTTGAGCGCCGATCATGGCCGCGGCCTGTACATGATTCGGCAGCTCGTGGACGAGGTGCGCTTCGAGCGCCGCGGGGCGGAAATCCACATGACCAAGCGGTTCTGAAAGCAGTACTCAGCATTCAGCATTCAGCAGTCTCTTCGTGCTTATGTTGACATCCGCGCCATTTGTCGCTATCATGGGCGACAGAATGGTCAATGAGCTGCGGGCGGTCGTGCGGGAATTAGGTGGCGAGCACACCTTCGGTCGTGCGCTCTCCAGCGACCACGATCTGCGTGAGGCCATCCGGGAAGGATTCCCGCCGGCCGTGGTCGAGGAATTGATGCGGGCCTCGGGCTTGACGCTGAAGGAACTGGCCAACGCCCTCGATCTCTCGCCCCGAAGCTTGCAGCGGCGGCGGCGCAGTGGCAGGCTGGCGCGTTACGAATCCGACCGGCTTTACCGTCTGGCTCGCATTGTCGCCATCGCCAATGAATATCTCGGCGGCCACGAGACCGCTGTGCGCTGGCTCAAGCGTCCCAATCGTGCCCTGGGCGGTCTCGCTCCCGTCACGGCCATTGACACGGAATTGGGAGCACGCCAGGTCGAGAACATCCTGGGCCGCATCGCCTACGGCGGAATTAGTTGAGCCGGGTTTATCGGGTCTTGCGCAAGAAGTATGCTCGCACGCCGTTGGATGGGGAAGGAGCCTACCGTTATGGTGGGCGCTGGTCGAGCCCCGGAACTCGCCTCAGCTATACGTCGGAGCATCAATCCCTCGCCCTGCTGGAGTATTTCGTCCATCTCGACCAGGACGATCCTCCACCCGATCTCGTTTTGGCGGTTGCGGAGGTGCCCGACGACTTGACCCGAGAGCGGATTGCGGCCAGTGATCTGCCTGCAAACTGGCGCGAGCCCGCGGCTCCGCCGGAACTAGCCCGGTTCGGCGATGAATTCGCTCAACGAGCGCAGCATTGCTTGTTGCTGGTACCCTCAGTGCTTGCTCCCGCTGAAAGTAATTGCCTGATCAACCCTGAGCATCCCGACTACAAGAGGATTGTGGTGGGCGGCCTGGAGCCACTCACCTATGACCCGCGCATGTTTGCCAAGCCGCGTAGCCACCGTAGCCGGGGAACATCCTGAAGACAGCAATCAGCAGTCAGCAGTCAGCCAAATCCTTGAAAAGTTAGACCGAAAGGCCCCACCGCTCCCGGCGTGAACTGCCCTGGTTTTGCTGAATGCTGACTGCTGATTGCTGACTGCTACCGCGGAGTGCTGTTGTAATATTGAGCCTCCAGCCATGGCGCTTCCCGCCTCCATCAACGCCCATACAGCGGTTCAGCATGAAATCGTACGGCTGGCCGGTCTGCGGGATGTCCACCTTGCCATGGAGTGGTTCCGCTCCCACGAGCCCGAGCTGCGCGACTGGCAACTGGAAGTGGCCGCCATTCCGGCGCCGCCGTTCGGTGAAGGCCCGCGCGCGGAGTGGCTGCGCTCCAGATTTGTCGAATTGGGGCTGGAAGACATCCAGATAGACGCTGTGGGCAATGTGCTGGGCGTGTGCCCCGGGTTAGACCCTGAGGAAAAGCTGGTTGCTGTAACGGCGCACATCGACACCGTGTTCGCCGCCGGCACGCCCTTGAACGTCCGCCGCGAAGGCGACCGCCTGCACGGCGCCGGCATCTCCGACAATGGCGCGGGCATCGTGGGGCTGCTGGCGCTGGCTTCGGCGCTCGGTTCGGCCAAGGTACGCCATTCCGCCGGCCTGCTGTTCATCGGCAACGTCGGCGAAGAAGGCGAGGGCGACCTGCGCGGCATGCGGCACATGTTTTGCGAATCTCCCTGGAAGGACCGCATCGGCCCGACGGTCGTTCTCGATGGCGCCGCTACCGATACCGTTGTGACTCAGGCGCTGGGGAGCCGGCGCTTCCAGGTCACCATCACCGGCCCAGGCGGACATTCCTGGAGTGACTTCGGAGCTCCCAACCCGATCGTGGTGCTGGCGCGCGCCATCTCCCGTTTCAGCCGCACCGAGTTGCCGGTCGAGCCCAAGATCAGCGCCAACGTGGGCGTGATCGGCGGCGGCACCTCGGTGAATTCCATCCCTGAATCGGCGAGCATGCGGGTGGACATCCGCTCGGCTTCACCGGAGGAGATGGATCGGGTGGAACGCGCGCTGCGGGAAGCAGTGGCGGAGGCGGCGTCGGAATATCCCAAGCGCGCGCGCAACGGCAGCAAGGGGATCGGCTATGAAATTCAGCTCATCGGCTGCCGTCCGGCGGCGGAGCTGGACCCGAACGCGCGCATCCTGCACGTGATCCGCGCCGTGGACGGCCACCTCGGCAACCGCGCCCGGCCCCATCGCGCCTCCACCGACGCCAACATCCCGCTGTCGCTGGGGCGGGAGGCCATCTCCATCGGCGCCGGCGGCAGCGGCGGCGGCGCCCATACCTTGCAGGAGTGGTACGATCCGGCCGAGCGCGGTCTGGGATTGAAGCGCGTGCTGCTGGCCGTGCTGGCGCTCGCCGGCGTGAAATGAAGAAACCCTTTGCCACGGATTTGCACGGATTCGCGCGGATTTTTTCTTGTTTTCCTCTGCTTATCCTGTTTCTGGGTGGCGCTGTGAATGTTAGCGGCGCGGAGAAGACCACCTCGGCTGACACGATCTTTCTTCACGGCGACATCTACACCGGCACGGCGGGCAAGCGCGCGCAAGCCATGGCGGTGCGCGGCGAGCGCATTGTTGCCGTCGGCTCCGATGCTGAAATCCAAAAGCTCAAGGGCAAGCACACGCAAGTGGTCGACCTGGGCGGGCATTTCGTAATGCCGGGGTTTAATGACGCGCACGTGCATCTGGCCAACGCCGGGTTCGAGAAGCTTTACGTCAACCTGACCGGCGTGCATTCGCTGGCCGAGATGCAGGATCGCATTGTCGATGCCGCGAAGCGCACACCGGCGGGAGACTGGCTCACGGGACGCGGCTGGGACCACACCCTGTGGCCCGGAGAGAAGCTACCCACTCGTCAGGACCTCGACCCGGTCACCGGCGATCATCCCGCGATCTTTACGCGTGTGGACGGTCACATCGCGGTAGCGAATTCGGCGGCGCTGAAATTCGCCGGCATCACCGCTTCTACGCCAGATCCCGCCGGCGGCAGGATTGACCACGATGCGCACGGCGAGCCCACCGGCATTCTGCGGGAAACGGTGAAAGACGATCTGCTCGCCAGAATCCCTCCGCCCTCGCTAGCGCAACGACGCCGCGCGCTGGTGCTTGCCCTGGCCGATGCTGCTCGCTGGGGCATCACCTCCGCCCAGGATTATTCAACCTGGGAAGACTTCCTGGTGCTTGAGGACCTCGAGCGGGAAGGCAAGCTCATCGTGCGCATTGCCGAATGGCTGCCGTTCAACGACTCGCTCAGCTTATTGGATCTGCACCACTCGCATCACCCGGAAACTGATCCCTGGCTGCACACCACCATGCTGAAGGGCTTCATGGATGGCTCGCTGGGATCGCGCACCGCAGCGATGCTGGCCCCCTATGCGGATGATCCCGGCAACACCGGCCTTTCGCGATACGACCAGGCGAAGCTGAACCAGATGGCGGTCGAACGGGTGCGGGCGGGCTTCCAGCTTGGGTTTCACGCCATCGGCGACCGCGCCGTGCAGATGGCGCTCGATGCTTTCGCCGAGGCCGAGCGCGATGCCCGCAAGCGCGGCCAAGTCCCAGCCCAGGGCTTCCGCTTCCGCGTCGAGCACGCGCAGGTCACCACGCCCGAGCAGGTAAAACGCTTTCACGAGCTGGGGGTGATTGCCTCCATGCAGCCCAATCACTTGCTGACCGACATGCGCTGGGTGGAATCGCGCCTGGGCAAAGAACGACTCGCCCACTCCTATGCCTGGAAGGAATTCCTGGATGCCGGAGTTCCGCTCGCCTTCGGGACTGACTATCCCGTCGAGCCCATCACGCCGTTCCGCGGCTTGTACGCGGCGGTCACGCGCCGCAGCGAGGACGGCCAGCAGGAGTACTTCCCCGACCAGAGGCTGACCATCGAACAGGCCACCGCCGCCTACACCGCGGGTTCGGCATACGCCGAATTCGCCGAGCACTACAAGGGATTACTCCAGCCCGGCATGCTGGCCGATCTCGTGGTGCTCGACCGGGACATCACGCGCGTCGAACCCGCCGCAATTCTCAAAACACAAGTGTTGCGAACCATCGTCGGAGGCAGGACCGTTTATGAATCGGGTGATCGGGTCATCGGCTCATCGGGTCATTGATTCGCGAGGCCATCGCGCCTCCACAATCACCCGATCACCCGATGACCCGATGTCCCGATCCGTACCCAGACTGCGCCTCTGCTAATCTAACCACCCCGTGTCCAGATCTCTCAAAGCCCATCTGCTGCTGGTGCTGGTGACGTTCGTCTGGGGGGTGACCTTCGTCCAGATCAAGGACGCGCTCAACGACGTCTCGCCGCTGCTGTTCAACGCGGTGCGCATGGCCGTGGCGGCAACGGCCCTGCTGCTGATCTTCCGCCGACACCTGCGCATGACCGCGGCCGCGCTGCGCACCGGCCTCTGGATGGGAACGCTATTGTGGATGGGGTACGAATTCCAGACCACCGGCCTGGTTTACACCACGCCTTCCAAGTCGGCGTTCCTCACCGGAGTGTCGGTGGTGCTGGTGCCGCTTTTTCTGGCGCTGATCTGGCGCCGGCACATCAACCGCTGGACCGCGCTCGGCGTGCTGGCCGCCTTGATCGGCCTGTACCTGCTCACCGTCCCCAACGCTGGCTCCGGCGGCCTGTTCTCCGGGATCAACAAGGGCGACGCGCTCACCCTGGGCTGCGCCATGACCTTCGGCTTCCAGATTATCTTCATGGGCCGCGCGATGCGCTCGCATCCCTTTGAGCAGATCGCGACCTTGCAGGCTTGCGTCGCGGCTGTGCTGATGGCCGTCAGCGTTCCGCTGCTGGAGAAGCCGCACGTGGTCTGGTCGCCGCGGGTGGTGATCGCGATCCTGGTCACCGGTCTGCTGGCGACGGCTGCCGCCTTCACTATCCAAGCCTGGGCCCAGCAGTTCACACCCCCCACCCACACCGCGCTGATTTTCGTTCTCGAGCCGGTGTTCGCCTGGGCCAGCTCCTACCTGTTGCTGGGAGAGCGCCTGGGGAGGCGCGCCGGCCTGGGCGCGATCCTGATTGTCGCCGGGGTGCTCGTGTCGGAACTGAAGGGTAGCGCCAGCCAGCCCAGCGAAGAACTAGGTAACGGGGCGGGAGTTACGATCGGCAGAGAAGAAGCTGGGTAACGCTTTGCCGTGAGTTGCATCTAATGTTACTGGTACTTCTGTACATGTCCATTCCAGGGAAACACCACCCTGCAAGGTATAATCGGACACCGCCGGAGGGAAAGTAATGGATCCGCGTGTAAACGGTCTTGTAGAAAAAATGAAGAGTCGCCGCGTGAGCTCAACTTTGTTGGTGGTGCTTACGCTGGCGGTGGGCATTCTGATCGGCAGCGTCATCTCCACCGGGGTGAAGGGGAAAGAAGCGCAGAAGCCGGGGGAGACGGCCACGCCTTTGGCCGTGCCGCCGCTGCAGCAGGGTTCCCCCTCTGCCTTTGCCCAGATCGCCAAGCAGATCGAGCCGTCGGTGGTGAACATCAACACCGAATCCCAGGTCAAGCCGCGGAAGCGGCGCGGGCTGCCCCAGGGACACCCGGGCGGGCAGGGCAACGATCAGGACAATCCCTTCCAGGATTTCTTCGACCGCTTCTTCGGCGGAGACCAGGGGGAAGCGCCCGAGGGCTCCAGGGAGCGTTCGCTGGGCTCGGGCGTGATCGCCGATGCCAAGGGATTCATCGTGACCAATGAACACGTGGTGGAGAAAGCCGACCGCATCCGCGTGCAGCTCAAGAGCGATCCTCCGGGCGTACTGCACGACGCCAAGGTTGTCGGCGCCGATAAGGAGACCGATCTGGCCGTGATCAAGATCGAAGTCAGCCAGCCTCTGCCGGCCGCCAAGTTCGGCAATTCCGAAGGCATGCAGGTGGGCGACTGGGTCCTGGCCGTGGGCAGTCCCTTCGGGCTGGAAGAGACGGTCACCGCCGGCATCGTCTCCGCCAAGGGACGCAATATCGTGCCCCAGCGCCAGTTCCAATCCTTTATCCAGACCGACGCCGCCATCAATCCCGGCAACTCCGGCGGACCGCTGGTCAACATGGCCGGCGAGGTGATTGGAATCAATACCGCCATCTTCACCCAGTCCCAGGGATACCAGGGTGTTGGCTTCGCCCTGCCTTCCAATACCGTGGTCAAGGTTTACAACCAGTTGACCGGCTCCGATCACAAGGTGGTGCGGGGTTCTATCGGCGTGCTGTTCAACGCCGAACCCAACCCGGCCCTGGCGCGCGTGTACGGAGTGCAAGGCGGCGTGATCATCGCGGAAGTCACCCCCGGCGGCCCGGCGGAGAAGGCCGGCCTGAAGGTGGGTGATGCCATCACCGCGGTGGACGGCAAGTCGGTGCAGAACGGCGACGAACTGGTGGGCGATATCTCCGGCCAGCGGCCCGGCAGCCAACACACCCTGACTTACTTCCGGAACGGCAAGGAAGGCAAAGCCACCGTAACCATCGCCGACCGCGCCAAGCTCTTTGCCGCGCGCACGGGTGAGGACGAGGGCGGAGGCGAAGAGGAGCAGCCGCAGGAAAGCAAGCTGGGGCTGAACGTGCGTGCCATCTCTCCCGACATCGCTGACCGGCTCGGCATTCCTGCCGGCAAAGGCGTGATTGTGCAGGACGTACGGTCGGGCTCGTTCGGCGAGGACGTAGGCCTGAGCCGCAGCGATGTTATTCTTGAAGTTAATAAGCAGACAGTGAATAACGAGGACGACTTCAAGAAGGTGCAATCCCAGCTCAAAAGCGGCCAGGATGTGGTCTTTCTGGTGCGCCAGGGGCGGGGTAGGAACGCCGGTACCATCTTCCTGGCCGGTACCCTTCCGTAACCCTCCGGGGTCGATTTTTAGGCTGGCGCTGCGGCATCAAAATGGCTATTATGCCGCAGCGCTGGACTCCAGCCCGTGGAATCCAGTGTTGACAACGCCACTAATGCGGTGAGAGGGTCGCGCGCGCTTCGTCGGCCTCTCCCGAGGTGTCTATTTGAGGAAACACATGGTTTTCCACAAGCCGCTGGCCTGTGTCGGCATCCTGCTTCTGGGTGCTGGCGTTGTCGGCGCCACAACCCGGCCCGCTCAGCCTAAGACCACATCCCAACGGAAGTCCTCCGCGGTTTCGTCGCGCAAGCAAAACGCTCATCTGGCCACGGTTTCCGCCAAGTCTTCCAAAAAAACCCAGAAGGTTAAGGGACAGCAGGTGATCGACGGCGACCGCGCCCGCCAGATCCAGACTGCCCTGACCCGCGAAGGCTACATGAAGGGCGAGCCCAGCGGCGTCTGGGACGAGCCCACCAAGGACGCCATGACCCGCTACCAGGCCGACCACGGCTGGCAGACCAAGACGCTTCCCGATTCGCGGGCGCTGATCCAGCTCGGGCTGGGTCCCAGTCACAAGGACGCCATCAACGCGCAGGCAGTGTCGGCCAACCTGCCGCCGCAGGCGCAGCCGGTCAAGAATTCTGCCGTGTCAGAGAACCGGCAGTAATCGCTTCATGGTTACCAACGCGGCCTGCGGGCCGCGTTTTTTATTGGCTACGCCGATTCCAGTTGCTCGTTAGTTAGGCGGAGCGGCGATGCCCAGGAAAACCAGCACGGCACGATTCAGCCGCACCATGTCCTCGTCCGCAAGCCGGCCGACACGCGCGCCGACCTTCGCCTTCGCAACGGTGGTGATCTTGTCCACCATCAATCGGCAGACAGCGCGCAGGCCGTTGCCCTGGCTTGGCTCGATGGGCAACCGAAACAGAGGAGCATCGGTTGGGTCGGTCGTGAACGCGCACACCGTAAGCGAATTCGTCATGTCGAAACGGTCGTCTTGAAGAATTACAACCGGACGGGGCTTCCCCGCGTAATCCTTACCGCCGGCGACCGTCCAAATTTCGCCCCGCTTCACTTCACGCCCCAATCCGAGACCGCGTCGATGAAGTGCTGGTCCTGCTTGGCGTGAGGACTCCTGGCGACGGCGAGGGACTGCCGGTGCGCCTCGGCCGCAAAAGCCGGCGACCGCATGTCGGGCACCCAAATCTGGATAGGCCGCAAGCCCTGTTGGCGCAGCCGCTTGCGATGCGCTCTGACCTTGTCCCGAGACGACCTGGATGGAGTCCGTGCTCCCATTTCCACCTCCGCGGATGGTTACATGTAACCTATCACAACTCCCAGCTCAGCGGAAGTCTTCACCAGATCGTGCGAAGCGCTCTGGCGCGACGGATCTCCCGGTCCGCTGTGAGCAGAGGCAGCCCTTCGACCAGTGCGGTGGCGGCAATAATCCGGTCCGCGGGATCTTTGGGATAAGCCGCCGGAAGTCCCAGAGCGCGCACGCAGGCGCGGCCACTGATCGGCAGGACCACGAACCGGGCTTCGACTTCTCCCAGGAAGGATTCCAGGCTGATATCGAGGCGGAGGCGCCCCTTGCTGGCGAGGGTGGTCAGCTCCAACAGCGTGATGTCGGAGATCGCCAAGCCTTCCCCATCCTTCCGCGCACCATCAATGGCTGCTCTTGCGTTCTTTGAGAGCCGGCTTGGATCGGACGCCAGCCAGACGACAATGTGCGTGTCAACCAGAATCACTTCAGATTGCCCCATTCCTCGGGGGAAAGCGCGGGCGAAATGATGTCGCCCGTAATGGCAATCTTGCCGGCAAGGAAGCCGTAAATATCGTCCGTGTCCTCGTTGGCGGGAACCAGCTTGGCCACGGGTTTGCCGTGTTTGGTGATTAAAACGGTCTCCCGCTTGGCCTGGACTTCATCCATCACCGCAAGACAATGGACCTTAAACGAACCTGCTGCCATCTTCTTCATGTGAGCTACGCGCCTTCGACCATGGTCATTATACCATGGTCTTACCTGGGAAGTTAGCCATCAGCCCGCCCCAAGCATGAGGACGGAACCGTGCCGGCAACTATCGTGGATGTGGATAGCATCCAACTACTTGGTGTGAAATCTCCCGCCCAGTTCCACACGCAGCCGCAGTTCAGTCAGGCGCCGGTGGTGCAATATGAACAAAAGCCTTTTTGTAATCAACGCAATACTCGGTTTGCTTCTCTGCGCGTCCGTCACCAAGAACGTTGTGGCTGGGGAAACTCCGGCTGCAACAGGGGTGCCAGCACACATGCTGGTGACGGTCGAAGCTCGCCATGGTTCCAACGTCCCGGTCATTAACCGCGAAGATGTGATGGTCTACGAAGGGCGTGACCGCGACCACGTGATCGATTGGGTTCCCGCCCAGGGAGACCATGCCGGGCTCGAACTCTTCGTTCTGCTCGACGATGGGTCTAACATCAGTCTCGGTTCACAACTGGAGGACGTTCGCCAGTTCGTCCTCTCCCAGCCGGCGTCAACCAAGGTTGGAATCGCCTACATGCAAAACGGCAGCGCACGCATAGAGCAGAACCTAACCAGCGATCCAGCTCTAGCTGCGAAAGCCCTGCGCCTTCCTATGGGAATTAGCGGCATCAACGCCAGTCCATATTTTTCTCTGAGCGATCTGGTCAAACACTGGCCGGAAACTGCCGCCCGTCGGGAGGTGCTGATGGTTTCCGACGGAATTGATCGGTACTACGGAGTTGGCGATCTGTCAGACCCGTATCTCGCCGCGGCCATCGAAGATGCTCAGCGCGCCGGCATCGCCGTTTTTGCGATTTATACACCCGGTGTAGGCCACTACGGTCATAGCTACTGGCTGACGTACTGGGGCCAGATCTACCTCGCCAAGGTAGCGGAGGAGACCGGAGGTGAATCGTATTACATTGGTTTTAATGGCCCGCCGGTAAGCTTCATTCCCTACCTGGACGATTTGTCGCATCGCTTGACCCACCAATATCTCCTGACATTTGCCGCCAAACCACAGAAGAAAGCAGGGTTGCAGCGAGTCAAGCTCACCACCGAAGTACCCAATGCGGAGCTGGTTTCGGCGGACAGAGTTTTCGTCCCGGCCGCAACACCCTAAAGATTATCGCGCCTTTTCTTGACTCCAGCAGGACTAACGCCGCATCTGTTCCCCGGACTCTCCCGCCGCCGCCCATGCGGTGTATCACAAAACGAACTCTAGGGTGCCCTACCCTTGGCCGCTTTTGCCAAGGGTGGGGCTGTTCCCATCCTTTGCCGTTTTCGCGCTGTCCACTCGGACTCGATCTCGACGATCCCTTCTTCGCCGTAGAGATAATGTCGGAAACTGCTCCACGGCCAGTCCTCTGGCCCCTCTGCCAGTCCGCGCTTCACCGGATTGCGGTGCATGTAGCGCAGCTTCTCGATCCGCTTGCGTTCGCTCCAGACGTTGAAATCGTAGTAGCGGCGCTGCCAGAAATGCCTGTCGTCGAAGCCGAGCTTTCGAGCGGTCGTTTGCTTCAGTGATTGAATCATCGACGAAAGCGGCCCGCGCTCGGGTTCGTTCGCCAGCAGATGGACGTGTTCGGGCATGACGACGTATCCATACACACACGCCTCGAAGCGCACGCGCACTGTCTCCAACTGCCACTCAAACACCCGGCGCGCCTCGGGCGTGTTCAGCCGCCGCTGCCGCCGGTAACAGCTAAAGGTTATGAAATGAAGCTGGCGCGTCTGTTGGAAACGTCTGAGGCTCCAGGGCATGAGACGGAAAGGTAGAGCAAAGATCGAGAAAAACAAGGGGCCGAAAGACCCCACCCTTGGCAAAACCGGCCAAGGGTAGGGCACCCGCGCAGGGTCAAGAAGCTTACCAGTCTTTGGCCTTCATGTCCGTTGTGACTCTTCGTTCGTTCAACTCGATCGTTTCCAGAACACGCACCGTACTTCCATCATAAAATGACCACGACGCGTAGTGCATGTTTCCTTCGCCGGGCTGCTGCACGAACTTCTTTTCCGCTGGCTTCCCGTACTTCCTTTCCAACCTGCTGAATACCACGTCGAAGGGCTTGTCCGTCCACGTCGCGAATCCCTTGAGCCGCCTGTACCGGAAATCGGCGACGCAGTTGGTCCTGTATGTTCTGTCGCTTGGCAAGCACCGCATCTCGACCAGAATGCGACGTCCATAAACTGCCGCCAACAGAGCGTCGCATCCCGTTGCCGATATCTGCCTTCCGCCTTTGCACTCCTGGTTGTCCACATTAATGTGCTCTATCTTGGCAAACTCCTCCGGAGTTTCCCCTACGCGATGGCCGTTGACTTGCGGCAACGGCTGCGCCACCGCCGAGATGGCCCACACCAGAACCAGCAACATTTTGCCCGTCATGGTAGTTCTCCACTAAACGCTTTTCAATTCATGGCCGCTCGAAACGTGCGCTTTTGCGCTGTAGGCTTCATCCGTTTGGACACGGGTAGAAACGATGGAGACACTCGTGGTTACCAGCAGGCCGGGCTCGTACGTTGAGATGAGCCAAGGAATTATGAAAGCCCGGAATCCCTGGCCAGCCTGGTAAATGGGGTCAAAGTGGAACGAGGTGCCTGCCACGCTCAAGCTGACCGAGCTGACCCACCGTCCCTCATGCCGGTCCCAGACGGCTCCCGCGTAGCCTATGCCAGGTAATTGGGCCCCCACAATCGCGGTATGGGACACACGAGGGTCTGCCGTGTCAGCCCACGATAGTGAACCCCAAACGGGGAAAGGATCAAGCATCGTCTTGGCGAGCTCTGAACGGAGGTGCTGGATGTAGTGTCTATATGTTTCCGCCAAGTCAGTGCGCTGAAGGAATAGTACAAGCTGAGGCTCACGACTGCTGAGACCGGGAACGGCCTGAGCGATTTCCCGAATCCGATGAAGGGCGTCGATGAATGACCAGCACTGGGCAAGGGCAGGAACTAGGCTACTGTTATCCTCCGGAATGCGGGCACAGGTCGGATGAAGTGTGCAATACGCATGGGTAAGCATCTTGAAGGAGAAGTGCAGCCCATCGAAGCACTTGAGTAGCCGGGGATCATTGGATGCGTGCATGAATCAAGCCTAACACCGGGATCTACCCGCTACGTCATGTTTCCGCCCGCCCCGCTCGTACCCAAGAGTTTCCCTTCCCGGACAAGCTGCTCTTGTCTGGAGCACCCGAGAGCCGTCAAAACAGAATCTGGCCCACCCGCCAATTTCGTTTGACGCAAACCACGAGTGGATATAAAATATGTTTACATGTTATCTTAAAGATAATACATCTTGAAGCCTGCCCTTTGACAATTTCGCGCGAAAACTCCACCTAACTCCTTTGCGGAACTGTTCTTGCGGGTAAGTCCT
>Ga0116217_10002597_pt1 | contig 16747 bp, 12 predicted proteins | sample Sb_taG_6_FD_89697 | JGI IMG/M metagenome (GOLD analysis project Ga0116217, IMG submission 89697) | Peat soil microbial communities from Weissenstadt, Germany - Sb_50d_4_PS metaG | ecosystem: Environmental > Terrestrial > Soil > Wetlands > Peat | place: Germany: Weissenstadt | collected 2010-09-21 | reverse complement strand
GACCGGCAAGACCTACACGATCGCGGCGCTGACCGCGCGCTACGTCGCCGAGGGAACTCCGCTCGACCGGCTGCTGCTCATCACGTTCACGCGGATGGCGACCGGCGAGCTTCGGGACCGCGTCCGCGAGCGGCTCGTCGGGTGCGAGCAGGCGCTGTCCGGGATCCTCGCGGGCGCGTCCGACACGTACGCCGATCCCGTCGTGACCCTGCTCGCGTCCGGCTCGCCCGACGATCTCCGCGTCCGGCGCGACCGGCTCGCCCGCGCGGTGGCCGACTTCGACGCCGCCACGATCGCGACCACGCACGGCTTCTGCCAGGAGGTGCTGGCCGAGCTCGGGACGGTCGGCGACCTGGACCGCGAGACCGCGTTCGTCGAGGACGTCTCCGAGCTGCTCGAGCAGGCGCTCGACGACCTGTACGTCCGCCGGTTTCACCGGCGTGGGGGGGTGGGCGGGGTCCCAATCAAGCGCGCCGAGGCGCTCAAGATCGCCCGGGCGGCGGTGGACAACCCGATGGCCGAGCTCGAGCCGCGCGACGAGCCGACCGACAGCACCGCGGCCATGCGCTACCGCCTGGCCAGGGCCGTCCGCGAAGAGCTCGAGCAGCGCAAGCGGCGGCTCGCGATCATGACCTACGACGACCTGCTCACGCGGTTGAACGACACGCTCGCAGGCCCGAGTGGCCCGGACGCGCGCGCTCGGCTCAGCTCCCGGTTCGACGTTGTGCTCGTCGACGAGTTCCAGGACACCGACCCGATCCAGTGGCAGATCCTCGATCGCGCGTTCGCGGCCGGCGGGGTGACGCTCGTGCTCGTCGCCGACCCCAAGCAGGCGATCTACGCGTTCCGGGGCGCCGACGTCTACGCGTACCTGGAGGCCGCGAAAATCGCCCAGAGCCGCGCCACCCTCCGCGTGAACCGCCGCGCCGACCAGACGCTGATCGACGCGTACGACGCGCTGTTCGCCGGCGCCAAGCTCGGTCACCAGGGGATCGTGTACCGCCAGGTCCGGGCCACGCCGGCGCACCACGCCCCCCGGTTGACCGGCGCTCCGAGCGACGCCGCGCTGCGCGTGCGCGTCGTGCTGCGCAAGGAGCCGACGATCGAGCTGACCTACAACGGGTTCGCCGCCACCGACTCCGCTCGCGAGCACATCGCGCGCGACCTCGCAGCCGACGTCGTGGGGTTGCTGTCTTCGGGCGCGACGATCGAGCACCGCCGGCCGGACGGGACGCCGGGCCGGAACGAGCCGATCTGCCCGCGGCACATCGCGGTGCTCGTCCGCACGCACGCCACCGCGGACCTGGTCCGCGAAGAGCTTGACGCCGCGAACGTGCCGGCGGTCATCAACGGCGCCGGCAGCGTGTTCACGACCAGATCCGCCCGCGACTGGCTGGCCCTGCTGGAAGCCATCGAGCGGCCCGCGTCGCCGGTTCGGGCTAGGACTGCTGCTTTAACTCCTTTTCTGGGGTGGCGGGCCGGGCGGATCGCCATTGCCCGGGACGAGGAGTGGGAGGAGGTCCACCGCCGCCTTCACCGCTGGAGCCGGATCCTCCGCGATCGCGGCGTCGCCGCGCTGCTCGAGGCGATCACGGTCGGTGAGGACCTGGCCGCTCGCGTGCTCTCCTCCGGCGACGGCGAGCGCCGGTTGACCGACGTACGCCACCTCGCGCAGCTGCTGCATCAGGCCGCGAGCACCGAGCGGCTCGGGGTCACCGCGCTCCGCGGCTGGCTCGCCGAGCGCGTCGCCGATGCCGATCGCGACGAGGGGGAGGAGGAGCGCGCGCGGCGGCTCGAGTCCGACGCGGAGGCGGTCCAGGTGCTCACGATCCATCGCAGCAAGGGCCTCGAGTTCCCGGTCGTGTACTGCCCGTTCCTGTGGGACCCGACCTGGATCCGGTCCAAGGAGCCCGTGGCGTTCCACGACCCGGCGACCGGCTACAAGCACACGGTCGACGTCGGGCTGGAGGGGCGGACGTTCAAGCGGCACTCCGATCAGTACGTGATCGAGCAGCGCGGGGAGGACCTGCGGCTCGCGTACGTCGCGCTCACGCGCGCCAAGCACCAGGCGGTGATCTGGTGGGCCGGCACCAGGTACAGCTGCAACTCGCCGCTCGCGCGCCTGCTGTTCGCAAAGGACGCGGACGGGGTTGTCAGGGCGTTCGGTGACTCGACCCCGACCGACGCGACCGTCGTCGAGCGATTTCGCGAGCTGGCCGCGCAGGCGCCCGGGCGGATCAGCGTCGAGCGCTCGACGCTCGGGATGCCGGCCGCGTGGAGCCCGCCGGTCGACGCGCCTGCCGAGCTCGAGGCGGCCCGGTTCGACCGCCGCCTTGACCTCTGGTGGCGGCGGACCTCATACAGCGACATCACCGCCGAAGCGCACGACCCGCTGGTCGCGAGCGAGCCCGAACGGCCGGTCCTGAGCGACGAGCCCGAGACGCCCACACCAGTGCTGGTCGGCGGCGTCGTACCACGGCCGGAGCTCGAGCGCGAGTCGCCGCTCGAGGCGGCTCCGGTCGGAGTCGACTTCGGAACCTTCGTCCACACCGTGCTCGAGGCGACGGACTTCGCCGCACCCGACCTCGATGCGGAGCTCGCCGAACGCGTCGCGGGCGCGCAGTCGCGCCGCGCGCTCGAGCTGGGCGATCCCGATCGGGTCGTCCAAGGTCTGCGGGCGGCGATCGAGACGCCGCTCGGGCCGGTCGTCGGCGGGATCCGGTTGCTGGACGTCGCCCGCGCGAACCGGCTCGACGAGCTCGAGTTCGAGCTGCCCCTGGCGGGCGGCGACGTGCCCTCCGGCCGGCTGACGCTGCACGCGATCGCGGCTGCGCTTCGTGAGCACCTGCCGGGCGGCGATCCGATGACCGGTTACGCCGCGCGGCTGGAGGACCCGGCGCTGCGGTCCCACGTGCGGGGCTTCCTCACCGGCAGCATCGATCTCGTGATCCGGCTCGACGGGCCCCGATTCGCGATCGTCGACTACAAGACGAACTGGCTCGGCCCCGCCGGCGAGCCGCTGACGCTCGCCCACTACCAGCCCGAAGCGCTCGCGGCGGAGATGAGCCGCGCGCACTACGGGCTGCAGGCGCTGCTCTACACGGTCGCGCTGCACCGCTATCTGCGCTGGCGGATGTCCGGCTACGAGCCGGGCCGCCACCTCGCCGGCGTGCTGTATCTGTTTCTCCGCGGGATGGCCGGGGAGCCGGACGCGGGGGTGTTCGCGTGGCGGCCACCCGGTTCGCTTGTGGAATCGCTGAGCGACGTGCTTGATGGGAGCACGGGGTGAGCGCGCTCGCTGATCCATTCGAGCCACGGCGGGCCACGGGCGCCACCGGGCTGTTGCGCGAGTTCAACGAGATCGGGGTCCTGTCGGCGGCGGACGTGCACGTCGCCGCTCGGCTCGGCGAGCTGGTGGGCGAGGACAGCGAGGCCGTGAGGCTCGCGGTGGCGCTCGCGGTGCGCGGCCCGCGGCTCGGCCACGTGTTCGTCGACCTGGCCACGATTCGCGACACCGCGAGCGTCGAGTCGGACGAGCCGGTCGACCTGTCGGAGCTGCCCTGGCCCGAAACCGACGAGTGGATACGAGCGCTCGGGGACAGCGACCTCGTTGCCTGCGGTGAGGACGATGCGCCGAGGCCGCTGCGACTGCTCGGCACTCGCCTCTACCTCGACCGCTACTGGCGCGACGAGTGCGCGGTCGCCGCCGACCTGAACAAGCTGAAGGCGAGCGGCCGGCTCGAGGTGATCGCCGGCGGCCCCGGTACCGGGAAGACCACGCGAGTCGCTCGGACGGTCGCGGAGCTGATCGAGCAGGCCGCTGCACCCGGTCCACACCCACCACGGCCGCCGCTGGTGGCGCTGGCGGCGCCGACCGGCAAAGCGGCCGCGCGACTCCAGGAGGCAGTCCACGACGTTACCGCTCAGCTCCCGGTTGGCGAGTCGGTACGAGAGCTCCTGATGGCCCTGCGCGCATCGACCCTGCACCGGCTGCTGGGGTGGCGGCCCGGGAGCCACAGCCGGTTCGCGCACGACCGCGGCAACCGCCTGCCGCACGACGTCGTGATCGTCGACGAGACCTCGATGGTGTCGCTGTCGCTGATGGCGCGACTGGTCGAAGCGGTGCGTCCCGAGGCGCGGTTGATCCTGGTCGGCGACCCCGGACAGCTCACATCGATCGAGGCCGGCGTCGTCCTCGGCGACATCGTTGATTCCGGTTCCCACCCCCCCGGCGAGGGCATCGTCGTGCTCGAGCGCGTTCACCGCTACGGCGGCGGCATCGCCAAGGTCGCCGAGGCGATCCGCCACGGCGACGCCGACGGGACCGTGGCGGCGCTGGGGGCGGCGCCGGGCGAGGTCACCTGGCTCCCGTTGGACGTCCACGAGACCGAAGGCGGCGTGGAGTTGGTCCGCGACCGGGCGCTCGCTGCGGGGCTCGAGGTGGCCCGCGCGGCCCGCGAGGGAGCGGCCCTGGAGGCGCTCGCGGCGCTCGGGCGGTTCCGGCTCCTGTGCGCCCACCGGCGCGGCCCATACGGAGTGAGCGATTGGACCTCTCGGATCCAGGGCTGGCTAGCTGCAGACATCGAAGACATCGAGCAGCGCGACTACGTCGGCCGCCCTTTGCTGGTGACCGAGAACGACTACGAGCTCGGGCTGTACAACGGCGATACCGGCGTGATCGTCGAAGGCGCAGGGGAGCGTCCGTCGGCCGCGTTCGAGCGCGGTGGCGAGGTGCTCCGGTTCAGTCCGCTACGGCTCGGCGCGGTCGAAACCGCCTACGCGATGACGATCCACAAGAGCCAGGGCTCGCAGTTCGACACTGCGGCCGTGCTATTGCCGGCGGCGAGCTCCCGCATCCTCACCCGCGAGCTTCTGTACACGGCGGTCACCCGCGCTCGCCGGGAGCTGATCCTGGTCGGGACCGAGGCGGCCGTGCGGCAGGCGGTCGCGCGCCCGGTGGCGCGGGCCTCGGGGCTGCGCGAGCGGCTACGGGGTTGAGCTACGTCCTAGGCGCGGCCCCGCCGCCCCTGACAGACCGGGGCGACGGGTCCGCGGCTCACCCAGGGCCCCCCTGGGCCTGGTTCCCCCGAACCAGCTCTAACGCCCCGATGCGGCCACCGGCTTGTCTATGCGTACCGTCGTACTGGAATGCGTTGAATCGGGACGCCCGTCGGTGTAAGTGTGCGGAGGGGCATCCGGCCGAACGAGGTACATGGTTGCCAACGGGCCCTGGCCGAGCCGGGTGACCAGCTCGTAACGATCGACGCGCCGCGGGGTGATCGCGCGGGATTCTGGTGTACTGACCATCCCCGCGGGCTCTTGCGTCGTATTCCTGTACCAACTGTCCATCTGATGTACAGAGCGTTGGCCCGCTCTCCTGATACGTCGGCTCGACCATGCTCATGAGCGCGCCGAGCGCGTCTCGATATGGGAGGAGCGTGCCTGCGGCCCTGATACTTGTGCTCCGTTCGACGCCTCGAGCAGCTGGGCACGCCAGCGCGCAAGCTGGGCGCGCTGGCACTCGGGGCAGGTGCCGACACGTCGGGTGTGGCCACAGCGGGTCATTCGCACACAGCCTCGTATCTCTCGAGGAGCGTCTCGCGACAGGGCCCGGTCAGGCGCCATAGGCGCTGCAGGTCACGCGCCGCCGCCTCTTCGCGCTCGAGCGCCGCTCGGTAGGCGAGATACGCGCCCGTGCTCAGGTCGCCGGGTGCCCGGAACCAGCCATGGAGCGTGCTCTCGCATTCGCTCTCGGCGCTGAACCAGGCCAGGTAGGCATCGTCAAGTAGGCGAACCCCTATCGCTGCGAGTTCGGTTTGTGCGTTGTCGATCATCTCGTTGGCGTGTGTTCCAACGCGCGCGGCCCCGTTGGCTGGCCCTGGACCAGCCGGGCCGCGCGCGTCACAACAGTTAGAGCACCGGACCGTGTGCCTGATACGCGAGTCGGATGGTTCAGCCGATCCAGGTGCTCGAATGGCAAAAGCCAGGTCGCCCGTGAGACATCGGCGGCGTCGGAGTCACGCAGGCGGTGGGCGCGAGCGATAGCCCAGATCACGTTCCCGAACTCGTGGACGAAGCCGTTCCATGCATGCAGGTCACCCTGGCGCGCGGCACCGACCAGGTCGCTGGCCCGCTCTGCGGACAGCCGCTGGCGCGCGGGACGCGGCTTAGTTGGAGGGTCGAGCGTGGCGGTCATCGGACTCCCGGGCGGTTGGTGGCGAGGAGGCAAAGATGCGAGAAGCCGGCCAACGCGCGGTCACAAGCGCTCACCGTCCGCTCACTGCCGCGGTGCTGCCCTGTTACCTTTTCTGCGTGGGGCCGGTCCTTGAGCTGGGGTTGCTCGGACCTTTTGAGGTTCGGATCGAGCATGGCGCGCCTGTCGCGCTAGGCGGCGTAAGGCAGCGTGCCTTGCTTGCCGTGCTCGCTCTTCACGCCAATCAGGTCGTCTCGACCGACCGCCTGATCGACGAGCTCTGGGGTGAACATCCACCATCGACGGCCGTACACACGGTCCAGGTGTTCGTATCCCGATTGCGCGGCGCGCTGGGGCCAGCCGGGAAGCGTCTACTCACACGGCCACCTGGGTATGTCCTGGAACTGGGCGCCGATGAACTCGATGCGGCTCGCTGCGAGCGGCTCTACGACAGCGGGCGTTCGATGCTGGGCGCCGAAGACGCCGCCGGCGCTTTAGCGCTGCTTCAGACCGCTCAGATGTTGTGGCGGGGCCCTCCATTGGCCGACTTCACCTACGAGCCATTCGCGCAAGCCGCGATCGCCCGTCTCGAGGAGTTGAGGCTCAGCTGCCGTGAGGAGATAATCGACGCCGAACTCGCTCTGGGACGCCACCAGCAGTTGGTGCCGGAGTTGGAAGCCTTCGTGCGCGAGCGGCCGCTTCGTGAGCGGGCGCGAGGTCAGCTCATGCTCGCGCTCTACCGGTGCGGACGCCAAGCCGAGGCGCTCGAGAACTTCCGCCAGGCGCGGCAGCGGCTTATCGACGAGTTGGGCGTCGAGCCGGGCGTCGCCTTGCGAGAGCTACACGAGGCGATCCTGCGTCAGGACGCGATCCTGGAGCTCCCTACACTGCCGTCCGACAACGCAGGGGCGGAGCTCGACCAATCTGTTGCTCCACCACGCGAGCCGCCCGCTCCGCCGGTTCCACCCACGCGCGGCGACGGTGACTCGGGACTCCGAGTCGAGGCCGGTGCACCGCGTCCGGTGCGCAAGGCACGCAAGATCGTCACGGTCCTGTTCGCCGACCTAGTTGACTTCACAGGCCAGACGCGCCGGTTGGATCCTGAGGCCCTGCAGCGGCTGATTTCGCGGTACTTCAACGAGATGCGCGCCGTGTTGGAGCGTCACGGCGGGACGGTTGAGCTGTATCTTGGTGACGTGGTCATGGCCGTCTTCGGCGTTCCCGTTGTCCACGAAGATGACGCGGTACGCGCGGTGCGGGCTGCCGCCGGCATGCGCGATGCATTGCCCGATCTGAACCGAGAGCTCGAGCAAACGTGGGGTGTGCGGCTTGGCGTCCGCATCGGTGTGAACACCGGTGAGGTCATCGTGGGTGATCGGGCCCAGGGTCAGCCGTTGGCCGCCGGCGCGGCGGTCACCGTCGCGAAGCGGCTCCAGGAAGCTGCCGCAGCGGGCGAGATCCTGATCGGCCAGCCGACGTCCCAGCTTGTCACAGGTGCCGTGCAGGTCGAGCTCGCCGAACAGGGCAGCCGGGATCGTGCTGGGGCGATCGACGCGGTTCGCTTGGTGGACGTGCTTCCCGGCGCCCCCGGGCGTCCTCGTCGCTTCCACTCGCCGCTCGTGGGCCGCGGTCGCCAGCTCGAAGCGCTTTCGAGCGTGTTCTCCAACATCGCAGCCGACCGAGCCTGCCATCTCTACACCGTGCTCGGGTCAGCAGGTGTAGGGAAGTCGCGCCTGGGGCTTGAGTTCGTCGAACGGTTCGGTGACGGCGTCACCGTGCTGGCGGGGCGATGCCTGGCCTACGGCGACGGCATCACGTACTGGCCGCTTGCCGACGCGTTACGGGAGCTCGCAAGTTCAGGTGGTCGTGCAGTTGCAAAGCTGTCGGTCGACGCGATCGCCGAGCAAGTTGCCGCTGAGCCAAAGGCGCAGGTGATCGCCGAGCGTGTGGCTGCGGTCCTCGGGGTCGGTGCTCCGGTAGCGTGCGCGACGGAGGAGACGTTCTGGGCGATACGGAAGCTCCTCGAGGCACTCGCGAGCCGCCGGCCGCTCATTGTCGTGTTCGATGACTTGCAATGGGCAGAACCCACATTTCTCGATCTCATCGAGCACATTGCGGACTACTCGCGCGGGTCCCCGATCTTCATCCTCTGTATAGCGCGGCCCGAGCTTCTGGACGAGCGTCCGGGCTGGTCAGGCGGCAAGCTGAACGCCACCTGTGTGCTGCTGGAGCCACTTAGCTACGACGACTGCGCGGAGCTGATCGCCAACCTGCGAGGGCCGGTAGCACTGCCCTCCAAATCGGAGGCCCGGATTGCTGAGGCGGCCGAAGGTAATCCGCTGTTTGCCGAAGAGTTGCTGGCGATGGTCACGGACGAGGCGCGGCTCGGTCACAGGGGCCGCGAGCGGGCGTCGGACGACGCATCTCGCCTGTCCCTCCCGCCCACGATCCAGGCGCTGCTGAGCGCTCGGCTTGAGCTCTTGCCTGAGGACGAGCGCTCGCTCGTCGAGTTGGCCTCGGTAGAGGGCACCCAGTTTCACCGCGGCGCCCTCGACGAACTCGCTCCGGGTCGGTCCGAGGTGTCCCTCGATCGCAGCCTCAGCGCGCTCGTTCGCAGGGACCTGATCCGTCCAGATCGGGCGACGTTTGCCGGGGAGCAGGCTTTTCGATTTCGCCACGTACTCATCCGTGACGCCGCCTACGAGTCGCTGCAAAAGGACGCGCGGGCTGAGCTACACGAACGCTTCGCAGCCTGGATCGAGCGCACGGTGGGTAACGGGATACCTGAGTTCGAGGAGATCGTCGGGTACCACCTCGAGCTCGCCTATCAATATGTCCGGCTGCTTCGAGGCGCCGACGCCGACGCTCAAGCCCTGGCAGCCCGGGCATCGCGGCGGCTGGAATCCGCGGGGCGGAGAGCTCTGCGTCGAAGCGATCTTCCCGCGGCGATTGGCCTGCTCGAACGGGCGGCCGCGCTGCCTGTCGACGACGATCCGCTCCGCCCGACCCTCCTCGTCGATCTTGCGGCCACGCTGATCGAGGCAGGCAAGCTCACGAGGGCTAAATCGGTGCTCGTCGAAGCTGTGGGATTGGCGGCCGCACAGCAAGACGCGCGCGTATCCGCACATGTCGAAGTCCAGCGCCAATTCCTGCAGCTCGAGGAGGTCACCGGGCAAGGGACGAACGAGGCGAAGCGAGTCGTCGAGCTCGTGCTTCCCGTCTTCGAGACGGCGGGCGATCACCTCGGACTGTGCCGGGCGCTTCGCCTTCGGGCCCACCTGTACTGGATCGAAGCGCACGCAGCTGCGGCCGCCCGCGCATGGGAAGAGGCGGCCGAGCACGCCCGTGTTGCCGGAGCCGAACGGGAGCGCATCGAGCTTCTCACGTGGGTCGCGTCGTCACACTTCTTCGGCCCGACTCCAGTAGACGAGGCGATAAGCAGCTGCGAGCAGATCCGAGGCGAGGTCAGCGCCGACACTGCAGCCGAGGCCGCGACGCTGCATCCGCTGGCCGGACTGCACGCCATGCGCGGCCGCTTCGCGCTCGCCCGGGAGCTCCTGGCCACCAGTCGGGCGCTCCGCGCCGACATCGACCCGACACTCAACTCGGCCGTCTCGCATCCCAGGGCGGTCGTCGAGATGCTGGCCGGCGATCCAGCTGCCGCAGAGGCGTATCTAAAGGCGGACTCCGACACTCTTGACGACATGAACGATGAGGCGTTGCTCTCGACTACCGACGCGTTCCGCGCGCAGGCGCTTGTCGCGCAAGGACGCGACGAGGAAGCCGAGCACTACACGAGGCTGAGCGAGCAACGAGGCGCAACGAGCGATCTACTGACCCAAATAGTGTGGCGATCCGTACGCGCCCGCGTGCTCGCCAGGCGCGGGGACATCGAGCAGGCCGAGACGCTGGCCGGTCAAGCGGTGAGCCTGGGGGAGCAGACGGACTTCCTCAACACGCGCGCAGACGCGCTGCTCGACTTCGCGCACATCCTCCACCTGGCCGGCCGCACAGAGGTGGCCCGCGCGAGGGCCGCAGAAGCCCTCGATCTCTACCAACAGAAAGGAAACTCGGTTGCCGCCGTGAGCGCTAGTTCGTTCCTCGATCAGGTGAGCGACGATGTCACCACACGCGGTGATTCGTCCGACACACTCGCCGCAGGTCCCATCGTTCGGGATTAGTCAACGACTCGCATAGGGGTAATCAATGCCACACGGATCAAATATCAACTCGGTTGAGTTAGCTCCTCAGGGCGGTCAGGTCACAATCACTGGCACGGTAGACGTCCCAGAGGATTACACCATCGGGCTGCTACACGTTTGGCTTGCCCAGCCCGGGGCCCCTGGCCGGGACGGGGTTGGTGTTGCCATCGATTGCCTTGCGACGGGCGGGCCCGCTGAGTTCGCGCCCGACCGTAAGACATTTCGACTAACCGTCTCCCAGAGCGAGCCCCCCAATGGCGTCGTTGGCGGACCGTTCTTTCAGGGGCCGGCGACCGTATCAGCGATAGCTGTCTTGTCACCGAACACAGACGGCAAGCCGGGCGTAGTGACACAAGTGCTCGAGTGGGGCCGTATCGCTATCCTGCCCGAGGATCCGGACCTCGTGGTGGCTGCCGCCTTCGATGCAGGCGCGGACGAACCGACGTAGCTCCGCAAGGTGAGCCGCCCTGGTCTTGGCTCTAACGCGCGCGACCCGGTCGGCTGCCCAGCGCTCTGTCCGGGCCGCGCGCGTCACAGCAGCTGCAGCAAGCGGTTTGCGTGGCTGATACACGACATACACCCCCGGCACGGTCGCCACCGGCGTAGGATTCACCTTCGGGCACGGACTGCCTCGGAGCGATCAACGAGGAGGACTCTGTAATGGCAGAGCGTGTGGAGATCCCGGGCAGTGGACGAGAGGCTGATCCGCGGCACCAGCCGGTTGGCGAGGTGGATCGCGACAAGCAGATCGATGTGACGGTGTACCTGCGACCGTCGGGATCGCTCGACTGGGTCGATCAGGAAGCGGGTCGCGCCCCGTCGCGGCGGCGGACAATGTCGCGGGAGGAGCTTGCCGAGTCGACCGGCGCGAGCGATGAGGACATTGCCGCCGTGCGGTCGTTCGCCGGCAAGTACGGACTCGAGGTGACCGCCGTCGACAAAGGACGCCGAGCCGTGTCGTTGCGCGGCACAGTGCAGGCGGTTGCGGAGGCGTTCGGGGCGCAGGGCCTTCAGCTGTTCGAGCACCCAACCGAAGGGCGTTACCGCGGACGGAGCGGGCCTCTGACCGTTCCGAGCGAACTCGGGGACGTGATCACGGGCGTATTCGGGATCGACGACCGGCCGCAGGCTCGGGCGCACCTGCGCCGGAGCAGCGGCGCGGCCGCTGCCCAGTCGTATACGCCGCTCCAGGTCGCGGCCGCGTACAACTTCCCCTCCGGGACCAACGGCTCGGGGCAGACGGCGGCGATCCTCGAGCTAGGGGGTGGGTTCAGTCAGACCGATCTCGACAGCTACTTCAAGAGCCTCGGGCTGACGTCGCCGAGCGTAAGCGCGGTCAGCGTCGATGGGGGCACCAACTCTCCCGGCACCGATCCGAACGCCGACGGGGAAGTGATGCTGGACATCGAGGTGTTGGGCTCCGTCGCCCCGGGTGGCAAGATCGTCGTCTACTTCGCGCCCAACACCGACCAGGGCTTCATAGACGCGCTCTCGACCGCCGTGCACGACGCCACGAATAAGCCGTCGGTCGTCTCGATCAGCTGGGGCGGTCCCGAGGACTCCTGGACCCAGCAGGCGCGGACCCAGATGGAACAGATCCTCACCGAAGGAGCCGCGGCGGGCGTGACGGTCACCGTGGCGTCGGGTGACAGCGGCTCGACCGACGGGGTAACCGACGGCAAGCAGCACGTTGACTTTCCAGCCTCGGCGCCACACGCCCTCGGTTGTGGCGGCACGACGCTGAGGATCGAGAACGGCAAGATCGCGAATGAGACCGTCTGGAACGAGCTTCCCAACCACGGCGCCGGTGGCGGGGGCATCAGCATCGAGTTTGCGGTGCCCTCCTATCAGTCTGGGATCAAGATGCCGACCAATGTCGACACCGGCAAACCTGGCCGCGGCGTTCCCGATGTCGCCGGTGACGCCGATCCCGAGACCGGCTACTCGGTCCTCGTTGACGGAAATCAGCAGACAATCGGTGGCACGAGCGCGGTGGCGCCGCTCTGGGCCGGCTTGATCGTGCTGCTCAACGCATCGCTCGGCAAGCCAGTCGGGTTCCTCCAACCCCAGATCTACGCGGCTTCAGCCGCGAGCGGATTCCACGACATCACGCAGGGCAACAACGTCGGCTACAAAGCCGGGCCCGGCTGGGACGCGTGCACCGGCAACGGCTCGCCGGACGGCGCAGCGTTGCTCACCGCGCTGGGCGGGTAGTCGCCCGCTCCGCCGCCGCCCGCGGTCGGCTCTGGCTGTTGGGGTGACGGGGCGGCCAAGCTCTTGTTGCGGCTCCCGATCGCGGCGCAAAGCTCCGCGAGCGAGATGGGATCCGGCGGGGTTCTCCACATGCGCTCGGGCCTCTGTTAGCGGTCGCTCAGGAACTCGATGAGAGGGCCGTCAGCCCCGCCGACATGTTGGTCGCGACGGGATCGCCACAGTGCCACTCGACGTGGGAGGAACGAGGCGGCTTAGCTGATACGCCCGCGGCGTCTGACGCAGCGACCAGCTGGGTGCGCCACCGAGCGAGTTGAACCCGCTGGCACTCGGGGCAGGTGCCGACGTGGCGGGTGTGGCCGCAGGCGCTCATTCGATCACGCTCTCGTTGCCCTGAACGAAGTGGGTATGGCACGGTTCAGCGAAGTGCCACACCCGCTCGAGGCGACGCGCGGCCGCCTCTTCCCGGTCAAGTGCGATGCGGTAGGCGAAATACGCGCCCCGACGTTCCGCGTGGGTTCGCTGGAACCAGGCGCGGAGCGCCCGCTCGCATTCGCTCTCGGCGCTGAACCATGCCAGGTACGCGTCGTCGAGCAGGCGGACCCCGATCGCGGCGACTTCAGAAGTGGCGTTGTCGGTCATCTTTTCTCCCTTCGATTAGTCGATCATCAGGTTGAGCGTCTGCCCGCCGTCGAGCTGCTCTCGCAGCCGTGCGAGCGCGCGCTGCCGGGTTGGGCCGATGCTTCCGATCGGCATGTCCAGGGCGGCCGCGATTTCCTCGTACGGCGGGCGCGGATCGGCTGTCAACAGCCGAAGGAGCGCCTGGTCGGCTGCCCGGAGGCGAGAGAACGCTCCCCGCAGCGCATCGTTGCGTTCGGCGATGAGCAGCGCATGACCGGGTGGTGGCTCCGGTGACTCGTGCTCGGGACCGTCGTCACCGAAGGGGACGCACCGCCGGCTGCCGCGCAGGACACGCAGGCACTCGCGACGAGCGGTCGTCGCGAGCCAGGCTCCGACGCCCGCTGGGTTATTCAGTTTTTTGATGTGCTGGAGCAGCGCGAGCCACGTCGCCTGCGAGACGTCGGCGGCGTCGGCGTCGCCCAGGCGGTGGGCACGGGCGATCGCCCAGATCATGCTTTCGAACTCCTGAACTAGGCGATTCCAAGCGCTCTGGTCGCCCGTGCCGGCCGCATCGACGAGACCGGCGATCAATTCCGGCGAGAGACGCTCGCGTGGGCCGCGTGGCCTCGGTCCGGGCTTCTTCGGCGTGGCGGTCATCGTCATGTCCTCGGCTCAGTGGAGGACCGCGTCAGCGGTCGTCCACCCGGGCGACCGCCGGCGCCTGTCGTGGTTGGGGCGCGCGCGTGACGCGGCGCGATTTCCGCGGCTTCGCCGTCGCCTGGGGACGAGGGGCGGCGTCGCGACGAAGGTCGGCGATTCGTTCGATCGCGACCAGCTTCATGATGTGGGGATTGATGGTGGTCACCTGCGCTCCTCGGTGGTTGATCACGGGACGCAGGATCCGAGGTGGCGGTCACCGGCCGATCACAACCGGTCACCAATCGCTCACCAAGGCTTTGCATGTGGGCGGGACGACGGCTCGGGGCCCCGGGTGCGCGGGATCGGGCGCTCGGCCGAACGCCCGATCCCCGCCGGCCGGCGGAGCACCGTTTCGTCACCACTGTTGCCGTAACGCGCGCGATCCGCGTGGCTGCCCCCGGGTCCGTCTCGGGCCGCGTGCGTTACGTCGATCAGAGCTCGGCGGACGGCGGCTGATACATCGAGGCTGCGGGATCTACGAGCTCAGCCGAACTCGACGCCCTGGGCCTCGGGGTCGCCGTCGTCTGGTCTTGACAATGTTGGAACGACTGCGTCTTGTTCTGTAACAGGGGCTGACGTGACGCTGCTGGGGTGGCGCACGGACGGACGTGGGAGGTCGAGTTCACACCCGAGGCAGAGCGGTGGCTTAGGGGCTTGGGAGCCAAGGAGTCGAATCAGATTGCGGCGTCCATCGATGAGCTGCGACGATGGGGCCGATGCTCGGTCGGCCGTGCGCTGACGCAATCGCCGGTTCGCGCCATCGCAACATGAAGGAGTTGCGTTCTGCGGGAGGTCACCTGCGGGCTTTGTTCGCGTTCGATCCCCGCCGGCGCGCGGTCATCCTGATGGGCGGTGACAAGACCAACGACTGGAGGGGGTGGTATACGCGAAACATCCCTCTCGCTGACAAGCTCTACGACAGCCACCTGCGTTCCATCGGAAAGGAAGCACCATGGCGGGACAGAACAAGAACTGGCGAGAGATCCGCCCGCAGTTGCCACTGAACGAGAAGCGAATCGCCGTCTACAAACGGCTGATGGACGCAGAGGTCCGGCTCGATGCGGTTTGCCGCCGGCGGAGGGTCAGCGAGACGGCTCTTGGTGACGCACTCGATGCAAGCGAACTAGCCGGCGCCGGCGACCGGCACGACGACGTGTACGTCGACGCTCTCGGCCGGTACGTCGCGGCGCTCGGGGGGCACCTCGAGGTCCGGGCGGTGTTCCCCGACGAGACGATCACGCTCTTGAGAGAGCCGCCCTCGGAGTGAACCGCCCGCGTTCTCTGGCGCTGAAGTCACGTATATGTCAACTTCATCGCCAAAGTCCCGGGGCGGACCGCTTGGGGCGGGGAGGCGCACCGGTTGGGACGGCGGGGCTCAGCCGAACTCGACGCCCTGCGCCAGCGGAAGCTCGTCGGAGTAGTTGATTGTGTTGGTGGCGCGGCGCATGTAGGCGCGCCAGGCGTCCGAGCCGGACTCGCGACCGCCGCCGGTCGACTTCTCGCCGCCGAACGCGCCGCCGATCTCGGCGCCGGACGTGCCGATGTTGACGTTGACGATCCCGCAATCCGAGCCGTCGGCGGCGAGGAACCGCTCGGCCTCGCGCTGGTCGCGGGTGAAGATGCTCGACGACAGGCCCTGCGGCACGCCGTTGTGCAGGGCAATCGCATCGTCGAGCCCGCCGTAGGCCATCACGTACAGAATCGGCGCGAACGTCTCGCGGCGGACGACGGCGGTCTGGGCGGGCATGCGCACGAGCGCCGGCTCGACGTAGTAGGCATCGGGGGCACCGTCGACCGGGCGCCGGTCCCCGCCGGCGATCAGCTCGCCACCGTCGGCCTGGGCCTGGTCGAGCGCTTCGACCATCCCGCCGTACGCACGCTCGTTGATCAGCGGGCCGACGAGCGTGCCCTCAGCGGACGGGTCGCCGATCGGAAGGCGGTCGAACACGCCGCGCAAACCCGCGACGAGCTCGTCGACGACGTCCTCGTGCGCGATCACGCGGCGCAGGCTCGTGCACCGCTGGCCGGCGGTCCCCGCCGCGGCGAACACGATTCCGCGGGTCGCTAGCTCGAGGTCGGCGGATGGCGCGACGACCGCGGCATTGTTGCCTCCGAGCTCGAGCAGGCAGCGGCCGAGGCGGGCCGCCACGCGGGGCGCCACCTGTGCGCCCATCCGCTCCGATCCAGTGGCGCTCACTAGCGCGACGTCGGGGCTGTCGATCAGAGCCTGTCCCGCCTCGGCATCGGCTATCACCAACTGGTGAAGCCCGACCGGCGCCCCAGATTCCGCGATCGCGCGGTCGAGCACCGCCGCGCACGCCATCGACGTCAACGGCGTCATCGGTGAGGGCTTCCAGACGACGCTGTCCCCGCACACGAGCGCGATGGCGGTGTTCCACGACCACACGGCGGCCGGAAAGTTGAAGGCCGAGATCACGGCCACGACCCCCAGCGGGTGCCAGGTCTCCATCAGCCGGTGGCCGGGTCGCTCGGACGGCATCGTCCGTCCCTCTAGCTGGCGCGAGAGGCCGACCGCGAAGTCGCAGATGTCGATCATCTCCTGAACCTCGCCGAGGGCCTCCGACGGGATCTTCCCCGCCTCGATCGTGATCAGCTCGGCGATGTCGGCCTTGTGCTCGCCCAGCAGCGCGCCGAACCGCTTGACCAGCGCACCCCGAACCGGCGCCGGGACCGTGCGCCAGGTCGCGAACGCGGACTTGGCCGCGGCGATCGCGGCCTCGATGTCGGCTACGCCCGCGGCAGGGACCTCGAACAGATCCTCGCCCGTGATCGGCGACCTCGCCATGATGCTTGGTCCGGT
>Ga0116217_10002592_pt1 | contig 16763 bp, 14 predicted proteins | sample Sb_taG_6_FD_89697 | JGI IMG/M metagenome (GOLD analysis project Ga0116217, IMG submission 89697) | Peat soil microbial communities from Weissenstadt, Germany - Sb_50d_4_PS metaG | ecosystem: Environmental > Terrestrial > Soil > Wetlands > Peat | place: Germany: Weissenstadt | collected 2010-09-21 | reverse complement strand
GAAAGTAAATTTGGCAGAATTCCAAAATCCTCAGCAAGAACCAGGCATGGAGCGCCGGCTGCTCCTCGTCTTCGCTTTGACCTTCCTGGTCATCGTGTTGTTCCAGCCGATAATCAAAAAGTATCTTCCACAACCTTCGACTCCCGCACCGCAAACTCAGAGCCAGCCTCAGACCGCGCCGCCGGCTGCTGCCATCAATCAGGCCCAGCCAGCGCAACCGGTAGTTCCGGCGCTCAATGCCGGCGCGACCAAGCAGGCAGCTTCCGAATTGGAAACTGTGGTTGAGAACGATCTGTACCGCATCACGTTCACCAACCGTGGCGCGCAGGTCAAGTCCTGGATCCTAAAGAAATTTACTGACGATAAAGAACAGCCGCTGGATCTGGTCAATAAGCTCGCTGCGGAAAAGTACGGCTACCCGCTCTCGTTGTGGACTTACGACGAGAGCCAACGCAACAAGCTGAATTCCGCGCTCTACGTTTCCTCGACCAGTAATGGGGACCGCGACCGGCTGGGCTTGGCGCTGGTGAAAGCCCCAGCCACTATTACATTTGAATATGCCGACGGCGATCTAGCTGTCCGCAAAAGCTTTGGTTTCGACCACACCTACGTGGTGCGCGTCGAAACCTCGGTGGTGTCCAGAGGAAGTCAGGTCGCGGCGTACCCCGCGTGGCCTGCGGGCTTCGGAGACGAATCCACCCTCTCTTCCTATGCGGCCAGTCAAATTGATTATCAGTACAACAACAACACAGAACGGCTAGCCATTAAGAAAATCAGTGGGGGCAACACGCTCCACATACCCTTCAACTGGGCGGGAGTGACCGATCAATACTTCGCTGCCGTCTTTATTCCGGACGATTCGCAGAACTCTGCTTTGGTCACTCTGCGCAACCCGCTCAACGTTCCCAAGAATCCGAAAAACCCCAACCCGCTGGAAACGGCTCCCGTGGACGTGCTGGGAGCGGCTGTTGGCAATCCCAGAGGTCCGACCGTCGCGCGAATGTATGTAGGGCCTAAAGCACTGGCGACTTTGGAGTCCGTGCCCGTGCCCACCATCGTCGGTGCGGACCCGGACTTGCGCGGGCTTATCAACTTTGGTTTCTGGGGCGTGATTGCGCGTCCACTCTTCATCTGGCTCCGCTGGATCGAAGGCATTGTTGGGAACTGGGGCTGGGCGATTTGCCTGCAAACTTTGATCATCAATCTGGCGCTGATGCCATTACGCATCTCCAGCATGAAGTCTGCGCTCAAGATGCAGAAGATCCAGCCGCAGATGAACTCGATCAAGGAAAAATACAAGAAGTACGGTATGCGCGATCCGCGCCGGCAGGAAATGAACACGGAAATCGGCGAGTTGATGAAACAGGAAGGCGTCAGCCCAGTCGGTGGATGCTTGCCGCTGGCCATCCAGATGCCATTCCTCATCGCCTATTACAGCATGCTGGGGTCGGCGCTCGATCTGCGCCACGCATCCTGGTTGTGGATCCACGATCTCTCGTCAGCCGATCCTATGCATATCTTGCCGATTTGCATCTTCATCACTATGCTGATTACGCAGCGCATGACGCCGCAGGCGGGAATGGATCCCTCCCAGCAGAAAATGATGAACGTGATGATGCCGGTCATGATGGGATTTCTCAGTTGGAATTTTGCTGCCGGCCTGTGTCTTTACTGGGCAGAAGGTAATTTGATCGCCATCGCACAACAGGCGGTCATGAACCGTACCAGCCTGGGCCGTGAAATGCGCGAGATGGCGGCGAAGAGAGCTAGGAAGAAAGAGAAATAGCTTCTAGCCTCTAGCTTCTGGCTCAAGTCTAACGCCGGAAGTCCGAGGTTGAAGCTAGCAGCTAGGAGCCAGAAGCTAGTGCCCATTCCTGACAAAATCGCAGCTGCCAAGAAAATTGATGCACTTCTCCGTATTGTCGTCACCCACGGCGGTCTTCATCTCAAGTATCGGATCACCGTGGATCCGCCACTCCTCCAAGAGCGCGATTGGGAACGTCCCGAGATTTTAGTCGAACTTTCCGGACCTGATTCCCCTTTGGTGCTGGAACGAGGCGGGCAACTGCTGCGTGCCATCGAAACCCTGGCGATTGAGATACTCCGTTTGCCCGGCAACGAGCATGAGAAAGTGAGCTTCGACTGCATGAATCAGCGTGCCATGCGGTTGGAGGAACTTCGGTTGGCTGCTGGGGTAGCTGCGGAAAGAGTTCGCAAGACAAATCTGCCATACGAATTTGCACCCATGTCCTCGCGCGAGCGCCGCATTGTGCACTTAGCGTTGCGCGATCACGCCGACCTGCACACCGAAAGCCAGGGCGAAGGCGGACGACGTTGCCTCGTCGTCTATCCTAAGAACTACAAGTCCGCAAGCAACCCCGCGCCGCGAACACTTCCGTAACGGCGAGCTCGACTTGTGTGGCGCGGGCGCCCTCGCCCGCGAAAAGCCGGCATCAGCAAAACTCACGTGGGACAGCCTGGCGGAGCTTCGCTCCGCGGACAGCCGGGGGCGGCTGTCCCCACGTGATTCTTTTCGCCGTTTAAGATGTTAAAGCCGGTCCGAATCCCTTGAACCTCGACGACACTATCGTCGCCATCGCTACGCCGCCCGGTCGAGGAGGCATCGGCGTAGTCCGTCTCGCCGGGCCAGACGCAAAGAAAATCGCTCTGCCCATGCTGCGCCTGAAACACGATCTCGAACCACGACAAGCCGTATTCGGAGAACTGGTTGAGCCCGCCGATGAAAGCGTCAGGACATCCGCCCCCGGCAATCCAGCCGCGCAAAGCGCGGCAAGCCGCATCGACGAAGTCGTTGTCACCTACTTCGCCAAGCCTCACTCCTACACCACCGACGACATCGTCGAAATCTCAACCCACGGATCGCCCGTAATCCTGCGACACGTCGTCGAGCTTGCCATGGCTCGAGGTGCGCGCCTCGCCGAGCCCGGCGAGTTCACTATGCGCGCTTTCCTCAACGGGCGCATCGATCTTACCCAGGCGGAGGCGGTCCGCGACCTCATCGAGTCGCAAACTCTCTACCAGGCCAAGATTGCAGCCCAGCAGCTTGAAGGAGCACTCTCGCGCCGCCTGCACCCCCTCAAACAGAAACTGGTTGAGTTGATCGCAACCCTCGAGGCTGGGATCGATTTCGCCGAAGACGACATCTCGGTCCTCCCCGCTGATCAGATACTCCAGCGCGTCGCTGCAATCCGTGCGCCGCTTGAAGATCTTGCCGCCTCGTTCGCGTATGGAAAGATCGTCCATGAAGGCCTTACGCTCGCCATCGTGGGTCGGCCTAACGTCGGCAAATCGAGCTTGTTTAATCGCCTAGTCGAACGCGAACGAGCGATCGTGACCGCAACTCCCGGCACCACTCGCGATCTGGTCAGCGAAACCGTCGCCATCGGGGGCATCCCCATCAAACTCGTCGACACTGCGGGCATTCGCCGCGCCCTCGACGAGGCGGAAAGCATCGGTATCCGAAAATCCATGGAAGCTCTGGCCGACGCCGACCTCGTCCTCGTTGTGTTCGACTATTCTCAGCCGCTCACCAACGAAGACAAGGATCTGTTAGGGCAAGTCGCGGGACGCCCGGCGATTGCGGTCGCCAATAAGTGCGATCTCATCAATAATCATCCCGTGGGGACAGCCGAGCAAAGCTCGGCAGATCCGAGAGGCGACTCCCTCGCTGGTGCCGAAGACCTAACGGGTAGGAGAATTCAAGTGCGGACTTCCGCGACCACTGGAGAAGGAATCCCGGAACTCCGAAGCGAAATTCTGCGTCACGTCGGCGGGGAGGCCAACGCTCAGACCGAGACTGGCTTCCTCACCAACCTGCGCCACCAGGAACGCGTGCGGGAGTCAGTTACGGCGCTTGCGGCGGCCAGAGCGGCAATCGACAGCAAAGTCCCCCATGAAATGCTTCTGCTCGATCTCTACAGTGCCCTGCGGGCGTTCGATGAGATCACGGGGGCCACAACCACCGACGATATTCTGAACCTTATCTTCAGTACATTCTGCATTGGAAAGTAGAATGGTGTTTGGCAGCTTCGACACAAAATTTCTGATCCAATTCAGCGACCAAATGGGAGTTTCGGTATCTAATCAGATTATTCAGCCAGTGCGGAAGTCCGAAATCCCTCTTCTTCACGAAACTGAGACCGACCATGGCAAAGCCAATTCTGTTGAGCGTGGACGACGACTCGGATGTGCTGCGCGCGATTGAGCGCGACTTGCGGTCGCAATACGGCGCTGAGTACCGCGTGATCGCTAGCGATTCTCCCGTACAAGCGCTGGATCTCCTGAAACAGCTTAAGGTCCGGAACGATAGCGTGGCCTTGCTGCTTGCCGACCAACGCATGCCGCACATGGACGGCGTCGAATTTCTGCAGGAAGGAATGCAGCTCTTTCCCGATGCGAAGCGGGCATTGCTCACCGCTTACGCCGACACCACGGCTGCCATCAGCGCTATCAACGAAGCCAGCATCAATTATTTTTTCTTGAAGCCTTGGGATCCGCCTGCAGAGCACCTCTACCCGCAACTCGATGACTTGCTCGACGACTGGCAAGCATCCTACCGTCCAGTCTTCCAAGGAATTCGCGTACTGGGCACACGGTGGTCGCCACGATCGTATGAACTGCGGGACTTTCTGGCGCGAAATCGCGTTCCCTACCAGTGGATTGACGTCGAGGTTTCTGCCAACGATCCGGAGACCAAGCGTCTGGTGGAGGCTCTGGGCCCGGAGGCCGCCAATCTTCCAATCGTACTTTTCCCCGACGGGACAAAACTTCTGGAGAGCGTGCCGGCAGATGTCGCCCAAAAGGTTGGGTTGCGCACACGCGCGCAAACCGACTTCTACGATCTCGCGATTATCGGCGGCGGTCCCGCGGGCCTGGCGGCCGCTGTCTACGGTGCTTCGGAAGGTCTGCACACAGTGATGGTTGAGCGCGAAGCACCGGGAGGCCAGGCAGGAATGAGTTCGCGCATCGAGAACTATCTGGGATTTCCTGCCGGGCTCAGTGGGAACGATCTGGCTCGGCGCGCAGTGGCCCAGGCGATGCGCTTTGGAGTGGAGATTTTGTCGCCGCTGGAAGCGACCAGCGCTCGCACTGAAGGGTCCTACCGGATTATTAAGCTGGCGGATGGGAACGAGATCTCCTGCCACGCGTTGATGATCGCGACCGGTGTACAGTGGCGGCGACTCGAAGCTCCGGGAGTCGATCGACTGCAGGGCGCAGGCGTCTACTACGGCGGCGGCGCCACCGAAGCGCTTTCTTGCAAGGGCGAAACCATCTACGTGGTGGGAGGCGCGAATTCGGCGGGTCAGGCAGCCATGAATTTTGCTCGATACGCGGAGAAAGTCATCATTCTTGTGCGAGGCGATTCTCTCTCCAGTACCATGTCGCAGTATCTGATTGACCAGGTCAAAGAGACGCCGAACATTCAATTGTGGGCTCACGCCAGCCTGGCAGAGGCACATGGTGAAACGCATCTGGAGGAAATTTCAGTGCTTTGTTCGGATACGAACAAAGTGGAGCGAGTGCCCGCGAGCGCGATGTTCATCTTCATCGGTGCCTTGCCACGTACCGATTGGCTGGGAACTCTGGTCGAGCGAGATGAGCGCGGCTTCCTGTTGACAGGACCCGATCTTATTCGTGACGGCCAACGCCCCAAAGGGTGGACTCTCGACCGAGATCCCTTCCTGCTCGAGACCAATGTTCCAGGCCTGTTCGCAGTGGGCGATGTGCGGCACGGTTCGGTGAAACGAGTGGCCTCTGGAGTCGGCGAAGGATCGGTTGCAGTACAGTTCATCCATCAGTACTTGAGCAAGGTCTAAATGGTCGAGAAATCAGATCTACTTCGCGTCCCCGTATTCGCGGATCTACCTGACGATCAGCTCGACTGGTTCATCAGCCAGTCGCAGGAATTGCATCTCAAGGCGGGTGAAGGCTACGCGCGCCAAGGCGATCCCGCCAATGCGATGTTTGTGCTTCTTGAGGGCCAACTTCAGGGACGGGGCGAGATTGGCGGCGAAACCATTATCTTTACCATAAACCAGGGCAACGTCACCGGAGTGCTGCCGTTTTCCAGGATGAAGCAGTTTACGGTGAGCGGGCGAGCGGAGGCGGACAGTCGCATCCTGCGCTTTCCTGCATCGCTGTTTCCAGAACTCATCCAGAAAATGCCCGAGCTAACCCAGCGTCTCGTTGGCCTGATGTCGGACCGCATCCGTGAGACCACTCGGATGGAACAACAACGCGACCGGTTAGCTTCCCTGGGAAAATTGTCCGCAGGCCTCGCTCACGAACTCAACAATCCCGCTTCCGCAGCCAAACGTGCTGCCGGGCAACTGCGCGACATGCTGACCCGAATCAGGGATGCGAGTCACGAACTGGGAAGGCACGATCTCACTTCCGCCCAGAAAACGGAAATTGAGAAGTTAGAGGCTTCATTCATCCAGCAAAACCAACATCCACCCGACGCGTTGGCCACCAGCGACCTGGAAGAGCAGATCGATTCTTTATTGCGCAGCCATGGCCAGAACGACTTGTGGCAACTGGCGGCCGATCTCGCGCGAAAGTGCGTCCAGCCGGCAGAGCTGGAATCGTTGTTCGCTGCACTGGAACCAGACACCGCCCGCGCCGCTCTGGTGAGGATCGCTGCGTCGGTCGAGGTCGCGAACCTGCTGAACGAAATCGAGAGCAGTACATCGCGAATCTCCGACTTGGTCCTCGCGATCAAGGAATACACCTACATGGACCAGGCGCCAGTGCAAAACGTGGACATCGTGAAGAGCCTGGAAACTACCCTGACCATCCTGAACTACAAGCTCAAACGCGGAGTGGTCGTGCAGCGCGATTATCAGAAAATTCCTTTCCTGGTGAATTCGTTCGGGAGCGAACTCAATCAGGTCTGGACCAACATCATCGACAACGCCATCGACGCGATGGGCGGGAAAGGTGAGCTTCGCGTTCGAACTTACCGTGACGACGGTTGCGTTGTAGTTGAGATCGGCGACAATGGTGCAGGAATTTCGCCCCAGGTCCAGCCGCACATCTTTGAACCCTTCTTCACCACTAAGGGAGTCGGCGAGGGAACCGGGCTCGGCCTCGATACAGTCCAGCGAATTGTGAAGAAGCACCGCGGCAACATTCAGGTCGATTCGAGGCCGGGTAACACGCGTTTTCAAGTGTGGCTCCCACTGGCGGACAATCCGACTTAGCTCCGCACATATTTCACTTCGCTCCCAAATTACTTCGTCAGACGCCATAACTCGGCAGTTCACCACGTTCTGTATTGGTAAATAGCGACAGCATTTCCAATGGGTACACTTGGCAAAGGCCACAGCCGGACCATTTCGGGCGATGCAATGGCGGCGTTCATACCGCGAGGAGCTTGCGAAACTGAGGAAAGCCGTTCCAACTCTTCTGGCGACGGTCTTCTTTTGCTGCGCTCTTGGCAGCGCTCAGGTAGCACCCTACGCAGACGGCGGAATCGGCGTTAACGGTCTTAGCTTTCAATCACCCTACTACTTTGGCGACGTCGGCGTGGACTGGGGGGACCGTGCTCCTATATTCGTCGAAGGCGAAATCGGCGCGGACACTGCGAATCCAACTGGCCTCAACAACGGCACCACCTTTCGTGCCCTCGGAGTTGTGATGGGACGGGTAACGCAACATTGGCGCCTGGGAGGCGGGTTTCACTTCAGCGAGTTGTTCACATCCCAATACGACAACCACTCCGTTTGGCCCACCGCGGGCGTCATGTTTGAGCAGGATTGGTTTCGCCTCAACGCGCAATACCTCATACCCACGACAACCGACTACACCCTGAACGGACCTTTGTTTGACATGCGAATGCACTTGAAACAAAGATTCTACCTACGCGAGCGGGTTGGAATTTATTCGTATCGCAACCCGAATCAGGTCAGCCCGTCTCATCACGTAAGTGCGGTCGCTGACTTCGGCATCTTGTACGTCTTCCACTAGCAATGCACGCGTAGCCCGGACGCCTCGTCCTGGGAGCAAGACGAGCCTCTGCAGGTCTCGGAGCTTCGCTCCGCGGGACGGGTCAAAGACCTGTCCCCACACGGATAGTCGCTAGTTAGATAATGTTTTTTCGATCGCGACGCGCAGGTCGTCGTATTGCATCAGGCCGGGATGGTATAACGCTACGCGGCCCTTGCGGTCGACCAGAACCAGTGTCGGCGTGGTACTGGCGCCGTAGTTAGTGAAGTTGGTTTTGCTGATGGGCACAGGGACGCTTTGCAGGCCGGGATAGAAGTGCTCCCACACTTGACCGATGTAGGCGATCTCATCTTTAGGCTTCGCATCCTCTCCCTTAGCCGCGTATCCGTAGAGTTGGGTGGGAGCAAGAACAGCCAACCCCTTGGCACCGAATTCAGAACTCAGCCGAGCGATGATCGGGCCCTCGTACTTGCAGTCGACACACCAGTGAGCCCAGAAAAACAGGAGCACCGGGGAACCTTTGAGTTGGCTCAGCGGAACTGGGCGCGAGCCAAGATACTCCGACGTGCTGAGCGCCGGCGCGGGTTGGCTGGTGAGGGTGAGCTGGTTCAGATTCTTGTGCATGCGCGGGCTGATCGAAGTATTTCCGTAGGACACCAGAGCGTGCCGTAGCAAGGCGGCAGCTTGCGCGTTTTGGCCATGAGCAGCCAGAACCTGGCCCTGAACTTCGAGAGCGGCGCCCAGAGCGACGGGCAGATGCGGTTCGGCGTCGAGGGATCGTTTCTGCAGTAACTTGCGGGCCAGCGTCTCGATCTCCTTGGCAGCCGCATCAGCTTTGTCGAGCTGGTTGGCGGCCAACTCTTCACGCGCCGTCCAGGAGAGAGCTTCGAGGTACTCCGGATCGGCCCCGTGTTGCGCGCGGTAAGTTTGCAGGGCGGAATCGGCCGCAGCGAAATTTCTCTGAGCGAGTGCGGTACGAACGTCTTCGACGATGTCGGCAAAGGCGAGGGAAGAGAGCAGAAGCAGAACAGCAAAAGGGCGAAAACTCATCTCTTCATGATGCAGCGAAGTCGAAAAAGTTTCCAGTCCGGGAAATCGCCTATCGACCCACGCATGCAGGGATGACTCCGCCGTCCCCCTGCGGTAATCAGTTCCCCAGGGCCAAAGGTGATGTTCGCCAAAGGCCGTTCCTATTTATTTCCGGTCTAGCAACTCCTCTTCATGAAGCAGGTGTTCCACATGAACCAGATCCTCGCTGCTGACCTCCTCGTAGGCGTGCTCGCCGTGGATGGATTCGTCGAGTCCGATTTCCTCACTCATCTCGCTGACTTTCACCGGCGTGAAGGCATCGATGATTCGTAACATCCCGTAGGTAAACACGAAGGCCCAGACCGATGAGAAAGTCACGGCCACGACTTGTTTCAGCAGGAATGTCGGATCGCCGTAGAGCAGGCCATCCGCACCCGCGGGATTGTAGGCGCGGCTGGCGAAGATCCCCAGCATCACAATGCCGAGAAAACCACCGACGCCGTGAACTCCCCAAACATCCAGCGCGTCGTCCCAGTGCAATTTGTTTTTCATCTCAACCGCGTAGTAGCAAACCACGCCAGAAACGCAGCCGATGATGACCGCGGTCGTGGGAGAAACATACCCGGCTGCGGGAGTAACGGTCGCCAGTCCGGCAACGGCTCCGGTCAGCAAGCCCAGCAACTTGGGCTTCTTTTCGTTGAACCATGCCACCAGCAGCCAAGTTACAGCCGCGAACGATGCCGCCAGGTCGGTGTTGAGAAATGCCGTGGCGGTCACCGAATCTACTCGCATTTCACTGCCCGCGTTGAAGCCGTACCATCCGAACCACAGCAGGCCAGTTCCCAAGGCAACGAGGGGGATACTGTGGGGGCCACGATCCGCCGTGCGCCGTTTCCCGACGTACAGCACCGACGCCAAAGCGGCGATGCCCGCGATGTTGTGCACCACGATTCCACCGGCAAAATCCAGCACGCCCCATTTCTGCAGCATGCCTCCACCCCAAACCATATGGACAAAAGGAAAATAAACGAAGGTCAGCCAACCGGTCAGGAACAGCATGTAGGCCTTGAAAGTGACCCGGTTGGTGAACGCGCCCGAGATCAGCGCGGGCGTGATAATGGCGAACATCATCTGATACGCGATAAACACAAATGCCGGGATGGTGATGTTTGGCGAAGGAGTACTAAGATCGATGCCGCGCAGGAAGGCGTTGTGGAAGTTGCCGATGACCCCGTGCCAGTCTCCGCTAAAACACACGGAGTAGCCGTAGATATACCAGATCACCGTCGTCCAGCCCATGGAGACAAAGCTCTGAATCATGATGGCAAGTACGTTTTTGCGCCCTACCAGACCGCCGTAAAAAAATGCGAGACCGGGCGTCATCAGCATGACCAGGCTGGTGCATAAAATCATGAAACCTGTGTTACCAGTATCGAGATGTAGCATTGGAGTTTCTCCAAGCGAAAAGTTTCGAAGACTTAGAAATTGTTTGATCGGCGCTAGAAAACGTGAAGACTGGGAGCTCGCGTATGCTGCTGGGCTGAAAGTTAACAAGGCGCCAGCGCGCTCCGTCACCATCGGCACTTCTGACCCTTAAGGAGGACCTCCAGTACCACCTTCATGGAGGAGCGTGCGCTTTAGCTAACATAAGCGCTGTGACGCAAGTCACCTCTGATGGTGACGCAAAGCGCCGTGTTCGAATGAATCCCGGGCCCATCGTGCAGGGAAAGCGCGCTAACACAATGATTTCTTCGTAACATATTGATACATAATCATTTATGCTGTCGATGGCGAAATACCTTGGCAATTTCAGGAATGGCTGAGGTACAATCCTGCTGCGTTTGATCTTTGCAGTTTTTCAGCAACTCCCGCGACAGCAGCGTGACCTGCCTGAAGAAGTCCTGCGATTGACACAGCGCACATCTAACAAAAAGGAATCGAGTGTAACACCATGGAAACAGGAACAGTGAAGTGGTTTAACGATGCCAAGGGCTATGGTTTCATCAGCCGTCAGAGCGGTGAGGACGTTTTCGTCCACTTCTCTGCGATCCAGGCGGGCGGGTTCCGCAGCCTGCAGGAAGGCCAGCAAGTACAGTTTGACGTCGTAAAGGGCCCCAAGGGGTGGCAAGCCGAGAATGTGAAGCCGGCATAAACCACTTACAAATTTTCGGCGAACGGGCGGCTAACCCAAGCCGCCCTTCGTTTTTAGCGGGACTTTCGTCTCCCGCAACACGACACCATTGACAGGGCTGCCCGTCTGTAATACGTTCTGAATCGATTTGCCGTGTGTGGTGCGTTGCCCTCCCCCTTTTCCCAACGCCCCGCCTGTTAGCTCTCGTAGCTGTAGAGCTGAAGGTTATTTGTGTCTCCGGCCCACGTGTGAGTTCACTCGCAACGAAACAGGGCCGAGGACATCGGGGCCTACGTGGCCCGGGGCTAAGGACGAAGAATGCGTTCGAGGGGGAAATATGAACCGCTTACTGAAACCATCGTGGATCTTTTGTCTGGCCGGTGTCTTTGCATTTTCTGCCGCCAACGCGCTTGCCCAACAGTATATTTTTACCAACGACAACGTAGCCAATAGTGGCAACAGCACGACCGCCCTCAGTGTGAACAGCAAGGGCGCGGTAAAGCTGCTAAAGACCTACCCGACAGGCGGGAAGAGCGCGGGCAGTGGTTACTTCGCGCTGTCTCCGATAACGTCCGCCAAGTCCAGGCTCGGCACTTGCCTGTTTGTTTCGAATGGCGGAGACAGCACCATCGCCGCGTTCCAGGTCGATCTCTTCCAAGGAACTTTGACTGCCGTTCATGGTTCTCCTTTCTCGGATGGAGTGACCGGTGCGCAGCACTTTGGTGTGGGGCTGGCGGCGGGAAACCATTTCTTGTTCGCGGGAAACACCAACAACAACAGCATCTCCGTAATGCGGATCAACTCCAATTGCTCGCTTAAAGCTCTGAAAATGTTCACCGTTCCCGGTTCACCGGCAGGCATGAAAGTCACGCCCGACGGGAACTTCTTGATAGCCGCCTACATCGGGCAGGTCGATTCTTTCAAGATTGATTCCAGCACGGGGGATCTCACCGAGCTGGGCCCATTCAACCCGAAGGGGTCCGCCGCGGGAGTCGAAATTAGCTGTGACAGCACTACTGCGTACTTTGGCGATGCCGCATCGAACACCGAGGTTGAGGTTTTCAGCATCAGCTCGGCAGGAGAGCTGAAGGAGACGAACAATTTCACCAACAAAAATGGGGGGAGTTCCAACAACATAATCCTGAGCATTGACGGGAAGCACTTGTACGTGAGCAACACGATGTCAGACCAGATCACGACTCTTTCCGTGGATTCCAATGGGTCCTTGACCTACGATAGCACGGTCAATCTGCACACGCCTGGCACGTACGCACTGGGATTGGCCACCGGTACCAGCGGTCTGGATCTTTTCGTCTCCGAGCAGAACAATCCGGAGCTGATCGGGGTTCTTGCGACCGACGGCGGTACTTTGAAGGAAGTTTCTGGCTCCCCATTCCATGTGGTGAAGAATGGCTCCGACCCGGCCGGTCTGACCGCAGTGCCGAAGGGCTGCAACTAGGGGGAAGCAGCAGCGGGTTAGGGCTGCATGTCTCGGATCAGGACGACGTCGGAATCGGTATGGCCGCGTATTACAGCCATCTTGCTGCCATCGAAAGACCAGCGAAACTCCCGGATGTGTTCTGATTTGAAGTCCGTGATTTGTTTTCCCGATGAGCCATCGAGCGGTTGCAACCACAAATCATCAACTCCGCCATGGCGGAACGGGTAGATCACAGCTTTGCCATCCAGCGAGAAGGTGATGGGACCACTTCGCGGGCGTTCGAACTCCAGCGTTTTCGAAGTCTGATTGGATTCCAGTGAGAGTAGCTTGAGCTCCTCTACATGTTCGCCGAGATGTCCGAAGGCTGCAAGAGCGATAGTTTTTGAATCGGGAGAAACATCGAAGACAGCTGCGAGTTCGTCCGAGATTTTTTCGGGTTTCCCGCCATCGATGGACACCTTCATCAACCGATTGCCATTCACCGCGTCCTGGTAAATTACCCAGCGCCCATCCGGCGAACAAACCGGATTTTGATCCACCTTGCCGTCAGAAAGCTGTTTGAGATTTCCCCCGGACGCATCCGCGCGCCAGATGTTCAGCTCCTTGCCACTACCGAATGTGCTCGTGAACACCACGTATCGGCCGTCGGCGCAGGCGGACGGCGTGTCGGTGAAAGCGCCTGCCTGCGCAACCAACCCAGTCTTCTTACCTGATTCAGGATTGAGCAGATCAAGGCCTGAACCTGAGTCGATGATCAGTTGAGAGTCGCGCGTCCAACTGAAGGCAAAGATTGGCGCGCCCGACGTGACCTGCCGACCCGACCCATTATTCAAAGACGCGGCTGGCATCGTGAAGACGTCGTCGTGGGGCTGACTTAAGACGCTGGCCAGGGTGCGCCCGTCGGCCGCCAGGCTAGGCTCGGAGTAATTATTGGTATCGCGGGTAACGTTGTGGAATACTCCGCCCGGATAAGAAACAAAAACGATTTGCCTGCGGCCCAGGTTGGTCTGTGCGAGCACGCCGCTACTGTCCGGCATCCAGACCGGACGTTGCACGATGTCCATAGCGGAGCTGAAGAACAATCTCTGCTTTCCGCTCCTAACATCGAACCCCACCAGGCCGCTGAAAGCGTCTCCAGGTTGAAGCACCATGCAAACGATTGTCTTGCCGTCTGGAGACCACGCGGGATCTTGTAATCCCGCGTTCGGGACCGCTATAAAGAATTTTCTCGTCGCCCCCGTCGGCGGGGAGCAAGATTAGTCGCTGTTTGCCGGCTTCGGGATTGTTGAAACGAAAATAGGCGATCCGCCGCCCGTCGGGTGAGAAGGTAATGTTGGAATCAATGTCGGTGACAAGCTTCTGGGGAGTGCCGCCGAAAAGCGGTGCACGGTAGAGATAATGCAACTCCTGGCTACCGGGTTCGCTGCGGATGAAATACAGGTAGTTCCCGTCGGGAGAAAATCGCAAATGGACGTAGCTCACCTCCGCCGGCGCGATCACCTGGGTGTCGCTGTTCGTTGGAAGGTTGCGTAGCCATAAGCTCTCCTGGCCAGCGTCGCGAACCACATAGAGGATATATTTGCCGTCAGGAGAGATGGCCACCAGCGCGGCCTTGCCGGTTTCCGTAACTTTAGTGATCGAGATGTTCTCGAAGGGAACGGGACGCTTGCGATTGAACAGAGCGTAGACCCCATATCCCGCCGCGGCGGCGACCACGATCGCAATGAGTGCCGCTACTCCGGTTCCCAACTTGTGCTGACGGGCAGCGGCGACCACGGCTGAACCGCTCGAGGGTTGCCGGGCGGACGACGATTCGGGATCCGCAACGGCAACCGACGGTGCAGAAACCGGTTGCGCCATCTTACGGCCGGTTTCCGTATCGCGCTTCAGCCTTTTAAGATCACCTCGTAGATCGGCGGCAGACTGGTAACGCAAATCGCGATCCTTCTCCAGCAGTTTGTCGATGATTTCCTGAAGCCGCGACGGAATCTGGGGATTGAGCTGAGCCGCAGGCACAGGATCGCGTTCCAGTATGGCGTTGAAGATTACCGCCGAGGTGTTGCCCGAAAAAGGCAGCTGTCCGGTGGCCATCTGATAAATCACAGTCCCCAGAGAGAAAAGATCGGTTCGGGCATCGAGCTGTTCGCCCCGAGCCTGCTCCGGAGACATGTACACGACAGTGCCGACCGTGCTGCCGGGGTTAGTAAGGCTGGCAGTGCGGAGACTGTCGTCCTGCGTGGCGTCAATCTCCGCGGCCATTCCCGCTGCGCGCGTGAGCTTGGCGAGCCCGAAGTCCAAAACCTTCACCTGGCCCCGCTGGGTGAGGAAAATGTTCGCCGGCTTGATGTCGCGATGGATGATTCCTTTCACGTGTGCGGCATCGACCGCGTCCGCCAACTGAATGCTCACGTCGAGCAGACGATCAACCGGTAGAGGTCCGCTGTGCAGTTTGGTATCGAGTCCCTGACCCTCGATTAACTCCATCGAGATAAAAGACTGGTCACCGTCTTTTTCCACGGCATAAATCGTGCAGATGTTGGGGTGATTCAAGGCCGACGCGGCGCGAGCCTCCAGCAGGAAGCGGTCCAGCGCAGAGGCGTCCCGGGCCAGTTCAGGCGGAAGGAACTTGAGGGCCACGCGGCGCCCGAGGGTCAAATCCTGGGCCTCATAAACCACACCCATACCACCGCTGCCCAAGCGTCCGGTGATGCGGTAATGCGAGATGGTTTGGCCAATCACGGGAGGAACAAAACGAAAACTTGCCGGATCGCTAATCTTAAGGTGCAGTGCGAGGGGAGTCAAACCGAGAGGCCTTACATCCAGACACAACCCAAGCTAGGCAACGTTTTCAGCTTCCGCACATGTATTGAAAAAACGGAAGAAGTGCTCCACGCGCGTGACCTGGAGTGCATTGTGTACCCGATCGCTGACACCGACGAGCGCGAGACTGCGCCCGTCTTTCTGGTGCGTCACGTAGGCTCCTACCAGCGCCCCGATTCCGGCAGAATCCACGTAGGGCACGCTGGTGACGTCGATGATAAGGGCACGGGAATTGTCCGTGCGCACTTTAGTCTGAAAGTCGAATAGGGTCGCGATGACGAGCGGTCCACTAAGACGCAGGATGCGTTGTCCATCCTTAGGGCCGGCGATATCCTCAATGACAAGGGGCTCGGAGGGCATTGCGAGAATATTAGGGCCGGAGTGGCACACCGTTTGTTAAAGGAGTGTTAATTCTCGCGAGGGCCACGGCTAGCGCTCGGTCGTTCGGTACGACATAATGCTAAGACGCAATCGAGGAGGAGCAGGCACATGGCATTGAAGGTTGGGGATCTGGCGCCGGACTTTGAACTGGCGGCAGTCGAAGGCGAGCAGCGGTTAAAGATCAAGCTCAGTGATTTTCGCGGGAAAAAGCACGTGCTCGTGACCTTTCATCCGCTGAACTGGACCCCGACTTGAGGAGAACAGTTGCCGGCGTTCGACTCGAGTCTCGAGAAGTTCGCCGCGCTCGATGCCCAGGTACTGGACATAAGCACCGACTCAATTTATAGCCATCTTGCCTGGCAGAAGCATGATATCGGGACCATGCATTTTCCCATGTGTTCGGATTTTTATCCTCACGCCCAGGTAACGCAGGCATTCGACGTTTTGCGAGAGGGGCCACCACTCCCCGGGATCAGCGAGAGATCGGTGTTCATCGTGGGCAAGAGCGGGAGAATCGTTTTTGCCAAGGTGTATCCGCTGGATCGGACGCCGGCGATCGGGGAATTGCTGGAGGCGTTGAAAGGTCTGCAGTAGCACTCTTGCAGCCTCACTTCTTTGGGTTCGGCGAAGGCGCTTTTTGTGTGAGGCTTATGTTTTCCAGATACGCCCCCTCGTTCCCTAAAACGATTTCTGCTTTGATCTGGTCACCAGGAGACAACTTCTCGAGCGCCGCAGCGTCCTTGACCGGATACGGCATGGTCATCGCGGCCATGAAGCCGGGGATTTCGTCGCCATCGACATTGATCGACCGGGCCGGTTTGTCGATGGATACGACGCGGCCGGTCAACTGGTACCGCTTGACACTTGCGTTTTCACCCTTGGCCCCCGTTTGCTGGGCGCTGTGCGATGGCCCGCAAGCCGCCAGGATGCCCAAGCAGCCTAAGACAACTACGCGCAAAATCGTTGTGCGTGCCCGGCGTTGCATATTGAATG
>Ga0116217_10002588_pt1 | contig 16768 bp, 10 predicted proteins | sample Sb_taG_6_FD_89697 | JGI IMG/M metagenome (GOLD analysis project Ga0116217, IMG submission 89697) | Peat soil microbial communities from Weissenstadt, Germany - Sb_50d_4_PS metaG | ecosystem: Environmental > Terrestrial > Soil > Wetlands > Peat | place: Germany: Weissenstadt | collected 2010-09-21 | reverse complement strand
GTTCCAGTATTCCTTCGCGCCCAAGCACGAGAGTTTGAAGGCAGCGAGCCATTCGGCCGTTCCCGTCAGAGAATGGATGAATCATCACCAGATTCAAATGGGCCAGCGCCCATTTTACGAACGCGTGGGGAATGTCGTCTTCATCGTTAAGATATTCAATCAATTCATCGATCAAACCGGGAACCATCTCAACCTCCGGTCCTTCGTACACGACTTCGCCACCTTTTCCTTCGTCTCGAACATAGATTGTCCCGGGCCTCCAATTCCCAGGATTTTTTTTCAGGTCATGCTGCACCATCATGAAGTGCAGCCCGCGGATGAAGCCTTCGCTGTAAATAAAGTTCGGGTCTTTCGTTAACTGCAGGACAAAGGTCATTGCGCTGCGATACCCAGTGACCGCCAGCCACGCCTCTTTATCTGCGGTCAAAGGATCTTCGCCTTCAACTGCTGCGATTGCATCCTCAGGGGTTACGTTGTAGCCCTCAATACTGTTCGAATTGCGAACAGCTCGGGCAAGCGTGTTTCGTCGCAGAAGCCCTTGCCATCTTCGAGGCTTTGCCAAGTTGTACTTCAATGCTCGCCGTATCTCTTCGATCCGCCTAATGACATCCGCTTCCGACTCAGTCAATTCAGCGGCTTCATAGATCATGATAAAGATAGTATAAAACTATTTGATATAAGTCAATTAATTTTTATCAAACAGCAATTAGTATTATACTATCTCTTGTGATCTCTTGGGGGGGGGGAAAGAATCGGGTAAATGCGGAACGGGTTCAACACGGCAAGCCCTGCTGGCCGATGTACCAAGGGGCGCTCACGGTGAAGATGCGTTCATTGCCGCGGGCGAGCAGCACCCATTCCAGAAGACGGCCGCGCTGGTTGTGGAGGAAGTATTCGTACCACCGGTCCTCGACCAGTTCCGGGATAACCACCACGATGCTGCGGCCGGGATTCTTCTTCGAAAGATCGAGCACGAACTGCACCACCGGAATGATGACAAAGCGGTAGGGTGAGGGCAGGATGTGGAGTTCGGGGGGCTGCTTGCCCTGGGCGCGAAAGGGTTCGACGACGTAGTGTTCCCAATCGCCTTCAAGCAACTCGGAATGCTCGGTGGGTTCCACATGCAGGGCGATGACATCCGGGGAAAGCCGCGCGGCAAATTCAATGCCCTGGCGCGTGATGTTGCTCCAGCGGTCAATGGCGATGACTGCGATGGGATGCTGGCTGAGGCCGGCTGCATCGACCGGAAGCTTGCAGGTGGTGAGCGTCTTTACGTGGTGGTAGTGGCGGCGGACGATCGAGAAGAAAAAGATGGTAAGAGGAATAAAGAGCAGGGTGATCCATGCGCCTTCCATGAATTTCGCGACCAGCACGACCGCCGTGGTGGTGCCGGTGACGAACGCTCCGAGCCCGTTGACCATTGCGCTCTTCACCCAGCCCGGCCCGCGATTCTTCCGCCAGTGCATGACCATGCCGGCCTGGGAAAGCGTGAACGCCAGAAACGCGCCGACGGCATAGAGTGGAATCAGGCGGTCGGTGACGCCGCCGAAAAGTATGAGCACGCCGCCACAGAGCACTGCCAGCACCATAATGCCGTAGGTGTAGACGAGCCTCCGCCCGCGGTAGCCGAAAACGTGCGGCAGGTAGTTGTTCTGGGCGATGGCGCGGCAAAGACGCGGGAAATCGGCAAACGCGGTATTGGCCGAGAGAGACAGAACGAGCAGGATGGAGCCAATCGTCACATAGTAGAAAATGCCCTTGCCGAAGACTGCAGAGGTGAGCATAGAGAGCACGCTCTGGTAGCCGGGAGCACCGGGATCGGTGGCGGCGATCCCATATACTTTCACGAGATAAGAAATTCCCGCCAGCAGCACCGCCAGCAAAAAGATGATGGCTGTGAGACTGCGCTGGGCGTTTTTCACAGCGGGCTCGCGAAAAGCCTTTACGCCGTTGCTGACCGCTTCTACGCCGGTCAAGGCGGTGCAGCCGCTGGCGAAAACCTTGAGCAGAAGCCAGAAGCTGACCGCCGCCGTCGCGACCGGCGGGGGTGGAAGGGGAACGACCGGCGTGGGATGTCCTCCGCTGAACAGAACGCGCAGAACGCCGGCGACGATGGTGATGAGCAGCGTTCCCACAAACAGATAAGTAGGAACCGCAAAAACCGTGCCGGCTTCGCGCACTCCGCGGAGGTTGAAGATGGTGATGACGATCAGAATGCCCACGCACAACGGAACCATGTGCGGCAGCAACGACGGAACGGCCGAAACCAGCGCGCCCACTCCCGCGGAAATGCCGACGGCGGCGGTGAGAATGTAGTCGGCGAGCAGCGCGGCGGCGGCCAGCAACCCAGCCGGTGCTCCAAGGTTGAAGCGCGCCACGGTGTAAGAACCGCCGCCGGAGGGATACGCCGCGATGGTTTGCCGGTAAGAAAAATACACGATCACCAGCAGCGTGATGATGGCGGCGCTGACCGGGACGATATAGCGTACGCCCAGCAGTCCCAGAGGAATCAGAAGGCTGAGGGCAGCTTCTGGGCCATATGCGGCGGAGCTCAGGCCGTCGAGACCAAAGATAGGAATGCCTTGGGCTGGGCCGATTTGCTCGGCCCGTTCGTCGCTGGTTTTGATGGGCTTGCCGACTACGACATCAAGAATGTTCATGTGGGATGAGTTTCCAATGGGACGTTCGCAGCTCGCCACAACTGCCAAGTGCTAGGAGCCGAGAGACTGGCAGGCTGCTGAAAAACTCTTTTTGCACTTGCATGCCGCCTCAGCGGCTAAAGCCGCGATTGATTTTGCTGCACTTACGGCGCGGCTTGAAGCCGCGCCCTTTCAAAACAGAGTCGCCCTTTGAGTTTTTCAGCAGTCTGCCTAGAGCCTAGAGCCTAGAGCTTGTTCAATCCATCTAGGGCGGCGACCTTGTACGCTTCTGCCAGCGTGGGATAGTTAAACACCGCATCGCGGAAGTATTCAATTGTCGCGTTCAATGCGATCACGGTCTGGCCGATGTGAACAATCTCAGCCGCGCGGTCGCCAATCACGTGGACTCCTAGCAGTTTGAGCGAGTCCGGATCGAAAATCAGTTTCAGCAGGCCCTGTTCGTCGCCCAGCATCTGTCCCTTGGCGAGCTCCGCGTAGCGAGCCAGTCCTACTTCGTAGGGAACTTTTTTCTGCGTCAACTGTTCTTCCGTATACCCGACCATGGAAATCTCAGGAATCGTATAGATGCCGTAGGGAATCAGGTTGGACGGCATTTTTCCCGGAGTGCCGAACATGTGGCAACTGGCGAGGCGGCCCTGCTCCATGGAAGTGCTGGCCAAGGCGGGAAATCCAATCACGTCTCCGGCGGCGTAGATATGAGGCACCGCGGTTTGAAAATGCTCGTTGACGACCAGCTTGCCACGCCCGTCCGACGCCAGCCCGGCTGCCTCGATATTGAGCAGGTCGCTGTTGGCCTGTCGCCCGATGGTGTAGAGCAGGCCCTGGCCATGAACGTTTTTGCCGCTTTCAAGTTTGGCGAAAACACGATCTCTGGCTTCATCCAGCCCGACCGAAACCACTTTTTCTCCCAGCCGAAAAACTGTTCCCAGTTGACGTAGCTGGAAGCACAGGCTCTCGATAATTTCCCGGTCGACGAAATCCAGCAAAATGGGGCGCTGGTCGAGCAGCGTGACTTTTACCCCCAGGGCGGCAAACATGGAGGCATATTCCAGCCCGATGATTCCGGCGCCCACGACCACCAGATCGCGCGGAACTTCATCGAGACAGTGAACCTGGTCGGAATCAAAGATCCGTTTGCCGTCAATGGGAATATCGTCGCTGTGGGCCGGCCGCGTGCCGCAGGCGATCATGACGTGCTGGCCCCGAACCAGCTGGGAGCCGTCATCGCAGCGGACTTCGATGGTGTGAGGATCGAGGAAGCGGGCGTCGCCTTCGAGCGTGGTCACAAAATTCCGCCGCAGCTGCGCCTTAATCACTTCGACCTCGCGCAGCATGACGGCTTGTGCGCGAAACGTCAGATCGGACATGGCAATGCGATCTTTGAGCACGTACCCGCGTCCGTAGAACGTGCGCTGGCGGAAGCCGCTCAAGTAGAGAACTGCTTCGCGCAAAGTCTTGCTGGGGATGGTGCCGGTGTGAACGCAGACGCCGCCAATGGTTTTCTTCCGGTCAACAATGGCGACCTTCTTGCGAAACTTGGCGGCGCAGATGGCGGCCTTCTGGCCCGCCGGCCCGCTGCCAATCACTACCAGGTCATATTCGTTGGCTTCCATCATTTGCACATCCAAATTCTGTATGCCCGAAGAATTTCAGTCTGGCTGAACCTTTCAAGACCGGTCCCCCACTACCCCGGCCCTTTTTCGGTATCCCGAGAAACTATCATTAACCTCCTCCGTAGCAGAAGGGGATTGTGGGGTGTAACAGTCTATTTACAGATCGGCGGGAATCGCGAATGGCTTCAGGATTCTGGCGAGGGAGCAAGCTTGAGAAGAATGATTCGTATCAGGGCATCGCTTTAGCGATGCCGCTAAAAGGGCATGAGAGGCTAACGGCTTTAGCCGCTGCGGGCTGGGCTCGACTGCGGCTACAGCCTGGTGTGGACTGTGGAACGGTGTGGCATGCCTGAAGGCATGCCCTGATACGAACCTTCTTCTCTTGCGAACCTTCTTCCGAGCCTTCTTCCGAAACTGCACCACGACCAGGATTGTCACGTCCCTGCGTGACCGGGGTCACAGACCAGACTACCGATCCGGAGCATCTTTGCAGTTCGGGTAAAGGCGGAACTGCGAAATGCAACCAGCCTACAGGCTCAGCCGTCGAAAATTCCTGCAAGCCGCCATGGTCGCCGCGGCTGCGGCCGGTTCGGGCATTGGCTGCTCCGCCGGCAGGAGTCCCTGGAGATTTCTGTCGGTGGATGAAGCCAGAAGCCTGGCGGCGATTTGCGACCTGATCATTCCTCCCGACGAAGATCCCGGAGCCGCCTGGGCCGGCGTGGTGAATTACATTGATCGCCAGCTTTGCGGCCCTCTGCGGCACCTGCGGAATTCCTACCGCCAGGGAATTGCCGCCGTCGACACCAGCAGCCGGGCGCTCTACGGCGCGAATTTCGTTGCGCTGGCCGGACCCAGGGCGATAGAACTGCTGCGCCTGATGGAACAAGGCCAGGCGCCGCGTGAAGCGTGGAAACAGATTTCTTCCTCCGAATTCTTCGCGCTGCTGGTGGATCAGACGATGCAGGGTTTTTATGGCGATCCTCGGCACGGCGGCAACCGCGAAGGAACCAGCTGGAAGATGCTGGGCATGCCCTATCCGCCCATTCGCGGCAGGCTGCACTATGACGTCAACACAGCATCTGTGCCGGTCGTGGGTTCCAAGGTCAAGTGAATGGCGCTTAAGCACGTCAACGCGGTAGTGGTGGGTGCTGGCGCTGGCGGCGGCATTGTGGCCAAGGAACTCGCAACGGCGGGCCTCAGCGTGGTGCTGGTGGAACGAGGGAAATGGTATACGGCCTTCGATTGCCGTAAGGATGATCTGCGCAATCAGCGCACCCCGGTGCTAGGAAATTCCTTCGGGCCCGACGAGGATCGCAACCCGCGAGTTTTTGTCGACGAGCAAGGCCATGAACACCTGATGAAGCCCAGCGACGGCGGATATAGCAACAACGCCGCCTGCGTGGGCGGCGGCACTGCCAGCTACGGCGCCATGGCCTGGCGCTACATGGAAAAAGACTTCCGCATGCGCTCGACCTATGGGACGGTTGCGGGCAGCACGCTCGATGATTGGCCGATCACCTATAACGACCTGGAACCGTATTACGAGAAAGCCGAGTGGGAAATCGGCGTCTCGGGCGATGATGCGAACAACGTTTTCCGCTCGCCACGGCGGCGCCCGCTACCTATGCCGCCACTGCCTGGGAACCGCGAATACGAGGTCCTGAAACCGGCCGCGCAGCGCCTCGGACTTCATCCTTTCGACATTCCCATGCTGCGCAATTCCGTTCCTTACAACGGCCGGGCTGCCTGCATGCGATGCCGCTGGTGCGTGGGTTTTGCCTGCGAAGTGGACGCGAAGAATGGCACGCAGAACACAGTTATCCCCACGGCGCTGGCTACCGGAAATTGTGAACTGCGCAGCGAGTGCATCGTCAAAGAAATTCTCACCGACTCGCGGGGCCGGGTGAAAGGCGTGGCCTATTTCGATTCGGAGTCGCGTCTGCGCGAGCAGACCGCGGATCTGGTCGTGGTTTCTGGCTCGGCCATCGAGTCGGCGCGCCTGCTGCTGAATTCCAAGAGCCGGTTATTCCCCACGGGCCTGGGCAATCGCTACGACTGGGTCGGAAGAAATCTTCAGGGTCACGCGTATACCGGGGCGGTGGGGCGGTTTGATTTCGAAGTCTACGACGATCTGGGACCGGGCGCCGGAATCGCCATCTGCGACTTCAACCACGGCAATCGAGGATTGAACGGCGAGGGATTGACCAGCGGCGGCATGCTGGCTAATGAATTCATCCGCCTCCCCTACCAGTTCGTAGGCTGGCGGCCGCCCGGTGTACCGCGCTGGGGCCGGGCGCATAAAGAATTCATGCGGCAGTGGTATCGCCGGAGCATTGGCGTGATGGGGCCCGTGCAGGAGATGCCCATGTTCGACTCCCGCGTGCAGGTTGACCCCAAGGTGAAGGACTACTGGGGAATCCCGGTGGTTCGGCTCTCGGGACATCGTCATCCTAACGACCAGGTAGTGGGCAAGTTTCTGGCGTCCAAGGCCGAAGCGTGGCTCCAAGAGGCCGGGGCGATTACGACCTGGACGTTCTCGCTCGCCACCGGTCTAAGCGGCGGCCAGCACCAGGCCGGCACTTGCCGAATGGGCGATGACCCGAAGATCTCGGTCGTTGATAAGTATTGCCGGGTGCACGATGTGGACAACTTGTATGTGATCGACGGCAGCGTGCACGTTACCAATGGCGGATTCAATCCCGCACTGACCATCATGGCGGTCGCGTATTACGCCTCAGACAATCTGGCGAAGTCGCGGAAGGGAACTCATGGCGCGTCTTAAGGAGGCACTCAGGGTGAGCTGCCAATGACCGCCGACCGCAAGCGCTGGTACCGGCGTCTTTCCGTAGTCGTGCCCATCCTGCTGGCCACAATCTTCATTCTGATGCTGCCGGGCGCCAGCGTTTACTATCGCTACTCCGGCGGACGATCGTGCGCGCGCTGTCATGAAATCTGGCAGCCTTACACCGATTGGCATACCTCGACGCACCGCAACGTGCCGTGTGCCGGCTGCCACGGCGATGTGTTCACTCTCGAACTTGGTTTTCACCTGAAGAACATTCGCCGCTTGGCCTCTCACTTGCGTGGCGAAATTCCCGAACAAGTGCGGCTCAGGAACGACGACGTGCTGCGCATGGGCAGCCGCTGCCAGAAATGCCATCAGCAGGAGTATGCAGATTGGGCGGCGGGGCCGCACGCCGCGACTTACCAGGAAATTTTTCTCGACGCCGATCACAACCACCGCGAGCACTTGATGGACGATTGTCTGCGCTGCCATGCCATGCACTTCAATGGCGGCATTCGCGACCTGGTAACGCCGCTCGATACTAAAGGACCGTGGCAGTTGCGTGATCCGAAACTGGCGGGGCAGTCGGTCATCCCTTGTCTGGCCTGCCACCAGATGCATCGCCACGGAGCCCTGCTGGCTCGCGCGACGGCGAAGCCTGACAACCCCGGGCCGATCCAGGAAATTTCCCGGCCGTCGCTGGCGCTATTTGACCGGCGGGAACTGGATTATGTGGCGCTTCAGAGTCTTCCGCTACCCTCGATGCATGACGGCGACAGAACCATCAAGATCAGTCCTGACATTCGCCAGGCGCTCTGCTACCAATGCCACGCGCCGCTGGCCACGATGAAGGTTGCATCGGGCGACGACCGCACTGCTGTGGGCGTTCATGAAGGGCTCAGTTGCTTCGCCTGCCATCAAGGACACGGCCAAAAGACGCGGGCTTCCTGTGCCACTTGTCACCCACAACTCTCCAATTGCGGCTTGAACGTGGAAACGATGGATACCACGTTCAAGTCAGCCAAGAGTCCACACAACATTCACTTCGTGAAATGCCAGGATTGCCACACCAAAGGCATCCCGAAGAAAAAGCCGAAGGGCGCACTGCTTCTGGACATCGCCCAGAAGCAAGTGACGCGCTAGGCGAACCAGGCCAGGCGGCTGGCGACTTTGCCAGACGTCGGGGTGCAGCCCGTGGCGGGTTGACCGGCATCTGCGCCGCGATCGTGACCGCTATCACAGCCCCATGTGACTTCGATCATCGTTCCCGGGACAATTCCTAGGTATCCAAGAGCATTGCGCAAAAACGTTGCGCAACTCGCGCCCAGAGTGGGGCGCATAAATTGTTCAAGGACATCGAACACCTCGTTCGGCTCGCGGCCGTCATGGCAATCGCAGTGGTCGCATTCGTCGTCCTGCGGGCCGCCGTGGTTCCTCGCAGTTTTGGTCAGTACGGACACTATCGCGGCGACGCCATCGCTGAAATCGCGGCCCGGCCCGTGGCCTTTGCCGGCCACGATACGTGCGAGGCTTGCCATACCGACGTGGTCGAGCAGAAGAAACAGGGCAAGCACGTAGTGGTTCCCTGCGAAGCGTGCCACGGAGCGCAGGCCAAGCATGCCGACGATCCTGCGTCCGTGAAACCGGCGAAACTCGACACCGCGGTGGTCTGCGCCCGCTGCCACGAAGCCAACAGCGCCAAGCCCAAGGACTTCCCGCAGGTCGCAACTGCGGATCACTCGGGAGGCTTGGCCTGCGACACCTGCCACCAGCCGCACCGGCCCAAGATTGAAACCGCGGCGGAAACGAAACGGGCGAAGGAGGGTAAGAAATAATGGACATCACCCGCCGTCGCTTACTGATTTTATTGCCGGCCGCCGCAGTCGCCTGGAAATACGTCCAGGCAGGCACGCCCGAAGCCGCGCCCAACTACAAGATGACCGAGCACTGGTGGGCCATGCTGATGGACATCCCCAAGTGCATCGGCTGCGGTAGTTGCGTCCGCGCCTGCGCGGAAGAAAACGATGTCCCCGAGGGCTACTACCGCACCTGGATTGAGCGCTACCACGTCGACGACTGGAAGATTGAACGGCCCGAAGTGGAATCACCGAATGGCGGCAAGCAGGGCTTCCCGCCCAACGAAATCGGCGGCAAGAATTTCTTCGTCCCCAAGCTGTGCAACCACTGTGCGGAGTCTCCCTGCACGCAGGTTTGCCCGGTGGGCGCGACCTTCGTTACGCCCGATGGAGTGGTGCTGGTCGACAAGAGTTATTGCCTGGGCTGCCGTTATTGTGTGCAGGCGTGTCCGTACGGCTGCCGCTTCATCAATCCCAAAACCAATACGGCCGAGAAATGCACGCTCTGCTACCACCGCATCACCAAGGGCCTGACGACGGCCTGCTGCGAGGTTTGCCCCACGGGCGCCCGCCAACTCGCCGACCTGAAGAACCCCAAAGACCCGATTCATGAGTTCTTGCGAACCCATACGGTGCAAGTTCTAAAACCCCACATGGCGACTGGGGCAAAGGTTTTTTACAACGGCATGGATGGTTCGGTGCGATAGAAACATGTAGCCCCGGACGCATTCGTCCGGGGTCGGTTCGAGAAGTGACGAAGGAGGCTCGTGCAAATCCCCGTCGAAGGCTTCATGTATCCGAACGAAGTGGAGCTCCAGTGGAGCGTGCTCATCGTTCTGTATCCTTTCATCACGGGACTGGTGGCCGGCGCGTTCATCCTCGCTTCGCTGGAACGCGTGTTCCGCGTGGACGCCGTGAAGCCAACCTACCGCCTCGCCCTGCTCACAGCGCTGGCGTTTCTGCTGGTCGCGCCCTTGCCCCTGCAACTACACCTGGGACATCCTGAGCGCTCCCTGGAAATGTACCTGACGCCGCATCGTTCCTCCGCGATGGCCATGTTTGGATTCGTCTATCTCTGGTACTTGATGGCGGTTCTGCTGCTGCAAATCTGGCTCGATTACCGCCGCGACATCGTCGTGAAATCCCAGACCACCACCGGCGTCACGCGCCTGATTTACCGCGTGCTTACGCTCGGCTCCAGCAACATCAGCGAACGCTCACTGCACATTGATGAAAGATTGGGCTACTTCATTACCGTGATCGGAATCCCGTCTGCCTTTCTGCTGCACGGATATGTCGGCTTCATCTTCGGATCGGTGAAGGCCAACCCCTGGTGGTCGTCGCCGCTGATGCCGATCGTCTTCATCTTTTCGGCCATGGTCTCGGGCATCGCGGCCGTGATGTTGCTATACATGGTCACTACGCGCCTGCGGGGAAAGGAAATTGACATTCGCTGCCTGGATGCGATTGCGCAATATCTGTTCTACGTCTTCGTGATTGATTTCAGCCTGGAAATGCTTGACCTGCTGCAGCGCATTTATGAAGCGGACGAGTCCTTCCGCAGCCTCGACTTCATGGTGCATACGCGTCTGTGGGTGTCGCAGGTCATCATTCAGATTCTCCTTGGCACGGTGACCCCTATCCTGCTGCTGGGCCTGACTCAAGTCGTGAGTTTGACCGGCACTATCCGCAAACGGATCTACACGCTTGCCGGATGCCTGACTGTCATTGGCATTTTCGCCATGCGCTGGAACGTCGTGATTGGCGGACAGCTTTTTTCGAAGAGTTTCCTCGGCTACACCACTTATAAGATGGCCTTTGCCACGCGGGAAGGACTGTTGACCGCGATCGCGCTCATGCTTCTTCCTTTTCCAATCCTCTGGGTCTTGGTAAAACTCCTCCCTCCGTGGCCGGACGCGGGCTCCGTTCCCGCCTCCGGTGCAACTCCGGCGCGGGGAACCAGCTAGCCCCCTCCACTGGGGCAGATGCGGAGTAGCGTATGGCGCAAGCTGTCGATGGCGTCGCATCGGATGTGGAACGGCTGAGTGAGCGAATCCGGGAACTGGAACGCCGCGTTTCTGCCCTGGAAGGCGAACCGGAAAGAGAACATCCTGCCGCTGCTCAATCGTCTGACTTTGTCTCGGAGACACCGCGACCGGTGGCCACCTGGCTTGGATCTTCCCCGGCGGAAATGGCGGGTGGCTTCGTGCCGGTGCTGGGCAAGGCGGTCCTGGGTATCGCCGGAGCCTACCTGCTTCGCGCTATTGCCGAATCCAGCGCCATCCCAAAGCTGCCCATCCTGATCGTGGCCATCGTATACGCGGGTTTGTGGATGGTTTGGGCGGTTCGCATTCACGCCGCCAACCGCTTTGCCAGTGTCACCTTCGGAATCACCTCCGCGCTCATCCTCTCCCCGCTGCTGTGGGAATCGACGGTTCGCTTCCAGGTCCTGGCGCCAGCCTTCACTGCGGTCGTGCTGGTCGCGTTTGTCGTGCTGGCTTTGGCACTGTCATGGCGGTGGAACCTGCAGTTGATTCCGTGGGTGGCAACTCTGGCGACGGTTCTCACGGCTCTGGCACTGATCATTGCAACCCACGAACTGGTGCCGCTCACGGCCGCTCTGCTGGCCGTGGCTTTGGCCACGGAATTTGCGGCCTGTCTGGAACACAGGCTCAGCCTGCGAGCCGTCCCGGCCCTGGCCGCCGATTTTGCGGTGTGGTTGCTGGTGTACGTGATGACCTCTGCCGACGGAGTGCCCGAGGGATATCACGCCGCTGCGCCCGCCACGATCACGTTGCTAAGCCTGCTTCTGTTTGCGATCTATGGCGCGAGCGTAGGCCTCCGCACCTTCGTACTCCGCCGCCCGATCACCATCTTTGAAATCGGCCAGGGCATACTGGCCTTCGGGCTTGCGGGCTTTGGCACGATGCGAGCCAGCCACGGCGAGGCGGCTTCTGCCCTCGGCGTCATTTCGCTGTTGCTGGCAGCGGTCTGCTACTGGGGAACGCTGTGGCGATTCACCGACGAAGCCTACACCCGCGATCGCAGAGTCTTCGCCACTTACGCGGCAGTGCTTCTCCTCGCCGGAAGCTACCTGCTGCTCCCTGCAAATCTGCGCGTGCCATTCCTGGGCCTGGCCGCAGTGGCCGCGGCGCTCGTGTATGCCAAGACCGGCAAACTGAGCCTCGGCCTGCACGCGTCGTTCTATCTGGCCGCTGCGGCCACGGCTTCGTCGCTGCCGAATTGGGTTGCGAGTGCGCTGGCTGGAACCGTGCCCGCGGCGCCCGACTGGAGCGTTTGGACGGTCGCCGGTCTGGCTGCGCTCTGTTACGTCTTTGGCTCCCAGGGAGCGCTCGCCGCGCAAGAGCCACCGAAACGGCGGCTGCTTTGGGTATTTCCTGCAATTCTGGTGGGTTTTGCGGGGGCGGCGCTGGCCGTGGCGGCGCTGGTGTGGCTGGCCGGGGGTCGTCTGGAGCTCAACGCCTCGCGCCTCTCGGTGATCCGAACCATCGTAAACTGCTTGCTGGCGCTGGCGCTCGGTTACTTCGGCGCGCGCTGGAAGTGCGTCGAACTGGGCTGGGTTGCTTACGCCGCCGTCGCCTTCGGGACCCTGAAGCTTCTGTTTGAAGACTTGCGCTTCGGCAACGCCGCGTCGCTGGTGGTCTCACTGCTGTTCTACGGGTTGATACTCATCGTCCTTCCACGGCTGAGGAGCAAAGCGTAAACCTTCTCAGCCGCCAGCAGTAACTTAGGCGCGGGCCACGGCGACCCAGAGTGTTTGGGCCCGGGTGTCGGCGACCGGCAATTTGATGGTCACCCGTGCGCCGCGCGGCTTCACGTTTTCGATTTCGAGATCTCCGCCGCGTTTCTTGACGATCCCGTAGCAGACGCTCAATCCAAGCCCCGTTCCTTTGCCCACGGGCTTGGTCGTGTAGAAGGGATCGAGGGCGCGGCTCAGGTTGCCAAAGCCGGGGCCCGTATCCTCGACTTCGATCACCGCCCGTGCACCCTGCTGGTAGGCACGAATGCTGATCTGCTTGCCGCCGGTCGTGCCTTCCAGAGCATCGCTGGAATTGTTGAGCAGGTTGAGGAGAATCTGTTTGATTTCGTCCTCGCTGACGGCTAGAAAGGGCAAGTCAGGTGCGATGTCGAGTTCCACGCGAACGTTGCGGGTACGGGTGTAGTATTCGCGCAGCGCCAGCACCTGCTGTACGACCGGAGCGATCTCTGCCACCTGGGTGTCGCGCGCCCCGTGCCGCGAGAAGCGGAGCAGGTTGTCGATAATCCGGTTCATGCGGCGGGCCTCACTCACCAGGTTCGCGAGTTGATCGCGCGCCTGCGGCGCCGCGATGGCGTCGTTGATCAGTTCGCCGTATCCCATGATCGCAGTCAGCGGATTGTTGAGCTCGTGCGCGACTCCCGCCAGGAGTTGCCCCAGCGCCGCCAGCTTTTCCGAGCAGACCAGCTGCGCGTGCAAGGACTGCAGTTCAACGGCGAGCGCAATATCGGTTGCCAGCATTTCGATGTGGGACAGTTCGAGCGTGTGAATCGTCCGCGTATCTCGCGGCGCAGCCAGCCGGATGCAGCCCAGATATGCGCCTCCATCCGAGCACAGCGGAATGAGAAGCTCTTCGCCGGTCCGCCATTCCTTGTTTGGATTCTCGGGCAGCGCAAACAGGATGGCTTCCGGTTGCAGCAGTAGGTATGAATTCTTGCCCATGCGGTGCGCGGTGGAACACAAGTTCTGAACGTGATCGAGCGTCCAATCCTCGGTTTGCACCTGCAGACTGCTCAAAGACTCCTCCGACAGTCCGCTGGAGCCCGCTACCCGCAGCCGGCCGCTCGCATCTTCGAGCTGCACCACCGCCATGCTGAAAGTGCTGACGTCGGTGATGGCCGAAGCGATGGCGGGGCAAATCGCATCCAGCGGCGCCCCACCCAGCAGCCGGGTCGTAATCGCCGAGAAGCGCTCCAAGCGGCGGTCGAGCCGGTCTGCTTTATGCTGCATGCCGGCGATCGATTCCGACTTGTCTTCGACCACCGCCAGGATCATTCCCAGCGCCACGAGAATTTTGGGAGTGTCCCACAGTTCCCCGGGAATCGTCAGATGCGGAGTGAGGCGGTCGAGCAGCAGCCGGATGGGAAACGCGGCGCCCCAGCTAACGAACCCTGCAGCGATGGTAAGAATGGCGGGAGACCAGCGTCCACGATTTCGGCAAATGAACACTCCCGCCAAGACGAATCCGATTCCCATCAGTGCAATCGCGCCTTCGGGAAAGGAGCCGCGGAGCGTGGCCGCCATCGCCCACACTCCGGCAAGCGATGCCAGGAAGGTTACCGCCCCCAGGTACAACGAGAACCTTCTGCCCCAGAGAAGGAAGGCAGCGCCTCCGCCGAAACAGGCCGCAAGGAACAAGACGTAAGGCCAGCGCGCCTGCAGGCCATAGCTGTTGCAGACCACGTAGGCCAGGGAAGGCACGCCCAGCACGAGCAGCAGGCGAGTTCGCTTGGCGTAGTCTTCCGCCACCGATGAGGCTGAGACCAGAAAAGCGACCACCGCGGCTTGCAGTGATCCGGAATCGACCGCCAGCAGAAGGGAATTAACCGGTCCGTGATCAGGCTCGAGTAATTGGGCCAGGAAATGGGTGAACACCAGCGTCCAGGCCACCGTCCAAAGGGTGAGGCGGCCGCTGCGCGCATGGTGTTTGAGGCAGACAAAGATGATCACCAGCACGCCGGTGATCAGAAATATCGGAATCTTTTCGAGAGCATCCATTCAGAATCATTGGGGGGAAAGGCACGGGGGGAAGCATGGCTCGGCAGTCACCAACAGTAACCAAACGGAAGTAGTAGGTGCAACGCCAGAACGTGCCATCGGCATGGCACCGATGTCAGGCAGCCTGCACGCTGGTGCCATGAAGTTGGTATTAATCTCCGCGATGCTCGTTTCCCCGTTTGGTTTCCAGACTTACGTTGCAGTTTCCGCGCCTTTGCGACGGAATGTCACAGGTTGTGATCAAGATTACGTTCAAAGGTGATTCAAAGGCAAGGTTGTGCAGTTACGAATTTGCCTGCATCAGGCCCCTCTTGAACCAGGCCAGGCGATCGGTCTGTCGCACTCCTAACCATGAAGGCAAGGTTTAACGGCTCCATCCCGGAGCTAAGTCCTTTTGCCGCTGACTTCTATCTCCGGGCCGTCGTGGAACGTCCGCAATCCGTCCTGGGGCGGGGCACGCATTCTCGATCCCAACAAGAATCCTCAGTTCCCGGAGTGCGCAGCGCCTGGCAGGTTTACAATTTGTGACTGAAATCACATTTGAGTGTGATTCGACATCCGGCAGAGTTACAGCCCTCGCCGCTAATATCAGGCCCATCTTGAAAGAAGACTAGACGGCGAATTATCCTCATCGAACTCATGACTTTCAGGCGATTCAACCAAATGGGGGTTGGACCGCCGACCTCTGGGGATTTGCGACACTCCGCGACAACAAAAGAGCGCAGCGGCAGACTAGAAACAGGACATAAGGAGAATTGAGATGAAGAAAGTAGCGGTCGTCTTGCTCGTAGCCGTTCCGATCACGGTCTTGCTGTTCTTTGCCGCGATGAATCCGCCGGAAGTGGCGGCAGTGCCGAGCTATGCGCGGCAGACAGGCCTGGCGTGCAGCGGTTGCCATTACACTCCTCCGGAACTCAACCCTGCCGGACGTAAATTCAAACTGACTGGCTACGTCGATCGAGGAGACGACACCAAAACCGTAAAAGCCGATGGAGGCAAGAAGCGCGCCCCCCTTGATCTGCTCGCGTCATTGCCGCTCTCCATTATGCTGGAGACTTCGTTTACCTCACTCAAGACTGCGCAGCCGCAAACCCAGAACGGCAACTTCGAGTTCCCTCAAGATATCTCCCTGTTCCTTTCGGGCGCATGGACCAGTAACGTTGGAAGCTTTATGCAAGTGACTTACGACACGCAGGACGATCACTTCACCAGCGACAACACGGATATCCGCTTTGCGAACAAGACGAAGATGGGCGGCAAGGAACTGGTTTATGGCATCGATCTCAATAACAATCCCACGGTCGAGGATCTTTGGAACAGCACGCCCGCGTGGGGTTACCCGTGGATCGCTAGCGACAACGCGCCTACTCCCAACGCTAGTCCTTTCATCAACGGCGGTCTGGCCCAGGACGTAGCTGGACTGGGCGCGTATGGCATGTGGGACGACCATCTCTATCTCAACGTGGCCCTTTATCGCTCTGAGCACGTGGGCGGACCGCAGCCGAACCCAGGTTTAAGTGCCCCAGGCGTGGGCGCGGGCTTCAATATCCGCGGCGTCGCTCCCTACTGGCGCCTGGCGTGGCAGGAGTTAACCGGAAAGACCCAGTATGAAATCGGTACTTACGGCATGCACCTGCGTTCGACCCCCAATGAAATCACCGATCCTACCGGGGCCAGCATTCCGACGGATTCGTACACGGACTGGGCAATCGACACGCAAATCGACCGCACCATCGTCAGAACTGACGTGCTTTCCTTCCGAGCTTCATACATCCGGGAAAACAATGATCTGCTGAGCCTGCTGTTTCAGGGCGGCGGTCCAGGGAGTTCGACTCCGCTGGTATCGCAAGGTTCGCACCGTTTGAACACGGTCATGGCCAATGCCGAATATCACATCGGCAACAAGTACACGGGGACGTTCGGCTGGTTCAATACAACCGGGACATCTGATCTCGTATTTTATCCGTCGGGGACAGCCGTGACCGGCAATTTCAATGGCGACCCGAGAAGCGCGGGATACATTTTGAACCTCTCTTACTGGCCGTGGCAGAACCTGCAACTCGCGGCGCAATACACCG
>Ga0116217_10002585_pt1 | contig 16775 bp, 13 predicted proteins | sample Sb_taG_6_FD_89697 | JGI IMG/M metagenome (GOLD analysis project Ga0116217, IMG submission 89697) | Peat soil microbial communities from Weissenstadt, Germany - Sb_50d_4_PS metaG | ecosystem: Environmental > Terrestrial > Soil > Wetlands > Peat | place: Germany: Weissenstadt | collected 2010-09-21 | reverse complement strand
CCGAGGGTGCCCCCGCCGGCCTCGTCGAACGAGCGGCTCTGGTCCTGAACCCAGCGCAGCCGTTGCCAGTGGTCGCGCGGTCGTTTGTGCACAAGCGCGAGCTCGAGGAGGTGGAGTTCGGTGACGACCCGCCACACCATCGCCGACGGCTCCATCCACATGCGTTCCCGGTGGAGCGACGCGAGGAGACGCATCGCCCGCACGACGGAATCCGACTGGTCCAGCTCGTCAAGATCGCTGGCTCGGGGATCCCATGACGGGTGCCGGCCGAAGAACCGGACGAGGTCGTCGTCACCGCAGGCGAGTGCGGGTGTGCGGAGTGCGGCGACGACCTTGAGCGGGTCGTCGGGGTGCTCGATCGCCCCGAGGATGGCGAGGAGGTCCCGCACGTCCTGGGATCCCCAGATGAGGGTCGCCCCCTCGAGGCGGTAGGGAACATCGGCGTCCTCGAGGGCCCGTTCGAGCATCGGCAGCACCGTGCGGGTGGGGAGCAGCACGGCGATGTCCCGGAAGCGGGCGCGACGGGGCTCCCCGGATTCGTCCTCGACCGTCCAGGCGTCATCGACCACCGAGCGGACGACCTGGGCGAGTTCCGAGCTGGAGCGAAGGCGAACCTCGCGGGCGAGGGTGTCGTGTGCCCCCCCGAAGCGACCGACGGGCGGTCCCGCGGTGCCCTCGCCGAGCGAACTGCGGAACGGGGCGAGCGAGCGGTGCGGGACGCCGCCCGGGGTGCCACCGTCACCGAGGCGATCGAAGACGCTGTCGACAAAGGCGAGGATCTCTGGAACCGACCGGAAGTTGGTGGACAGCATCACGATCTCCTCCATCGCCGACGCGGCCCGGTCGAACTGCGTCGGGTCGGCGCCCCGGAACCGGTAGATGGACTGCTCGGGATCACCGACGACGAAGATCCGGGACAGGCCCGGCGGGTCGCCCTCGGGCGCCGTCAGGAGCTCGACGATCTCGGCCTGTACCGGGTCGGTGTCCTGGAACTCGTCGATCAGGATGCACCGGTAGCGGGACCGGACCGCCTTCAACACGGCCGGGGCCGAGATGAGGACGTGTCTGGCCACGACCAGGAGGTCGTGGAATGTGAGCCTGCCGTCGTCGAGGCGGGCGCTCGCGGAGTCCACCGTCAAGTTCGCGAGGCGCATTCCGAGGTCGGTCGCGACCGATTCGTTGATGCCCTCGAAGATCGTCGATCTCGCCTCTTCGGCTTCCAGCAGCTCTGCCTTCACCGAGTCCAGGTCGGTCCAGTTCGCCCTTTTTCCGTGACTGAACTTGAAGGCGCCGAGACGGCGCAGCGCCGCGAGCACGGCGGCCTCGTCGGTCGACCCGAGGAGGGGCCTCAGCCGCTCGAGGGCGGGCCTCACCTTCGTGCAGAGGTGATCGTGCATGAGATCCGAGCTGTCGGGGCAGTCACCGAGACGATCGATGGCCCGCTCCAGGGGCAGGACAATCGGCGCGACGTCGATCGGAGGGTTGGTCGTACGGGCGCGATCGTCGGCCAGAGCGCGAAGGATCTCCTCGGTGAACCGGTGATGTTCGTCCGACATGAGCTGCGCCATCTTGGAGAGCTCCCGGAGCGCGAACCCATCGGAAAACGCCCGCACGAGCGTCTGTATCGCGGTCTCGTCCGCCAAGAGCTCGGTGGTGAACTCTCGCATTCGGACCTGGTGGTCGAGGTACTCGGCCGCGGAGTCGAGCACCTCGATCCGCGGTGGCAGGCCTGCCTCGAGCCAGTTCTCGGACAGGATCCGGAGGGCGAAGGAGTGAATCGTGCAGATCGCGGCGTCGTCGATGTCGCGGGCTGCGATCGCCAAGAGCTCATTGTCGGCCCCGCACCGGAGGAGTTGCCGGCGGAGCTTGGTCCGGAGCTCGGCCGCGGCGGCCTCGGTGAAGGTGATCGCCGCGACCGAGCCGATCCTCACGCCGCCCGAGGCCAGGATCGAGAGGACCCGGTCGATCAGAGAGCGCGTCTTGCCGCTGCCCGCGGCGGCACTGACGGCGAGGCGCGCGCCGATGCCGTTCTTGATGCGCTCGCGGCCTGGGGCGTCGACGAGGCGGAGTTCGGGGTCGGTCATCGCAGCTCGAGCTCGCCCATGTCGACGATGGAGCCAAGGTCGGGCTCCGGCGGCTCGCCGAGGGCGACCACGGCGGCGAGCTCGGGTGCGGCCTCCTCGGCTGCCCACCTCCGGTCCCGGTCGACCGGGCACATCATGTCGAACGGGCAGTGGACGCAGTGGTCGAACGTCGGCCCGGAGGGCCGGTAGGTCTCGTCGCCCGGTACGCCGGGGAAGACTCCCGTCGTGATTCCCGTCGTGATGTGATCGAGCAGGGTGCGCAATCGCTCCAGGATCTTCTCGTCGATCGTGTAGGCCGCCTGGGGCTTTTCCCGGCGCAGCGAGGTGAGCCAGTACCGGGTCCGGACCGATCCCTTCCACCCGAGGAATGCAGCCGCCACCCTGCCGTAGATCGGCAGCTGCAATCTCGTCCCGAAACCGAGCGGGTCCTGTCTCATGCTCGACACGAGGGTGGATTGCTTCCCCGACTTGTAGTCGCTCACCACGGGCGTGCCGTCGGGCCTCCGATCGATGCGGTCCAATCGGCCGATGAAACGCACCGTCCGGCCGCCCCCGAGCGGGAACTCCAGAGCCGGCAATGCCGGTCCCTCCACCGGCTTGTCGCCTTCGACACGATCCTCGGCCACATCGAACGCGGCGGCGGTCTCTCCGAAGCTCAGCTCGACCTCGACAGGTTCGAGCAGGTCCTCTTCGAAGAACTGGCGCATCTCCCGCATCAGCACCGACCGCTCCACACGGGCGATGACGGGTGCGCCGCAGCGACCCTCTTGCTCGGCGAGTGAGAAGCACTCGTCGGCGATCGCGAGCAGTCGGTCGAGGTCGCGCGGCGCGCCGTCCAGTCGTCCACGGACATAACGGGCGAGGATGTCGTGCACGAGCGAGCCGCGATCGGCGGGGGCCATCTCCTCGGTCGCCTCCGGTCGGATGCGCTCGTTGAGTTTGAGGAGCCGTCTGAACAGATAGCGGCGCGGACACGCGGCATAGTCCTCGAGCTGTGTCGGCGCGAACGTGTCGGGGAGGGTGATCCCTTCTCCGGTGCCGACATTGCCCTCGAAGGCGGTGAAGCCGCCGGTCAGTGGCGCCCGCGCCGCTGCGAAGCTCCGGCCGAGCGCCGGCACCCCCGCGGGTGCCGGCAGGCACTCGACCACCGCCGGCTCGGATTCGGGGGTCCGGCCGGCCCGCACCGCCCGCGAGAGGCTGCTCAGCAGTCGCTCGTCTCCCGAGAGCGGCATCGTTTCGGCTGCTTCGCTCTCGATGTCGGCGGCGAACGAGGCCACCGGAGTCTCCGTCTGGCTCGCCAGCGCGTAGGTCTCGTCGAGCCACCGCGAACGGCCGAGCTCGCGCCCCGTCCGGGGGTCGACCCTTGGCATGCTCCCGACTGCGGCGTCGGCCAGGCCGACGATCGAGCGGACGTCGTCGAGCAGTTCGGCGACCGCGCGTGCCGCGGTGGGCCAGTCGGGGTCGTCGACCTCGGACTCCGCGAAGAGCGAACCCTCGCCGGGCGTGCCGGGGAAGTACTGATCGGCGAGGCCCACCACGTAGACGCGGTCGAACGAGAGCCCCCGCGCCTCGTAGGGCGTGCCGACGAACACCCCGGAGCCGAACGGCCCCGGAAGGGCCACGTGATCGGGGGTCCCGGCGACGAGCCCGTCGTCCTCCGACGCGGACACCGCGACCTCGGCGTCGTCCCGGACGCGCCGGGTGGAGAGCTCTTCTTCGACCGCGTGGCGGAAGGTCGTCAGGTCGGCCTCGGATGCGACCTGGTCCAGGGCACCGAGATCGTCGAGGAGGCTCTGAACCTGTCGGGCAGCCAGCTGCTCGGAGCGTGGCCAGCCCTCGGCCTGGTGCTCCGGGTCGAGGTAGGTGCGGAGCATCCCGCTCGCCCATTCGGACCATTCGGACCATCGCCCGCACGGCCGGGAGACGTCGGCGGCCAGCGTCTCGATGTACTCGGACAGTGATGCCGCGCCACGCTCATCCCGTTTGCCATGGGCGACATGGACGTCCCAGTGATCTCCGCCGCCCGCGAAACGGGCCAGCCGGTCCTGCCACTGATCGAGGCCCTCGGTCACGCCGGCCCGGGCCGAGATGTCGTCCCACAGACGGACCGGGACCGGCAGGCCGTCCCGGCCGTTGGTGATCGGCGCACACCCGAGCCAGTTCATGACCGCGTCCCGTTTCCACCCGCTCGCAACCAATCCGACCGCACCGAGGAGCGCGCGGCCGGTCGCGCTCTGGCCCAGGGTCCTGAGACCTCGGCCCGAGCTCGGGAGTGCGCCGTCGGCGAGCTGCTGGTGCACGATCCGCCGGTAGCGGTCGGCGGGAGGATGGACGATCGCCTGGCGCCACAGGGGCACGCCGCCCTCCATTTCGCGGACCAGCTCCCGGAGCACGACCCGCACCTCTTCATCGGGATCGCTGCACGCGAAGACCGGATCGATCAACGGCCCGGCCCCGGGGTCCCCGGAGATCGTGGCGACCAGGACATCCGCGCCGGCGAGTGCGCTCAACACCGACCGGTCGCGGCTGCGGTCGGCACGGGGGTACCAGCGCACGATCACCCCCGATGCGCCGGCCGCGCCGAGCGCGGCGAGGTCGAGGACCCGGCCGAGGTTCGTGAACCCGTGCGCGTCGAGGTGGTCGTCGAGCAGGTGCAAGGTCTCGATCAACGAGGCCACCCGCCCCCCGCTCTCCGAGAGGCCCCGCAGGACGGTGGGCTCGACGCGCCACAGCTCCTGGAAGAGCGCCACCAGTTCGGCGCGCGCCACCGGGGACCGGGCGAACGACTCGAACGGACCCGGCCGGACTCGCAGCACTTGCCGGAGCGACTCGTTGACCGTGCGCGGGCTCGGGATCCGCAGCGTCAGGTCGCTCCCGCTCCGGGCCAGATCGGACGTCACCTCGCCCCAGGTCCGGAATGACACGTTGCAGAGGCCCCGTCGGAGGCCGACCTCCCGGCGGAGCTGCACCCGCACGTAGGGCGAGGGGACCACGACGGTCACCGGGGCGAAGGGATCGTCGAGCTGTCCCGCCGCAATGGCCTCGCAGAGAAAATTGAGCGAAGTTCTTACATTCGGCGAATCCGGCACGGCGCCCAACCCTAGAGAGGGCCTGTGACCTGCGTAGGGTCCGCGCCTTCTCCCTTGTGGGGGCCAATTTCCTCCCAGGGAAATCCCAGATTCGTCCGGCATCATGGTTGTTGCGATTTGGTTTCGAAGCGCCGGTTCGGCGGGTGTCGGCAGTCCGTCCGCGGCAATGAAAGAAAGCGTGGATCCACGATGAGAGTGCTCGTGCTCGGGGCTGACGGATACCTGGGTTGGCCAACCGCCCTGCATCTTTCCCACCGGGGACACGACGTCGGGGTCCTCGACAACTTCGTCAGGCGCCAATACGACTACGAGCTCGGCACCTCGAGCCTCGTCCCGGTCACCCACTTGCAGCACCGGATCAGGGCCTGGGAGGAGATCTCCGGCCACGTCCTCGATCCCTTCATCGGCGATCTCAACGACCACTCGTTCATCTATGAGACGCTCCGCGCCTTCCGCCCGGACGCGGTTGTGCACTTCGCCGAGCAGCGGTCGGCTCCGTACTCGATGATCGACCGCTCGCACGCCGTCTACACCCAGGTGAACAACGTCGCCGGGAATCTGAACCTGCTCTTCGCCATCGCCGAGATCGACCCGACGATCCACCTGGTCAAGCTCGGGACCATGGGCGAGTACGGGACCCCGAACATCGACATCGAAGAGGGGTTCATCGAGATCACGCACCGGGGCCGGACCGACACGCTCCCGTTCCCGAAGCAGCCGGGCTCCTTCTACCACCTGTCAAAGGTGCACGACAGCCACAACATCATGTTCGCCTGTCGCATCTGGGGCCTGCGGTCGACCGACCTCAACCAGGGGGTCGTCTACGGCCAGGAGACTGACGAGACCCTGTTGCACCCGGACCTCGCCACCCGGTTCGACTACGACGGCGTGTTCGGCACGGTCCTCAACCGGTTCTGCGTCCAGGCGGTCGCCGGCCATCCGCTCACCGTCTACGGGGCCGGCGGGCAAACCCGGGGCATGCTCAACATCCGCGACACCCTCGCCTGCGTCGAGCTGGCCGTGAACAACCCAGCCGGCGAGGGTGAGTACCGCGTGTTCAACCAGTTCACCGAGTCCTTCTCGGTGCGCGAGCTCGCCGAGAAGGTGGCCGACGCCTTCGCAGGCACGGTCGAGATCGAGAACATCCCCAACCCGCGGGTCGAGAAAGAGGAGCACTACTACCGGGCCGCCCACACCAAGCTGCTCGACCTCGGGCTGGTCCCGCACCTCCTCGACGGCTCCACGATCGCCTCGATCCTGGCGGTAGCCGAGCGGCACCGCGACCGGATCGACCCGGCCGCGATCGCCCCGACCGCCAACTGGCGCCGTGCCGGAGCAGAAGAGCCGGTCCGCGCCGGGCAGAGGGCCGTCTCCGCCCGGTCCTGAGCGCCCCGGCGGGGGTCGAGGACCCCCGCTTCGGGCATCTGGCGCATTGGTAGCGTCGGGGTTCGATGTCGCCGGGTCCTCGGCGCGATCTCACGCCCTTCGTCATCGTCCTTGTCGTCGGCGCGGTCGTGCTCTTCCTCTTCGTCGGCGGGCTCGCGTCCGTCGGCCGGGCCTCGGGCCCCTTCCACGCCACGATCGATCAGTCGTTCGGCGCCCAGGCCCGGCTGGTCGCCGAGCAGTCCAACCAGGTGGGCGGCCAGCTGAACACGGTGGTCGACCAGATGGCCGGGGACCACCGCATCCAGCTGGCTCAGGCGCTCGACTCGCTCGTCACCGGGGCCGAGTCGGTGGCCACCTCGGCCGAGTCGGCGTCGTCGCCCGCCCCCGAGGGCGGGGCCGGACAGGACTTCGTCCAGGCGATGACCGACCGGGCCCAGGGCGTCGAGCAGCTGCGGACCACCGTCGACGGCCTGCTCGCGCTGAGCCCACAGACCGGGCCGGCCGCCTCCCCGTTGCCGCCACCCCGGGTCTCCGCGGCCCAGGCGGTGCAACAGCTCGCGTCCGTCGGCAGCCTCCTGATCGGCGCCGACCAGGCCTACGGGCGCGCCCGCCACGAGTTCGCCGCCGTGCCGGGCGGGTCGCGCCTCCCGGCGTCGGTGTGGGTGCCCCAGCCGGTCGTGTGGGGTGCGGGGGCGGCCCAGACAACGGTCAATCAGCTGACCTCGGCCCCCCAGCTGGCCGCCTTCCTCGACGTGCACGTGGTGGCGGTGTCCCTGACCCCGTCGGTGCTGCCGCCCGCCCCGGCCGTCCCGGGACAGCCGGCGGCGCCCGCGCTGGTGGCCGGGGCCTCCGCCGTCCCCCCGACCTGCACCCTGTCGGTGACCGCGGTCGTGCGGAACGACGGCACCGTCGTCGTGTCCAAGGTCCCGGTCGAGGCGGCGGTCCAGCCGATCTCGGGTGGCCCGCCGTTCCCGGTCAAGAAGCAGGTGACGCTCGCCCCGTCGGCCAGCGTGGCCATCACGCTTCCGGTGATGCCCGTGAAGCCGGGGACCACCTACAACCTCGCCGTGAACCTCGTCGCCCCGGCGGGCCAGCGGAGCTCCACCGGCCCGATAGGTGCGACCGTCGCCGTCGCCACCTACGGTTCGGTGGCGGGGAACCGCCGCTGTGCCCGCGTCCCAGCGGCGGCACCGTAGGATCGGATTTGAGCGACATCAGAGGTCCAGGAGGGATCAGTGCCCGAGACCATCACGATCACTGACAACCGGACCGGGGATTCGATCGAGATCCCGATCCTCCACGACGGGGTCTCGGCGACCGAATGGTCGAAGCTCCTCCCGGGCATCTGGTTCTACGACCCGGGCTTCATGGCCACCGCCGCCTGCGAGAGCGCCATCACCTACCTCGACGGCGAGGCGGGGATCCTCCGTTACCGGGGCTACCCGATCGAGCAGCTGGCCGAGCAGTCGACCTACCTCGAGGTCGCCTATCTGCTCCTCCACGGCGACCTGCCCGACGAGGCCCAGTTCGAGGTGTGGAAGCGCGACATCACGTACCACACGTTCATCCACGAGAACGTACGCAAGCGGTTCCTCGAGGGCTTCCACTACGACGCCCACCCGATGGGGATGCTCGTCTCGGCGGTCGCCGCCCTGTCGACCTTCTACCTCGACGCCAAGGGCATCTTCGACAAGGAGTCCCGCCAGAAGCAGATCATCCGGCTGATCGCCAAGATGCCGACCCTGGCCGCCGCCGCCCACCGCTTCAGCGTGGGCATGCCCTTCGTCTACCCGGACAACTCGCTCGACTTCACCTCGAACTTCCTCTCGATGATGTGGAAGGTCGCCGAGCCCCGTTTCGAGGCCAACCCGGTCCTCTCCCGCGCCCTCGACGTGCTGTTCATCCTGCACGCCGACCACGAGCAGAACTGCTCGACGACCGCCATGCGGGTGGTCGGCTCCTCGCACGCCGATCCCTACTCCGCCACCGCCGCCGCGGCGGCCGCCCTCTACGGCCCCCGTCACGGCGGTGCGAACGAGCAGGTCATCAAGATGCTCATGGAGATCGGCCATGTCGACAACGTGCCCGCCTTCATCGAGGAGGTGAAGGGAGGCGGCGACCGGATGTGGGGGTTCGGGCACCGCGTCTACAAGAGCTACGACCCGAGGGCGAAGATCATCAAGCAGACCGCGGACGAGGTGTTCGAGGTCACCGGCCGCAACCCGCTCCTCGACATCGCCCTCAAGCTGGAGGAGATCGCTCTCAAGGACGAGTACTTCCTGTCGCGCCGGCTCTACCCGAACGTCGACTTCTACAGCGGCCTCATCTATCAGGCGATGGGGTTCCCACTCGAGATGTTCCCGGTCCTGTTCGCCATCCCCCGCACGGTCGGGTGGCTGGCCCACTGGCAGGAGCTGCTCGACCAGGACTCGAAGATCGCCCGGCCCCGCCAGCTCTACATCGGCTCCGACGAGCGGACCTACGTCCCGATCGGCGGCCGCTAAACGGGCTCGGGCCGCCGGGTCGGCCCGAGGAAACGGACCAGCCCCTCCTGGGCCACCGACACGACCAGCCGGCCCTCGCGGGTGAAGAAGGACCCCCGCGCCAGGCCGCGCGCGTTGATCGCCGCCGGCGAGTCGGTGTCGTAGAGGAGCCACTCGTCGGCCCGGAACCGTTGGTGGAACCACATGCAATGGTCGAGGCTGGCGCCCATGAAGCTGGCGTCCTCCCACTTGATCCGGTGCGGGCTGAGGATCGTGTCGTAGAGGGAGAGGTCCGAGGCGTACGCGATCACGCTGGCGTGCAGGAGCGCGTCGTCGGGGAGCTCCCCGTCGGCCCGGACCCACAGCTGCTGGTGGGGGTCCGAGTCGACTCTCTTCCCCGACCACGGGATCGACCCGATGTAACGCTGGTCGATCGGGTGGGGCCGGTCGTACCAGTCGCCCAGCCGGTCCCGGATCGCCTCCAGGCGCTCGGCCAGCGTCGGGAGCGACTCGGGGTCCGGCACCTCGGGCATGGGCAGCTGGTGTTCGGGGCCGGTCTCGGCGACGTGGAACGACGCGGAGAGGTTGAAGATCGCCTCGCCGTGCTGGATCGCGACGACCCGCCGGGTGGTGAACGAGCGCCCATCCCTGATCCGGTCGACCTCGTAGAGGATCGGGATCTCGGGGTCGCCGGGGCGAAGGAAGTACGCGTGCAGGGAGTGGGGGTCGCCGTGGTCGACGGTGCGGCCGGCCGCCATGAGGGCCTGGGCGGCGACCTGGCCGCCGAAGACGCGCTGGCGCTGCTCGTCGGGTTGGGCGCCGCGGAAGATGTTCACCTCGATCGGCTCGAGGTCGAGCAGATCGACCAGCTGGTCGAGGGCTTTCCCCATCCGGACATGTTGACAGCCCGGTGCCGCCACCGTGGACGCCCGACGAGCACGCTGGGTGGCCGACGTCGACGGGGAACGGCCCGGGGTCCTGGGTAGAGTGGCGGGAATGCCCGAATTGCTCGAGCGCTTCGTGGCGTGGCTGAACACCCACGAGGGCAGGAAACTCTTCCGCTACTCGATGGTCTCGGTCATCTCGACCGGGGTCTCCTTCAGCGTCCTGTTCATCGTCTACGGCGTCGCGCGGCTGTGGACCGAGGTCCCGAGCACGGTCTTCGCGAACGTGGTCGCCACCTTCCCGTCCTACTGGCTGAACCGCAGCTGGGCCTGGGGGAAGACCGGCCGTTCGCACCTCGTGAAGGAGGTCATGCCGTTCTGGGTGATGGCGGCCCTCGGCATCGCGTTCTCGATCGTCGGCGCGCAGGTGGCCCACAGCATCGGCATCCACCACTTCAGGCACGACCACATCGTCCGGACGGGCCTGGTCCTCGTCGCCAACGTGGCCTCGTTCGGGATCTTCTGGGTCGCCAAGCTGATGGTGTTCAACCGCGTATTCCACGTCCCCGGCCTCGAGGAAGAGATCGAGGAGCACCTCGAATACGAGGAGGCCGAGGGGGTCTCGGGCGATGTCCGTCCTCGATGAGGCGGTCGCCAAGCTCGTCCCCGTCGATCCCGCTGCGGCCTCCGAGGCCCGCACCCGTCAGAACCGCCTGACAAAGCCGCCCGGCTCGCTCGGGCGATTGGAGGACCTGGGCACCCAGCTCTGCGCGATCGCCCGCCGTTGCCCCCCGCCCGTGCCGGAGCCGGCGTGCGTCGCCGTCTTCGCCGGTGACCACGGGGTCCTGGCCGAGGGCATCTCCCCGTGGCCCCAGGAGGTCACGGCGCAGATGGTCGCCAACTTCGTCGCCGGCGGCGCCGCCGTGAACGTGTTGGCCGACCGGGTCGGGGCCAGCGTCGTCGTGGTCGACGTGGGAGTGGCGGGAGAGGTCCCCGATGCACCGGGGCTCCGCCGGATGAAGGTGCGGCCCGGCACCGGAAACCTGGCCAAGGAGCCGGCCATGTCCGAAGCGGAAGCCCGGGAGGCGCTCGACGTCGGCGCGGCGCTCGCGGCGGAACTGGTGGCCGGCGGGTCGAGGGCGCTCCTCACCGGCGACATGGGCATCGGCAACACGACCCCGTCGGCCGCACTCATCGCGTCGCTGTGCGGCCTGGACGCCGCCACGGTGACGGGCCGCGGGACCGGGATCGACGACGGCCGGATGGCCCGCAAGGTCGAGATCGTGCGGGCCGCCGTCGAGCGGGCCGCTGGCGCCGACCCCATCGGACTCCTCGCCTCGCTCGGTGGCCTCGAGATCGCCGCGCTGGCCGGCTACATCGTGGGCGGTGCTGCCGCCGGGGTGCCCGTGCTACTCGACGGCGTCATCGCGATGGCGGCCGCGCTGGTCGCGACCGCCCTCGCGCCCGAGTCCCTCGGCTACCTGATCGCCGGCCACCGCTCGACCGAACCAGGGGCCACGGCCGCCCTCGAGCACCTGGGTCTCACGCCGGTGCTCGATCTCGGGATGCGGCTCGGGGAGGGGACGGGCGCATGCCTGGCGCTCCCGGTCGTCCAGTCGGCGGCCCGCGTGCTCGGCGAGATGGCGACCTTCGACTCCGCCGGCGTCAGCGAAGGGCCGGTCTGAACGGTTAGTCGCGAAAGTTGTTGAACTGAAGAGGGATGCCGAAGTCCTTCTCCTTGCACGCGGCGATCACCGCCTGCAGGTCGTCCCGCTTCTTCCCCGACACTCGGAGCTGGTCCCCCTGGGTCTGGGAGTTGACGCCCTTCAGGCCGAGGGCCTTGATGAACTTGTTGAGCTCCCGGGCGTTGTCGGCCGAGATGCCGGCCTTGATGCCGATCCGCTGGCGGGCCGCGCCGTGCGAGGCCTCCTCGACCTTCCCCTCGTCGAGCGCCTTCAGCGACACCTGCCGTTTGACGATCTTCTCCTGGAGGACCTGGCGGAGGGCTTTGAGGCGGTCCTCGGTCGAGGAACGCAGGACCAGCTCCTGCTCGCCGAGCTCGATCGACGAGTTGGTGTTCTTGAAGTCGAACCGGGTGGCGGCCTCGCGGTTGGCCTGGTCCACCGCGTTGCGGACCTCCTGCATGTCGACCTCGGAGACGATGTCGAAGGTGGGCATCGGTTCGATCGTACTTTGGGGTCCGAAGGCACCCCCTCCGGATTCCACCTTTCGCCGCTTGACTAGCCTCGCGTCGGGTCGGTGTCCGAGTGGCCAAAGGAAGCAGACTGTAAATCTGCCGGCACAGCCTACGGGGGTTCGAATCCCTCCCGGCCCACCGACCGCCGAGGTCAGTCTGCCCAGGGTCGGACCGGGCGCCGGGCGCCGGTGGCGGGCCGAACGGCGCTCTTTCGCCTCGATCGTAGCAGAGTCATGCCACAATAGTGGCATGACTCGTACTCGGGTGAGCACCACGGTCGATGAGGAACGGCTCGCCAACGCCCGCCGGCTCCGGCCGAACGTCCCGGACGCTGCGCTTCTCGACGAAGCGCTCGAGGCGCTGATCGCTCGGCATCGCACCGCTGAGATCGATGCGAGCTACGCCGCTTATGACGAACACCCGCTTGACGAAGCAGACGAGTGGGGTGACCTCGGCTCGTTCCGCGAGTCAGCCGCTGCGTCGTGAGCCCGATTCCTGCTCGAGGCGAACTGTGGTGGTGTGAGCTCGCGGCGATCGGCCGACGTCCTGTCGTCGTACTGTCGCGCGATTCGGCCATCCCAAGGTTAGGGAGGACGCTGATTGCTCCCTGTACGACGACAATCCGGGGCCTGGCGAGCGAGGTTCTCCTCGAGCCTGGTGAAGACCCGATCCCCAAGCGGTCGGCCATCAACCTTGACGCGATCGAGAGCGCGTCGATCGGCACTCTTGTCGATCGCCTCGGGCGCCTCAGCGACGAGCGGATGCGCCAGGTGTGCGCGGGGCTCGAAGTCGCCGTGGACTGTCGAGGCTGATCCCATCCTGGTGGCCGTCGTGCCCGCACGGGCTCCGGCCCGAAATAGTGCAACGGTGCCGATCGGGAGTCCTCAGTCCGAGATCGCGACTTGAGCCTTGGCGATCTTCTAGGTACTGCGTCGGCTCGCAGCCACAACGCAAACTTCTGCGGAATGCGACGGCCGCCGCTCCGGCGCGGCGAGGTCCGAGGGTGTCCCTTCGCGCTCGGCGAGGCTCAACGTTCGCCCCAGTCGTGGTCGCGGCCCAGCATTGCGAGGACACGGGTGGCGAGGGGCGCATCGTCGGGAACCGCCAACGGTGCCGCGTACCATCCCTGGTCGCGCTGCCAGTCCCACACCTTGGGGTGCCGCCGGAGCGTGTCCCACAGGAGCTCGATCTCGGCTGGATCCATCGTCGCGTCCTGCCCCGTCGCCTTGGCGAGGTCCCAGCCGTGCTGGGGCAGGTCAAAACTGAGCGCGAGGTCGAGGTAGTGCGCGACATCGGCCGCGGTGTCCGGGTCGTCGAGCGCGCGCTCGACCAGCGCTCGAGTCCGCCGAAAGCTGTCGAGCGGCTCGTCGGCTTCGCTCATCACCGGTGGCTCAGGCAGCCCGACGCGCTCACGTAGGACGACGGCCGAGTAGTCGACGACGTGGGCCACCACGTCGCGTGCGTTCCACCCCGCGCACGGCGACGGTTGCGCCCACTGCCCGGGAGCCACGTTCGTGATCAGCACTTCGAACGCATCGGCCCGCCGCCGGTAGCGGTCGCCCGCCTCGGTCACGTCTGGACCCGTCCTGAGGAGTAGTGGGCAGTGATGGAGCGGTTGGGCCCGTCGACCGTCACCAAGCCGCCATAGGGGAGGATCCACTGGGGGTCGGTGTGTCCGATGTCGACGTCGAAGACGATCATCGCCCCGGGGTTGTAGGCGTCAAAAGCTCGGAGCACCGCCGCTCGCTGGTCCTCCCGGTAACCGGTCCTCTCCGCCGGGTCGCGGTGTTGGTCGTGAGCGGTCGCCTTGGCCAGGCCCCAGACGACCGCGGGGAACTGCTCCAGGAGGCCGCGCTCGCCAGCGTCACGCAACATGCGGAACACCTCGACGGCCGACGGCATCTCCTCGGAGGTCTCGGCCAGCAGGATGCAGCCCGCATAGTCCTCGACCGGCCGCATCCAACGACCTGCGGCCATGGTCCAGTGGAGGATCTCCAGGTTCCCGCCCCAGGTGGGGGCGGTGACGACCACCTCCGGCCGGTGCCAGCTCCAACCCGGGCTCTCGACCGTCGGCCCGCACTGAACCAGTGCCCTCGGGTCCCCCCAGTGGATCGGCTCCTCGTTGAAGCGATCCACCGGGTGGAGCTCCAAGTCGCCCCCGTCCAAGAGCGCGGCCCGTAGCGACCTGGCCGAGACCGGGTGCAGGCCGGCACCCCGGCCGAGGTGGACCATCGTGGAGCCACCGTGGAACCCCCCGATCCCGAGGTTCCACAGCCAGTTGAGGAGGTTGGTGTTGTCGCTGTAGCCGAAGAAGGCCTTGGGATGGGTCGAGACCAGTTCGGCGTCCAGATGGCCCAGGAGGGCGATCTGGTCGTCGCCGCCGATCGTGGCGAGCACCGCGGCGATGGTCGGGTCGGCGAAGGCAGCCATGAGATCGGCGGCCCGGTCCTCGTGGCTGGAACCGACGCGCCTCGTGGTCGGGAACTCGACCGGCTCGACGCCGATCTCCGTGCGGAGCCGCTCCATCGCCAGCCCGTGCACGTCAGGGAAGGCACCCGGTGCCGCGAAGGACGGGGACAGCACGGCGACCCGGTCTCCGGGCGAAACCTTGGGCGGGACGCACAGGTCGGGTCGCATCGTCCGATCTAACCAGGTCGGCAGGAGTCCCCCCCGACCTCGGCCAAGCTTGGTGCATGGAGGTGCGAGAGGTCGCGACGGAGGACCGCGAGTGGGTCGAGGAGTTGGTCGCGTCGAGGTGGGGAGCACGGATCGTCGTGAACCGAGGGCGCGCCCGCGACGCGACGTTGCTCCCCGGCCTGGTGGCGGACGTCGACGGTGAGCGGCTGGGCCTCCTCACCTACGAGGTCGGCGGACGGCTGTTGGAGGTGGTCACGATCGACGCGCTCCGTCAAGGGGAGGGCATCGGGACAGCCCTGCTTGCTCGCGTCCGCGAGATCGCCATGTCGCGGGGTTGTGTACGCATCTGGCTGACCACGACCAACGACAATCTCGACGCAATTGCCTTCTACCAGAGGCGGGGGTTCCGCATGGTGGCCGTGCACCCCGGGGCGGTCGACACCGCCAGGGTGCTGAAGCCGGGGATCCCCTTCGCCGGCGCGCGGGGCATCTCGGTCCGCGATGAGATCGAGCTCTCGCTGGCCATCGCCCCGCCGTTCGGGCCGACGTCCGACGAGATGGAAGTGAGCCTCGACCGGATTGCGGCAACCGGCCGGAGCGAGCTGGCGAAGCTCTTCCAGCTCTACCTGCACGACTTCTCGTCGATCCGGCCGATGAGAATGTCCGACGATGTCACGTTCACCTACCGCTACTTCGACGCGATCTTCACCGAGCCCGAGCGGCGGGCCTGGTTCATCCGCCACGGCGGCCGCCTGGCCGGGTTTGCCGTGACGCGGGAGGTGGACGGGCGGATCGACATGGCCGAGTTCTTCGTGATGCGGGCGCACCGCCGGGCCGGGGTCGGCCGCCGCGCCGCCGCGCTCGTGTTCGCCGCCCAGCCGGGGCCGTGGGACGTCCGCTTCGACGTCGCGAACGGGGAGGCGGCGGCGTTCTGGCCGGACGTGGTGGCCGAGGCCGCGGATGGCGAGCTGGACCGCGTGGTGCTCGGACCTCCCGAGCAGGAGGTCGTCCAGGTGCGGCTCCGCTTCTCGACCGGCCCGGTGCCGGCACCAGCGTGACCCGTGATTTGGCCGTGGACGAGGCGCTCGACAACCCCGTCTGGGCCGCGCTCACCGGGCCCCAGGCCCACCTCGGCATCCGCCGGGGGAGTGCCGCCCGCTACGACACGGCGCTCTCACGGTTCGCCGGGCTCGGTGACGCGGACCCGGGCGCATGGACCGACGCGGCCCGGCTGGCCGACGGCCGCAGGATCGTCGTGATCGCCCCGCTCTCGGAGCCGCCGGAGGACTGGCGAGTGGACGAAAGCCTGCAGGCCGTTCAGATGGTGGCACCCGCGCTCGACGGCGAGCCCGACCCCGAGGCGGTCCCGCTGGGCCCGCCGGAGGCCGAAGAGATGCTGGCCCTCGTGCGACGGACCCGCCCCGGCCCGTTCCTCGCCCGGACGGTCGAGTTCGGTGGCTACCTCGGGGTGCGGCGCGAGGGGGCCCTCGTGGCCATGGCGGGTGAACGGATGCGCGTCCCGGGCTGGACCGAGGTCAGCGCGGTGTGCACCGACGAGTCGGTCCGCGGGGCCGGACTGGCCTCCCGGTTGGTGCGGGCCGTGGTGTCGAACATCGTCGAGCGGGGTGACCGGGCCATGCTGCACGTCGCGTCGACCAACGAGTCGGCGATCCGCCTCTACAAGGCGCTCGGCTTCCTCGAGCGCCGGGTCATCGACATCGTCGTGGCCTCTCCGCCGGGCCCGCGCGTACCCTGACCGGGTGGTGCGTCCTGGAAGCTGGACCAGACCAGCGGGTGCGAGTCCCGCCCGGGTAGTCGCCGGAAAGCCCGGTAGCAGGCCCCGGTTCGTCACTGAGAGGTGGCGGGCTAAGCGGGGTGTCAAGAGCCTCTTTGGAGGGAGCAAGCGTGCGGGCCGTAGCGCCACCAGGCGTGAGTCCTGCAGCCTCGTCACAAGCACAACGGAGGAGCCGAGCCGCTCATCTCACGGCGAAGGCAGCATTCGACCAACTGGCGGT
>Ga0116217_10002579_pt1 | contig 16800 bp, 17 predicted proteins | sample Sb_taG_6_FD_89697 | JGI IMG/M metagenome (GOLD analysis project Ga0116217, IMG submission 89697) | Peat soil microbial communities from Weissenstadt, Germany - Sb_50d_4_PS metaG | ecosystem: Environmental > Terrestrial > Soil > Wetlands > Peat | place: Germany: Weissenstadt | collected 2010-09-21 | reverse complement strand
TGCGCCTGATTGGCGATGCTGGCGCGCTCGTCCAGAGGAATATAGCTGTCATCCTGCCGCGTGTAGATTACGTCCATTCCCAATCGACCTTCGAGCAACAATCTCGAGCACCAGATCTTTTTCGAGCAAGCCGTCGAGCCCCACCGTGCCCCAGTCCCGACCACCATGGCCCGCATCGACCACGATGCGCATCTTGGGCACACGCCGCTGTTGCACATCTTCCTGCGTCGGCGGCGGAACCAGGATTGGTAGTTTGTTTTTCTCTGCTACGGTCGCTTTCGGGAACCGATTCACCGCTCCCTTGGGGCTCGCTCCGACCTTGCGCACTTCGACCACCAGCCGGTAGGGATTCGGCTCCAGGCTCACCGAGAAATCTGTGTTGGCCTTCGTCTCCAGCACAATGCGCGTCATGCCGGTCACGGGCTGAGCCACGCGGATGCGTTTGAGCAGTGCATCGCCCACCTCGATTGATTTCCATGCAAGGTTGGAAGCCAGCTGCGTATCGTGCAGATCGAAATAGATACGATCAGGATTGGCCAGGCGGTGCGCTTCATACTGCACCTGATCTTCAAGATTGAGAACCACCGTACTCGAATCCGCCGACGACCAGTGCTGGATTCCGGTGACCATGGGAAACTTCGACAATTCCCGCGGCTTAGTAGGTGAATTGGTCGCCTGGCTTCCATTGGAAGTCGCGCCCGGATTGATGTTGGCGGGATTCGCCGCCGTCCCGGCGGATGGAGCAGCCGGCGCGTCCTTCGCCGCAGTGCCCATCAGTTTCGGCGCCATCTTTTCCGTCCGCACCATCTTGTTGGTCAACTGCGACGGCTTCAGCTTCCACCAGACTCCTCCCGCTAATGCTGAGGCAATGACAATGCACACCAGCAGAACCAGCATGCCGGGCCGGCGGGTCACGCTATCCGGTTCCTCGACTGGCATCTCGAGTTCAGCGACGGGCTCGGCTTCTGCCTCGCTCGGAGCCGCTTCCAACTTCGTCGCCGCGACCTGCGCAGTCTCTGTAAAGCGATCCTCATCGGGTTCAGCGGAAGCTTCGGTAGCGACAGTCGGCTCGGACTCAGAGGACGTCTCCTCCGGTTCAAGCGCCGGTTCGTGCAGAATCGCCGCCGTGGGTGGGGGTGTGACCTCGTCCTCTGTGGATGTAACTTCTTCGAGAAGCTTCCTGGCAATGACAAGCACAGCCTGAGTCAATTCAAGCCAATCAACCTGTGCCGGCACAATTGCAGTGGGCACCGTTTCCGGCGTGGGCGAGGCCGCTTCCAACTTCGTCGCCGCGACCTGCGCGGACTCCGCAAAGCGGTCCTCATCCTCCGGCGTGAGCGCTCCCACAACCAATTCCGCCAGCAGGCTCAGGTTGCGGACATCGCTGTCGTTGAATCCGAACGGCTGCGCTGAAAACGCCTGCAGCACCCCAATCCCGTGCCTCCGCCCGCACAGCGGCACCGCGACCATGGAGCGTGCGCCCAAGCGCCGGCACGCCTGCAGGTTGACCCGTGCATCCGTCTCGGTGTCGTCGCAGCTCACGATCTGGGCCGTGCGGAAGCAGGCCCCGGAGAAGGCCGAATCGCGGTCGATGCGCGCGCCCAAGTCGGGCCGGACCGTGCCCGCCGCCGCCCGCAAAACAACCTCGTTGTTTTCCGCCAGCGCGATCGCCAGGCCGTCCGCGCCAGTGATCGCTAGTGCTCTGTCTGCGACGAGTTGAAGCACCTCATCCAGAGTGAACTGCTCTCCTTCTTCAAGATCCGCTTCGGGAACAGCTCCATCGTCCCCGATCCGGCGAGTTTCCAGGGTTTTCCTCCGGCGCACCTGCTCGTGCAGCGCCAAGAACGCTAGTAACGCCTGCAACGTGTTGCGCTGCGATGGTTCTTGCTGGCAATCCGCAGGATGACCCGTGGAGGAGCTCGAAGCGGTCTGCCCCGGCGGGCAGAGAGGTACTACTACCCCGGCAGACGGAGTCTTCCCTTCAAGGCTCGGGTTGGTGGTCGCTGTCGCCATTCCAAGCCCAAGTACACAATTCAAGCGATACATTATGTACACCGGTAAAAATGATAGTCAATTATTCACTTAGCCTACTCCATCTGGTGAATTGAGCCCCGTCTGGTCTTGATGGGCTCAAAATCACTCCGACCACAGTGGTGCAGGATCGCGCTGAATTGTGCGCTGGAAGAGGTTTCCGAGCCCTCGGGTGTAATAAACTAACTCCAACGGAATGCCGATATGGTTCCGGCCGTAGTCACTGGCAAGATGACGCTTGCCGCCACGAAGTTCTTGCGGCGCTTCTTCCTGCACGTGCTTCCCAGAGAGTTCGTGCGCATCCGTCACTTCGGGTTCCTCGCAGCATGCTGGCGTATTTTGCATGCACAATGGCGTGTTTTGCATATCGAAGCACTCGCCGAGCATCTAGACTAAGTGCATGTACAACGCGAAAGCTTACTCCGCTGCCAGTGCGACATCGCCGCTAGCCTCCACCACGATCGCACGGCGCGATCCAACCGAACACGACGTCCAGATCGAAATTCTCTGCTGCGGCATCTGTCACTCTGATCTGCACCAAGTCCGCAACGAGTGGAGCGGCTTCATGCCGACCGTCTACCCCTGCGTCCCCGGCCACGAAATCGTCGGCCGTGTCACGAACGTCGGCTCCGCAGTCACGAAGTTCAAGCCCGGCGACCTCGCCGCAGTCGCTGCATGGTGGACTCCGACGGAACCTGCCCCGAGTGCTTGGCGGGCCTCGAGCAGTTCTGCCCGAATCCGACCTTTACCTACAACTTCCCCGACAAGCATCTCGGAGGCGTCACCTACGGCGGCTACTCCGACAGCCTCGTCGTTGACCAGAGGTTCGTCCTCCGCGTCCCCTCGAACCTGAAGCTTGCCGGAGCCGCTCCTTTGCTTTGCGCCGGAATCACGACGTACTCGCCCATGCGCCACTGGGGCGTCACCAAGGGCAAGAAAGTCGGTGTGGTCGGTCTCGGCGGACTAGGCCACATGGGCGTGAAGTTCGCACATGCGCTCGGAGTCCACGTTGTTGTTTTCACAACTTCACCGAACAAAAAGGAAGATGCACTCCGCCTCGGAGCAAACGAGGTCGTCATCTCCCGCAACGCGGACGAGATGCAAAAGCACGCCGCTAGCTTCGACTTCATTCTCGACGCTGTCTCAGCCGATCACGACATTGACGCTTACATCAATCTGTTGCGCCGCGATGGCAACATCACCCTGGTCGGCGCGCCGGAGAAGCCTCTCGCCGTTTCCGCGTTCGGCCTGATCATGGGCCGACGCAGCCTCTCCGGCTCACCCATCGGTGGCATCGCCGAAACCCAGGAGATGCTAGACTTCTGCGGGCAGCACAACATCACCGCCGATGTCGAAGTCATCCCGATCCAGAAGGTCAACGAAGCTTACGAGAAACTGCTCAAGTCGGATGTGAAGTACCGGTTCTCGATCGACATGGCTTCTCTCAAAAGTGAGTGAACGCATGAATAAGCACTTTCGCGTCTCTGGCAGCACTTTCCTCAAGCTGGAAGAACTGGGAGTCCGTGCCTCTGCAGTCCTGCACAGAGCCGGACTTCCCCAGGGATGTATCGATCAACCGCGTGTGCTCCTCAAGACTGAGGAACTATTCGCTCTGTGGCGTGCCATTGGCGAAGTCAGCACAGACCCCGCGATTGGTCTCCTGCTCGGCACAGAGAGTAAGACCGAACGATTCCACCCCATCGGCCTCGCCGCTCTCTCGACAGAGAACTTCGGTTCCGCTGTGGAACAAATGGCTCGCTACAAACAGCTAACCTGCCCGGAAAAGATCCTGCAGGAAAAGGACGACGAAGAGTGGAGCATCCAGTTCCGCTGGCTTCTCGCTGACGAAGTCGAGCCTCCGGTGCTGAACGAATGCTGCTTCGCTTGGGTGCTCTCGATCGCTCGCCACGGCACGGGTACGCGCCTCTCGCCGCTCCGCATGGAGTTCGCACAACCTCGGCCCCACGTAAAAGCCATTGAGCGTCACTTTGGCTGCCCCGTGGTCTGCGGAGCCCCTCGCAACGCGATCGTGTTTCGCGCCTCCGACGCTCAACGCCTGTTCGTCACGCGCAATGCCGAGCTCCTGGGAATGCTAGCGCCGCAGTTTGAGGAAGAACTGAAGCAGGAGAACGGCGACGAGAACTTTGTCGAGCGCGTCTGCATAGCGATACAGCAAAAACTGACGGGCCGGCGTCCCACCATCGAGGACATCGCTGATGCGCTACATGTCAGTTCCCGTACTCTGCAGCGGCGTTTGCAAAACGAAGGGTCCAGCTTCCAGCGCGTCTTAGAAGAGGCTCGTCATCAGCTTGCTCGCCACTATCTCAACAACTCCGTCCTTGAGCTGAATGAAGCTGCCTATCTTCTCGGATACGAGGACGCAAACTCATTCGTGCGTGCTTTCCGTACGTGGGAAGGCGTTCCGCCTGCCCGGTGGCGCGAAGAGCAGCGTGCAAGAGCAGTGTCATAAGCACGCTCTATTTTAGGAAGGAGTAGTAATGGAAAAACGCAAACTCGGAAGAAGCAATCTGGAAGTGCCTGCTATCGGCCTCGGCTGCATGGGAATGAGCTTTTCTTACGGCCCGCCTAAAGACAAGCAGGAGATGACCTCTCTTCTCCGTGCCGCCGTGGAACGCGGCATCACCTTCTTTGACACCGCCGAAGTGTACGGCCCGTTCGTGAACGAAGAACTTGTGGGCGAAGCCCTCGCTCCGTTCCGCGGGCAAGTGGTAATCGCAACCAAATTTGGGTTCGACGTCAGTCCTAATCTCGATCCTCGGGGAATGAAGGGTGCGCCGGGCGTGAATAGCCGACCGGAGCACATCAAAGAGGCGGTCGAAGGCTCGCTCAAGCGACTCAAGGTCGACACAATCGACCTGCTCTATCAGCACCGGGTTGACCCGAACGTGCCGATCGAAGACGTCGCCGGCGTGGTGAAGGAACTGATTCAAGCAGGCAAGGTCAAGCGCTTCGGACTTTCCGAGGCAGGCGCAAAGACGATTCGTCGCGCACACGCAGTCCAGCCGCTCACTGCTCTCCAGAGCGAATACTCGCTGTGGACAAGAACCCCCGAGAAGGAAGTGATACCGACCCTCGAGGAACTCGGGATTGGTTTCGTGCCGTATAGCCCTCTCGGCAAGGGCTTCCTGACGGGAAAGATGAACGAAAACACGACGTTCGACAGCTCCGACTTCCGCAGCAGCCTCCCTCGCTTCACGCAGGAGGCTCTCAAGGCGAATCAGGCACTGATTGACCTGCTCGGCAGCATTGGGAAGCGGAAAAACGCGACTCCTGCTCAGATTGCACTCGCTTGGCTACTAGCTCAAAAGCCGTGGATCGTTCCGATCCCAGGCACGACGAAGCTAACTCGCCTCGAAGAGAACATCGGAGCAGCGGCAGTCGAACTGACGCCCGACGACCTCCGTGAAATCGACAGCGCCGCCTCAAAGATCAAGGTAGAAGGTGCTCGGTACCCGGAGCGCCTGGAGAAAATGACCGGTCTCTAAGCGGCAAGATGAAAACGGAAGCGAGATAGAGCTGTATGCGGGTTGGCATTTTGGGTTCGGGGTTGATGGGCGGGAAGCTCGGTACGATCTTCGCGCGAGCTGGACATGAAGTCGTGTTCAGCTACGCGCGCAGCGAGGAGAAGCTGAATAAGCTTGCCGGCGAGGCTGGAGGGAGGGCCCGCACGGGAACAGTGCGAGACGCGCGCAGGAAACAGACGCCTTCCTTCTGGGTGTGCACTGGTCCCGAATCGGCGATGTGCTGAAGCAGGCGGGCGATCTGTCCGGCAAGGTCATCGTAACCTGCTGCCTGCCGATGGATAGCGGCAATACGAAACTCATCATTGGCACCACTACGTCGGGAGCCGAAGAACTCGCAAAGAAAGTTCCGCGCGCCAAGATCGTCTGTCCTTTAATACCGTTCCCAGCGAAGTGCTGTTTGGCGTGTTCGAAGCCATGCACAAGGCCCCTCAACCGAGTCTGCTGTACTGCGGCGACGACCAGAGCGCTAAAGATGTGGCCGCTAAGCTGGTTCGTGACGCTGGTTTTGACCCGGTGGATTGCGGTCCGCTTCGGATTGCGCGATACACAGAACCGTTCGCATTGCTTGTCGGCCAACTCGCCTACGAGGGCGAACGCGGTCCCGAACTCGCGTACCGGTTCTAGCGGTTTGGAAGATAGCGATAACTACAGAGGCGATCAACCAATAAAGGAAGTCAGAAATGGAAATCAAAAGAAGCGGTTCACAACCTTCCGGCAAAGGACCGGCCGAGTATTTTACCGGCACAGTGCGCGTCGACCCGCTGTTTGACGCACCCCATCCCACCCGTGTTCTTGGCGCCGGCGTTACCTTCGAGCCCGGCGCCCGCACCGCGTGGCATACTCGCCCGCTGGGCCAGACCCTGATCGTGACGGCTCGGTGCGGCCTCGTACAGCGCTGGGGAGGTCCGATCGAGGAGATTCGGCCAGGGGACGTAGTCTGGATCTCACCTGATGAGAAGCACTGGCACGGTGCGACGCCCACCACGGCGATGACACACATCGCGATTGTAGAAAAGCTCGACGGCAAAAGCGCAGACTGGATGGAAAAGGTCAGCGACGAACAGTACCAGGGCTGATCAGGTGGCATATTGGAAGGGACCTGAGGAAACTCTGGTTTATCTGCGCGGAAACCGCCATCATGATCGCCAAGGAGCTGTGGGTCTGACCCGATTAAGTTAGCCGAGGATGGGACGACATGACAGCATTCTCAGGATGGGAGAACTTCTACGTAATCGTCGGGTCGTCTGCCGGCGCACTGATCGGTTTACAGTTCATCGTCATAACCCTCATCGCCGACATGCCCATCGGACACGGTGCGGCACAGGCCGGCGACGCGTTTGCGACGCCGACTATCGTTCACTTCGGAGCCGTGCTGCTGCTGGCAGGGGTTCTAAGTGCTCCTTGGCACGGGATTGCTCCCGCTGCAGTTCTCTGGGGGCTGCTGGGTCTCAGTGGGGTAGTGTACGCCGCCATCGTGGCTCGTCGTCTCCAGCGACAGACCGCATACAAGCCCGAATTTGAGGACTGGTTGTTTCATGTTCTGCTGCCGTTTGCGGGATATATAACGCTATCGGCGTGTGCGTTAGCGGCTCGCTCCCACGGCGTCGAGGCGCTGTATGGCGTTGCAGGGGCGGCACTGCTGCTCCTTTTCATTGGCATTCATAACGCCTGGGATGCCGTCACTTACCACGTCTTTGTTCAGAGACGAAAACAACAGGAAGCCGAGCGGCGTCGCTGAGTAGGCCAACAGCATCTGCAATCAGTCCTCCCGCTGCGGTGGCCGGGATCGAGAGCACGGGGCGATGCGTGAAACTTATTCACGCCTTGTCACTGGAATGCTCAGGTAGGACTTTGCAGTTTCTGGTGTCTGGATGACGGGCAAACCGGAAGCTATCGGTTCGTTCGTCGGATTAGACCGACAAACGCCCTTGTGGGAAGCGAAAGAAAAGCAGTCCGCAAACGACCTCAGGAAGGTTCGCAAGGGCTGCGGTTCGGCGTCATTGGATGTGCAAGCGGCATTCTAGATCGTGATTGCAGCGTTATCGGAAGCCGTCATGAGCGGGCTGTTGGCACGAGCCAGGTGGCGTCTGTAGCGGCGTCGGCCCTGAGCATTGGACAAGTCGACACTCTCCGGAAAGAACAGGGATAAGTTATCAGAGAAATCCCAAGGGCAGTCGGAGCGCTCGGCCAGCTTTAGCACATAGGCCAGGCCGTCTCCAGATGAGTCGTAGGGCCCGATTGCAATCGGCTTGCCGCCAGTACCTGCAAGTGCACTCCACTCCGTCGCAAGCATATGCCAGACGCTTTCGACGTGCCGCGTTTCGTCGACGATCCAGTCCCACGGAATCGAACCCTGCTCCCGCAGCGCCGTCAGCGCGTCGATCAAGTCCTGATCTGGCCGACGCGCCCCGGTCTTGACCTTGCTGACGAGAACGCCGTAGCCGTCGTTTTTCCCTTCCAGTTCGTAGAATAGGAATCGAGAGTTGGTCGGAATCGTGCCGTCGCGTTCATGTACGCCAAGGCGCTCTTGGACGAGTCCTTGCCGCTGCCACGCCTTCAACTTTTCAACGTCGAAGTTGCGCCCCGACTCCGCCGAATCGAAGGCAAAATTGCCAACTGGTTAACGCTCTCATGCTCTCAGGTCGTCGCGCAGCCGCTTGACTCCCACCTGCAACTCTTCGTCGATTTTCTGCGGCAACTGTTCGCCGCTTTCCCCATTTCATCTAGTTTCGATTGAAGCGGGCCTTGGCCTACTTCGACCCTACTGGTGATGGCTCAAGTCCCCGCGACCTAATCGAATACCTGCTGACTTTGAACAATCTTGGCGCAAATGAACTCGTGCTGGGGGATTTCGAGGCAGCGTTTCAGAGATTTGCCCCGTGCTACCACTCAATCGAAAGCGCAGGTCGACCGGTCATCAAACGCATTGAACTCGTTCTCTCAAACCTTGTGGTCAGCCATTTCCTGCGAACGGGTTCAGTTCCAGACAGCATTGCCGTATTGGCCGAGTTGACGGAGGGCATCGACGTGTTGAATTCCGATGGCTCTCTTGTCCGTTCAAATTATTGGTGCTCTCTTGGCATACAAGGGAGATTACCGCGAGGCACAGTCCTTGCTAAGCAAGGCCGCAAATCAGATTCTCTCGGCTCATGATTTCAGTCAGTATTCGATTTACTTTTTATTCTCAAATCTAGCGGTTTGTCGACTGGCTCAACGGTGAAGATATGGCGGCTTCAACCCCTCAAGCATTCACGGAATTCCTTGGAGACACTGGATCCGGATCTGAAGCCATATGCAAAGCGTCGCTTAGATATGCTAAGAGAACTCCTCTCGGCGAACGAAAGCAGACAATTGAACATCCTCGCTGGCTCGTTTGAGCCTCTCCAGATCGGCGAAGGATGGAAGCTATACGGACGCCCTCTTGCTCTTACAGATCTCCAGTTCTGGACTGAGAATTAGAGATTTGAAGGGCAAGACCAACAAGCGCCGCAAGCATTTGTGCCTGATCGAGGCGAAGAAGGCGGAACCGAAATGCGTGGGAGCTATGTTTCACCAAGTGCGGAGTGGTTGAGACATCAGTAACGAAAATCTGCTGCGCCGTGTTCACACGTGTATCGACACGACAAAAGCCTTTAAGTTGAAGAGTTTCTATAGTTGCGGCGGCAGCCTTTCGCAACGGTTCCACAAGTTCGGGGAGGTCCTCCTCGAAAGTGTAGAAACCGTAGCCATCTTCGCAAACGCGTTCAAAAGACAGAAACGCCTCGCCGACGTCATGGTGCTCGTCGATGCTTATACCAACGGGAGTGAGCGGAAAGGGAACCTTCCCTCTCAGCACCGGCGTCTCGACTTTACGACCTCGTACAAACATCTGAACCACTACCGGCTGTTGTAGCGCGACGCCCACCGCGTCCAGACGTTCTTCAAGCTCCCGATCTTCAACGATGGAGGATGCCGTCGAAATGCCAATGCTCGCGGATTCATATGTTGACTTCGCAAGTACGTGCGTGCCCCAGAACCGCAGCTGACCCTTCATCCCACCTCGTGCAGTACCGCCATCGAACTCTCTTAAGCCTGGGGATCGTAACGTCCAGCGGCAGCCCAATCACACGAGCGGCGGGATGACCACTCCGGCTGGCGGTAAGTACAGGACTCGCTTCGCGTCTTCATCGATGGTTCGGCAGGCTAGGGTGGCTAGCTTCCTGTGCTTCATGGAAGTCACCTTTTATCACGTCGGACTGATCCTGGAATTGTGGCCCTTGTGCAGTGCGGAGCGCCTTGATGCACGTCTGCTTGTCGATAGAGTCGCATGTGCTCGGCCTTGTGCGCCAGATGCGTGCGCCCGTCCTTCATCTTCGCAATCCGCGCATCCTCGTCCGCCGGACTCTTCCACTCCTTGTTCGACATCCGCTTCTTGCGCTTGCGATCCAACCGCGCTAAGTCTTCCCGCGTCGGCGTCGCGATCCCCGAGGCCTTCGCCAATCCGCGCAGAAACTCCTCGTAACTCGCGCCCGTGTCCCGCCGCACAATCGAGCGCATCGCCGCGTTCGCCTCCAGCGTCGTTGCATCGATCGCGATCCGCTGCCCTTGCAGCAGCCCGTGATCGGCCAGCACGCCCAACACCCAGGCGAATACGGCTGGAGCATAACCAATGTCGCAGCCTTTCCTATTTCCGGGATGCAGGTTCGCCGTTTTCCTCGGGTTTGTCCGCTCTCGGTGGAAAGAATCTTCGTGAGCCGATCTGACATCGCCCTCGCACTCTTGCTCACGAAGGCGTTCGACCGATACCTTCTCGCCGAAATGAATTGGATCAGCGCGCCGAACCATGGGTAACTTTCCCAGCCCGCGCCCGCTCGTGTAGAACGGAAGGCGGGAGAGAAGACCGATGGCAAAGGATAAATTCTTGATTGAGATTTGCTCGCCGAAGCACGTAGTTACGGATGCCGGAGGAAACACCAGAAAAGAAGCCGAAACCGCTCTACAGAAAATGAAGAACGACGGCTGGGTGCCAATCGGGATAAAGGGAATCCACTAGCGAAAAGAACGAATCAAGACCTAAGAGAGGGGACACGTTGATTTTTCCTTCTTGCCGTCGCGTGAAAATAAACAGCGTCAGCGAGGGGATGGTATGGGTCAGCGGTCACGATCTGATCCCAGTTGGCGATCTAGTGCCTAGCGGCAAACTGAACACTTGGTTGTACAAGGGAGATACCGCGACGGGTCGGTGAGTTCGCGCCCCGCATCCGGCACTGCGCGGGTTATCCCTCTTGCGCCCGGACCCGTCGAGCCGGTTAAGACTTGCGCTTGGTCAGGGACCGCCGTCGGTCTACAACTTCACACGTTTGCTTGTTCAGCCAGTCAATTTCGAGGATCTGCGCCTTAATTATGGAACGGGTGTAGTCCCCAAATGTCACCGCTGGATCGTCCGGCCTTATTGGGTGGTTCATGAGTGGCGCTGTGCTTTCCTTTTCAAGTTCGGCGATGCGCCGCGTGTGATTCAGTATCAGAAAGCCAAGAGTGCTGACTCTTCCTTCCAGAATAGCCTTCGCCCGTTTATTTGCCTGCGACCTCGAGCGCTGCGAAAGGTTCAGCACTGGATACTGGCCCTCAGCATCGCGGTAGCGAATCGCTGGGATTCCATCCAAGGTGTCTGTAACTGAGATTCGAAGTTGTCCCATTTTCTTGTGTTTTCCTTTCCACGGCGGGCCGCTGACGCGGCCTCGTTTTTTCACTTATCTTTCACTTATCCGTCAAAAAAGCCCAGCATTCAGCAGCACGACACAGCACGTAAGTTGCTGACAAATAACGGAAGTGGCGGACTGCGTACCCATTAAGAGTCAGTTGCTCTGCCAAGTGAGCTACGCGCCCACTGCCAACGGCAAGGTGGGGACAAACTTGCTATTTCGCTCGACGCAATTATTGATATCGGGCGCTCTCCGGCTTGGCCGACATTTACGGATCCCCGACTCCGATTCCCGACGCCCAAGCCCGGACGCACGTGACCAGAAACGTGTCCCAGGAATCACACCTGCACAGCAGGAAGCTATGCGGTCCTGTCAGGAGCAGCGCAACGGCGGCCATGGCGGCGGCCATGTTGGAGACGGGCACGGCGGACCCTGTGGCGAGATGTCAGTTCCGCACAGCCCCCATCCGCAGAAGGAGGACGAACTGCCTCCGAACGAAACGCCTCGGCCCAGTTGAATTCGCGCGCAGCTTGAGTTTGAGACTAACTTGAGTTTGAGCGCGGTGTAATTGCGTGGCGGCGCCGGCGCGCCTATGCTGAGGCGGCTTCTCGGGTTTGCTCAGCTACGGCGGAGTTCGAACCGGAAGCCGGTTGGCGAATCGGCACAACCTCGGCCTGAGCCGGCGCTCGCCGCTCGACTCTTCCGATGACTGGTCTGTCGGCCACGCCCACTGGGGACAAGGATACGAACCTGTTCTCGCTCCGCAGGCGATCAATCAATCGGCGTTCCCACGGGCGCAGCACTTGCTGCGGCAGCGAGAAAAAATTTCGGAACGTCCAAATCAGATACGCGCGTTGCAAGAGATTCGGTTGCACATATCGAGGACCGATCGGCGTGTCCAGTTCAAGAACGCCATCGGTGAGTTTTTCAATCCACATGAACCTAGCCCACCTAGGGTAAGACGGCGAACTTTGCCTTTCCTTTAATTAAAACCGGTTATTATTGCACCAGGGACGGGGCATTGGGAAGCAATCTTTTTATATTGGTGGAGAATTTATTTGCACTGCCTGGATCAACTTGAGAAAAGGCGGACTGATAGCGGCCTGGCATTGAGCGCGATCAACCGACTTTCAGCTGATTTCCGGCAACAAAGCGATGCGGTCGAGGGTAGCGGCAATGCCCACACCTTTGCCCTCCGATTCCTCCACCCGCACGACCGAAGCCTGGCAGAGCGTCCATCCGCCGGGTCCAAATCCCAGGCCGGGAGGCAGCATGATGACCAGTTCCAGCTTGGAGCCCGCTTTCATTCCTGACTCGGAATACAAAAAGATTCCCGATGAACTCAGATCGCGCGTCAAGCCCTGGTGCTCACCGCCCTCGTGACGCACCTTGACCGGGACGCGAACTGTCATCCGCTGGCTTGATCGCCTCTCACTGGATGGAGTTTTCTCAGTCATATGCTGTGGAAGTGTACCCCAGTTTGCCGGGAACGTGGAAACCGGGGGTGTTCGCAGAAAAAGCTCCTCTCGAACGTTCAGGAGAGGAGCCGGGGAAGAAGCAAAGTTGCGAAGCTAGAAAGTGAACTTGGCGGCCAGCTGAATGCCGCGCGGACCTCCGCCGCCCAGGAACGGGTTGCCGATACCGACGTCGCCAGTAGCGGTGATATGGTATCCCGGATTGGCCGGCTGGCCGGCAAGGGCGGGCTGGCCACCAACTTCTCGCCCGTTCACTACTTGGAAACCGCACCCGCAGCCGGTACCCAACGGCGTCAGGTTGGAGGAGGGATCGGCGATGAACGCCGGCAGCAGCGGGCTGGAGAAGTTGGGATGGTTCAAAAGGTTGAAGAATTCAGCCCGCAGCTGCACCTTCACCCGCTCGCCGAGTGCGGTGTTCTTGTAGAGTGCGAAGTCCCATTGTTGGTAGGTCGGACCGACCAGAGAGTTGCGCCCGAGGTTGCCGTAGTGCCGTGTGCCGGGCACGCAGTCGGAAGCAAAGCCTGAGGGTAACGACTGTGCAGCTGCCGTAATTGTGCATGGCATGGCGAACGACGTCAGGTCGACATAGTCGGCCGGGTTGCGTTTGTGGTACACGATCGGTCCCACCACATCCGGCCGATCATAAAAGTCGCCGCCGCCGCTGTAGTCATCCTCGCCGTCGTAATTTAGCGTAAACGGCTGGCCGCTCTGCAGGGACAGCGTGCTATCGAAACCCCATCCGTTCTTCAGGCGCTGCATGCTCCCGCCCCGGTTCGGTAATTCATAACCGAACACCCAAGTGAGGCGCTGGGGGATGTTGAAGTTTGATGGTCCGTATTCGCGTTGCGGGTTGTTGCTGTCTTGAGGCTGGGCCGCGTTGACCACGAAGTCCTCTAGGTCGCTGGAGTTGTCCAGCGATTTCGAATACACATAGTTGAGGGCAGAGGTGATCCCGTGCCATCCGTTAACCCTGTAGCTGACCTGCAGCGAGTTGTAGTTCGACTTCCCGGTGGACTTTTCTTGGAAGATATAGATTGCACCGACGCCACCGTTGCCGAAAACACGCGGCACGCCACCGCTAAGAATCGTCCCCGTGGGACACGGCTGAATGCCAATGCCAGTCGTCTGGCTACCACAATCGGCTCTCCAGATCGCATCCTGGTTCGGCTGATTGATGTCGTAGAAGCGAAACAACCGATGCCCCTGCGATCCCACGTAGGCTATCTGCAGAGTGGTCTTGCTGGTGAGCTGTTGCTGAATATTGAGATTGTAATTCTCCATGTAGGGCGTTTTCATGTGCTGGTCCACCGCAAAAATGTCGCACTCGACCAACTTACAGTCGGATGGTCCGTAAACGGGTACGCCCTGAGTGATCGTCGCGGAGTTCGGATTCAGCCCCGCCGACGTGATCGGAGCCGGTCCAAAGGTACCGTATGCGGGGCCCGGGGCATAGTAAGCGGGATAAGGCAGATGGCCCAGGAAGATATCCTGAGAAAAGGCGTCATAGAAAAGACCGGCCCCGGCGCGAACTACAGTCTTGCCTTTCCCAGTTACATCCCACGCAATACTGGCTCTTGGGGAAAAATTCTTGTAGTCGGGCTCGTAAAGCCTGCTCAACCCCGGAGTACCGACTTGTTGCAACGCACCCGTACCTGTGTCCGATACCGGGTCGAAACTGGACACCAGGAAGTTGGCGAACAGATTGTTCTTCTCTTTCACAATTCCGTAGTAGTCCCACCTCAAGCCGTAGTTCAAAGTTAGCCGCGGGTTCACTCTGAAGCTGTCCTGAAAATAAAGACCATAGCCGTTTTCGAAGGTATGACGACTGGTCGAAGCCCCGGAGTACTGCAGACTGCCGAAACCACCACCCTCGGGTGTTCCAGCGAGAAAGGCATTTAAGTCTGCGAACTTCAGTCTCCCACGAAAGTATTTCTGGAATTCCTGCTGATTAATGCTGGTACGACGATACTCAAAACCCAGTTTCAGGTCATGCTTACCCAACTTCCAGGAGAAGTTCTCGATGAACTGAGTGTTGGTGTCCACGCGTGCGCGCGGATCGGCAGAGGTCGTGCCGGGTTGGGCGAAGAAACTGTTAGCACCAGTGGGCGTCACCGAGACAAACATGATGGGCAGGCCGGAGTCGTGGATGCCACCGCCCGCGCAATCGGCAGTCGAACTTGCGGCGCACAGCCCTATCGAACTGGGATGGAAGCTCGCATCCTGGGGGAAGAAACCTTCTGCGAATCGGTTCCATCCGTAGCGCAGTTCATTCACCATATTCGTGCCAAAGGTGTGGACGTACGACAGGGAAACCAACTGCACTCGGGTCGGCGTTACGGTGTTGAAACCGGGAAGTTGGCTGCCCGAGGCGGTTAGCGCGAGCGGGAAGGACTGGGTGCTGTCGCCGAAAAAATAGCGCCCTGTAAGAATATTGTTGGCGTTGAAATTGTGGTCAATCTTGGCGATGAGGCTGCTGAGATTGTTCGATGATGGAGTAACCAACGATGCGTTCGGGCCACTCGGACACCCTAAGTCCGTGGAGTGGACCCCCGGAATGTTCGGTGCGGGCCAGGGATTGTGTTGCGCAATTAGCGCAGCAATGACGGGGTTGCTCGCATCATTGGGGCTCAGCGAGCCACCCGGACCTGTGCCCTCCGGCACGCAGGCGAGCGTAACCGTGCCCACGGTTTCGCGCTGCCCCTCGTAGTCCAGATAGAAGAAAGTCTTGTTCTTCACGATCGGGCCACCGAGGTCTCCGCCGAACTGATTGTTGTGAAAAGGAGCCCGCCGTTCGTCCGTCGTGTTGAAGTAGTTGCGCGCATCGAGCGCGTTATTGCGGAAATACTCGAACAGCTCGCCATGGATTTTATTATTCCCGCTCTTGGTCACGATGTTGACCACGGCGCCGGCGTTGCGTCCGTACTCCGGCTGAAAGTTGGAGAGCACTTTCATTTCTTCCACCGCGCCGATCGGAAGAATGGCCGACGGAACGGCGAACACGCCGCCCTGGTTGATGGCGGGGTCGTTGCGGTATCCGTCGTTCATGTCGGTGCCGTCGAGCAGGTAGTTATTGGAGCGCCCGCGCGCGCCGTTCATCGAGAACTCGCCAAACGATCCCGGCGAGTCGGTGATCTGGTCGGGTGAACCTGCGACGCCGGCATTCAAGAAGATCAACTTGGTGTAATCGCGGCCGTTGATGGGCAAATCTTCGACGCCCTTGCTCGTCAGCACACCTCCCAGGTCATTAGACTGGGTTTCGATCTGGGGAAGGTCTCCGCCGGAGACCTCGACCATCTGCGTGACCTGGCCGGTTTTCAACTGCGCGTCCACGCGCCGCTCGGTGGCCACGTTCACTTCAACGTTGTTGGTGACTGCGGTCTGGAAGCCAGTCTGCGTTACCGTGACGGAGTAGGTGCCGATGGGCAACTCAGAGACGGCGTAGCTGCCGTCGCCGCTGGTTACGGTTGTGCGTTCCAGGCCAGTGGCCAGGTTGTGCACTTTGACCGTAGCTCCGGCCACAAATGCTCCGGAGGGATCGGTCACAGAGCCGAGGATTGTCCCACGAAACGTTTGGCCCACCAGCAAGGCCGTCGAGAGCAGAACAACTACCACCACTAAGCGCAGTTTCATTGCTGTCTCCTTAGTCGTTCGCGGGCACTGGAACAGACCCAAGTTCCGCAAGCGGCAAATGCAGTTCCACTTGAGATGCGCGGCATTATAACCGAGCGCGTGCCAAAGGTCTGTGTCGAACTTCACAAGGGGAAGTTCGTGGAAGTGGAAGAGGATCAGCGCGGAATCTGCGTCGCCCGAAGCGGCCGGGAGGCAGCAGAAAAAGTGGACGGTGAGCGCTGGGAGCAATCTTCGGGAGTCTACGGAGAAAATCTATGGAATCACAGATTGCGAATCTACAGATTCTAGAAGCTGAAGGCGACGCCGCCGCGCGCTGAGCGTGCCGATTGCACCAGATAAAGAGTGCGTCCGTCGCGTCCCATCACGGGCACATACCCCTGCGCGAGGAGATTTCGCAGGTCCATGAGAATTTCCATGTGTCCCGCGAGGAAGCTGGCC
>Ga0116217_10002578_pt1 | contig 16806 bp, 15 predicted proteins | sample Sb_taG_6_FD_89697 | JGI IMG/M metagenome (GOLD analysis project Ga0116217, IMG submission 89697) | Peat soil microbial communities from Weissenstadt, Germany - Sb_50d_4_PS metaG | ecosystem: Environmental > Terrestrial > Soil > Wetlands > Peat | place: Germany: Weissenstadt | collected 2010-09-21 | reverse complement strand
TGCCACTTCGTCCGTCCGGGCTGGAAACTGCCGCGACGCGCGCGGGAAGCGGCGCACTGAGCCAGGCGATCCTCCAGAAGAGGAGCGTGCGATGACCCGAACGGCCGTATCGAGCGATCAGGCCCCCGATGCGCTCGGGCCATATAGCCAGGCGATCGTCGCGGGCGGCTTGGTCTTCTGCTCCGGGATGGCGGGGATCGACCCGCGACCGGCGCGATTGCGGATGGGATCGAAGCCCAGACCGAGCAGGCGCTGCTGAACCTCGCCGCTGTGCTCGGTGCCGTTGCGTCGAAACCGTCGGAGGGCATGGGAGCTGCCCGGCGGTCGCCCGCAGATCGGCGAGCTCTTCCCCGATGCAGCGAACCGCGAAATCCGTGAGGAGACCGGCCAGGAGGTCACCGTTGACAGGCTGCTCGACGCTTGCGCATTCGAGGTGGTCCCCGATACGTGGGTTGATCTGGTGGCCTACGAGTGCACAGCGCCGGTTGGGTTTCGTCGGAGTCGATCAGTCCCAGCGACGAGCACGCGACGGTCGCGTTCCTTGAGCCGCGGACGTATCTGACGACGAGTACGGCGCCGTGACTCCTGCTCCTGGGACTGCCCGCGCAGAGCAGAAGTCGCTGCCTCGCCCATGACGTCGGCGACACCTAGGCGGGCGTCCGGCACTGGCGAAGGGGCGCGCCGCTTCTGCTCGTCGCCGGTGCGGCGTGCCGCTGCAGCTCACGGAGCGCTGCTCCGCGGGGAGGCCGCCTCCCATGTGTAGCCGCCGGCAATCGCGCGGGCGCCCTCCTCGCTCAGCCCGTGCGAGGACCACGCCGCGCGCCCGGCCTCGACGATCGCCTCGGGGTCGGCCATGCGCTTGTAGTCGCCGAGCGCATCGACCGGGTAGCCGCGCTCGATCCCCAGCGCGTCGGCGAGCAGAGAGATGTAGTTGCGCACCTGCAGATGCTCGTCGCCGGCGTCGCACCACTCGCGCTGGCAGGCGTGGGAGATCGTCACTACCGTGTCCACGCCAAGCTCGCGCGCCTGCTCGAGCAGCGAGGCGCGGATCTCGAGCCAGCGCGAGCGCTCGACGTCGGCCGAGCTCGGGCCGCAGTCGTAGTCGTACTCGGGCGGAGCCTGCAGGCACCCCACGAGCTCGATCCCCGGGATCTCGCGCAGCAGCGCCGCGCACGACTCGCGGTCTTCGCGCGCCCGGCGCTGCCCAACCTCGTGGCCATCACGGCCGACGTGCGTGTGCAGGGCCACTCGCCGGGGCACCTCGTGCTTGAAGTCAAGCTCGCCGCGACGGGCACGCTCAGCCAGGAACGTCGTGCAATGTGTGATCTGGAACGGCACCTCGCGCCCATCGCGGCCGAGCACTATGTCGTCGTAGTGGACGTTGCACGACGGGCACCAGAACACGACCGTGCGCGGGTTATACGCCGACAGTCGCTCAATGCTGCGTGCCGACACGCCGCGGCCGGGTTCGTCGTCGCCGGCGCGGTGCCAGGTGATCCCGCAGCAGAACTGCACGCCGGCGGTGGCCACGAAGTCGAGCCCCAAGCGCTCGAACACCGAGGTCACGTCGGCGGCGATGTCGGGCGTGCGCAGGATGTTGCAGCCGAGATAGAGGACGATCTCGTAGCTGCGCTCGGGCGGCCCGAAGCGCTCCACCCACGAGACGCGGTCGGCCGGGAACTGCAGCGCCTTGGTGGTTTGCAGCCGACGGTAATAGGCGTTGTAGGGAAAGCGGCCCATCGCTCCAGCCTCAGGCCAAAGCCTACCGCCCGCGCCGGGCGGCGGTCCGCGGCCAGCGCGGCACGACAGTCCCTCCGATGCCTCATGACCGACGCTTCGCCCCGGTTCCTATCGGCGGGCTTGGCGCCCCAACGCTCTCGGACGAACCGTACGACGACATGTGTTCAGCCGCCTGAACGCAAGCGCGCCCGAATTGCACCCCTGTGGCCGCCTCGCGGGATCGGCGTGCGGGCGGCTGCCCGGCACCCACATCCGCCCGGCCGTACTCTCGCTCCGGACGAGATTCGATCATCTCGATGAGGTCCGGCGGGCCGTCGTCCGAGACGAGCGCCTTCCCATGCAGCGTTCTCGCGCAAAGCGGCTTCGGCTGGCATTTCGTATATGAGCCCCTCGCCGCGGTGATAATCCAGCGTCGTTCATCGCGAGACTTGGACCGGAAGACAATGTGTGCTGAGACCGGTGCCGGTGCATCGACGCAGGAGTACCCGCTCGCGCCGGTCCGTCTGATCGAGCCGTTCGGGACTGGCGGTGGGCCGGACCTCGTGGCACGTGCACTCGCAGAACGGCTAGTTGAGCGATGGGGTCAGCCCGTCACCGTTGAGAATCATCCTGGCGCCGGTGCTACGGCGGCCCCAGCGCTCGTCGCGAAGACGGCCGCCGACGGCTACACGCTGCTTGTCAACACCAGCGCGCACGCTTATAGCGCGGCGGCCGGCAGCGGCCTGCCGTATGACCCCTTGCGCGATTTCGTTGCGGTGGCGCCGCTGAGCAGCCAGGGCTACGTGCTGGTCGCCGGCAGGCGCGCGCGGGTCACGACCTTGGTGGAACTGATCGCGGTAGAAAAGGCCGAGCCTGGTGGGATAACGTTCGGTTCGACCGGCGTTGGCACGGCTACGCACCTGGGGACGGAGCAGCTGAACCACGCGGCAGGGACGCGCGCCGTGCACGTGCCCCCAAGCGCGGGGGACTCGATCTCAAATGTGATTGCCAACGTCCTAAGAGGGGATATCGACTACGCGATGTCCCCAATCTCGATCGCCACGCCCTACTTACAGAACGGCGAACTTGTCGCACTCGGCGTCAGCAGCGCCCGCCGCTCGCGGCTCTTGCCGCACGTGCCAACGATCGCCGAGGCAGGGATCGCAGGCTATGAGTTCCCGATCTGGTACGGCGTATGGGCGCGGGCCGGTACCCCGCACGGGATACTCGACAAGGTCGCCACCGACATCTCCGCTGCGATGGCCTCGCCCGGTCTTCACCGCTGGCTCACAGAGCACGGCGCCGAGCCGATGACGATGACGCGAGAAGGATTCGCCGGTTTCGTGCTCGCGGAAAGCCAACGCGCTACGCGGATCATCCGAGACGCGACGGATCGATAGAGCTAGCTGACGGCAACTCGCCGACGAGGACACCCTCCGCGTGTTCCCGAGGCGCGCATCTGACTTCTCTAACGATCAGAGACTGCCGTCACTTGGACGGAGGGCGTCGCACAAACCCCGGACCTGGTCCGAAGGTGACACCCTGGGCGCGACGCGCGACGCGCCACGCGGCGTCCGCGGACCCGTTCATCCGCAACCGATCAGGCGGCGGCGTGCTCCGTGGGAGGTCCGAATCGGAGGCTGGGCGTAAAACCGGAACATACGGCCGCTGTGATGGACTGGAAGATGATCACCGAGTTCATCGGCCACAGCGATGTCCGCACGACCTACAACCGCTACGGCGAGGTCGTGCCCGAGAATCTTGCGCCGGCCGCGGCGCAGCTCGACGAATCCTTGGACACCGTGGCCGGGCGCTGCTCAAATCTCGCCTCAAGCTGGGGGCAGCGTGACCGGTTTCAGGCCGCCCCCCCGGCCCCCAAGCGGGTGAAACAGTCCCGGAATCCCTAGTAAATACGGGGTCTACAGGGCTCGCTACACAGCTCGAATCCCGATAGCGGTACTTCAGAACCACGAGTTTTTGGGGGGTTCGTCATTCTTGGGGTTGTGCGCCCCAGTCGGGGTACGGTCGGCTTGGCGGGGGTGAGGAAGGCATCGAGTCGGTCTCGTGCCTCGTCTTCGCCCACCGGGACTAGATGTCCGTAGCGGGTTCCAGGTCTGGCCGACATCGCCGTGGGCCGGCCCACGTGCAGACCTGCTTCCAATCGAGACCGCAGATTTCACACTCATAATGTTGCGGCAACATCGATCTGATATCATAACGCCATCATGACGGAAGATAACTGGCACAAGGGAGGACCGATGGCGGCATCACCCGAGAGGATCGCTCGGTCGCAATCCATGATCGTCACCACCACCGAGCACGTCTCGGGCGCGCGGGTCACGAAGAACCTCGGCCAGGTGTTCGGATTGACCGTTCGGTCGCGAAGCCTTGGCGGCAATATCGCTGCGGCCTTGAAGAGCCTCGTCGGAGGCGAGATCCGCTCCTATGTCAAGCTCAACGAGGATGCACGGCGCCAAGCGGTCGACCGCATGGTCGAGAACGCCGCCGCCATGGGGGCAAACGCCGTCTCCATGATGCGGTTTGACTCCACCGAGATGGGCAGGACCATGAGCGAGATCGTGGCCTATGGCACCGCCCAGATGGTCGAGTGGGACACGGCGCCGTCCGACGTCACCGGCGTGAGCTGAGCCGACATGCTGTTGGTAGTTGTCGCGGTCGTGGTCGTCGCAGGGATCGTCATCGCCCTGTTCGGCTGGGACCGCTATCGAGGCAATCGCCAGGCGGCGGGCGATGGTAGCGCCGCCCAACCGACCGCGGAGGTGTTTGTCGACCCCGAGACCGGCCGTCGAATGCGGGTGTGGTATCACAGAGATACCGGCCGCCGGGAGTACCGCCCCGAGCAGCCATCTGACACCGCGCTTGGGGCCGAAGCGCTTGCAGTCGAGCCGGGAATAAATCAAGAGGACCGCCAGCACGAAGCGCATCCCGTCCAAGGCGGCCACCCACCCGCCGCCTCAGGCCTGGGCCAGGCGGGGCCTCGGGTTCCGCCGGCGACTGGAGGCGGCCGGGACACGGACCTGAGCGCGGCGATCAAGGTGACAGGACTGACCAAGCGTTTCGGCGAGACCGTGGCCGTGGAGGGCCTGTCCTTCTCGGTGGCCGCGGGTCGGGTCGTCGGCTTCCTCGGTCCCAACGGGGCGGGCAAGACGACGACGATGCGCGCGCTGCTCGGGCTCGTGCGCCCGACCGCGGGCAGCGCGACGATCGATGGCCGATACTACGCAGAGCTCGAGCATCCGGCGCAAACGGTGGGGGCGCTGCTCGACGGCGACGATCTGCACCCGGGGCGTTCGGGACGCAACCACCTGCGCGTGCTCGCCCGGGCGGCCGGGGTGGCGCGCGCACGCGTCGATGAGTTGCTCGAGCTCGTCGACCTGACGCATGTGGCCGACCGGAGAGCCGGCGGCTACTCGATGGGCATGCGTCAGCGCCTGGGGCTGGCGGCTGCGCTGCTGGGCGACCCGCGCGTGCTCGTGCTCGACGAGCCCGCGAACGGGCTGGACCCCCAGGGGATCCGGTGGCTGCGCGACTTCCTGCGCTCGCTGGCCGGCGAAGGGCGCGCGATCCTGGTCTCCAGCCACGTGCTGGCCGAGATCTCCCAGATCGCCGATGAGGTGCTGGTCATCAACCACGGCCGGTCGGTGTTGCAGGCGCCGCTGGCTGAGCTGATTGCCCAGCGCAACGGCGGCATGCGCGTCGCCGGGCCGGACATCGCGCGGCTCGCAGAGCTGCTGCGCGCAGACGGGGCGCAGGTCGAGGGAGCCGGCGACGGCGCGATCGTGGTCGCCGACCGAACCGGCGAGCAGATCGGCCGGATGATTGCCGCAAACGGGATCGTCGTCTCCGAGCTGGCCGCCCGCGGTGAGTCGCTGGAGGACGTGTTCTTCGAGCTCACCGGCGCGGAAGGAGGCCCGTCGTGACCCGCCTGCTCAGCTCGGAGCTGCTCAAGCTGCGCACCACGCGCACGTTCTACGCGCTGATGGGCGGCGCAGTCGCGTTGATCGTGATCATCGCAGTGCTCGGCGCCGCGCTGGGAACCTTCAAGAACACGGGAACGCCGGGTCGTGACCTGCTGGCGGTCGCGGGACTGGCGCCGCTGTTCGCACTCGTCATCGGCGTAATCGGGGTGACCACGGAGTTTCGCCACGGCACGATCACCCCCAGCCTGCTCGTCGAGCCGGTGCGCACCTGGCTGATGGCGGCGAAGCTCGCCGCCCAGCTGCTCGTCGGCCTGGTCCTGGGACTGTTCTGCTACGGCGTGTGCGCAGGGATCGTCGCCGGGGTCCTCTCGAGCCGCGGGATCGCCACCGGGATGAGCACCTCAGACTGGATCGGGGCGGTCATCGGCGGCGCGGTCGCCACGATGCTCTACGCCGCGTTCGGCCTGGGCGTGGGCGCGCTGTTGCGCAACCAGACGGGCGCGATCGTGGTCGTGCTGGCCTGGGTGTTCGTGATCGAGAACCTGTTGGGGATCATCCCCGGCGGCTTCGGGGACGGGATCAAGAAATACGGGCTCAGCGGCGTCGGCCACTCGCTGGCCCGCACCGCCAGCGACAGCACCCGAATCGGCCAGCTCCCCGCCGGGCTGCTCCTGCTCGGCTACGCCCTGGTGCTCGTCATCGGGGGCACCATAGTCGTGTGCAAACGCGACGTCAGCTCCTAACTGGCAGGGACTCTCATCCAGCGTGGGATCCAAAGCTGCGTCCCGGCAGCTGTTCAGGCGTCACATTTTCGCCTCGTCGCTTGTCATAGGAGTGGGCCGCCAGATCGGCGGGGAACATGGACACGAAAGCGCAATCTCCACTGGTCCAGGCAGCTGATACACACCCACGGCCGAAGGAGACCATCATGCAGGCAAGAATCAAGAATCCGGCGCTGACCGTTCCGGGCGCGCTCGAGGCGTTTCAGAAGCTCGGGGCCGCGGCGACGACCGCCGGGATCCCCGAGAGCACGCTCCAGATGGTGGAGCTGCGTGCGAGCCAGATCAACGGCTGCAGCGTGTGCGTGGATATCCACACCCGCGCGCTCGAGCACGCGGGCGAGAGCAGCGAGCGCATCCATCTGGTTGCGGCGTGGCGCGAGGCGCCGTATTTCAGCGACGCCGAGCGCGCCGCGCTGGCACTCACGGAGGCCGCCACCCGTCTCGCCGACAGTTCCGATCCGGTGCCGGACGAGGTCTGGGATGAGGCCGCGCGCCACTACAGCGAACCGCAGCTCGCTGCGCTCGTTGTCGCGATCGCGACGATCAACGCGTACAACCGCGTGAACGCGGCCACCAGGCAGCTGACCGGCAAATGGGTTGCCCAGATCGTTGAGGCGGCACAGGCAGCCTGACTCTCATAGCGAGCGAGCGGCGAGACCGGCGCCGCTCGCATCGCAGACGGCGAGGCTCAAGCGGCAGGGTGGCATCGCAGGATCGTCTGGAGGGCCGAGATGGGCGAGCTGGCTCGGCACGAATCGAACGCCTCGCCCGTGGCGGAGCGCGAGAAGCCCCCGAGGATCTGAGGCCCGCTCGGTGACAATGTCGCGCTCGGGGCGTTTGCGCGATGATTGCAAGCGTGGAAAGCCGCGAGAACGAGGGCGAGCGCTACCAGAAGATCATCCGCCGAGCCAAACAGGTTCGTGAGCGCGCCGCCGAGTCGCTAAGACGGGCGCGCGCGTCGGGAAAGAAGCGGGGAGACCCCGAGGGACAGACCGACGCTCAGAAGCCCCGACAATTTCGCCAGCAGCACTGAGTAGCGGGGCGCAGCGAACCGCTGCGCGCCGCGATCAGAGCTCGTGATTGCGCATCCGTTCCTGAGGCGTACCCTTGAAGCGAGGATGTTTCGATCGGTCCCTTTGCGGCTGCTTACGTTCCTCTCGCGCTGGCTCGAGGTCGCCCCGCCGGCTTGCTGTGGCGTGTGTCCGACCAGCATCGGGACGGCTGCGGCCGGTTGCTGATCCCGACCGTGCTAGTGGGTAAGTCGAGCGAGGACGACCACTGACCAACATGCGGCGATGCTGATCGCGTTTGGGGTTCGCCGGCGAGGCCAACTGGCCGATCGGCGGATCTCGCGGCCAGCGCGCCAGCGGCGCCGGCACTACCGCCACGCGCGGACGGCGGCGAGCGCTACCGCCTAGACCTCAGGCGTGCGCGAGAAGGCCGAAGAGGCCCACCATCAGCAGGAAGAGCACCAAGTACAGGGCGTACTTGCCCCACGCCGGCCACTCTGCATCCGGATCGCGGGACATCAGGTAGCGCTCTTCTTCACGGATTGTCTTGTTGCAATGGGGGCAAATCATCTCGGTCGTGTCGGTAGCTAATGGGGGCAGAACAGCCGCGATCGCCACGCCAGAACGGGCACGGCCATCACGGACCGAACTCGTGCGAATCGCTTCATTCCTTACTTCGTCAATACCCGGACCGAGCTTGAGACGAACTTCGTAGCCGGGCAGACCGTAGGCTCGCGAACGACGTGATCGCAGTGAATCACGCGTCCGCGTGAGCCGCGCCGACAGCCAAAGCGTCTAGTCTCATCTGCTCACCGCACGACGCGACCGTCTTAAGAGCCACCCTTGCCCATCGCTCCCGACCTGTCCGGCCACGCTCTCGATGGCCGGTACGAGCTCCACGCCATCATTGGCGAGGGCACGTTCGGGCGCGTGTACCGTGGCCGCGACCGGCGCCTGGCGCGATGGGTCGCGGTCAAGGTGATCAAGCCGTGGTGGGCCGAGGACCCAGAGTGGGCGCGGAGCTTCGAGCGCGAAGCGCAGCTGCTCGCGTCCGTCAGCGATCCCGGGATCATCCAGATCTTCGACGTGGGCGAAGCCCCTGAGGGTCTGTACTACGTCGCCGAGCTCGTCGACGGCGAGAGTCTCGCCAGACGGCTGCGCCGGGGCCGTGTCGCACCTGCCGAGGCGTGTGAGATCGCGCTGCAGCTGGCGCGGGCGCTCGCGCGGGCCCACTCGCAGCGCGTTGTCCATCGCGACGTCAAGCCGGCGAACGTGCTCATCACCCGGGACGGCCGCGTCAAGGTCGGCGACTTCGGCGTCGCCCGTCTGGCGGAGAGCACCACTGACGCGCCCGTGGCGACGATCGCCGGCACACCCGGATACATGGCGCCCGAGCAGGCCTCGGGTGGGATCTCCAGTCCCGCCACCGATGTCTACGGCGTGGGGATCGTGCTCTACGAGATGCTCGCGGGTCATACGCCGTTCGGAGGGAAGTCGGCGGTCGAGCTTGCGCTCCGCCACGTGAACGACCCACCGCCCCCGCTTGCGGCCCATACGCCGCGGACGCTCGTGCGGGTCGTCGAGCGCGCGCTGGCGAAGGATCCCACCGATCGCTACCGCGACGGCCACGAGCTGGCGGCTGCGCTGGCACGCGTCCGGATCCCAGCTCAGCTCGAAGAGGAAGAGGAGATGGCCGCGGCCGTGTCGGGTTCCGGCCGGGCCGCGGCCGTGTCGGGTTCCGGCCGAGCCGCGACCGCGGCCCGCCCATCGACGGCGACCCGGGCGACGGCGCACATGGCACCGTCGGCGACCGCCGTGACGACCCCGCAATCCGGTGGGATCGGGGATGTCGACATGCCGGCAGAGGAGGCGAGCGAACGCGTCCCCCCGACCCGCGTGAAGCATCCTCGCCCGCCCCGGCGCAACTTCCATCCGGGGGAACGGCGGCAGCGAAACGCGCTCTTGGCCCTCGCCGTGCTGGTCGCGGCCGGGATGGCGGTCGTGGCGCTCGAAATCGCCCCCGGACACCTGAGCGTGCCGGCACTCCAAGGGATGACGAGGGGCCGGATCATCACGACGGCCCACCGCGACGGTTTCCACGCGGCGTTCAGCCGCCGCTACAGCAACAGGCCGACCGGGACCGCGATCGGCCAGAACCCGGCGCCTGACACCCGCGTCGGGGATGGCGCGACCGTCCAGGTCACGCTCAGCCAGGGCCCGAGGCCGGTGACGGTTCCGCCGCTGATGGGCGCGTCGGCGTCGAGCGCGCAGAGCTCCCTGAGCGCCTTAAAGCTGCGTGCAGATGTCATCCAGGTGCCCGCCCCCGGGGTCAGCACGGGGACCGTCACGCGCCAGTCACCGGCCGCCGGGACGACCTTGCCGCCGCACTCGATGGTTTCCCTGTGGGCGGCCGAGGCCCCGCAGCTCCGCCCGCTGACGAGCTTCTCGAGCAACGGCAACGGAAGCTCCGTGCCGTTCCCGATCAGGGGCCGGCGGTGGGAGATCGTCTACAGCATGGGCTTCGAGGGGACCTGCACATTCATCTTCTTCTGCTCAGGGCCGAGCGCGACGGTGACCAATGTCGGCAACGGCTCGACCGTCGATCAGTTCGACCTCGGCGACGGCAGCTCCGAGAACCGCATCTTCAAGACCGGGCCGGGCGTCTACCAGATCTCGGTCTCGCCTGGCGATGACAGCGCCAACTGGCGCATCCAGGTGGACGACTACTACTAATCCTCAGCCGTCCACCGCCCGCCGGCGAATCGGAGCGAGGTTAAATGCGGTTCGACCCGGATCGGGGCTACCGATTCGCGAGCTTCGCGGCGCCGACGATCCTTGGCGAGCTGAAACGCCATTTCCGCGACAAGGGGTGGGGGGTCCACGTCCCGCGGGACCTCCAGGAGCAGGCGCTGACGATGGGCCGGGCCAAGGAGCGGCTGTGCCAGCGGCTGGGGCATTCGCCAACCCTCCAGGAGCTCGCCGACGCGCTCGGATGGCCGCTGGAGCAGGTGCTCGAGGCAAGCGAGGTCGTCCGTAGCTACGAGACCACGTCCCTCGATGCGCCCGTCGGCCGCGAGAGCGAGGACACGTCGACGCTCGTAGAGTCGCTCGGCTGTGAGGAGGAGGGATTCGACCTCGCGGAGCGGCGACAGGCGATCGCCCAGACCTGGAGCGAGCCCTCAGAGCTGGAGCAGCGCGTGGTGGCGCTGCGCTGCATGCTCGATCTCACCCAGCGCGAGATCGGCGAGGAGGTCGGCTACTCGCAGATGCACGTCTCACGGCTGCTGCGCCGGTCGGTCATGCGGCTCGTCGAGCCGCTCGCAGCCTAGATGGTCGAGTCCGGTCGGGCGTCTTGCCCGCGGCCGCTTCACAGTCTCTGCTCCGCCTTCTTGTAGGCGATCTGCAACGTTTCGGATCCGAAGAACGCAACCAGCACTGACGCGACCCACCGCGTGAAGCGCGGCAGCACGAGCAAGCCCGCGGTGAACAAGGCGCTGGTCCACATTCCCAGGCAGTACGGACAGATGAGCAGCTCGCCGATCGCGTGTCGTAGGCCGTGGCCGCGAGCCCGCTCGTCCACCTCACCCGGGCCTGCTTCACCGCCGAACTCAGTGAACGGCGCCCGGATCGGGGTCATCACGCGGTCCTTGGAGATCATCCGCGAGGCCTTGTGGCTGGCGACCGTGATCAGGGCCAGGTCGCGGGCGTCCATTCGCTCTGGCAACTCCCGGCCCGAGCGACGAAACCACACGGCAAAAGCTCCGGCGAGGCCGGAGAACACCGACATCAGCACCGCGTAGCTGAGGACCGGCTTTTCCTCATCGGGCGAGTACCCGGCGAGGATCTGTTTCTCGTCCATTCCAATGCTCATACGTCAATGCTTACCCGAACCAGGCGCCACGAACCCGCGCGCGCCGACGGCGACCGATTAGGCGTGACCGGTTCTCGAATCGGCCAGCGGCCCCGTTTCGCCACGCTACCGTAGGCCCGCGGTGAAACGATCTATCGGAATCCTGACGGCGGTCTGCGCCATGCTCGCCGTGGGCGTCCCAGTTGGAGCCACAGCGACTGGCGGGCGATCGGCCGGCGCCACATCGGACCCCTACTGCACCGGCCACTACGGCGGCGCGCCGGCGCGGGCCGCGGGCCGGGTGCGGTTCGGGATCGATCCCGGAATCGCTGGAAATGTCGGCGGCGTCCAGCTGCCGACGGTCCCGGACGACCCGTCACGCGACCTCGCCGCGTTGCGCAAACTTCGTCCGAGGGGACGTGCGCTCGTCCTGCGCCTCAACCGCCTGTTCTGGTCCGATGGCCAGGCCGGCATCGAGCAGTTCAAGAAGCTGAGCTCGCGGTACACGAGAGCCGGCTTCGAGGTCGAGCTCCAGGTCCGCTACCACCCGAGCCAGAGCCAGGCGGGCGACATCGGCGCGTGGGTCCGCTACGTGCGCCATGTCGTCGACTCGTTCGGCGCCAACCCCCGGGTCGTGTCGATGACAATCACCAACGAGGTCAACGTCAAGATCTCGCCGAACACCTCGGACGGGTCTTACCCCCGCGCCGAGGACGCGCTGATCAACGGGATCGAGGCCGCCCACCGCGAGGCGGGCCGGCGCCACTTTCGCCAGCTCCGCTTCGGCTTCACCTACGCGTACCGGTTCGCTCCGGACCAGGACGCCGCGTTCTTCTCATACCTGAAGACGCACGGCGGGAAGGCGTTCCAGCGGGCGCTCGGGTTCGTCGGCCTGGACTTCTATCCCGGCACGATCTATCCGCCGGTGAAGGCGCCGGGCACCACCTACGCCGGGGCGTTCGCGCAGGCCGCCGGAGTGGTGCGCGACTGCCTGGCGCCGATGGGCGGCATCGGCCGACGCGTCCCGATCTGGGTGACCGAGAACGGCGTGCCCAGCGGGAGCAGCGCGGACGCGCAGCAGGCGGCGGCGCTCAGCGACCTCGTCCGCGCCGTCCACGACTACTCCGGCACGTTCAACATCACCGACTACCGGTGGTTCAACCTCCGCGACTCGACCTCGAGCCCGCCGGCGACACTCGCCGGCCCGACGTTCTCGACCGACGGGCTGCTCCGGTCCGATTACGCCGCGAAGCCGTCGTTCGCCGCGTACAGGTCACTGATCGAAAGGTTCGGCACGCGGTATCCGGAGCCGAGGCGGCACGGAGGGCGCTGACCGGGCGATTGGTCCCGACCCTCACCCGGACGGGCCTACCCGGCCGGGACCTCGCCCTGGGCGTAGCGGCGGCTCTCCCGGAAGCGGGCAGCGGTCGCCCGCGCCGTGCCGTCGGCCCACCGGGTCGTGGTCACCGCGCCGATCACGAGCACCGCGAAGCCGAGACCGGCGATGATCCACCAGCTCGAGTGGGTGGCCGCCGCGAACCCGCTGCCGAGGGCACCCGCGGCGGTACCGCCGGCGACGGCCCCGACGACTGCGACGCCGAGCGTCACCCCGACCTGCCGGCTGGTCGAGGCGATGGCGGCGGCGACGCCGGCCTGCGCGGCGGGCATGCCCGACACGGCGGTGTTGGTGATCGGCGGGTTCACGAGCCCCGAGCCGGCGCCGAAGATCACGTAGGCGGCGAACAGCACGGTCGTCGAGGTCGTCGGTGTGAGCGTCGTGAGCATCAGCGCGCTGATCAGTACCGCGCCACCGCCGGCTACGAGCGGGACACGGGCCCCGTATCGCCCGACGATGTGGCCGGACAGCGGCGAGAAGATCAACATCACGCCGGCCATCGGGAGCATGTACAAGCCCGCGTGAAACGGCGAGAGGCCGCGCACGTCTTGGAGATACAGGGTGTTGAGGAACAGGAAGCCGCCGATCGCCGCGAATACGCAGACGGCGATCGCGCTGGCGCCGGAGAACGGGGCGCTTCGGAAGAAGCGGATTTCGATCAGCGGCTCCTCGCGGCGCAGTTCATACCGGATCAGCGCGCTGAAACACGCCAGCGAGAGGACGAACAACCCGATGATTTCGGCCGAGAACCAGCCGTTCGTCGGCCCCTCGATGATCGAGTACGTCAGCGACGCGAGCGCGACGATCACCAGCACCTGCCCGACCGGGTCGAACCGGCGGGGGTGCGGAGCTCGAGACTCCGGGACGAACAGGGCCGTCAGGATGATCGCCACGAGCCCGACCGGCAGGTTGACCAGGAACACGGCGCGCCAGCTGAACGCGTCGACGAGCACGCCTCCAAGAACCGGCCCTAGCGCCATGCTCAGACCGAACACCGCTCCCCAGACGCCAATCGCCTGTGCACGCTCGCGCGGATCGTGGAACACGTTGCGGATGATCGACATCGCGACCGGGTTGAGCATCGATCCCCCGATCGCCTGAAGCACCCGGAACGCGACCAGCAGCTCCAGGGTCGGGGCGACCCCGCACAGGAGCGAGCCGAGCGAGAACACCACGAGCCCCGTCTGGAACACCCGCTTGCGCCCGATGCGGTCGGCGGTCGATCCCGACAGCATCAGCAGGCTGGCCAGCACCAGCGTGTAGGCGTCGATGACCCACTGCAGGCCCGAGACCGACGCGTGCAGGTCGTCGCGGATCGACGGAAGCGCCACGTTCACGATCGTCGAGTCGAGGCCGACGATCAGCAGGCTCAGGCAGCAGATTCCGAGGATCAGCAGCCGCTGGCGGCGGGTCGGGGACCCCTCCGGCGAAGCATTTTCACGTTCAGCCATCAATTTCGATCCTACTCAGGGCCTCGGGGATGTCACAGTTACCGCGACTCCTGCCTGCCGAAGCGCGCTTGAACGACCAGGATCCAGCACTGGCCACCCCCGAGACCGATTCCCGCGATCGGTCCGCCTTGTTCGTGCCCGGCCGGCCCGAGGCGAGGCGAACGTATCGCCGGATCTACCGCGGCCAGGTTCCTCGCGCCGGCAAGCACGCCGAGAAGGGTCACGACCTCGGAGTCTTCGGTGGACTCGCCGCGCTGAGCCTCGACGCCCTCTCGAGCGTCGCCTACGGCCCCGAGGCGATGATGGTCGTGCTCGCCACGGCTGGACTCGGGGCGCTCAAGTACACGGTCCCCCTGACGATCGTGATCGTCGCGATGCTGGGGCTGCTGGTCATCTCATACACGCAGGTGATCGACGCTTATCCGGAGGGAGGCGGGGCGTATTCGGTCTCGAAAGCCAACCTCGGGCGGACGCTAAGCCTGCTGGCGGCTGCGTCGGTAGTGGTCGACTACGTGCTCACGGTGGCGGTCAGCCTGGCGGCCGGGGCGGCCAGCCTCGGGAGCGTGTTTCCCGGGCTCGCGAGTCATCTGCTGCTCGTGTGCCTGGTCGGTCTGGTGATCCTTACCGCGGTGAACATGTTCGGGATCGCCGAGTCGGCCAAGGCGCTCGCGGTCCCGACGGTCGTGTTCATCGTCAGCGTTCTCGCGACGATCGTGGTTGCGGCGCTGCGGTCGCATCCGGTCGCGCATATCGGAACGCCAGAAGAGGTCCACGCGACCGAGACCGTAGGGATCCTGTTGCTGCTGAAGGCGTTCGCGTCTGGATGCTCGGCCGTCACCGGCGTCGAGGCGATCTCCAACGGGGTGCCCGCGTTCCGCGTGCCGCGGATCAAGACCGCTCAGCGCACGGAGATCTCGCTCGGCGTGCTGCTCGGCGTGATGCTGATCGGGCTTGTGCTGGTCATACGAGCCCACCACGTGGTTCCGAGAGGCGGGGTCACGGTCCTAGCCCAGGTCACGGCCGGCGCGTTCGGGACCGGGTGGCCGTTCTACGTCTCGAACATCGCCGTGGCGCTCGTGCTCGGCCTTGCGGCCAACACCAGCTTCGGCGGCCTGCCTGTGCTGCTGAGCCTGCTGGCGAAGGACCATCGGATGCCGCACGCCTTCTACCTCCGCTCGGAGAAGCCGGTGTACCGGATCGGGATCGTCGCGCTCGCGCTCGCCGCGGCGTTGCTGCTGATCGCGGTCAATGCTGAGACGAACAGCCTGATTCCGTTGTTCACGATCGGGGTGTTCGTCGGCTTCACGCTGAGCCAGATCGGCCTGGTCCGGCATTGGTCGAAGGAGCACCCGCCCCGGTGGCGGCTGCGGGCGACGCTCAACGGGACCGGCGCGGTGATGACGACGATCGCCGTATTCGTGTTCGTTTTCACGAAGTTCCTCGCCGGCGCCTGGGTTGTGGTGATCGCGATCCCAGCGCTGATGATGCTGTTCAACGTGACCGAGCACTACTACTCCGCGGTCGCGAAGGAACTGAAGCTCGGCAAGACACCTCCGCACCCGCGCAAGCGCGACAGCATCGTGATCGTCCCGACCTCGACCGTGAACCTCCTGACCCAGAAGGCGGTCAGCGCGGCGCTGTCACTCGGCGACACGGTGGTGGCAGTGGCGGTTGCGGGAGACGAGGAGGAATGCGCGCGGATCAAGCGCGACTGGGACGACTGGGCGTGCGGCATCCCGATCGAGGTGCTGCTCGACCCCGGGCGGTCACTCGTCCGCAGCGTGCTCAAGTACGTCAAGTCGATCGAGGACGAGGACGCGACGATCGTCGTCCTGATCCCTGAGGTCCTACCGCGTAAACGGCGCCACGAGATCCTTCACAATCAGCGCGCCCGGCTGCTGTCAGCCGTGCTGAAGTCACGCACCAAGGTCGTCATCGCGACGCTGCCGTTTCACCTTCACGATTGACGGGATGGGCACCGCGGCGGGCCCGCGAGGGGCGAAAGGGACTCTCCTTGAGACTCCGGCCGGAGCCGGCCGGACGCTGGTTCTTGTCGTCGGCGCTCGGCCGCAGGACCACGATCTCGCCGGGGGCGTTGGCGAGGAGCCAAGCGACGTCGTCAGGATCGAACCCGTGGTTGCCGCCGGCCGAGGCGGCGATCACGATCCGATCGAAGTTCTCTTCGGCGATCGCCTGCCGAAGCGCGTGGCGGCGGTTGCGTCCCCGGACGATCCGCGAGTCGACGGGAATTCCCGCCTCGGTGGCGCGCTGCTCCACGGCCTCGAGCAGCGGCATCGCCATCGAGCACTGACGCGGCAGCGCGCTCTCGAGCGGCAGATCGAGGGATACCCGCGCCAGGAACACGGGTACCAGCGTCGCGCCCTCGGCACCGGCCAGCCGCAGCGCCGCGTCGAGTGCTCGCTGCGACAGCGCCCCAGAGACGAACGGGAACAGGATTCGGCGGGTGCTCGTGGCCCGCACCGGCGCGGATCGCCGGATACGGTCGCGCGCCCTGGCGGCGACGAGCGCAAGCACGGCGGCGGCCAGAATCAAAATCACCACTATCAGCAGGACGGTCATGTCGAGTCTCCTTTCATTCGCTTGGTCCGGTCCGCCACGATCCGTAGATCGACCCCGGGCAGCATCGCCAGCAGGCG
>Ga0116217_10002574_pt1 | contig 16824 bp, 12 predicted proteins | sample Sb_taG_6_FD_89697 | JGI IMG/M metagenome (GOLD analysis project Ga0116217, IMG submission 89697) | Peat soil microbial communities from Weissenstadt, Germany - Sb_50d_4_PS metaG | ecosystem: Environmental > Terrestrial > Soil > Wetlands > Peat | place: Germany: Weissenstadt | collected 2010-09-21 | reverse complement strand
GAGCGTCAAGAACCGAATTCATCGCGAGCCAGATTGATTCAAATGCCACGAGAAAAAGGACACTTCTCGCCAATCTCCATCGTGAGTGGCGAGGCCTAAATGACTGATCGGGCGGCTGCGGCATCGGGTGCGGGCGCGAGGAAAGGCGGGAGGTGGTTGTGGAGCCGGGCCTCACGCCGTCGCTGTCGAGCCGGTGGTGGCCAAGTGTAGCCGTGCATCCAAGTAGGCTCTATTGCCCATCTTTTCTCCAACCGACAGCTTCTGACCAAGCATCAATGACAGTTGCAAGGGGTGCCGAGGGCCCGAGCATTGCGCGTTTCGGTCACATCGACCGAGATTTCGAGCGGCACGACATGCTCCATTGCTTCCGGCAAGCAATCACTGTGTCAAGTGACTTCCGCTCTATCGCCACCGCGATCGCTGCTCAAATGGCCCTGAATAGCAATAGACCCATTTCTTCTAAACTGGGTCCATTCGCCCAGCCGATTCAGCTACGCTGACGAGGGTGAATACTACGTCGGCACCAGAATTGAAAGCACCAACGCATCCGCACAGACCGGCGACCGCCCCAACCGCTTGACGATATCCTCTTTGGGCTCGATCTTAATCCCCTGGGTGGTCATGGACCAATGGGGCGCGGTCAAGTCCGAGAGCAGCTCTTGATCCGGGGGCAGCATTATGCATTGACCCCCATCCGGGTCGAGCAAATCGCGCATGGTCCAATAGGCAAAAGCTCGCGTATTGACGAAATACAAAACACCTGTGCGATCAGTGTTCGAAGATTTGGCGCTGAAGTTGATCGCCATCGCATGATACATCCGGAGTTCCTTGCGAGCGTCGTAGGCCGAGGCCCCCACGCCCACTGAATCGATACACACCAGGGCCTGGGGATACTCTCGGATCGATTGCTGGATTAGTGCTGCCGCCTTCATGCCAGTGTCGGTCAGTCTGCCGTCGTACTTTTCCAATGGTGCAAACCACGTGCCGTAGCGTTTGGCCAGGACGGTCTTCGCCGGCCCACCATGGGCAATGTCGACGCCGACGGCGCACAGCTGAATCTTTTTCCCCTCCGGCGTCCAACGATTCATGGTTGCCTTGACCCACTCCGTCGGGATCACCTGCCAGGCGTCCTCTTCCCGGCCTACGCTGAACTCGCCATAGAGCAATGGCGAGCGCATCGGCTCGGGAGGCCCCTGCAGTGTCGTCACATAGCCCGTGGCCAGCAGGTACGGATTGTCTTGGAGGAACTCGATGTCCTCGACCGCGATTGTCCGATTTGCGGCCGCATGATGCATGTGTGTGACCACCGCTACCGCCGCTTACATACTCTTGAGGTCCGGTGGAACTGGTCTGCAAGCTCAACCACTGCCCCTATGCCACCTGCGAGGGTCACTTCCGGACGAAGAGTCCCGAACTCGACCTTCGCAATCGGCGGAGGCACGCCGATGGCCGTCCGGACTCGGGGCAGCCAGCTCGATCCTCCCGCGGTAGGGCAGCCCCATCGCTTCTTTGCCGGCGCACCTGGTCCCCCCATCGGAATCTAGAGTCGCGGCGCTCTGGGTTTGAATGTTGGGCGAAACACCTGGACGCCTTTCACTTTCTACGGCGCTCGTAAACATGATTGACTCACATGGCGAAGAGCGTGTCGAAGTTGGCGCCGCCGAAGCACAAGTGCGCCACTCAACGGTGCGGCGCTAGGGTGATGCAGTTGACCCGCCCCGCCTGGTTGCAGTCCTGGATGCCCAGCGACGCGGCCACGTACAGCCGGCAATCTTCCCTTTTTTCACAAAAAACCGTACCTTTCGATGTAGGCATGGACACTAATAGAGGAAACCCCCAACTTGTCGGAGCATGAATTCCATGCCTGCTGCTAAACTCGATCACGTCGTCCAGCACCTGCGCCGGCTGGCCAGCGATTCCGGCGCCAAGGACTACACGGATGCGGAACTGCTCCACCGGTTCGTTGTATCGAAGGATGAGGTGGCCTTTACCACGCTGGTGACGCGGCACAGGCGCCTGATCGGGGCCGTTTGCCGCCATGTCCTCAGCCAGGAAGAGGACGTTGAGGACGCCGTTCAGGCTACCCTCCTAGTTCTGGTTCGCAGGGCTGACTCCATCCGCAAAACGGCTTCCGTGGCCAGCTGGCTCTACGGGACCGCATACCGCACCGCCATGAACGCCAAGAAATCAGCCATTCGCTGCCAGGCACGCGAAAAACGTTCAACTCAGCGCCACGCCGAGCAGCCCGTTTCCGAGGCGGCCTTGCGCGAACTCCAGGCGATCTTGGATGAGGAAGTCCTCCGCCTGCCGGAGAACTATCGGACTCCTTTTGTCCTCTGCTGCCTGGAAGGCAAGAGCAAGGCCGAGGCGGCCCACGAACTGTGCTGGAAAGAGGGGACCGTCTCCGGGCGGCTGGCTCGGGCGCGCAAGCTGCTCCGCGTGCGGCTGGCCCGGCGCGGCATAGCCCTGTCAGCGGCTCTATGCGCGGTGGCGCTCGACGTGCACGCCGGTTCCGCTCTGTCCACGGCGGCTGTGATGAGCGTGCTGCGATTCGGTGCGGGCGAGCCGGGACTTATCCGGGCCGAGGCAGCCGCGTTGGCGAAGCGTACCCTCAAGGCCGCGCTCGTCTCCAGGTGGAAGCTTGGCTCCTTCCTGGTTTTGGCACTTGGCACCCTTACCGTTGGAACCGGCCTGCTGGCCCGACATACCATAGCCGCGCGACCGAACGAAGAGATGCGGATGGGACAAACCGATGAGCAGCGCCCGGGGCCGAAGAAAGAGAAGCCGGTCCCGATAGACCAATCTGGCGACGCACTCCCGGCCGGCGCCTTTCGGCGATTGGGTACCCTGCGCTTTCGCCACGGTGGCGGTTCGATCAGCTCCCTCCTCCTCTCTGCTGATGGCAAGAGGCTGATTTCCAATACTTACTACGGCCGTGGGAAAATCTGTGTCTGGGAAATGGCGAGCGGCAGACTATTGCACGAGTTTCCGGGACATTTTGAAGAGAACGGGGCGCTCGCCTTGTCCCCCGACGGAAAAGTCCTGGCGACGGGCAGCGCAGCTTCGATCCACTTTTGGGACCTGGCGTCCGGGAGCGAGGTCAGACAACTCAACGCGCCTCTCGGCGACATCCAGGGGCTGGCGTTTTCTGCCGATGGCAAGGCCTTGGCCTCGGGCCACGCGGGACAAACTGTGCTGCTGTGGGATCTAGCCGCCGGGAAAACGGTTGCCAGGCTGCCGGCTCACCATAACCGGCTTAACCTTCTCGCGTTTACTCCGGACGGCAAGACCTTGGTGACTGGCGATTGGTTGGACCGGACCGTCCGCTTGTTCGACGTTGCTACGCGCAAGGAACGCCAACAATTGACTCGTCCAGAGATGGTTCGCGGCATGGCCCTTTCCGCCGACGGTGGCCAATTAGCACTTGGGACGGAAAGCGGCCACATCACAGTCTGGGACGTGAACGGCGGCAAAATCGTCCGCGATCTGCATGGAGCGCCATTTGTTCCAGGGCTGGCGTTTTCACCGGATGGCAAGGCACTCGCGGCGGCCGAATGGGATCAAGAGGCGAATCGCTATGCCATCCAGTTCTGGGACCTGGCGACCGGCCAAAAGCTTCGCCGCCTGGAAAAAAACGTCGGGCCGCTCTGGAGACTGATCTTTTCCAATGATGGAAAGACCCTGATCGGCGGCGATGGAGACACGATCCGTCTGTGGGACGTCCTCACCGGCGAAGAACGAACCCCGGCGGCGGGGAATCCGTTAAGCCTTGCCGCCGCCGCTGTCTCACCGGATGGGCGAACGCTGGCTTACGAGGCCGATTTTTGCGTCCGGCTCTGGGACGTCAGTGCCGGGCACGAGGTCGCAACGCTTCCAGAAGAACAGGACGGCTCGGCGCATGGCGCTCCGGCCCAGTCTGGCCGCCGCGCAACTCATTGGAGCCTCGCTTTCTCGCCTGATGGCAGGACATTGGCCGGAGGAAGAGATACGAACGAAGTCGACGTCTGGGACGTGGTCGGCCGCCGTCTCGCGCGCCGTCTGGTGAGCGATCCGAAGCCGGACGGGTTCAATTGGATCGCCTACTATCACCTGGCTTTCTCACCTGATGGCAAGGTGCTCGCCTCTGCAGGTAGGGCGCTCTTACCTGGCGGTGGAAACACAGATGAAATCATTCAGCTTTGGGACCTGGCTACTGGCAGAAGGGTGCGCCGCCTCACGATGAAGGATCGCAGGAACGAATTCTGCACGGTGGAAGCAGTCGCCTTTTCGCCGGACGGCAAAACGCTGGCCGCGTCTGGCCGGAGAATCAACAAGGGCAGCAAGCTATGTTTTTGGGATCTGGCCACCGGCCAACGCCTCACGGCCTTGAACGCGATGATGAACGAACCCTCCGATCAAGGGACGCGTGATTCCTCCTCCTTCCCACAAAGCCCGATTATCCAGCCGCGGCTCGCTTTTTCGCCCGACGGGAAAACGCTGGCCCTGAACCGCTCGCAGAAAACCATTCCCGTTTGGGAGACCGCCTCCGGCAAACAACGCTGCCTGTTGGCGGGTCACGAGGAATCGACGATCTACGTTACGTTCTCCCCGGACGGGCGAACACTTGCCTCGTCGGGTTGGGACAACACGATCCGTCTCTGGGACCTGGACAACGGCATGGAGTTGCGCAAGTTGACGGGCCATCGCGGCCCGGCAAATTCCCTGGTATTTACCCCGGACGGCAGGGTGTTGATCTCCACGGGCCTCGACACCACGGTTCTCTTTTGGGATGTAGCCGCTCTCACTCACCGGGTTCGAGCACAGAGCGCACGCCTTTCAGAGGCGGAGTGCGAAATCCAGTGGCAGGACCTGGCAGCGAGCGACGCCGCCAAGGCCTACCAGGCCATCGCCAGACTGAGTGAGGCTTCCGACCAAGCCGTGGCGCTTCTGCAAACTCGCTTAGAACCAACTCGGCCGGTTCGGCCAGAGCTGATTACGCAATGGATTCGCGACCTGAACGATGATCGCTTTGCCGTGCGCGAGAAAGCAACGCATGAACTGGAACAGCAGGCGGAAGGAGCCCAGGCAGCACTAAGCCAGGTCATACAGGGCAAACCAACGCCGGAACTCCGGCGCCGGGCAGAAGCCTTGCTGGACAAGTTGGCGTCCGTTCAAGGCGAGCGGCTCCGGATGTTGCGGGCTGTTGAAGTTCTGGAGCGTTGCGGTACGCCTGACTGCCGGCGACTGTTGGAAAAGCTGGCCACGGGGCAGCCTGCGGCACGCCTGACGGAAGAAGCCAAGGCATCCTTAGCGCGCTTGGCTCGGATTTCGGTTGCGGCACCTTGAACTGGCAAACGGCCTCCTGGCATTCGATCTCAGTTGCCGCATGCCCATTTCTAGTCGGGAAGTGCCGTCTACGGAAAACACTCGTGACCATCGGATTGGTGCTAGGTAAGATGTCGCAAAGGTCGCGTTGACCATTTCAACCAGAGGACACTTCAATGCCGAGGGGACGACTGAAGAATCAGGAAGGAATCAGCAAAATGGAGGCAATGAGGTGAACCCTAAGTGGGTCCGCAAAACGGTTTTGACATTTAATGAGTCGTAAACGCTGCAAATAATGCGGTTTTCCGAATGGTAGTGTCAAATGACTTTTGCAGACCCACTTAGGCGAACGGGCCTGGCCTGTTCTCACCGGCGAGATCGACAAGAAGCTGCCGCTCAATGGGAAGGACGAACTGAAAGAGAAGCTGGCGAAGCGGCAAACGAATGCGGCGGTCGCTCTGCTCAGAATGAACGAGCCAGCGGAGGTTTGGCCGCTGCTCAAGCACAGCCCCGATCCAAGAGTTCGGAGCTATCTGCTCCATCGCCTTTCTCCATTGGGGGCGGAAGCCAAAGTTATCGTCAAACGGCTGGACGAGGAACCGGACCTGACGATCCGGCGGGCGTTGATCTTGCGCCTCGGAGAATTCGGCGCGAAGGATTTTACGGTTGATAATCGTAATGCGTTGCTGCCGAAGTTGCACGAGTTGTACTGCGAGCACGGGCGTGATCGACGATCTTGTCGCGCCGGATTTTCGGAGTTTTCGCTTTCGAGATCGGCATACAGCCAGGTGCGGGCGTACGCCCACCATCGTTCGGCCGTGGGAACCGACACACCGAGAGCCTTTGCGACCTCGGGAATCGTCATGCCGGCGAAGAAGCGCAGCACCACCAACTCCGCCTTGCGGGGCCCGGCAGGATGCATTGCCCTCCGACTCGCCGTAGTACCGGGTTGTAACCGTTTGCGCACGGCACGCATATTCTGCCGATTTGGATGTGATACCTGCCGGTTGAAACGACTAGCCGGCCTCAAACGGCTGTCGAATGAGGAGGCGCAAATAACGGCTAAAGTGATACAGTGCTCGCGCCCGAGTAGAGCAGACGCCCCCAAGGGCCGCGAGGCCCCCAGGGGCGTTACCGAAAGGGACGGAGAGAACAGAGGCTGCTTTGCAGCAGTCGCTCCTCATCGGAGCGCTGCGCGCTGCAAGAGGGAACCGGAACGGGGCCAGGGAACCGCCGCATTTTCTCACCTGCTCGCCTTAGGCTGGCGGATATTGATCTGTAGCATCCAATCCTCGGAACTGCGCCCAGCGGTTGGGTCCTTGACTGGGCGCGTCATTCGCCGTTCGTCATTTCCCTTGCGCGTTCCGTGCGTTGAGCAACTGTTCACTTCGGCTTGAAACTCGTCAAGCTCCACGGCCCACGCGGGCGGCAGCTTCTCGCTTATCTCTGCGCGCCGACGTTTGGCCCGCTGATAGCACTCCTTCGCCTTGTCCGTCTCTCCGAGTCGGGCATGGCACATGGCCAGGAATAGTAAGTTGTGGGCGTCCACAAAGCCTGGAATACGGCGCAGACTACGTTCGAGGACGGGCGTGGCCTCCACAAAACGGCCGGCGCGGTAGAGCGCGACTCCCAGCGTGTTTTCGTGAATACCTAGTGCCCGAACAACCTACGGAACGCGGACCGTTCTTGACAAGAACGGTCTGGTCCCCTTTGTTCGCCGCGGCCAATCAGGGTGTTCTTCATCGCGGGCAGGTATCTCTCCCGCTCAGGTTGTTTGGCTACAACCCGGACAATTTCGACATCCTTTTTTACTATGCCGAAAACACTGTCTCCGGGCGTCGTAAGTCGAACCAGGGCGCCAACTTCTAGACGCAACCGGCATGGCACGGCCATGCTGGCTGCGGAGGTAGTAGATCTGAAGAACGAATTCGAGCAGCTCAAGGCTACCGTCGCCGATTGAGTCCACGATATTCCCAGAATGAGCGCGACACCACCAGTTCTGCTGGACGAGCTGAAAAGGGAAATAGATGCAATGCAGTCGGCCGATGCCAAATTGCATCAAACACATTACTACTTGGTTCCCATAGCATTCTCCAATCTGAAGGGGTGGATTGTACAGAATAACTTGGGACGAGGCCTTGGATTTGTGCCTGACGGCAGGGCAACCGCTGTGCCACTGGAGCAACGGGGTCCGAATCTTGTCGCAGGTTGGGCAAGGCTGTGGAATTGCCGAAGGAAAGACTGGTCAGTATTCGAGAACTCAGAGTCGAAGTGCGCGCCGATCAGCTTGTGCTGGAGGCCAATCTCACAGGTCCTCAGAGCGGGCGGCATAGTTTTATTAGCCACGCCTTAGCCGGGGGACGCACGATAGCTGAAGTGAGGGCGGCGGCGGGTCGTGCCAGCTTGTTGACGACGAGCGTGTACCTGCATGTGGCGGTGGATGACGATGGGGAGGTGGGCAAGCTTTTCGCATTCGGGAAATAGGTTGGGGACTGCAATTTGCCTGATTCAAGAGCTTGATCGTTCTCATTGCATCGTTGCGATGTCCTTCATTAGCCCGCTGATTCATATCTGATGCCAATGAACGTTTAGTTTCGCGCTGGCTAGCGCCCGAAAATCCGTCGGGGTCTCGCATGACGACAGTAGATCGTGCCACCATCTTAGTGCCGTTTTGGCGCGAGCCTCGCCAAGCCGAGCGTGGCCCAGGCACCGGCCGCGCAAGTGATCGGCGTCAATAACTTCGCACTCCCGGGCTTTCCGTCCGGCGTGGATCGCGAGGTCATCGGCCAACTGCCGTCCGGCTTTTGAGTAGCAACAAGGAAGTTGATGGCTCGCTTGATGTCAGGTCGTTCGGCCGCATAACCGGCAAGCGAAAGAACGTACAGGGTCTGGCCTGTGGCGAAGGCGTCGCTCGTCATCTTCGCTGTCTGGCTCCAGCCGCCGTCGGATCGTTGACGGGCAAGCAACTGGTCGATGGCGATTTGCATCTCGTTCCGTGACTTGCCGGTGCGAAGGGCCAACAGCACATTGAGGACCTTATCTTGAAGGTTGTCCGACAGCTTGGCGCGGGCCAGCCAGACAGTCGCTTTCTTTATCGCCGCACGCTGCGATTCCGACGCGTCGACTCCCATTTCGCCCTGCAATGCCAGAATGATCCAGACGGCGTCTGTAGTCTGGCTTTCGTTGATCGGTGGTCGCCTGAGATTGAGAAAGAACTCCCATGAGCCATCGGCGCGCTGCTTCTTGACGATTTCGTCCGCAATCAGCTTAAGGCTTTGTTTTTGTCCCTTATCAAGAAGGGGCAACGACTGAGCCGCAACGGCCATGAACACGGTCCCCATGTTCACACCCTTGGCGCTTGGGCGCGGATCGGGTGGATCAGCCGGATTGCTTACCAGCTTCGAGGCAATCATATTTTCTAGGCTGCCCAGCGTGGCCGCGGCGGTATCAGCCAAGAATTTCTTATCGATCGCATACCCCTGCCGGTCGGCTTCACTCAGTGCCCAAAGCGGCATCGGCGCGTGGTGGCAGGCAGCACATTTGCGTGTGCGCAACCAGGCGGCGCTTTCGGTCTGCAAGTATCCAATGGCGCGCTCGACCGTCCGTTGGACCTGTTGCGTTGTTGCATGTGGAATCGAGGTGGGTTCGTCAGCAAGCGCCGGTCGCGAAAGGCAAATTCCCAGAAAAGCAAACGCGAACGAGGACGTGTGAGCCATGGATCAATCCCCTTGCGAGACAGAATGATCAGCGGAAATGAACCCAGCTTGGCGGGCTGCGGCGGATCACGCAAGCCTGATCGCATTCGAGGGATAGTGTATGCTGATGACTATTGGAGTCAAAGTATTGCGGCGCGACGGCATCGACCTGATAGTGGCCAGGACGATAACCATATGCTCATTGTTTTCGTGGATGCCGACGCTAGCCCGGTCAAGGAGGAGATCTACCGTGTAACGCGCCGGTACGATATGCACGTTACTGTGGTAGCCAACGCTCCGCTCCGTGTACCGGCAAGCGCGCTCGTAGAACTGGTGGTTTGTCCTGGTTTTGGCGCCGCGGACGATTGGATTGCGGATCACGCCGGGCCGGGCGATATAGTGGTCACCGCCGATATTCCGCTTGCTGCCCGTTGTTTGGAGAAAGGGGCACGCGTGCTCGATCCAAAGGGCCGCTCGTTCACGGACAACGACATCGGTTCGGCGTTGGCGCTACGCGAGCTAATGGGCGGACTTCGTCAAGGTGGGATCGTGACCGGCGGCCCCGCGCCAATGGCGCCGAAGGACCGCTCCCGGTTCCTGTCAAGACTTGACGACACGATCAATGCTGTCCGCCGCGCTCACCCACCGCGGCCGTAAGAGGCGCAAAGGTGCTAGCAAGGCCCTGGAATCGCGGATCAGGCCGGAACCAAGCCGCCGTTTCCTTAAAGCGTTTGGCCAGTGACAGAACGGTTCTTCGCTGGAACTGCAAAGAATTGCCGCGGTGCCATTCTGCGACGCGCCCCGCCGGCCGACTGGCATTTTCTCCAGCGGGGCGTCTTCATCTCCGGTGGGCCAGCAGCACGCCCACGTTCGCCCACGTCGCGTCCGGATCGCCTCGGTCGGCCAATATCGCCAACAAGAAAAGGCCTTCGCGTTGGAGGCCTCGTAGGCGATCCAGATTTGCATAGGCAAGCCTATGTTAGGCTAAACTTCCCGCGCTCGGCCTTCTTGAACCGGGCCTCCTTCCCCTTCGCCTTGATCTCTCTGAGAATCGCAGAGTACAAAGTCGCGTGCGGCGTCAGCCCGCCTGGGGAGTTCCAATACCCTTTCTCCGACATCGCCTTGATCATCTCCTGGCAGTTCATCGGCTCGCTCGTCTCCCCGAGAACCTTGGCGGCGGCGTCCAGGGCACTGGTCCTCTTCTCCTTGGGTGCGTTGGCAGCCTTTGGCTCTTTGGTTTTCTTGGCGGCTTTCGCCCCCTCAGCCTTGGCAGCGCTGTTCTTCGTGCCTCTTCCCTTGGAGGTCTTCCGCGCCGCGGAATCGGCGGGAATCGCCCTATGCTTGGTATCTGTCGGCGCTTTGCCAACCACCTGCACCTCCTCGTCCGGGGCGAACCGGGCGTGTTCCACTTCGCCCGCCTCATCTCGCAGGGCGAGTTCGAACTTCCCCGCGTCGGCGCCGTCCCCGACCTTGCTTGCCTTGCAAATGGTTCTCGGGCCGTCGAAGCCAGGAATCAGGACGATGTCGCCCAAACTCAGGCCCGTAATCTTCCTCGGGGTGCCCGTCGCCTTCTCGGCCTCGGTGCTCTTCGCCTTTTCGGTGTGGGCCGAATCCTTCGCTGTCTTCTTGCTTGCCATCATGCGTTGTCCTTTCTCGGTAGCTGTCGTGTGCGGCATCGCGCTAATCGCGATGCAACAGGGGCAGTCACATACCTCGCGGGCGGGAGGACAGCAAGCGCAGTAAGCAGGAATTCTCGGGGATTTCCGAAGCGAACGGAATTGCGATCGGTACGTTTCCGCTTCCGGCCTGTGAACTCTCTCTTGCGATTTGGGGCGGCAAGGCTACGTTCTTGCTCCCGCTCCTCTTCGTGCGTAAAATCTGCTCTGACCGACGAACCCCTCTCGCCGAGGAACTCGCATGATCCACGTTCTAAAGGTTTTGGTCGCTATCGTGCTGATTCTGGTGGCGGGTTTCTGCATCTACGGCTTCCGAGCCGGTTTTGAACCGTCGGCCGATCCTAGCTACCTCATGCGCATACTCTATGCGCTTGTCGGTGCAGCGAGCCTATTCGCGGGTGGCTATTTAATGCTGGGGCGGAAGGGAAGAGGCTGAAGAAACCCACTTGTGTCAAACGGGGTCCCTTCCCGGCATTCATGCGATCCAAGCCAAGCGCCTGAATCGGCGCCATAAATCAACGGTTAAATCACACTTCCCGACCGCACGTTACGAGATGCCGTTGTTGTGAATCATTCTGTTGGTTTGCCTCGTTGACGCGCTACCGAGGGCGGAACGAGGCCACGCAGCATTCCCGCTAGCTGGTCTAGCTGGCGAAGGCCGGCAAAGTACTCCTCCAGATCCGCAGCAAACTCCGGATAGCGCGCGGCGAATTCCTTGAGGTTGGGAGGGTGCCCGTCCTCCAGTGCCTCCACGTAGCGAACAAGCACTTCGTGGAAACGCTGCTCCCTGTCTTCGGGTTTTTCGAATTCATGCTCCATGGCTTGGCCCAGACTTGTCCTCTACGAGCAGTACGCTCAGCTCTTTGAGTCCCCAGAAGATCAGCCCCATGAGGGCAGCCTTGGTTCGACCCATCTCCTTGGCTACTTCCGCCAGCGCCCAGCCGTTCAAGTGATGCAACTCAACCGCTCGACGTTGGTCGGCCGGCAACTCTGCCAGGGCTGCCGCTAGCCGCAGTAACTGTTCACGGGCCATAGCTTGCTGGCTGGGAGACGACCGTTCGGCCGCCAGTCACGCCTCCAAACGGGAGGAAGATTGCTCGATGTCGGCTTGGAGCGATTGGTCGAGCGCCACATCCCTGGCATCTGCGCGGAAACGGCCTGCGGCGTCGGCCTGAATGTTGGCCTGGATCCGCCGCAGGAACGCCGTCAGCTCCGGATCGCTCTGGCCCTGATACCTGGCCATGGCCTGGCACGCTTCTATGAACGTTTGCTGTACCACGTCGGAAGCATCGGGTTCACTTTGCAAGCCGGCGTCGAGATGCAGCCGTGCCAACAGGCAATGGTAGTTGCGATAGCGCTCCAACGGCCAGCTCTCGCCCTTGGGTTCCTGAGCCATCAAGGCCAACTAAAAAGAAAAGGCGTTCGAGAAGAGAAAACCAAGCGCTTGCTGGATTTTTTCGCTCCTCGAAGCTCCGTGCTAACTTTAGGACCCGTCTGCCCAACAGTTGCTGAGTTTCAGGTCGGCGTCGTCAGCTTGGAATTCCGACCAGCAGTGAAAAACCGTTTAGGGTCTGGTCGATGTCGTGGCGGATTTCCTGAATCTTGTCGGGGGACGTCTCAAGCCTCATCGGGGGGCTCGCCGATTGTTTATGTCTTGGCGCCAGCAATCAGGCGTCAAAACCTGGCGGCACAACGTACTTGGAGAAAACCCCGCCCCGCGCGCTTACTTCTCCTCGCGCCAACGCCTCCTCCCTTAGAGGCCACTCTGGATAGCGTGCGCACCCCCTTCGTCGACAAGACCAAGCGCTCCCAACAGGAGGTACAAGGTCATGGCACCAAAACTCTGGAATTTGCCGAGGGAGCGCAAGCAGAAGATGGCTCGCCGGGCGCGCCGGCGCCCGCTGGTCGTTGAGCAGCTGGAGGGACGCCTGCTGCTTTCGGCGCCCCCCCCATTCATACTCAACTCGCAGGGTAGCGCGTCCCCGGCCGGTGGTTATACACCGGCCCAAATCCGGCAGGTCTACGGGTTCAACCAGATTAGCGGCCTGTCGGGGAACAACTACAACTATGCCGGCTCGGGCCAGACGATTGCTATCATCGATTCGAGTGACGCCCCCACCGTCGCCAACGACCTCCAGCAGTTCGACGAGTATTTCCGCATCGGCGGCGCAGCCAACAATCCCGGCAGCCTGAGCTTCTTCACGGTGGTCAACCAGGACGGCGGCCAACCCAGCACCCAGTCTGGCTTGGCCAGCGCGCTCGAAGCCTCGCGGCAAGACACGGCAGTGGAGTGGGCCCACGCCATCGCTCCGGGCGCCAACATGTTGCTCGTCGAGGCCGATAGCAACTCTTATGCCGACCTGCAAACCGCCGTCCTGTACGCCGCCAGTCAGCCGGCTGTCTCCGTCGTTTGCGCGATCTTCAACTCGGTCGAAGGCACTACTCCTGATCCCTATGCCAGCATCTACACCACCCCTGTCGGGCATCAAGGGGTCGCCTTTGTCGCTATCTCCGGAGATTCCGGCGCTCCGCCCACCGACCCATCCGCGGACCCCAACGTACTAGGTGTTGGCGGCACGACCTTGCCCGCGAACGCGTCGGGGAACCCAAATTTGTCCGCGGAGTCTGGCTGGAGCGGTTCGGGTGGCGGCATCAGCGCAATCGAGCCCCAGCCGACCTACCAGCAGGGTATCGTAACGCAGAGTTCCACAAACCGTACCACGCCCGACGTCGCCTACGACGCCGACCCCTCCACTGGCTTCGACATCTACGACAGCGACACCAACCAGCCCGGCATGCCCTGGTTTGGAGTCGGCACCACCGGTGCGGGCACCGCGCAGTGGGCCGCACTCATCGCCATCGCCGACCAGCAACGACTGGCTGCGGGCGAAAAAACCCTCGACGGTCCCAGCCAACTTCTACCTGCGCTCTACCAGATCTCCCAGACCGTCCCCGCAGCCTTCAACGAAATCACCACCGGCGCCAGCACCGGCAACCCCGGCTACTCGGCCGGACCGGGCTACGATCTCGTCACGGGCCTGGGCACGCCAAATGCTCAGCTCCTCGTCCCCGCGCTCGTCAACGCCTTCGCCGCACCCGCGCTCTCGAACACCATTTACTGGACCGGCGACGCCGGACCGGACGCCGCCGGCAATTACAACTGGGATGAGCCCGGCAACTGGTCCGATGTCGATCCCAAGAGCAGCAATGTGCCCGAGGACGTTTTGCCCGGGCCCAACGATAACGTCGTGATCGACATCGTTGGCGCGAACATCGTCCATTCGGACGCTAGCTACGACACGATCAGCAGCCTGACAGCCACGGCCAAGGACGTGTATTTGAACCTTGACGGCGGTACCCTCGATCTCTCAGGCAGCGGCGCCGCCGGCACATTGGAAGTTCCCGGTACGGTTGACTTCGCCGCAGGGCTATACGGTGAGGTCGACCTGAATGGCGGGGTGCTCGCGAACGCCAACGTGGCGAAAGATACAGCCATCGCCGTGCTCGGCTCCGCCAACGCCGCGGCGGCCGACGCGAATAGTGGCAAGATCCAGGGGGGCGTGCTGAACGGCACGATAGAAGTCAATGACGGTGGCTACGCGACTCTGGACCTGGCAGGCAAATGGGTCAACAACGGCACGATCACAGCCGACGATAGCAACATTGTCCTCGGTGATTTCTGGAGCGCCGGCCTCGCCGACCCGAATGCAAGCCAAGACGCCTGGGTCAACAAAGGCACCATCTCGACCAAGAACAGCGTGGTTGAACTGGGCGGCTGGCTCACCTACGACCCGAGCGTGAAAAACCTCGCCTCGCTAGACCTGAGCACCGCCATTGATGTCGCACTGATCGGCACCCTGGACAACACCGCGGCGGACAACCCCGCCACTCCGAGCGTCCTGACGCTCAGCCCAGGCGTTACCAGCAGTTCGGGCAATTGGAGCTTGCTCGCTGGCCGGATCGACCAGGGCAGCCTTGCTGCCACGGGCGGCGCAGCCCTCGTTTCCACCAGCGGAGGCGGCACCCTCGACGGTGTGTCGATCGGTATCGGCGCCGCCGTTCAAGTCAGCAACGATGCCAGCGTCACCTTCGAGGGCCAGGGCTGGAGCAACAACGGTGCGATCACTGTAAGCGACAACGCGACGCTGAACCTGTTCGGCAGCTGGACAAACTATGGCAACATCACCGTGGGGTCCGGCTCTGGCGTCACCTCGACCGTGAGCTTTGGCAGCCCCATCAACATCGCCCCCACATCCGCCGCGGCCGCCAACTACGCCTGGGCCAACGACGGCACCAACGCGATTCCGGACAGTTCCACGATCAACCTGGGCGGTGTCTTCAACACATATGCATTCGACGGCCTGATCACCGATCTGAATAGCTCCAGCCAGGACGTGTCTGGCGACACCTTCAACCTCACCGGCACGCTGGACAACAGCGCGGCGGATAACCCGGTCAATCAGGACACGCTGGCTCTGGGCAGCGCGGCCTTTCCACTCAACCTGTCCGGCGGCCGTATTTACGGTGGGGCGATCACCACCTCGGGCAGTGACGACCTGGTGGCCACCGCCTCCGGCGGCACGCTGGACGGCGTGACCCTGGGCGGGATACTGCTCAACGGCATGATGTTGGCGGGCACTTTCAATATGACCCAGGTCGCCGGCGCATCCGCCCACGTCATCGACGGACTCACCCTCGACAGCACCATCAAGCTGGGTGGGCCGACCGGCACGCCCTACCAGACCTCGCTCTATTTTGGCACACAGAAGGATAAGCACGCACAAACGATCGGCGGCAAAGGTACCATTCAATTAGGCACACAGAATTCCACCGACAGTTTATTCGACCTGAGTACCAGCAAGCTCACGTTCGGGCCGACCGTCACCCTCCAAGGCGGTCTGCAGAGTGTCCTTGATGCGCCATATGGAACCATTCTCAACAAGGGCACGATAGAGGACGCGGACAAAGGCGGTATTTTTGAGGTTTACGGAGCGGCCGCGATCGATGTTTCAGGCAAGTTGGTGTACGGCAGTTGCCTCGCCAACTACGTGAATGGAACGCTTAGCGGCGGATCCTGGGAGGCGACCAATGGAGGCCAGCTCTGGCTCTCCGGCGTGACGATCAATGCGAACGCCGCCACAATCCTTGTGAGTGGAAGCACGTCCGGCATTTACGCTGACGCGGGAATAACCAACTCCCTCAGCTACCTCACGGTCAATGCTGCCCACGGCAAACTTACCTTGCAGAACGGCTACACTCTCGACACTCAAGGCAGTTTCAGCAACGCCGGTACTGTGCTGATCGGCAGCAACGGCCTCATCAGCACAGGAACGTCGGGTTATACGCAAACGGCCGGTACTACCACCGTGGATGGTGGACTCGGCGCGGCCAGTTTCGTCCTCTCCGGGGGAGCCGTAACGGTCGGAGACGGCGGCAGCCTCTCTACGGGGGCCGGCAATTACATGCAGTCGAAGGGCACCACAACGGTCGCCGCCGGCGGCTTCCTGAACGCGGCTAACTTCTTGCTCAACGGCGGCGCCCTCAAAGGCAGCGGCACCATTCAAGCAGAGCTGACGAACGCCGCCAGCATCGCCCCCTTGGGCACACTTACCCTGCAAGGTGACTACACGCAGACGGCAGCCGGGCTCGTCAACATTACCCTTGGCGGTTCCGGCCAAGGGCAGTACGGCGAGTTGGCGATCTCCGGTAATGCTACGCTCAATGGGAAACTGAAGATTTCCCTGGCCAAAGGCTATACGCCGGCTGCCGGCACTTCTTTTCCGCTTGTGACTTACAAAAACCTCTCCGGCACGTTTCATTCGCTGATTGGCTTAAATCTGGGCAACGGCTTGCTCCTTACCCCGCAATTCGGCAACGCCGCCTTGATGTTGACGGCGACTCAGAACACCAGCAGCTCTCCAAGGACTCTTTATTGGACCGGGGCCGCCGGCGACGGCGATTGGGATGACCCGGGCAACTGGTCCGATGTGGATCCCCTGGTCGCCTACGTGCCCGAGTCGGTACTGCCGGGGCCCGAGGATAACGTCGTGGTGGACCTCAACTACCAGTATATCAACCACGCGGACGTCAACTACGACCTCATCTCCAGCCTGACGGTCACTGGTCAAAACGTGACGCTGAACCTGGTG
>Ga0116217_10002571_pt1 | contig 16834 bp, 14 predicted proteins | sample Sb_taG_6_FD_89697 | JGI IMG/M metagenome (GOLD analysis project Ga0116217, IMG submission 89697) | Peat soil microbial communities from Weissenstadt, Germany - Sb_50d_4_PS metaG | ecosystem: Environmental > Terrestrial > Soil > Wetlands > Peat | place: Germany: Weissenstadt | collected 2010-09-21 | reverse complement strand
GGGGACGGCCACGGTGGGGGTGCCGTTCGGTCCGGAAATCGTCACCGAGACGTCCGACATCCAACTGCTGATGGGACCGTCCGTGGAAGAACAGGTGGGACTGCTGCTCTACGCCGAAAGCCGCACGCCGGTATTCGCGCAATTGGTCTTCCCGGGAGTGCTGCTGATCGGCTCGGGCCCGGAGAGCTTCAACACAGACATCACTCCCACCCCCACCCTGCCCGGCGCCCCCGATGCGGCCATGACCTCCATGACGCTGGATGTGGGTCCCGAACACCTGACCTACTACAAGCGGGTTCACGGCAGGAGGGTGGGTTACCGTCCCACGGGAATCTCGCTGCCCACGAAGTGCCCACGTGGAGGCTTCCTGTTCGTGACGAACATGCGCTTCCTGGACGGAACCGCGCTGACGGTGCCCTACGCCGTGCCCTGCCCCCCTTCGCGGCACCGCTGAGGATGTAGCGAAGGTGGCGAGCACGGCGACAGCTCTTCCCGTGGTGGAGCGTGCCCCCGCGGGCGTGGCACAGGGGCCACGCTGGCCGGGGTTGGCGCAATCGCTGGCTTGGACGTTGGCGCTGCCGTGGCTGCTGGACCACTGCAACGCGCGCTACGGGAATGCGTTCGAACTGAGATTCTTCCCGGGCGGGCGCAGGATCGTGGTCGTGAGCGGCGCGGAGGCGGTGAAGACGGTGTTCACGGCGCCGCCGGAGGTGGCGCCCTCGGCGACGGGGGTCTCGCCGATCGCGCCGGTGTTGGGCCCGAGCTCGGTGCTGACCCTGACGGGACCGGAGCACATGCGCATACGGCGCCTGCTGCTGCCGCCGTTCCACGGGGAGCGGATTCGGGAGTACGAGCAGGTGATCGTGGAGGCGACCAGGCGCAACATGTCCTCGTGGCCGCTGGGAAAGCCGATGCGCCTGCAGGATCAAACGATGGAGATCGCTTTGGAGGTGATACTGCGATCGGTGTTCGGGGTGGAGGGGACGCGGATGGGAGAAGAGCTGCGCACGACCATTCGAGAGCTGTTCAGGATGCTGGGGCTGCCGGCGGCGCTGATGATGGCGCTGCGTCCCCCGACCTCAAAGCGCCCGGGGGGGCGCTACGGGCGTGCGCTGGAAAACCTGGATAAGGTGATCTATGCGGAGATCGCTCGCCGCCGCACGGAGCCCGACCTGGAGGAGCGCGGGGACATCTTCTCGCTGCTGCTGCAGGCGCGCGACAAGGAGGGGCGGGAGCTGACCGACGCGGAGCTGCGAGACGAGCTGGTGACGCTGCTGCTGGCGGGCCACGAGACGACGGCGACCACGGTGACGTGGGCGATCGAGCGCCTGGTGCGCCACCCGGATCGGCTCGAACGACTGATCGCCGAGATCGACGCGGGCGAGAGCGAGGAGTACATGCAGGCCGTGATCGACGAGACCCTGCGGGTGCGCCCGGTGGTGCCGGCGGTGGTGCGGATTCTGAAGGAGCCGCTGCGGGTGGGCGGGCACGAGATGCCTCCGGGTACGCGGGTGGCGCTGTCGATCTACCTCACCAACCGCGACCCGCGGGTGTACGAGGCGCCGGCGGAGTTCCGTCCGGAGCGCTTCCTGGGGAACCGGCCGGAGACGTTCACGTGGATCCCGTTCGGCGGGGGCATCCGCCGCTGCCTGGGGGCGTCGTTCGCGATGCTCGAGATGAAGCTGATCCTGAGCACCGTGCTGAGAGAGCTGCGACCATCGCTGCCGCGACACCGGGGGCCGCTGTTTCGCAAAGGGGAACTCATGCTCCACCGACCCACGCTGGTGCCGTGGAGAGACGGGCGGGTGGTGTGGAACAGGCGCGGGGCGCAGGGGGTCTGACCTCAGGGCGCCCCGGCTCGCCGCCGGCGCGTGCGCGCGCGTCGTTCCGCCAGAGCTCGTATACGCCGTCCGTCAGAGCTCACATCCGTCGTCCGCCAGACCCCATATGGTTCCCTCCGACCGTTACCCGTCACCGTCGCAGGAGGACGTACGGAACATGCCCCCCCTGATCACCCGCACGGAGGCCCTGAGACTGGGCGAGATCGAGGACCACGCCGAGATACAGGCGCTGGTGGAGCGCGCCTGGGAGGCCCGCAGAGAGCGCTTCGCGGACTCCACCGACATGTGCTCGCTGGTCAACGCCAAGTCCGGCGGCTGCGCCGAGGACTGCGGCTTCTGCGCGCAGTCGCGCTTCGCGGAGGCGCAGACGCCGATGCACGCGATGATGGATCCCGAGCAGATCCTCGAACACGCGCGCGCCGCGGAGGCCGCGGGAGCGCATCGCTTCTGCATGGTGACCCAGGGCCAGGGCCTCTCCAAGCGCGATTTCGAGAAGATCCTGGAGGGCGCGCGGCTGGTGGCCGAAAAGACCAACCTCAAGCGCTGCGCGTCGGTCGGGCACATGTCCACGGCGCGCGCGAAGGCCCTGAAGGAGGCGGGCATCCAGCGCGTGCACCACAACGTGGAGACGGCGGAGAGCTACTACGACGAGGTCTCCAGCACGGTGCGCTACGAGGGCCGCCTGCGCACCATCGACGCCGTGCGCGAGGCGGGGTTGGAGACATGCGTGGGGGGCATATTGAACCTCGGCGAGAGCCGCGAGCAGCGCGTGGAGATGGCCTTCGAGCTGGCGGCGATCGACCCCACGAGCGTGCCCATAAACCTGCTCAACCCGCGCCCGGGAACGAAGTTCGGCGAGCGCGACTACATGGACCCGTGGGAGGCCGTGAAGTGGATCGCGATCTTCAGGCTGATCCTGCCCGAGGCGCTCTTCCGCCTGTGCGGAGGGCGCGTGGAGAACCTCGGCGAACTGCAGGCGCTGGCCGTGAGGGCGGGGATCAACGGCGTGATGATGGGCAACTTCCTGACCACCCTTGGCAACGAACCCGAGCAGGATCGGGCGATGTTCGAGGAGCAGGGCCTGAACGTGGCGCGCCAGCCCGACAACGGCTCCAACCCCCGGCCCGACAACCGCGGGGGATGGCTGGAGGGTGAGACGCCGGATGTGGTGGAGGAGCACCTCGATGGCGCGATGCCTGCGCTGGAGCTGAAGGTGCGGCTGTGGGACCCCTCCACGCAGCTGCGCTATCGCGCCAAGCGCGTCGTGCCCCCGCGCCCCGATGGCGCCCGCGACGCGGTCCCCGCCGGCTGGGGAGATTGATGACGAGAGCATGATGGCGAGAGCAGAGAGCAGGCCATGAGCGACATCGAAGCGCGCCTGGCGGAGCTGGAGGAGTTGGGCCTGCGCCGCCGCCTGCGCCTGATCTCGGGCCCCCAGGGTCCGCGGGTGCTGCTCGACGGCAAGCCGGTGCTGCTGCTGTGCAGCAATAACTACCTCGGCCTGGCCGATCACCCGCGCGTGCGCGAGGCCGCCGCGGAGGCGGCGATGCGCTGGGGCGTGGGCGCGGGGGCCTCGCGGCTGGTGTCGGGCACGATGACGATCCACCGCCGCCTGGAGGAGCGCATCGCCGAGTGGAAGGGCTCTGAAGCATGCGTCTTGTTCGGCTCGGGCTACCTGGCCAACCTCGGCGTCATCGGAGCGTTCGCCGGGAGCGGCGATGTGGTGTTCAGCGACGAGTTCAACCACGCCTCAATCGTCGACGGCTGCCGCCTGAGCAGGGCCGAGGTGGTTGTCTACCGCCATCTCGACGACGAGCACCTGGAGTGGTCGCTGCGCCGCCACCGCGGCGCGGGCCGGCGGCTGATCGTGACCGATGCGGTGTTCTCGATGGACGGCGACGTGGCGCCGCTGCAGGAGATCGTGGAGCTCGCGCGGATATACGGCGCGCGCACGATGGTGGACGAGGCGCACGCCATCGGCCTGCTCGGCCCCGGCGGCCGCGGCGCGGTGGCGCAGGCGGGTCTGGAGGGCGAGGTGGACGTGGTGGTGGGCACCCTGAGCAAGGCTCTGGGCAGCTACGGCGCGTACGTCTGCGGGGCGGCGGAGACGATCGAGTACCTGATCAACAGCGCGCGCTCGTTGATCTTCTCCACCGCACCCGGCCCCCCGGCGCTCGCGGGAGCGCTGGCAGCGCTGGATCTGCTGCGCGAGCGTCCCCACCGCGTGGAGCGCCTGCACGCCGCGGCGCGCGCGCTGCGCGGGGCATTGGCCAAGGAGGGCTTCCCCGTCCAGCCGAGCGAGATGCCGATCGTGCCGATCGTGATCGGCGAGGAGCGCAAGACGATGCGCATGTGCGGAGCGGCGCTGGAGGGAGGCGTGTTCGCCCAGGGCATACGCCCCCCCACGGTGCCGCCGGGCAGCTCGCGCCTGCGCTTGGCGGCGATGGCCTCGCACACCCCGGCGGAGCTGCGCATGGCCGCCCGGACGCTGGGCGAGGCGGCGCGCGCGGTCGGCCTGGACCCGGCGGCGATGGGATCGCGCACCCCTGAAAGCAGCGCCCGGCGCACCGGCGAGCGCACTCCCCAGCGCCCACGCGGGCCGGAAGAGGAAGATGTCGATGTGGAGGAGACCCACATGGACCCCCCCTTCGACATCGAGCGCGAGATTCGCATCGCCCGCGCCGCGTAGCTCCGCGTGGTGGGGGACGTCTTCCGGTGCGGGGCCTCTTCGTAACCGGCACGGATACGGGGGTCGGCAAGACGATCCTCAGCGCCGCGCTGGTGGCGGCGATTGCCGCCGAGGGCGAGCCGGTGGGCGCCTGCAAGCCGGTCGTCACCGGCCTGGATGAGCCATCCGGCCTGAATGAGCCATCGCACCCCTGGCCGCACGATCACGAGCTGCTGGCGAGCATGGCGGGCATGGCCCCGCAGGAGGTGGCGCCGCAGAGATACGGCCCCGCGGCGTCCCCCCATCTCGCCGCGGCGATGGCCGGCGAGCGCATCGATGCGGCCCGGCTGATCGAGCATGCCCACGCCCTCGCCCAGAGGGGCATCCTGATCGTGGAGGGCGTCGGCGGCCTGCTCGTCCCCCTCAACGAGGACTTCACGGTGCGCGATCTCGCCGTCGAGCTGGCGTTGGGGCTGCTGATCGCCGCCCGTCCGGGCCTTGGCACGATCAACCACACGCTGCTGACATTGGGGGCGGCGCGCGCCGTCAATCTGGAGGTGCGCGCGGTGGTGCTAACCCCATGGCCCCGACACCCCTCCGCGATGGAGCGATCCAACCGCGAGACGATCGCGCGCATGGGCGAGATCGAGGTCGCGGGTCTGGCACCCGTTGCACAGCCCGATCCGGCCGAGCTGGCGCAGGCCGGCGCGGGGCTGCCGTGGAGGCGTTGGCTCACGCCTGAGAGTTGCGTCTCAGGTCGAACCTAAGATCAGCAACATGGCTGGCTTGCCGAGACGCAAAGACGCCTCCCTCCGGGTTGTTCCGGGGTCGTGCTCCCCGGAGAAAGGAGGCGCCTATGACTACGTCAACGAGTACTCTGGCCATCGCTCTGCTCGTCGCGTTGCTGGTCATCGACCGGCTTACGCGCTAGCAAGGCGCCCTGACGGTTGCAGCGGATACGACCCCGGCGACCGTCAGGGGCATATTGTACACGAGGCATCCACCAAAGCCCCCGTCACAGTGGCCAGATCCTCTTCGCCGATGGTATAGGGCGGCATGGTGTAGATGAGATCGCGGAAGGGCCGCAGCCAAACCCCGCGCGCGAGCGCCGCGGCAGTGGCAGCGCCCACATCGACCTCGCGCTCCATCTGGACGACCCCGATGGCACCGAGGACGCGCACATCGGCGACCCCCGGCAGATCCCGCGCCGGGGCGAGGCCCGCGTGCAGGCCCTGTTCGATGCGCGCGACGCGCTCCCGCCAGCCCTCCTCCTCTCCTCCTCCCTCCTCCTCCCCGCCCAGCAGATCCAGCGAGGAGAGCGCGACGGCACAGGCCAGGGGGTTGGCCATGTAGGTGGGGCCGTGCATGAGCGCGTGCCCCTCGCCGGCGGAGACGACGCGGGCGACCTCGGCGGTGCAGAGCGTGGCGGCCAGCGTGATGTAGCCCCCGGTGAGGGCCTTGCCCACGCACATGATGTCCGGGCTGACGCTGGCGTGCTCGCAGGCGAAGAGGGCGCCGGTGCGCCCGAAGCCCGTGGCGATCTCGTCGAGCACGAGCAGCAGGCCGTGCTCGTCGCACAACCGCCGCAAAAGCGCCACACAGGAGGGCGAGTGAAAGCGCATGCCCCCGGCCCCCTGCACGATGGGCTCGACGATCACCGCGGCGAGCTCATGGGAGTGGCGCTCCAGAAGCTCGCCCACGGCCGCTGCCCATGCCTCGTCCAACCCCCGGTCAAACCCGTCGGGCGGCCGCGGGGCGAAGACGTGCTCGGGGAGAGCGCCGGCGAAGAGACCGTGCATGCCGCTCACCGGATCGCACACGCTCATGGCCCCGAAGGTGTCCCCGTGATAGCCCCCGCGCACCGTCAGCAATCGCCGGCGCGAGGGACGGCCGAGCGCGTGCTGATACTGAAGGGCCATCTTGATGGCGACCTCGACGGAGACCGAGCCGGAGTCGGCGAAGAAGACGCGCTCCAGGCCAGCCGGCGTCATCGCCACGAGACGCTGCGCGAGGAGGATCGCCGGCTCGTGCGTGAGCCCGCCGAACATGACGTGAGCCATGCGCCCGAGCTGCTCGCGCACAGCGCCGTCCAGGACCGGATGGCGGTAGCCGTGGATGGCGGACCACCACGAGGACATGCCGTCCACCAGCTCGCTGCCGTCCGCCAGGCGCAGGCGCACCCCCTCGGCCCCCACGACCGGCAGCGGCGCGAGCGCGGAGGGCAGCGCGGAGTAGGGATGCCAGACGTGCCGGCGATCGAAGGCCAGCAGCTGCTCCCAGTCGCTCAGGAGCTCAATCCTCTCAGGAGCTCAATCCTCGTAGAGCGTGAAGTCGCGCTTGCGCGCGCCGCAGACGGGGCAGAACCAGGTGTCGGGGATGTCCTCGAAGGCGGTGCCCGCGGGGATGCCCCCGTCGGGGTCGCCCTCCTCGGGGTCGTAGATGTAGCCGCAGGACTCGCAGATCCAGCGCTGGAGGGTCTGGGTGGTCATGGGGGGAAGTTTACCGATGGCCTCCCGCGCAGGTAGGGTCCAGGAATGGCCCCATCGGCCCAGGAGCAGGCGGGACCCGGAGAGGAGTACAACCCGGGCCCGGCGACGAGCGCGCGCGCGGCCGCGACGGTGATACTGCTGCGCGGGGGCGAGACGCAGCTGGAGGTGCTGCTGTTGAGGCGCACCCCGAGGGCGCGCTTCATGGGCGGCGTGTGGGTGTTCCCGGGCGGGGCCGTGGAGCGGGGCGAGGGCGAGGACGACGAGGCCCACCGGCGGGCGGCGGTGCGCGAGCTGCGCGAGGAGGCCGGCATCGCGCTGGCGAGCCACGGCGATCTGGTGAAGTTCTCCCGCTGGATCACCCCCGCGGAGGTGAGGGTGCGCTTCGATACGCACTTCTTCCTGGCGAGTCTGCCCCCCGAGCAGGAGCCGAGGGTGGATGGCGAGGAGTGCGTGGACCTCGGCTGGTTCACCCCCCGCGGGGCGCTGCAAGCCCATGGGCGCGATGAGATCGCGCTGGTGTTCCCCACGATCAAGCACCTGGAGCAGCTGAGCGAGTTCAGGACCGCGTCAGAGCTATTGCGCGAGGCCGCCGGACGAGAGGTGGTCCCCGTGCAGCCGCGGGTACTTTTGGAAGGGGAAGGTGGCCGCGTGGTCCTGCCCGGGGAGCCGGGTTACGAGTAGAACGCGCAGTCTGAGCCGAGACGGGGACCCTCGTCCGTATAGACCTGCCAAGGCAGGCGCCATCGCCGCAAGGGCACCGACGGCGCGGCCACCCGGGCCGGCTTCGCCGGCCCTCTCAAAAAAACTCCCGCTAGGAGCGCTGCTGCGCTTCGATCACGTGCGTGACGGCATTGATGAGGGCGAGGTGCGTGAAGGCCTGGGGGTAGTTGCCCAGGTGGCGCCCGGAGGAGGCCTCGAGCTCCTCCGCGTAGAGCCCCAGGGGCGAGGCGTAGGAGAGCAGGCGCTCGCAGAGCTGGCGAGCCTCGCGCTGCTCGCCGATTTCCGATAGCGCCGTGACGAGCCAGAAGGAGCAGATGAGGAAGGTGCCCTCCTCGCCGCTCTGGCCGTCGTCGGTCTGATCGGTGCGGTAGCGCAGCACGAGGCCGTGCTGGGTGAGCTCGTCGCGGATGGCCATGACGGTGGCCCGCACGCGCTCGTCGTCGGCGGGCAGGAAGCGCACGAGCGGGATGAGCAGGTTGGAGGCGTCGAGCGCATCGGTGTCGTAGTGCTGGCGAAAGACGCCCCTGCCGTCGAGCCCCCGCGCGAGGATGTCGGCGCGGATCTCATCCGCCTGCGCCTGCCACTGGCCGGCGATGTCCTCGTGCCCGCGCCGTTCGGCCAGGCGCGCGCCGCGATCCATGGCGACCCAGCACATGAGCTTGGAGGAGACGTAGTGGCGGGGCTCGCCGCGCGCCTCCCAGATGCCCTGGTCGGGTTCGCGCCACACGCGGCAGGCGCACTGCACCTGGTCGGTGAGCACGGGCCAGAGGCGCTCGGGGATATGGTCGCGGCGCTTGGAGTGGAGGTAGACCGAATCGAGGACCGCCCCGTAGACGTCGTTCTGGCGCTGGTCGTAGGCGCCGTTGCCGATGCGCACGGGGCGTGCGTTCTCATAGCCCTTGAGGTGATCGAGGGTCTGCTCGTGGAGGTCCTTCTGACCCTTGATGCCGTACATGATCTGCAGCGAGCCGTCCTCGTTGCGCTGCATGTCGGCGAGGTACTGGATGAAGTCGTCGGCCTCCCAATCGAGGCCCAGGGCGTGGAGGCCCCAGAGGGTGAAGGTGGCGTCGCGCATCCAGCAGTAGCGGTAGTCCCAGTTGCGCGCGCCGCCGGGGGTCTCGGGGAGGGAGGTGGTGGGAGCCGCGACCAGGGCTCCGGTGGGCATGAAGGTGAGCGCCTTGAGGGTCAGCGCGGAGCGCTCGAGGTAGAAGCGCCAGGGATGGTCGGGGTAGCTGCCTTCGGCCAGCCAGGTGCGCCAGAAGTGCTCGGTGCGCTCGATGTGGGCCTGGGCCTGCTCGACGGTGCGCGGCCCGCGCAGCTCATCGGTCCAGGAGAGCGCGCAGAAGCGCCGCTCGCCCTCGCGCATGGTGTGGCGGGAGTGGGCGCGATTGCCCTCGATGCCCATGCGGGTGTCGCTGAAGAGGCGAAAGGCGGTGGATCCGCCGGTGGCGCTGGTCCCGCCGCTGCTGTCGCCGCCGGTGCCCTCGCTGGAGCCGGTGCCGCTGTCGCCGCCGGTGCCGGTGCCCCCGCTGGAGGCGTCGCTGGCCTGGAGGCCCTCGCCGTGCTCGTCCGAGACCCACTCCCAGGCGGCGGCGGTGGCGCCGTAGTCGAGCATGGGCTCGCAGACCATCTCGACCTGCACCTGGCCCTGGATGCACTCGACCACCCTGACCAGCAGGTGGTCGCCGTCGAAGTCCGTCGGCGGGCGGGTATGGCTCGTATTGCGGTCCTCGTCGTGCCAATCGCTGATGGTGAGCGCGTCGATGACCTTGAGCCATCCCTGGGGCGTCATCCAGGTGGTCTCGATGACGTTGGTGCCGGGGATGTAGCGGCGGCCGGCGGGTACGTAGACGCCGTAGGGACCCACGCGGAAGCTGCCGGCGCCGCGGTCGAGCATGGCGGCGAAGATGGAGGGGGAGTCGAAGTGGGGAAGGCACATCCACTCGATGGAGCCGTCGGAGGCCAGCAGCGCGGCGGTGTGGCAGTCGGAGAGAAGGCCGTAGTCGGCGATCGGCGGGAAGAGCGAGTCCTCGGTGCTCGCCGCGGTCGTCGAAGACACGTGGGCATCATCGCCGCTCTCCGTGGCCATCGTTCGAGACACGTGGGCATCATCGCCGACGCGGCCGGTCATTGCCAGGGGCCGAGCTCGGGCCGCTCGACATTGCGCGGGAGCAGGCCCTCTTCGTCGAGCTTGTCGAGGTGCGCGGCGAGCATGACCACCGCCGCGGGGCGCAGCTCGGGGGGCACATCGGACCAGGCCTCCTCCAGGAGGTCCGCGATGGAGCGTTTGCCGATGCCCAGCGCGAGGATCACCTTGTGCTCGCGGTCGTAGCGGTGGGCGATGTACTCCTCGACCTTCGTCTCGGGCTCCCAGATGGGCGGCCCGTGACCGGGGCAGAGCACGTCGACTTCCAGCGTGGCGATCCTGGCGAGGCCGTGCATGTAGCCCGAGAGGGCGCCCGGGTAGGCGTCGACGAAGACGCTGCCTTCGCCGAGGACGGCGTCGCCGGTGAAGCACGCCCGTTCGGTGGCCAGCGCGAAGTGGTCGGGCGCGTGGCCGGGAGTGGGCACGGCCCGCAGGGGGCCGAAGCGGGTGCCCTCGCGGAGCATCACGTCCACGCCCGCCCCGCGCGCGGCGGCGAGCGGCGCGGGGCGCGCCTGCAGCAGCGCCCCGAGGGCCTCGGAGTGGTCGGTGTGGTCATGGGTGAGGGCCACCCCGCCGAGACCCCCGCGCGCGTCGATGGCCTCCAGGAGGCGATGGAGGTGATCGGGCAGAGCCGGACCGGGGTCCACCACGAAGGCGGGATGGTCGCCCACGATCCACGTGTTGGTGCCCGAGAGCGTGAACGGTCCGGGGTTCTCGGCGCGCAGCCGCAGGATGTCGTAGCCGGCAAGGCGCTCGGCATCGGGGCCGGGATCCCAGCCGGGATCGCAGCCGAGCGGGTCCTCGATGTCGTCGCGAGGACCACCGTCAAAGCGGGAGGAAGAAAGCGGAGCCATCCAGGGTAGTTTTAGCTCGTCCGGAGGACCCATCGCCGCCGGCCCCCGCATCCGGGCGCGGCCCCGCCCGCGCGCGTGGTGCTCGCGCCTGTATCGCACGCCCCGCCGCACGCCTCGCCACCCGCCCCACCGCACGCTCCGCCACCCGCGCCAAAACGGACCCCAATCATGCCCGAATACTCGAAAGATCCTGCCGTCCCACAGCCATAGTCCGATAGATCGGCTCTGCGAAGCCAAATCGTCAGCGCTGAAAGGGCGCTTGCAGCGCCTGCGGGCAGGCATTCGGTGATATAGGCGTTGTCGCAGGGAGCACTCCTCTCAAGCCCCGCGCGAGGGCAACCGAAGAATCGAGCAAATGAGCGAGGGATCTTGGCTTTGCCCCACTGAATTGGATCGCAGCCGGGTCGTCGACGCCAACGATCGCGTGCGTACCATTCGCATGGTGGGCTCCGGCGTGGTGGGGGTGGCGCTGGTGATCTCCGCCCCGTGGATCGGCTGGTGGACGCTGATCCTGTTCGCGCTCTCGGCGCTGAACTTCCTCAACGTCGATCGGAGGCTGCGCACGAGCGCCCACCCCGAGCGCATCAGCGTATACGCGATCGTCATCACCGAGCTGCTGCTGGGCGGGGGGGTTGCGATCAGCGGCGGCCCCTCCTCGCCGGCGCTGCCGTGGATGGTGCTGCCGGCGACGATGGTCGCGGCGCGCTTCCGCCCGCGCGTGGTGATCGTGGGGCTGGTGGGGACGGTGTTCATGATCCTCCTGGCCACCCTCGGCGTGAACCCCGCCGCCACGGTGAACGACCCCGTGCCGGTGATCGTCACGCTGGCCCTGCTGGGTGCGGTGGTGTCGATCGTCCTGGCGCTGGAGGCGGCCGAGCTGCACCACCGCGACGAGGCCATCCTCGATCCGCTCACGGGACTGCTCAATCGCCACGCGCTGATGCCCCGCTTCATCGAGCTCTCCCACCAGGCCCGCCTCAGCGGGCAGCCGGTGAGCATGGTGCTGTGCGACGTGGATGGCTTCAAGGCGATCAACGACGAGTACGGCCACGATCGCGGCGACGCGGTGCTGCGCGATGTGGCCTATGAGCTGCGCAAGCGCCTGCGCAGCTTCGAGCTGGTGTACCGCCTGGGGGGCGAGGAGTTCCTGATCGTGCTGCCCGGGATCGGCGGCGAGGGCGGACTGGAGGTGGCCGAGCGCCTGCGCGCGGCCGTCGAGGAGATCCGGCCGCAGGGCATCCCCGTCACGATCTCGCTGGGCCTGAGCGCGGGCAGCGGCGAGGCGGTGGACTACGACACTCTCTTCCGGGCCGCCGATGCGGCGCTGTACGACGCCAAGCGCGCGGGGCGCAATCGCGTGGTGATGGCCGATGGCGCAACGGCCATCGCGATCGAGGCGCCGAACGCGATCGTGGCCGAACCCCTATCGCCGTCCTTCGCCGGCTGACTGCCGGCGCACACCAGACGGGCGAGCTGCTGCGTGCCGTCCTTCGCCGGCTGACTACCCCACCAGCTCGGCCGTGATGCCCGCGGCGGTCTCGCCGAGCAGGCCACCGAACTCCTCGCCGAGCTCATCCCCCTCGAAGAGCGCCGCGGGAACGGCGAGGTCGAGCGCCCCCAGCACCCGCTCGCGCGCGTCGGGCACGGGCACGGCGATCGAGCGCATGCCCTCGATCAGCTCTTCGTCGTCGATCGCGAAGCCCTGCTCGCGCACCCGCTCGAGCTCGGCGCGCAGCGCGCGCTTGCCGGTGATGCAGTTGGGGCCGCGCCGCGAGAGTCGCAGGGCCGCGAGCAGCTCGCGCAGCTCGGCGTCGGGAAGGCCCGCGAGGAGCGCCTTGCCCATGGCCGTGCAGTGCACGGGCAGGCGCGCGGAGGAGCCCAGGCGCAGGTCGATCTCGTGCAGCCCCCGCCAGCCGCGCAGGCGCTCGAGCAGCATCGCCTCGCCGCCGTCGAGGATGGCCAGCGAAACCGTCCAGCCGGTCTCCCGGCGGAGCTCCTGCAGATGGGGGCGCGAGCGCTCGTGCAGGGCCATGGAGCCCAGCGCCGAGAGCCCGACGTCGGCGCAGCGCGAGGTGAGGCGGTAGCGCCGCGCGGAGTTCTGTTCCAGGTAGCCCAGCTGCACGAGCGTGGCGGCGTAGCGGTGGGTGGTGGAGCGGCTCATGTTCAGCGCGCTGGCCATTTCGGCGATGCCCATGACGGGGCGCTCGGCGCTGAAGCCGGCGAGGATCGCCAGGCCGTGCCCCAGCGAGAGCGAGTAGCGGCTGTCGTTGGGGGGCGCCTGGGTGGAGCGGTCTTCGGAGACCCTGCCCGCGCCGTCCAGATAGGTCCTGCCGCCGCCCCTGCCGCTGCCGCCGCCGCCCCTGCCGCCGCCGTTGCCGCGTCTGGCGGCGCCCCTGACCCTCGTGGAGATCTCGTCCAGGCTCTCGCCATCGCGGCCGAGCGCAAACGCGCCGGTGGCGCGCCGGCGAGCTTTGCCGGGACGCTGAAATGTGGCTCTCTTCGTATCGTTGCCGCCCGACTGCCGCATATCTGGCTCCTCTCTCGTCGCGACACCCGTTGGTCTTTCCGAATAAGATAGAACATTCTGAATCGACCGCAAACCGCATGGAGCTCGCCGGCGCGGCGCGCTCCACCGGCGCCCAGGCGCGGTTTCATGGGCGATCTACTCGGAGCAGCCGGTCGACATCCTCACGAAACGTCACGGGGTCAACGCGCGGCAGCCACCGCTATTTGGGGCTTGCCTTTGGGCCTATGCCTTTGCGGCGGGGCCGTCGGCGAGGTTTGACCACATGAGCTGGATCGGGGCTTCGCTGCCGTCGGCGAGGGCGACTTCCTTGAAGACCAGCCCCAGGTTGCCGTTGCAGGCGTTGATGGGAATGTCTCCGATCTCTCCGTGTTCTTCGGAGTACCAGCCCAGCTGCGCGCCCGCGCGCCCGGCGTTGACGTCCTCGACGTCGGGGTCGGTGCGGGCCTCGTTGAGCTCGTGGTAGAAGGTCGCCACGACGTTCCTCCAGGGCCGGTCGAAGGCCGCGATGCCGTTTTCGCCCTCGGAGTAGACCCCCACGGCGTAGTTGATCTCGGTGCCCCCTTCGACGTGGACGCTGCCGTGGTAGCCGCCGAGGCCGTTCCTGGAGTCCGCCGCGTCATCCTCGCCGAGGAGCCTGATCGTGCCGGCGCGGCGCTTTTCCGCGGCTTCTTCGCCGCCCGCGGGGGGCGCGAACCCGGGTGAGAGTTCGTCGGAGAGCACGAAGCCCTGCGGGAGCATGATGTTGATCACGCTGCTCGCGGGGTCCGCTTCGCCGAGCGCTCCTGCGGCGTGCAGCGTTGCGGCGAGCTGCTCGGCGATGTCCTTGTAGACCGTTTCGGGAAGGGGCGCTTCGTGGGTGGCGGAGGGCAGCATCGTGGAGGTGATCGGGGTCTTGTAGTACTGCGCGATCACGCTCTGCAGCCCCGGGTCGCTCATCGCGCCCGCGAGCGCGCGGTCGATGTTGGCCATGTCTTCGGGTTCCCACGCTCCGGCCGGCCCGACGTAGCGGTTGACGAACACGAGGTCGGCGATCGTCGGGCCGCCTTCATCTTTCAGGTTCCAGCCGGGCTGCGGTTCGAACCCTTCGGCGAGGTTTTCGGAGGGCGCCAGGGCTGAGCGCCGCGGGCGGGGCGGTTTGACGGCGCGGTGGGCGGGAGACCCCGGCGCCAGGACGACATTGAGCTTGCGCAACGCGATCGCTCCTTCTGGTCGAAGATCGGAAAGATCGAAAAGTATAGCCCAAACAAACGGAGGACACAAGATCGTCACACCCATCGCTTTTTAGCTATAAAGTATCTGTTCTGATAATTAGGTCGAATGTCGGAGCGGGGCGCGGGAGCCCGCAACCGACGCGGCCATCCGCAAACGGATCTCCCAGGAGGCATCATGAGCGTGCACAGATCGACCCGTCCGCGCCGCGTAGGCATCCCGCCGACGACCGCGGATCGGCAGGCGCAGAAGTTCCACTCCTTTCAGTCCAACCAGAAGTTCGAGCCGCTGCCCAAGCCCACCGGCCCCTTCCCGTACCATCTCGCGACGAGCGACGTCGGGATCGCGCCGGCGAAGAAGAAGCGGGTCCTGCACCTCACCGGCGATACGGGCGGCGTGAAGGACCCCAATCCGCAGATGCACGTCGCCGACGCGATGGTCGCCGACCTGGCCAACGCCCCCGCGCCCGCGTACTTCTTCCACCTGGGGGACGTCGTGTACTTCAACGGCGAAGAGCGCGAATACGGGCCGCAGTTCTACGAGCCCTACGCCCACTACAACGCCCCGATCTTCGCGATCCCCGGCAACCACGATGGGGAGCCTCCCGAAGAAGCAGAACCCAACGCGCCGTCGCTGGGCGCGTTCGTGGAGAACTTCTGCGCCGCCACCCCGCACCTGGACCCCCAGGCGCAGGAAACCAACCGCGACACCATGACCCAGCCCAACGTCTACTGGACCCTCCAGGACGACCTCTTCAGCATCCTCGGCCTGTACACGAACGTGCCCGAGGGCGGCCAGGTCGACCAGGACCAGCTCGAATGGCTGATCGGCGAGCTCAGGGCGGCCCCCGCCAAGAGCCTCGTGCTGATCGCGCTGCACCACCCGCCCTACTCGGCCGACGCCCACCACGGCGGCTCGGCGCGCATGGGACAGCTGCTCGACGAGGCATTCAAGGAATCGGGGCGTGTCGCGGATATGGTGCTCTGCGGGCACGTCCACGACTATCAGCGCTTCACGCGCACGATCGGCGCCAAGCAGGTGCCCTACATCGTCGCGGGCGCCGGCGGCTACCACAACCTGCACCGCATGGCCAAGGAACCCAGCGGCGAACCGCTGAAGACACCATTCGAAGCGGCCCCCGACTGCCAGCTGGACGCCTTCTGCGACGACCGGTGGGGCTTTCTGCGGCTGACGATCACCCCCGGGCACATCGAAGGCAGCTACACCGGGGTCGACAAGACCGGCGCCGTCACCCCGGAAATCGACAAGTTCGCCACCTGAGCGGGCATGCAGCCCTCGCCAGATCGCTCATGGCGCACAACAAAGTGTAGGTTTTGGGCGCGTGGCCGATGCAACCAGACCCATAACAGGCCGCTGCCTGTGCGGTGGCGTGAGCTACAGCGTCGACGCCGAGCCGGTCTGGCAGGGGGCTTGCTATTGCGCGAACTGCCAGCGCCAGACCGCTACGGCGTTCTCGGTGATCGTGGGCGTACCGAGCAGGGCGCTCACGGTGCAGGGCAGCACACTCGCCTCGTTTGAGACCGCCAGCGAGGACTACCAGAGCACAACTGAGCGGCGGTTCTGCTCGGCCTGCGGGTCGCCGATATTCAGCACAATCGAGTCGATGCCGGGCGTGGCCTTCCTGAAGGCGGGCACGATCGACGATCCATCTTGGATCGAACCGACGGTCGAGATCTGGACGCGCTCGGCGCAGCCCTGGGCACCGCACTTCGAGAACGCCGTGCGCTTCGAGCGTACGCCCAGTTTAAACTGACTGCGCGAGCGCAACCATCGAAGATGCTGTGCGCGGCGAGCCCAACACCCCCACCCGAGCAACGCATACACGAACCAGGGGTAGGACGTCCCTCCCAGCTGCCACTGCAGGATCCACACCGCGTCGCGGGCGACACCCAAATCATCACTCATTTTCATCAGCCCGCGCGTGCCCGCGACGCGGGCACGGGGACTAGTCGAGGAAACGCTCGATGACGGTGCTCATCGCATCCTCAGCGACTGTGCGCGGCACACCGAGCGCCCTGACGACATCAGCATCGCTCACCGGGTCAGAGCGCTCACGCACCTGTTCGGCCAAAGCCAACACCTGCGACTCCACAGGGGAGACCTCAAGCTTCTTGGCCTCTGTGTACAAGCCGCTTGGCAACTGGCTTGCGAGCTGCGCGAGTGTCCACCCGAGGGGCTTTTCCGGAGCGTGTGGCTCACCCTGTGCCCGCGCCGCGCTCGTGCCGGCGCTTCGCCAGCAAAGCCACGGTCCCGCGGCAAGCACCCGTTCGGCCACCCCTGCGGCACGCGAGCGACGCGGCACAAGATGCGGGTGCTTCGCAGAGGCCTTCACGATGATTGACCAGCTGCTCTTGAGCAT
>Ga0116217_10002570_pt1 | contig 16836 bp, 16 predicted proteins | sample Sb_taG_6_FD_89697 | JGI IMG/M metagenome (GOLD analysis project Ga0116217, IMG submission 89697) | Peat soil microbial communities from Weissenstadt, Germany - Sb_50d_4_PS metaG | ecosystem: Environmental > Terrestrial > Soil > Wetlands > Peat | place: Germany: Weissenstadt | collected 2010-09-21 | reverse complement strand
TCCTGTCGCCCAGGCGGAGCTTCTCGCGGCGCATGGCTGCGAATTCAATGTGGTCATGGGCTTGTGCGTCGGCCACGACAGCCTCTTCTTCAAGCATGCGAAGGAGCTGTCGACGGTGCTGGTGGCAAAGGACCGCGTGCTGGGCCATAACCCGCTCGCGGCACTTCAGCTTGCCGACACCTACTATGCCAGGCTCTGGGGACCGGAGCGGCCGGCAGAACCGCCGAAGATACCGCCGGCCGGACGCCGCCGGACGACGTAGCGATCTCGTCCCCGCATCCTGCTCTTCTTGACGGCTCAGCACCTCCCGTCACGCGGCCTTAGGGCGGCTCTGCAGCCTACCTCATCACGCCCATGAAGCGGCTGATGCCGATCGCCCGCTCGGCTGCGAAGACCAGCAGCACGACGACGAGCACCTGCACGGTCGAGGCCGCGGCCACCGTCGGATCGAACACCCACTGGATGTAGGAATAGATCTGCAGCGGCAGCGTCACGGAAGAGGGATCGGAGAGGAAGAGCGCGAGCGGCAGGTTCTCGAAGGAGACGATGAAGGAGAAGAGCACCGCCGCTACCATGCCGTTGGTGAGCATCGGCAGCGTCACCTGCCGGATCGCCTGCAGCCGCGTGGCGCCGAGGCTGACGGCCGCGTGCTCGGCGAGCATGTCCACACTCGCGAGCCCCGCCACCATGGTGCGCACCACGTAGGGGAGCGTTATCACCGTGTGGCCGAGAAGGAGGGCGGGAAAGGACGGCACGTCGAGTGCCGCGAAATACTCGAGGAAGCCCATGGCCAAGACGAGCTGCGGCACCATGAGCGGCGTCTGCAGCAGGTTGAGGACGGCACCCCGCCCGCGGAAGCGGCCGCGCGCGAGGCCGAACGCCGCGAGGCCGCCGAGCGAAAGCGAGATCGCGCAACTGAGAGCCGCGAGTGCCAGGCTCGTGCCGAGTGCCGACATCAGCTCGGCTTGCGAGAGGAACTTGGCGAACCAGCGGAGCGAGAGCGAGCTCGGCGGGAAGGCGAGCGACTCCGTGCCCGAGAAGGCGAGAGCCACGACCACGATCACCGGGGCCAGGATGAAGAGGTAGATCGCGGCGTTGACGCAAGCGAGGGGGGAGCCCGGCGCGCGCATGGCCTCACGCAACCCCGAGATAGCGGTAGCGCGCGAGAAGGGTGCGGTTGACCAGCGCCACGCTTCCCAAGGTGAGCACCAGCATGAGCCCCGCCACCGCCGAGCCGAAGGGCAGGTTGCCCACCTCGCCCACTTGCTGATAGGCAAGCGTCGCCAGCACGAGAAAGCGCGGGCCGCCGACGATGCGCGGCACTACGAAGATGTTGAGTGCCAGGCTGAAGACGATGACGCCGCCGGCGGTGACGCCCGCCAGGCTCAAGGGGAGCGTCACGCTGAGGAAGGTCCGGAGTCGGCTCGCGCCCAGGCCGCGCGCGGCGCTCTCGAGGAGCGGATCGATGCGCGAGAGCGAGCCCATGAGCGGAAGGATGAAGAAGGGGATCAGCACCTCGACCATCGCGGCCACGACGCCCGCGAAATTGAAAAGCAGCTGGAGCGGATGCTCGATGAGGCCCGTGGCAAGGAGCGCGCGGTTCAACAGCCCGCGCTCGTCGAGGATTAGGATCCAGCCGTAGCTGCGCACCACACCGCCGATGAGGAGTGGCGTGAGCACGAGGGTCAAGAGAAGCGGGCGCCGGCTCGGCCTGGCGCGCACGATGCCGAGTGCCACCGGATAGCCGAGGAGCATGCAAAGTGTCGTGGTCGCAAGGGCCACGAGCAAGGTGCGCTCCACGATGCGCTGATAGAGCGGATCGCCGAGGAGGGCCGCGTATTGCGCGAGCGTGGTGCTGGCGACGATCTCGCCGTTGGCGTAGCCGAGGAAGCTGTAGCCGAGGAGAAGGGCGAGGGGGGCGAGGAAGAAGACGAGGGCGAATACCACGGCCGGGCCGGTGAGCCCGAGGAGTGCCAGCTCGCTCCGCGTTGCCGGCCGCAGCTTCATGGCGCTCGCAGCACCCTCAGGCCTCGATCATCTGGTTCCACAGCTTGGTCCACTCGTCGAGCCGGGGCAGCACCTCGCCATAGTCGAGCTCGATCTGCTTTGCTCCGGGCGGGCGGGCGACGAGCCTCGCGGCCTCGGGGGTCGCATAGTCGAGGGCGTCCGGGTGCGTCGGCGTCGTCGGGAAGAGGCCCGAGACGAATTTGCCCTGGAGGCGGGGGTCGGCCGTGAAGTCGATGAAGGCCTCGCCCCACTCCTTATACCCGGCCCCCTTGACCACGGCGTTGCCGTAACTCACCGCCACGTCGCCCGTCTCGGGCACTGCGTACTCGAGCGGCTTGCCCTTGCGCTTGAGGATGAAGGCACGCGAGCTCTGCCACATGGCGACGTCGACCTCGCCGTCGCCTAGGAGCTTCATGCCTTCCTGGGAGGTCGAGATGAAGCGCGGGCTCAAGCGGTCCTTGATCTCCTTGATCACCTTGAGCCCGGGCCTGATGTCCTGATAGCCCCCGCCTTGCGCCATCGCGATCGCGAGGGTGACGTGGAGGCCGAAGTGGTTGAAGTCGTCGATGAAGATGCGGCCCTTGTAGCGCTCGTCGACGAGGTCGGTCCACTGGCGCGGCGGTATGGCGACGCGCTCGCGGTTGTAGATGATGCCGATCGAGAGCACGCTGTAGCCGAGCCAGGTCTTCTTGCGGTAGATGGGCGGGATGGGTGCCGCGTGGGAGAGCTTCGCGTAGTCGATCTCCTCGAGCAGCCCGTCGCGCGTCGCTTCGTAGAGGAAGCGGTCCTGCAGCTGGATGACGTTGACCTTCGGCCGCTCGCGGTAGGTCTTGAGCTTGGCGTAGCGCTGCGGGTTCTCGCCGATGTCGTGGACGAGCCTGATCCCGGTGGCCGCGGTGAAGGGATCCTCGAAGTCCTCCTTGACCCATTGGCCGTAGTCGCCGCCGTAGGTGCTGTAGACGAGGCTCTCGGGCTTCTCCTCGGCGCGGCCCCGCCGTGCCAACGCGAGCGAGGTGGCGGCAGCACCGGCACTCAGCATGAACGCGCGCCGGCTCAAGTTCCTCCTCATCGTCAAGCAAGCCTCCCTCTAATCTTGTGCCGCCATTCCAGCACCGCCAGCCGGGCCGTGGCAACCGCTTTCCCGGCGCTGCCGCGCGCGAGAGGGCGCGCCGCCGGCGCTCGCGCGGCACTCTTGGATAGTGGGGCAGCTTGGCTGAATCCTCATCCTTCGAGACGCGTCGCATGCGCGACGCTCCTCACGATGAGGACACCTTGGTTAGGGTTTCACCTCATCCTGAGGAGCCGCCGTAGGCGGCGTCTCGAAGGATGGGGTGAAACTGGTCCACTACCCTCTCTTGACCCTCGGACAAATATGTCCGATAATGACAAAATGCGGGGGAACGATCTCATGCGCATTTTCGTCTATCCGGCCCGCTTCGCGCCGGCGAAGGAAGGCGGCTTCGTCGTGACCTTCCGCGATCTTCCCGAGGCCATCACGCAAGGCGAGGACATGGCCGATGCGCGCCTCCAGGCGGCCGATTGCCTCGACGAGGCGATCGCTGGCCGCATCGACGACGATGAGGACATTCCGCCTCCCTCGGTCGCGCGCAAGGGCGAGCAGCTGATCGCGGTGCCGACGCGCACCGCGGCGCAAGGAGCCCTCCATCTCGCCATGCGCGCGGCCGGCATCAGCAAGAGCGAGCTGGCGCGACGGCTCGGCTGCGACGAGCGCGAGGCGCGCCGGTTGCTCGATCCGCATCATCCCTCCAAGATCGAGCGCCTCGAGTCGGCACTCGCCGCCGTAGGCGGCGAGGTCGCTCTCAGCTATCGCAAGATCGCGTAAGGAGGCACCGGCCTCGGCATTTCCGCTTCGAATGCGACGCTTCCGGTTGCGCGAGCGACCGCACACCGGAGACACTCTGTTTTAATATCCGCTCCAGGCGCTAGACTGGGCGCGCGGGGGCGATGAGGGGGCGAGGACAGTGAAGACACATGCGCGCGTGGCGGTGATCGGCGGCGGCAACGTCGGCTGCTCGATCCTCTATCACCTGACGGCCGCGGGCTGGAGCGACGTGGTGCTGCTCGAGCGTTATGAGCTGACCTCGGGCTCGACCTGGCACGCGGCGGGGCTCTTGCCGCTCTTCAACATGTCCTACGCGACCGGCCAGATGCATAAATACTCGCTCGAGCTCTACGAGCGCCTTGCGGCCGAGTGGCGGCGCGACGTCGGCTTCAAGCGCGTCGGCAATCTGCGCATGGCGCGCACGCGCGAGCGCATGGAGGAGTTCGAGACCTATGCCTCGACCGCCGATTCGATCGCCGTGGCCTACGAGTGGTGGCGGCCCGCGGAGATCAAGGAGCGCTTCCCGCTCGTCAACGTGGAGGGGCTGATAGGCGCGCTCTTTCACCCGACCGACGGCTACATCAACCCGGCCGACATCACCATGCTGCTGGCGGATGCGGCGCGCAAGGGCGGGGCCGAGATCTACCGCGAGACCGAGGTGCGCGCGATCGAGCGCACGGCGGGCGGCGAGTGGCGTCTCACTACCGACAAGGGCGACATCCTCTGCGAGACGGTGGTGGCGGCGACCGGCAATCACGCCCAGCGCACGGCGGCCATGGTCGGGCGCACCATTCCGGCGATCCCGGTCGAGCACCAGTACATCGTGACGGGCGAGATCCCCGAGATCGTCGAATGGCGCAAGGCGGGCCGGCCCGAGCACCCCATCCTGCGCGACGCGGACGCGCGCTGGTACATGCGCGAGGAGCGCGGCGGCCTCATCCTCGGCCCTTACGAGAAGGGAGCACCCTCCTGGGCCGTCCACGGCGTGCCGGAGGGATTCAAGGCCGAGCTCCTCCCCCCCGACCTCGATCGCCTCGAATGGCACATCGAGGAGGCCCTTTTCCGCATGCCTTGCTTCGCCAAGGGCGGTGTGAAGACGGTCTACAACGGGCCCATCTGCTACACCCCCGACGGCAATCCCCTCGTCGGCCCGGCCCCCGGGCTCGCCAATTTCTACTTCGCCGAGGGCTTCTCCTTCGGCATCACCGCCGCGGGCGGGGCGGGGAAGTATCTCGTGCAGATGATCAGCGAAGGCGAAGCCGAGATCGACATGCTCGCCCTCGATCCGCGCCGCTTCGGCGCCTACGCGACGCGGCCCTACGCGGTCAAGAAGAACGAGGAGGCCTACGATCACGTCTTCATGCTGCATTTCCCCGACGAGGAGCGTCCCGCCTGCCGCCCCTTGCGCACCACGCCGGCCTATGAGCGCCTGAAAGCGCGGGGTGCCGTCTTCGGCCAGCGCTTCGGCTGGGAGCGCGCCAACTTCTTCGGGCCCAAGCCGTCCGAGGACGCGGATTTCACCGAGCGCTGGTCGTTCCGGCGCGGCAATTGGTGGCCCTACGTGCAGGGGGAAGCGGATGCGATCCGCAACAGCGTCGGCCTCATCGAGGCCTCCACCTTCGCGAAATACCGCGCGCGCGGCACGGGTGCCGAGGGATGGCTGGAAGGCCTCGTCGCCAACCGGCTGCCGCAGAAGGTGGGGCGCATCCACCTGACCCACGCCTGCACGAAGAAGGGCGGAGTGCGCTCCGAGTTCACGATTCTGCGCGAGGGCATGGATGCGTTCTACATGGTCGGCGCGGGGGCGGCCGAGAGCTACGACTGGGATTACCTTTGCCGCACCGTGCCGAAGGACGGCTCGATAGCACTCGAGAGGATCACCACGCAAATAGGCGTCTTCGTGCTCGCGGGGCCCCGCAGCCGCGAGGTGCTGGCGAAGCTCGTCGACGGTGCCGATCTCGGCAACGCGGCCTTCCCCTGGCTCACCGGCCGGACGGCGACGGTCGGCATGGCGCCGGTGCGGCTCATGCGCGTCAATTACGTGGGCGAGCTCGGCTGGGAGATCCATCACGGCATCGAGTACCAGAACCACCTCTTCGATGTTCTCGAGGAGGCCGGCCGCGAGTTCGACATGCGGCTCGTCGGCATGCGCGCGATGAACTGGTTGAGACTCGAGAAGAGCTACCGCGCCTGGGGGGCGGACCTCTCCAAGGAGGTGACCGCACTCGAGAGCGGCCTCGACCGCTTCGTGCGCCTCGACAAGAACAGCGACTTCGTCGGCCGCGCGGCACTCGAGAAGCAGAAGGCATCGGGTGCGCTGCGCTGGGCGCTGGTGACCCTCCTGATCGACGGGCCGGCGGATGCCGATCCGTGGGGTGTGGAGTCGATCTGGGCCGACGGCAAGGTGGTGGGCCGCGCCACCGGCGGGGGCTACTCCGTCCACTTCAAGAAGCAGATCGCACTTGCCTTCGTGCGGCCCGAGTTCGCCTCCGAAGGCCGGGCGCTCGAGATCAAGATGCTGCACGAGCGCTATCCCGCGCGCGTGGTGCGCGACAGCCCCTACGACCCGGCGAACGCGCGCGCGCGGATGTAGCGGACGTGGCCATGGTTGCAGATTATTGACGCCGGCGCCCGAGCCGGCTATATGACCGGTTAGGAGGAGGGCGCGCCATGACGAAAGCGTCCCAGCGCCGCGCGGTCGCCGCGCATCGCCGCCGGCTCGCGGAACGCGGCCTGAGCCGGTATGAGGTACGCGGTCTGGAAGCGGACAAGGAGCTCATCCGCAGTCTCGCCAGGCGCTTGGGCGCCGGCGACGCAAAGGCTGCGCGCCTGCGGACGGAGCTGGCAGAGAAGGCGGCTGCCGAGCCGCCGCGGCGGGGCGGAATTCTTGCAGCCCTGCGCCGCTCGCCCCTCGTCGGCGCCGAGCTCGGCCTCGCGCGTGAGACCGGGCACGGGCGCGACAGCGGGCTGTGACCCGCTACCTCCTCGACACCGCCATCCTCAGCGACGCGACCAGGGTCGACCCGTCGCCGGGTTTGCTCGGTTGGCTCGGTCGTCAAGCGGACACGGATCTCTTCATCTCGGCCCTCACGGTCGCCGAGATCAGGCGCGGCATCCTGGAAAAGGCGGCGGGGCGCAATCGGCGCGAGCTGGAAGCTTGGTTCGCCGGGCGGGAGGGGCCGCAGGCGCTCTTCCGCGGCCGCGTGCTGCCATTCGATGAGCGCGCAGCCCTCGAATGGGCGAGGCTCATGGCCGAAGGCAGGGGCGCGGGGCGCCCGCGGAGTGCGCTCGACATGGTGATCGCCTCCACCGCCGTGGCGCAGGGCTGCATCGTCGTCAGCTTCAACGAGCGTCACTTCCGGGGCGTCGTCGAGTTCATCAACCCGGCGCGGGCCGCACCGTGACGCGCGCCGAAGCGCGCATTATCGCCGAGGGAGCCCCATGAGCGACGCCTTTCCAAGCCAGGCCCGCGTCGTCGTCATCGGCGGCGGCATCTTGGGCTGCAGCGTGCTCTATCACCTGACGCGGCTCGGCTGGTCCGACGTGGTCCTGCTCGAGAAGGGCGAGCTCACCCAGGGCTCGACCTGGCACGCGGCGGGGAACACGCCCCATTTCAGCACGAGCCTCGCGATCTCGCGCATCCATGTGGAGAGTGTGGAGCTTTACCAACGCCTCGAGGCCGAGACCGGCCAGGCCACGGGCTTCCACAAGACCGGCAGCCTGCGGCTTGCGACCAGGCCGGAGCGCATGGACGAGTGGCGCCACCATCAGGGCAAGGCCCGCTATCTCGCGCTCCCCTACGAGCTCGTCGGGCCGAGCGAGATCAAGGAGCTTCACCCCCTCGTCGAGACGCGCGGCGTGCTCGGCGCCATATGGAACCCCGAGGACGGCCACCTCGATCCCTCGAGCGTGACCCAGGCGCTCGCCAAAGGGGCTCGGGATCGCGGGGCCAAGGTGCTGCGTCAGACCGAGGTCATCGGGCTCGCGCGCGCGCAGGGCGGCGAGTGGCAGGTCGAGACCGCGCAAGGCCGCATCCGGGCCGAGACGGTGGTGAACGCGGCCGGCCTCTGGGCGCGCGAGGCGGGGGAGCTCTCAGGGCTCGCTTTGCCGATCGTGCCGATGGAGCACCAGTATCTGGTGACCGAGGCCATCCCCGAGGTGGAGGCACTCGGGCGCGAGCTGCCGATCCTGCGCGATGTGGATGTGTCCTACTACCTGCGCCAGGAGCGCGGCGGACTCCTCATCGGTCCCTACGAGCGGCCGGCCAAGGCGTGGGGGGTGGGGCGCATTCCGCCCGGCTTCGGCATGGAGCTCCTGCCGCCGGAGCTCGACCGGCTGCAGCTCATCATGGAGCAGGCGATCGCGCGCGTGCCCGCACTCGGTAGTACCGGCATCAAGCGCGTGGTAAACGGCGCCATCACCTACACGCCCGATGGCAATCCCATGCTCGGCCCCGTGCGCGGCCTGCGCAATTATTTCCTCGCCGTCGGCTTCAGCTTCGGCATCACGCAGGCGGGAGGGGCGGGCAAGCATCTCGCGGAGTGGATCACGGAGGGCGAGCCGGGCATCGATCTCTGGGAGATGGACCCGCGGCGCTACGGCGCTTACGCCACGCTCGACTATGCGGTCGCGCGCTCGGTCGACATGTACGAGGACGAGTACGCGATCGCCTACCCCGCGCTCGAGCGCGCGGCCGGCCGCCCGTCGAGGACGAGCCCGCTTTACGGCCGCCTCGCCAAGACCGGCGCCAGCTTCGGCGCGCGCAACGGCTGGGAGCGCGCGAACTGGTTCGCCCGCCCGGGCGAGGAGCCCGTCGACCGGCCGAGCTTCCGGCGCGCCAACTGGTTCGAGACGGTGGGACGCGAATGCCGCGCCGTGCGCGAGCGGGTGGGCGTGCTCGACATGACGAGCTTCGCCAAGTTCGAGGCGAGCGGGGCGGGGGCCGAGGCCTTCCTCGACCGCCTCATCGCCAATCGCCTGCCGCGCCATGTGGGCGGGGTGGCGCTGGCGCATTTCCTCACCGAGAAGGGTGGGGTCTATTCGGAGATGGTGGTGACGCGCACAGCACGGGAGCGCTTCCATCTCGTTTCGGCCGCGGCCGCGGAGCTCCACGACCTCGACTGGCTCGAGCGTCACCTCCCTCAAGACGACAGCGTGGCGCTCGAGAACGTGACGGAGGCGAGAGGTGCGCTTCTCGTGAGCGGGCCGCGCGCGCGCGATCTCCTGGCGAGGCTCACGAAGGCGCCACTCGACAACGCGCATTTCCCCTGGCGCACCGCGCAAGCGATTGCGCTCGGCGGCATCCGCGCGCTCGCACTCAGGATCAGCTATGCGGGCGAGCTCGGCTGGGAGCTCCATGCGCCGATTGCAGGGCTGGCGGCTCTTTTCGACGCGATCATGGCCGAAGGTGCCGGGCTCGGCGTCGTCCCCTTCGGTTTCCGCGCCCTCGACTCGCTGAGGCTCGAGAAGGCCTATCGCGGCTGGGGTGCCGAGCTCTCGAGCGAGGTGACCCCGCTCGCCGCCGGGCTCGAGCGCTTCCTCCGCCTCGACAAGGGCGACTTCATCGGCCGCGCGGCGCTTTTGGCCGAGCGCGCGCGCGGGCCCCGCGAGCGCCTGGTCTATCTCGCCGTCGAGGTAGTGGATGCCGATGCCATGGGCGGCCAGGCGGTTCTCAAGGACGGCCGCGCCGTCGGGATCGTCACCTCCGGCGGCTACGGCCACACGGTCGGCCGCAGCATCGCCTGGGCCTATGTGGAGCCGGCACTCGCGGCCCCCGGCACGGCACTCGAGGTCGAGATACTCGGCGAGCGGCGGCGCGCGCAAGTGCGCCCCGCGGCACTCCACGACCCCGAGAACCGCCGCCTAAGCGGATAGTCCGCCGCGCGCTTGCGGCAGGCCGTCGTCGATCGCGTAATAGTCGCCCTTGTCGGCGGTGAAGATGTGCTGCGCGATCTTGAGCCTGCTCGGCATGTCGAGCGTGCCGGCGGCAATCGCGATGTAGTCGTGGCCGCGGCCGTCCCAGAAGAGCGTCGAGCCGCAGTTGGCGCAGAAGCCGCGCCGCGCCTTGGCCGAGGAGACGTACCACTTGAGCCCGTCCGCGCGCGTAAGCGCGAAATGCGCGCGCGCGGCCGCTGTCGCCGCCATGAAATGGCCCGTCTGCCGCCGGCACTGCGAGCAGTGGCAGGCGACGATGGGGCGAAGCAGGCCCGCGACCTCGTAGCGGACCTCGCCGCAGAGGCAGCCCCCGGTCGCGTGCCGCGGCTGAGTCTTCTTCCTGGTCATGGCGTCTCCTCCTCTCGGGCGTGATGGCGCGCGCCGGATATGCCAATATGAGCGTAGCGGCTGCTCGCCCGCAAGCAAACGGGGCAAGACGGCGATGCGTTGGATCGGCGCGGACGCGGTTGACCGGGCGCTCGACTACCGAGCCCTTATCGAGGCCTTGCGCGCCGGCCACCGCCAGGGCATCGATGCCGTCGACCGCCTCCTCTTGGCACAACCGTCGCGCTCGGGGGTAGCGGACCTTTTCCTCATCTGGCCGGCATGGCAACGCGGCGAGGCGCTCGGCGCCGCCGCTGCGCGATGCCGGCGCCGGCCATACCATCGCCTGCCATATTCCGCTCGAGGAGCTCCGCCGCGTGGAGTCGGTCTTCGCCACCTCTGAGAGCGCCGCGGCGAGGCCGTGAGAAGGTGTCGGGAACCATAGGGGGAGGGCATTGCCATGCCGCTAGCCGAGCCGCAGAAGCCAGTTCCGCTCGCATTCGACGTGGCCGCGCGGATCGCCGCGATCGACCAGCGCAAGCTGCGCGCCTACCGCCTCGCGCGCGTGCGCGCCGAGCTCAAGAAGCGCGACTACATGGGCTGCCTGCTCTCCGATCCCATGAACATCCGCTATGCGACGGGCAGCCGCAACATGCAGGTCTGGACCATGCATTCGCCGGGGCGCTGGGCCTTCGTGCCGAGCGAGGGGCCCGTCGTGCTGTACGAATACACGAGCTCGATGCACCTCAGCGAGGACCTCGAGATCATTCAAGAGGTGCGGCCGGCGATACCGTGGTTCTATTTCCTCGCGGGCCCGCGCTCAGGGGAGAAGGTCGTCCTCTGGGCGGACGAGATCGCCGCCCTGGTGGCGAAGCACGGCGGGGGCAACCGGCGCCTCGCGGTCGACCGTTGCGAGCCGATGGGCGCCTTTGCGCTCGCCGCGCGCGGCGTCGAGCTCTTCGATGCGCAAGCGCCCCTCGAGCTCGCGCGCCTCCTCAAATCCCCCGAGGAGATCGCAGCCCTCGAGCTCTCGATGGAGGTGTGCGACGCGGCGATCGCGCGCATGCGCGAGACCATTTGTCCGGGGATCACCGAGAACCAGTTGTGGGCGGTGCTGCACGACGTGAATATCGCCCACGACGGCGAATGGATCGAATGCCGCCTGCTCGCCTCGGGCGAGCGCACCAACCCCTGGTTCCAGGAATCCGGCAACCGGGTGATGCAAGCGGGCGACGTCGTCGCCTTCGACACCGACATGGTGGGCCCGCTCGGCTATTTGGCCGACATCTCGCGCAGCTGGATATGCCCCGGCCGGCGGCCGACCAACGGTCAGCGCCGCCTCTACGCTCTCGCCGAGGAGCAGGTGCTGTACAACATGGCGCTCATTAAGCCCGGCCTCTCGTTCCGCGAGTTTGCCGAGCACTGTTGGCCCGTCCCGGAGGCCTTCGTGCCCAACCGCTATATGATGATGGTGCACGGGGTCGGTCTCGTCGACGAGTATCCGAGCATCGCCTATGCCCGCGACTTCGCGGAGTGGGGCTATGACGGCGAGTTCCAGGAGAACATGGTGATCGCGGTCGAAAGCTATATCGGCGAGGTGGGCGGGAAGGAGGGCATCAAGCTCGAGGAGCAGGCGCTGATCACCGCGCGCGGCGCCCGCACGCTGTCGCGAACGCCGTTCGCGGACGCCCTCGTGGTGTGAGCGGGCAGGACTACTTTCGCGGACCACTCTCGCCATGTCGCGCCCGCGTTCGTCCCGGTCGGATTTGCCTTTGCGCCGCGCGGGCGCCGGGGTCATGATCATGCCGGCTCTCGGCACGGAGGAACTCCCCGCGATGCGCGCAGAAGAGAGGGGCGGCGCGTTACCCGCAGGCGAGATCGAGACCGTCTGCCCGCGCTGCGGCCGCTCCTTTGCCTGCTGCCCGGCGGGGCCTTGCTGGTGCGGCAAGGAAGCCTTCAAGCTGCCGCGCGAGGCCCTTGAGCCGGCGCTCGGCTGCTATTGCCCGGATTGTCTTGCCGTGGTCGCAGCAGAGGCGCTCGGCGGTCCCGCCCCTTAGGCGGATTCCTTATCCAAAAACGGCATTTACGAGACGATTTGTCGTATTTGTGCAAGTCCGCGTCTCGCCAGCGTCAGCCGGACACGGCAGAACCCTTAATGTGCAGGCAGCGGTTGGACGGCAGGAGCGCAGGTGACAAGATGGCCGAGAACGCGGAGAGCGGCGACGAGCTCGATCTCAATAGCCTCGATGACAAGGAGCTCGTCGAGCAGATGCACGACGATCTCTACAACGGCCTCAGGGCGGAGATCGAGGCGGGCACGCGCATCCTGCTCGCGCGCGGCTGGCCCGCCGAGAAGGTGCTGAACGAGGCCCTTGTCGAGGGCATGCGCATCGTCGGCATCGACTTCCGCGACGGCATCCTCTTCGTGCCGGAGGTATTGCTCGCCGCCAACGCGATGAAGGGCGGCATGGAGATATTGCGCCCGATCCTCGCCAAGTCCGACGTGGCACCGATCGGCAAGATCGTGATCGGCACCGTGAAGGGCGACGTGCACGACATCGGCAAGAATCTCGTCGCCATGATGCTCGAGGGTGCGGGCTTCGAGGTCATCGACCTCGGCATCAACAACCCGGTCGAGAACTATCTCAAGGCGCTCGAGACGCACAAGCCGGACATTCTAGGCATGTCGGCGCTGCTTACTACCACCATGCCCTATATGAAGGTCGTGATCGACACGCTCAAGGAGAAGGGCATCCGCGAGGACTACATCGTGCTCGTCGGAGGCGCTCCCTTGAACGAGAGCTTCGGCAAGGCGGTGGGGGCAGATGCCTACTGCCGCGACGCGGCGATGGCGGTCGAGACCGCCAAGCAGCTCATCGCCGAGCGCCGCCAGGCGCCGAGCCTGCGCCAGACGGGGACTTAAGCGATGCGCGGCGGGGGGCCAGTCCTTCTCATCGCCTGCGGAGCGCTCGCCCGCGAGATCACGGCCGTCGTCCGCGCCAATCGCCTCGAGCAGATGACGGTCGAATGCCTCCCCGCCAAGCTCCACAACACGCCGGCGCTGATCACGGAGGCGGTGCGCGCCAAGATCCGCAAGGGCCGCGCGCGCTTCGGGCGTATTTTCGTGCTCTACGGCGACTGCGGCACGGGCGGAGCGCTCGACGCGATGCTCGCCGAGGAGGGAGTCGAGCGCATCCAAGGGGCGCATTGCTACGAGTTCTTCGCCGGCACCCCTCTCTTCGCCGAGCTCTCGGAGGAGGAGCCCTGCAGCTTCTATTTGACTGATTTTCTCGCGCGGCATTTCGGGCGGCTCGTAATCCAGGGACTCGGCATCGACCGCCATCCCGAGCTGCTGCCGCTCTACTTCGGCAATTACAAGCGGCTCGTCTATCTGGCGCAAGTTCGCTCGCCCGAGCTCGAGGAGGCGGCGCGCGCTGCGGCGGCCCGGCTCGGCCTTGCCTTCGAGCTGCGCTCGACCGGCTACGGCGATCTCGAGCGCGCGCTCATGTCGGTCAACGAACGCGAGCGCCCGCCCGCTGCCCTCAGCCTCCCACTCCCTGGAGACGAAGTGCCTCGGGCCCAGCCCTGAGGGATGGGAGGGAGAGGGCAGGGCTTGCGACGGCGATTTTTCGGGAGATCTATGGTCATGTACGCGCTGCGGCTGTTCTCGACGCGGCATGCGCGCGGGCTCGAGACGGTCTACCGCCTCTTCGGGGGCATGCTCGTGGCACTGGCGCCAATTCTTCGCGCCATCGGCCATCGCCGCCTGGAGCGGCCGACGGCCGCCGTCGAGAGGGCGGTGAAGGGACTCCTCTTCGACTGCCGCATGTGCGGCCAATGCGTCTTGAGCTCGACCGGCATGACCTGCCCGATGAACTGTCCCAAGGAGCTGCGCAACGGACCGTGCGGCGGCGTGCGCGCGGACGGCTCTTGCGAGATCGAGCCCGCGATGCGTTGCGTCTAGGTCGAGGCCTGGGAGGGCAGCCGGCGCATGCGCGCGGGAGCTGCTGCGTTCGAGGCGGTGGCGGCGCCGCTTGACCGCCGCCTCAAGGGCTCCTCGACCTGGCTCAGGCTCGTTCGCGAGCGGGCGGGGGTGCCGTCATGATCTTTGCCGACGAGCCCGAGCCCGGCCAGCCGCTGCCCATCCTCCCCGGCCATTCCTCGCCGGGCCGGCTCGAGCGCGTGCTGCGCGCGGGGGCGTTCGCCGTCACCGCGGAGCTCGCCCCGCCCGACTCCGCCGATGCGGAGGAGGTCTACGCGCGGGTGCGCATCTTCGACGGCCAGGTCGATGCCATCAACGCGACCGACGGTAGCGGGGCCAACTGCCACATGTCGAGCGTTGCCGTCTGCGCCTTGCTCACGCGCGTCGGCTATTCGCCGGTGATGCAGATCTCCTGCCGCGACCGCAATCGCATCGCGATCCAAGGCGACATCCTGGGGGCCGCCGCCATGGGGGTGTGCAGCCTCCTCTGTCTCACCGGCGACGGCGTCGAATCGGGCGATCATCCCGAGGCGAAACCCGTGTTCGATCTCGACAGCCTTTCGCTTCTCGAGCTCGCGCGCACGCTGCGCGACGAGGGCCGCTTCCAGAGCGGGCGCAAGCTCGCGAGCCCGCCGCGCTTCTTCCTCGGGGCTGCGGAGAATCCCTTCGCCCCGCCCTACGCGTGGCGCGCGCGCCGGCTCGCGAAGAAGGTGGCGGCGGGCGCGCAGTTCATCCAGACGCAATACTGCTTCGACGTGCCGCGGCTCAAGGCCTTCATGGCCGAGGTCGAGGAGCTCGGGCTCTTGGACAAGGTCTTCATCCTGGTGGGCGTCGGGCCGCTGCCGTCTGCGCGCACGGCCGAGTGGCTGCGCAGCCACGTCCCCGGCGTGCATATCCCGGATGCCGTGGTGAGGCGCCTCGCTTCGGCTCCGGACGCCAAGCGCGAGGGACGCCGGCTCTGCGTCGAGCTCATCCAGGAGATCCGCGCGCTCAAGGGTGTGGCCGGCGTGCACGTGATGGCCTATCGCCAGGAGGAGGCGGTGGCCGAGGTCATTGCCGCCTCGGGCGTGCTGCAAGGCCGCGTGCCGTGGTACCCGAGCCGCGACGGGCAAACCCAACAGCAGAAGGCCGCATCATGACCGATACCGTAGTGAGCTCCGCGAGCAAGGAGGCCGTGATCGGCTTCGATCGGCCCTTCGTCATCATCGGCGAGCGCATCAACCCGACGGGGCGTAAAATCCTCGGCGAGGAGATGCTGGCCGGCGACTTCAGCCGGATCGAGCGCGACGCGCTGGCGCAGGTCGAGGCCGGCGCTCACATGCTCGACGTGAACGCCGGCATTCCGCTCGCCGACGAGCCCGCCCTCCTCGCCAAGGCCATCGAGCTCGTCCAGAGCGTCACCGACGTCCCGCTCTCGATCGATTCCTCGATCGTGGCGGCACTCGCGGCCGGGCTTGCCGTCTACAAGGGAAAGCCCCTCGTCAACTCGGTGACCGGCGAGGACGAGCGGCTCGAGAGCGTGCTGCCGCTCGTCAAGAAGCACGGGGCTGCGGTCGTCGCCATCTCGAACGACGAGAGCGGCATCTCCGAGGACCCCGACGTGCGCTTCGCGGTCGCGAAGAGGATCGTCGAGCGCGCGGCGGACCACGGCATTCCGGCCTGCGACGTCGTCGTCGATCCGCTCGTCATGCCGGTGGGTGCGGTGGGCCAGGCGGGCGTGCAGGCGATGCATCTCATCCGCCGCTTGCGCGAGGAGCTCAAGGTCAACACGACCTGCGGCGCCTCCAACATCAGCTTCGGCCTGCCCGGACGCGGCGGCATCAACGCCGCATTCCTTTGCGTGGCGATCGCGGCCGGCATGACGTCCGCGATCACCAACCCCTGCCACGAGGAGATCCTCAAGGCCGTCATGGGTGCCGACGTGATGATGGGGCACGACCCCAATTGCGCGCGCTGGATCCGCCGCTTCCGCGAGGCCCCGCCGGCGGGGTCCGAGGGCGAGGCAGCGCGCGGCCGGCGCGAGGGCAGGCGCCGCCGTGCCTCCTGATCCTCTCATCGTCTTCACGCCATCGGGCCGGCGGGGGCGCTTTCCGCCCGGCACGCCGGTCTTGCGCGCCGCGCGCGAGCTCGGCGTCGACATCGATTCGGTGTGCGGCGGCCGCGGCATTTGCGGGCGCTGCCAAGTGGCCCTCAGCGAGGGCGAGTTCGCCAAGCACGGCATCGCGTCCTTGGACGAGCACCTCTCGCCCTTCTCCGAGGTCGAGGCGGCCTATGCGCGGCGCAAGCCGCTCGCCTCCGGCCGGCGGCTCTCCTGTGCCGCCCGCATGCTGGGCGATCTCGTCATCGACGTGCCGCCGGAGAGCCAGGTCCATCGCCAGCTCGTGCGCAAGCCGGTCGAGGCGGTCGCGATCGAGCTCGATCCCGCGGTGCGCCTCCATTACGTCGAGGTGCGCGAGCCCGAGCTCGCCGCACCGGCGAGCGACCTGCGGCGCCTCCTGGAGGCGCTCGAGGCCGAATGGCAGCTCGCCGGGCTCACCTGCGATCTCCACGTCATGCAGACGTTGCAGGAGAGCTTGCGCAAGGGCGGCTGGAAGGTGACCGTCGCGGTCCACGACGAGTGCGAGCTCGTCGCGATCTGGCCCGGCTTCCGCGACAAGGCCTACGGCGTCGCCGTCGACGTGGGCTCGACCACGATCGCGGCGCACTTGTGCGAGCTCGCGAGCGGGGAGGTGGTCGCGGCGGTCGG